>LUMU01000048.1_pt1 | contig 51189 bp, 55 predicted proteins | sample 729751 | NCBI WGS metagenome assembly LUMU01 (sample SAMN03860300, study PRJNA289734) | marine metagenome | biome: seawater column; feature: ocean; material: water; isolation source: Red Sea water column Station 192 - depth 100m | place: Saudi Arabia: Red Sea | collected 2011-10-15 | depth 100 m
ATCGGCCAACGTCATGGTCATCAGGTGTCTCGCTTCTCCGCCCCGTGCAGAGGGAAGGAACTCAGAAGTGGTGTCTCACCTCAGCCTGACGCATAGGGGTCCGATCCGATGAGCTCCACCGACGAGTCCGCCTGAGCTGACCACGTCGACCCGTCCCAGTACTGCCACGTCGCTTGATCGGCCAGCGAGTCAGGTCTTGCTCTGGCGAGTTGAAGCGCGAAGCCGGAGATCTCTGTCGGGTTGTTGCGACGCGAGGTCCCGTAGATGTAAGCCCAACGGCCGCGAACCACCGCAGCGGCACCCCACATTGGGGCAGTCGTATCCACCAGGTCATCGCCCAGATCGCGAACGGACAGCAGTTGCGGGGTCTCTCCTGCGGGAACGACGTACCGCGCGATGGCCGGTCCGAGGATCTCGAAATCGAAGATCCCCCCGCCCGTCGTTGAGCGCACCCGCTGCGCAAACACGTCCACGAGGTCATAGCCAGCGCGCTCGACGGTGATGATCGACATCGGCCAGTACCCGGTGCCGTCAGAGCGCGAGGGGATGACCGCTCCTCCGCCGTCGGGGATCACTACCGCGAGACAGCCGGACTCGGAGACAAGCATCGAGTTCCGGACCAGCGATTCGGCGCCACTGACCGTTCGCAGGGTGTCGCCGAACAGCCACAGACGCCTGCCGTCTTGAAGTGGCGCGGAGACTCCGACGTCTCCACCCTTGAAGGCGGTTGTTCCACGCAGACGCGTGACCCGGTTCAAGTCAGCAACGTTACGAATCGTCCCCGTCGCAGCGCACTCGGTCGAGACCGTGAGCCGCGCCAAGTTCAGCGGCGACGGTCGGGGAGCCGCAGCGACGCTCAAGCAGCTCACGGTCAGCGCGACTATGACCGAGACCGAGCTGGCCAGCCGGATGCGATCAGCCTTGTGCAGCGGAGCAGCGCCAGACGAGGTCGGTTCAGCGTGAGGCGCAACCCGATGCCGGGTCACCCACAGCACCATGGCGGCCAGGGCGCTCGTGGCGCCCAGGACAGCCAGCGAAAGGAACCACCATTCAGCGGAGCCCGATTGGCGACCAGAAAGCATCTCGAAGCCGGCCCCAGGGATGCTCCATCGCAACACCGATGACCAAGGCGAAGAGAGAAGCACAGGATCACCGACGAGTAGCAGCGGCGACGGCAGGACCAGGCTCAGCACCAATGCAAGCGCCAGTCCCGGCCAGCCGAAGATCGCCTCGAACGCGAGTGCCACAAGGCCGACAGCAACCGTGACACCGATCAAAGTTGCGATTGCGCGTGGAGACGCCAATCCGTTCGAGAAGGCGACCATGGCGGCAGCTACGAGGACCCCAACACAGCCAAGCACCGCGACACGGAGGAGTTCACGCCTGCGATCTCGCGAGTAGGGCCCCCATCCCAGGGACACCAGCAATACCGCGCAGAAGCCCGCGACAGCTGCGACAAACGAAGCTTCCAACGCTGCTCGGTCCGTCGGTGTGTGGCCGCGATCGACGGGCACGACTCTCCCGGTCCTCCCGAAACGCGCTTCGATCTCTTGCAGGGCTGCAATCACGGCATCTCGAACGTTCGGGTGTGCTGTCGACGAGACGTAGATGTCATCTCTCGATGACTCGATGTCCAATACGACGACGGCAATCACCTCGCCATCTTCTAGGCGACCGAGCCCCTCTCGAAGCGTTGTAGCTGTCGACACGTTCAATCGATCGGTCTGGCTGCGCGTGTCCTCACCCAACGGTTGAGTGACGACATCCGGACCCACCAGGACGACAGGCGCGTCGTATATCCGTCCATGGCTGGATTCGGCTACCAAAGCGGCAACCAAGCCGACAGCAGTCACAACAAGCAACAACCACAACGCGACTGCTGTGACGTACCGGCGATCGCGACCTGTCGCGCGAAACGGCAAGGCCGACGACGCTGAGGACAATTGTCAGGCTCCAGGGACGATTCGGGGGTGGAGTCGGATAGATCGGGGTCGCAAAAGAACACCAGGCGGCCTCAACGCAAGCGTATTGGCCAGGGGCCGAAGAGCCGCGGCAGGAAGGCGATCACGGCGCGCTAACGTCGCCTCATAGCGGCCACGAGGCGAATAGGCACCTTGGCGGCCCACCGTCCCAGGAACGATGGACAGGGCGATGTCTCCGGCAGGTCACCAGGCGAGCGCGAGTTCCAACTGGGCGCTGACGCCAGTCGCTTCGCCACGGTTGCTGCACGGACACGCCCAATGCTCCTTGCCGTGGGGCGCTCAGTGGTTCAGTGGGTGGTGACGTTGTCCTCGACCCAGTCCCGCAGCGCGGCGAGCGGTACGGCGGCGCTGTGGCCGAGGTCGGTCAGGGCGTACTCCACGCGCGGCGGCACCTCCGCGTAGACCGTGCGGGTCACCAGGTCGTGGTCCTCGAGCCGCTTGAGGCTAGCGGACAGCACCTTGGGGCTGATGCCCTGGAGCTGGCGACGCAGCTCGCCGAAGCGCTGCGGGCCGTCCTCGAGGGCCCCGATCGCCAGCGCGCTCCACTTGTTGGCGAGCAGGTCGAGCATGTCGCGGCACGGGCACATCGCCGTGTAGACGTCGCCCGGTCCGCAGCTGTCCGCGAGGTGGGTGGAGGCGCTCATGAGCGTGATAGTACCCTACAGAAACCAGGTGCCCTTGACGGTAACTAGTACCCATCTCTCATGCTCGAGGCATGACCACTGACACCCACGCCACTGCCCCGTCCGACCACCCGGCCGCCGCCACGATGCGGGCCGTCGCCTTCACCCGCAGCCTCCCCGTCGACGACCCGGCCAGCCAGGTCGACGTCGAGCTGCCCCGCCCCGTCCCCGGCGCCCGTGACCTCCTCGTCGAGGTCCGCGCGGTGTCGGTGAACCCCGTCGACGTCAAGGTCCGCGGCGGTGGCGACCCCGATGGCGCCCGGGTCCTCGGCTTCGACGCCGCGGGCGTCGTGGTCGAGGTCGGCGAGGACGTCACGCTCTTCCAGCCCGGCGACGAGGTCTGGTACGCCGGCGACATCCTGCGGCCGGGCACCAACGCCGAGCTCCACGTGGTCGACGAGCGGATCGTGGCCCGCAAGCCCCGCAGCCTCTCCTTCGCCGACGCCGCGGCCCTGCCGCTCACGGCGATCACCGCCTGGGAGGGCCTCTTCGACAAGTTGCGCCTCACCGAGGCCAGCACCGGCACGCTGCTGGTCGTCGGCGCCAGCGGTGGCGTCGGCTCGATGGTGCTGCAGCTGGCCGAGGCGTTGCTGCCCGGCGTACGCGTCGTGGCCACCAGCTCGACCGAGGAGTCCGAGGCGTGGGTGCGGGGCCTCGGCGCGGAGGAGACTGTCAACCACCGTGCCGGCGACCTGCGCGGCCAGATCGCCGCGGCTGCCCCCGACGGCGTCGACTGGGTCTTCACCGCCCGCGTCGCCGACCCGGGACAGCTTGAGCTCTACGTCGACGTGCTCAACCCGTTCGGCCAGATCGTGGCCATCGACGACCCCGAGACCCTCGACATCGCGTTCCTGAAGTCGAAGTCGATCAGCTTCCACTGGGAGCTGATGTTCACCCGCCCCATCGCCGGCGGCGACGGCCAGCTCGCCCAGCACCGCCTGCTGACCGACGTGGCCGCGCTGGTCGACGAGGGTCGGGTGCGCAGCACCGCCACCACCGTCCTGCGCCCGATCGACGCCGAGCAGCTCCGTGCCGCGCACCGGCAGGTCGAGAGCGGCCGCACCATCGGCAAGGTCGTGGTCGCCGCCCCGTGAGGCTCGTCCGGTGAGTTCCGCCCGGTGAGGTCCGCCCAGTGAGGCCTCAGGCGTCGACGACCTCGCGGTAGAGCGCCAGGTGCGCCCGCGCGGCCCGCTCCCAGGTGTAGGACCCGGCTAGGGCCTGCCCCGGGGCCGGGTCGCCGGGCGTGCGCAGCGCCGCAGCCAGTGCACCAGCGATCGCGGGGACGTCGGCGGCGAAGGACACGGTCGTGCCCAGGACCTCGCGCAGCACCGGCAGGTCACGGGCGACCACCGGCACCCCGGCGGCCAGCGCCTCCATCGCGGCGAGGCCGAAGCCCTCCTTGGTGGAGACGAACCCCAGCGCCGACGCCTCGGCCACCAGCGATGGCAGCGCCGTGTCCTCGACGGGTCCCAGCACCACAGGCTGCGTGCCGAGCTCCTCGGCGAGCTCGGCAGCACGCGCGTCGAAGGCCGCTCGGTAGTCGCGGTAGTCGAAGAGCGTCTCCCCGCCGCCGAGCACCAGCCGGACGTGGCCGAGGTCGGGCTGGGAGCGGACCATCGCGGCGTACGCCTCGAGCAGGTCCAGCGTGCCCTTGCGCGGCTCGATCCCGCCCAGCGCCAGGACGTACGGCGCACCGATGTGCCTGCGCCACCCCGCGCGTCCCTCGTGGTCGGTCGCGGCCGCGGCGAAGCGTGCAGCATCGACCCCGTTGGCGATGACCGCCGGCTCCAGCCCCCAGCCGCGACGCACCTCCTCGGCCACCGCGGCCGACACGCAGACCCGGGTGCTCGGCTCGACGACCGCCCGTTCGTGGCAGGCCACGAGCGCCGGGGTGGTGAACGTGTCGAGGTGGTGGATGGTGCGCACGCAGGGGAGTGCGGCGTTGGCGCTGATGCAGTCCTGGGCGTGCACGACATCGTAGCGGTCCCGCTCGGCGGCGAACGCGGAGCGCAGCACCTCGATCGAGCGCACGATGCGCTCCCCGACGTCCTCGCCGTCGACCTCGGGGAAGGGCACCGCCCGCACCCCCACCCGCGGGTCGACGGCCCGGAAGAACGTCGTGTCCCCACCCCGTCCCAGCGTCCAGACGTCGACGCTCTCGCCGAGCGCGGCCAGCGCCTCGGCGAGCGCGAGCGTGTGCACCACGCCGCCGCGGGGCTTGGTGGAGTAGGTGAGCAGGGCGATCCGCACGCCTCAGGCCCCCGGGACGTCGGCGTCGGCGGCCCGGAGTGCCACGTAGGCCTCGGGGGTGCGCTCGGCGAGGTGGTGCAGGACCCGGCGCGCCCGGACGACCTCGACCCCGGGGTCGAGCTCGGCGACGGCCAGCCCGCCCTTGGAGGAGGTGCGCGCCAGGACGTCACCGCCGGGGCCCACCACCTTGGCCTGCCCGAGGAAGCGCAGGCCGCCCATCACGCCGGTCTGGTTGGAGGAGACCCACACGACCTGGTTCTCCGCGGCGCGCGCGCAGTCGTAGAGGTCGAAGAGCCGGGACTGGCGGTCCTGCGGCAGCCGCGAGGCGCGGTCGGTGACCGACGCCGGCCAGGCCGACAGGCAGGCCAGCACGGTCGCGCCGTCCATCGCCAGCGTCCGGGCCGCCTCGGGGAAGGTCTTGTCGTAGTCGATGAGCATGCCGAGGCGGCCCAGCGGGGTGTCGAAGGCGCTGAAGGAGTCGCCGGCGTCGTACACGAGGGACTCGCCGGCGGGGCGGTGCACCTTGCGGTGCCGCCCCAGCACGCCCGACCCGTCGAGGCAGACCGCGGTGTTGAAGAGCCGGTGCTCGCCGTCGACCACCGTCTCCTCGGTGTAGCCCAGCGCCAGCACCATGTCGCCGGCCAGCGCGCGCACCCGCTCGATCTCCGAGGAGTCCTCGCACAGGCCCGGCGGCAGGCTCGAGCTTGGCCAGGGAGCGCTCGATGTCACGGCCGAAGTGCGCGGCGACGGCGCCGATGCGCAGGACTCCCACAGCCGACCAACCTATCCGGCTAGCCGACCAGCGCGACCGACGAAGCGGTGAGCGCAGCGGGGATCGGGCCCGGCGAGACCCGCCGCGCCAGCGCGGCCGCCGACTCCGTCAGCGCCGGTCCGGTGCGCCCGGTGAGGTGCCCGGTCACGTGCTCGGCGTCCGCGGCGATGCCGAGGAAGCGCCCCGAGCCCCACGTGTGCAGCCACGGCAGCCCGAGGAAGTACAGCCCCGGCACCGACGTGACGCCACGGGTGTGGGTCGGGCGGCCGGAGCCGTCGAAGACCCCGGCGCGCACCCAGCGGTAGTCGGGCCGGTAGCCGATGGCCCACACGATGCTGGTGACGCCGGCCGCGGTCAGGTCGAGCGAGGTGGGGTCGGTCTCCGGATCCCACACGGGCTCGTACGCCGGAGCCGGCGGCGCGTCCACGCCGTGGGCGTCGATCCAGCGGTCGATGTCGCGGCAGATCGAGCGGTACACGTCGTCGGCGGCGTCCAGCGCGGCGCGCATCGTCGGGCGGAAGGCCAGCTCGGTGCCGCCGGGCGCGACGCCCTCGAGCAGCCCGTAGAGGTCCATCCCCTCGCGGGCGAACTGGCGCAGGTCGATGTCGCGTCCGCCGTCGCGGCCGGTGACGTAGTGGTTGGTCTTCTCGCGTGCTGTCGCGCCGCCGGGGTACTGCGCGACGCCGGTATCGTAGAGCCCCATCTCCGCCAGCCAGGTCATGCAGTCGCGGCCGCGGTGGAAGCGCGCCACCCGCGGGGCGTCGCCGAGGGCGAGGTGGACCCGGCGCCCCGCCAGGTGCAGGTCCTCGGCGATCTGGGCACCGGACTGGCCCGATCCGACCACCAGCACCTCACCGTCGGGCAGCTGGTCCGGGGAGCGGTAGTCGGCGGAGTGGAGCTGGGTGATGGCGGGCGACAGCGCCGGGGCCCAGGGCGGCACGATCGGGGCCCACCGCCTCGACGACGAACCCGCCGTCGCCGGACTCCGTCAGCGAGGTGACCCGGGTGTGCTCGCGCAGCGGCGGCCCGAAGGTCGGGGCGTAGCCGGCCAGCCACTCCACGACCTGGTCGCGGGTCATGAACCCGTCCGGGTCGGGGCCGGCGTAGGCGTAGCCGGGCAGTCGGCAGTGCCAGTTGGGGGTGACCAGGGTGAAGGCGTCCCAGCGGGTGTCGGCCCACTCGTGGCCGGCGGTGCCGGCCTCGAGCACGACGTGGTCGACGCCGTCGCGGACCAGGAACCAGCTGGTCGACAGGCCGGCCTGGCCGCCGCCGACGACGACGACCCGCGTGCGGCGGACCGTGGGCGGCCCCGAGCGGGGGACGGGGGCAGTGGTGGGTGCGGACATCTCAGGACTCCTGAGGCAGGGGCGGGTGGAGGCGGAGGACGGTCACGGTGGACGCGTCGGGGCAGGACGCGGCGAGCGCGTCGATGTCGGCGAGCGTCGCCGCCGCGGAGGTGCAGGCGAAGCCGAATCGGGCGCGTACGCGCTCGCTGGCGATGCCGAGGGCGGTGGCGGCCCCCGCCATCGGGGCCGAGGTGACGGCGGAGTACGTCTCGGGGCGGCGGTCGCGCAGGTGGAACATCGCCCGTCGGGCGGTCTCGAGCGCGGCCGGTACGTCGAGCTCGGCGACCGCGAGGCCGGCCTCGGTCCCGGTGCTCGCCAGCACGTCGCCGCCGGGGCCGACGACCTTGGCGTGGGCGACGAAGCGGAGCTTGCCGAAGGTGCCGTGCTGGTTGGCGGCCAGCCAGACGACCTGGTTCTCCAGGGCACGGGCGGCGTCGAAGAGGTTGAAGCGCTGGGTCCAGCGGTCCTCGGCGAGCGAGGCAGCGCTGGCGGTGCGCGACGCGGGCCACGCGGAGATGCAGGCGATGACCTCGGCGCCGTCGACGGCCAGCGCACGGGCGGCCTCGGGGAAGGCCTTGTCGTAGCAGATCAGCGTGCCCAGACGACCCATCGGAGTGTCCACGCAGGCGAAGTCCGCGCCGGCCGAGTAGAACAGCGACTCGCCCAGGGGCTGGTGCACCTTGCGGTGCGCGCCCAGCACGCCGTTGCCGGTGACGACGGCGGCGGTGTTGTAGCGATCAGTGCCGTCGGACTCGCACAGGCCCACGACCACGGTCATCTCCCGCGCGATCTCGGCCACGCGCCGCAGCTCGGGACCGTCGAGGTCCATGACAGGGGGCAGGTCCTCGGGCTGCTCGTCGTGGCTGCCGTCGCGGCCGGCGCCGAGGACCGAGAGGTACCCGCCGAGGCAGGCTTCGGGCAGGGCGAGCAGGCCGACCCCGCGGGCACGGGCGTCCGCCACGAGGCGGCCGACCTGCGCGAGGTTGTCCTCGACGTCGCGGCCGCGACGCCGTCGGGCCAGCGCAGGCCCACGCCCGAGCCGGTCTCGAGGTGGCCGCACACGGCGGTGGTGAGGTGGCGCGGCAGCAGATCGGTGTCGGGGGTGCCCGGGCTGTCGGCCTCGGCCGAGACGATGGCGAAGCCGGGGAAGCAGGTGAGCCAGTCGGCGGTCCCGGCCGCCGCCGGGGCGGGGACCGCTCCGACGTCGAGCACCGCCCGGCACCCGCTGGCCTCGGCGAGCATCCCGGTGCTGCCCACCAGGCCGCTCATGGAGACGTCCTTGGCGGCCGTCGGGGCCAGGGCGGGGACCACCGTCATCTGCGAGCGCAGCTGCTCGGGCGTCCGGTGCGAGGTCGAGTCCCACTGGGCGCCGGTGTAGCCGCGACGCCATGCACCCCCGAGGTCGGCGGTCACCCGCAGCCGGTGCCCTGCGCGGCCGCCGCCACCGGGCACCGGGGCGGACGTGCGACCCAGCGCCGTGACCGCGAGCTGGCCCGGGACCCCGAGCTGGGTGTGCCCGCCCAGGACCGGCACGCCCCAGGCCGCGGCGGCGTCGGTGAGGCCGCGCAGGACACGACGCGCGAAGGAGGCGTCGCGGGCGCCGACCGCGTCGAGGAGCCCGACGGGGGTCGCACCCATGGCCGCGAGGTCGTTGAGGTTCACCAGCACGCTGCACCACCCCGCCCACTCCGGGTCGCGCTCGACCATGGCGGGCAGGATCGCGTCGCAGGCGGCGACCATCTCGCTGCCCGGCACCGGTGCGGCGTCGTCGCCGACGAAGCCGCGCGGAGCACCGGCGGCGAGCTCGTCGAGCAGCAGCCCCAGCGGCGCCTTCGTCGCGTCGGCCAGCCGCTGGATGCGGGTGATCGGGAAGTCCACGACCAGGTGCGGGTGGCCGTGCCGCAGGGTCTCGTGGCGCACGCTCCACCCCAGCCGCTCGAAGAGCCGGCGGTGCTGGGCCTGGACCTCGGCGTCGAAGCGCAGCGCGCCCTGGGTCTCGGCCCGGGCGCAGGCCGCGCGCACCAGCGCGGCACCGACCCCGAGGTGCAGCCGCGCGTCGGACGCGACCGCCAGCCGGCTGCCCCGCCACCAGCCCAGGTCGCGCAGCGGCGGCGTGCCGTCGGGCGCCGGCGCCGGGTGGATGCGGACCCCACCGAGCAGCTCGCCGTCGCCGGCCAGCGCCACGAGCACCACGGTGCGGGGGTCGTCGTCGACGACGTCGGCGTCGGAGCCGGCGAAGAGTCCCTGCTCGGTGACGAAGACGTCGTGCCGCAGCCGCCGGTAGCCGGCCAGCTCGTGCGGCCCGGCCTCCACGACGACGTACGACGCGTCGCTGTGCCGGTCGTGCGGGGCGCTGCGCAGCGGTCCGGTGAGGACCGAGACGTCGAGGGTCATCTCAGGCCCCCTCGCAGGAGAGCGCCGAGCAGGCACCGCAGGCGGCGCAGCCGGCGGACTGGGCGGCGCCCAGCATCCCGGCGCGCCGCAGCGCCGCGCCCACGCGAGCGGTGACCGAGGCGACCATCCGGGCCTCGGGCGCCGGCACCCCGTCGACGTCGGTGGCCAGCGTGCCCGCCAGCGGGCGGAAGGGCACCACGAAGGGGTAGACGCCCATCTCGATCAGCTCGGTGGCCGCAGCGACGGTCTCGTCGGGGTCCTCGCCGAGGCCGAGGAGGAGGTAGGTGGAGACCTCGTTCCAGCCGAAGACACGGACCGCCTCGGCCCAGGCGGCGCGGTACTCGCTCATCGGGACCGAGCCCTTGCCGGGCATCCAGCGGCGGCGCACGTCGTCGTCGAGCGACTCGACGTGGATGCCGATGGAGCGGGCGCCCGCGTCGTACAGCTCCTGGATCGTGGCCAGGTCGCCCGGCGGCTCGCACTGCACCTGGATCGGCAGGTCGGGGAGCACCTCGCGGACCGCGCGGACGCAGCGGGCGAGGTGGGTGGCGCCGCGGTCGCGACCGTTGGAGGTGCCGGTCGTCATCACCATCTGCGTGATGCCGTCGAGGTCGTGGGCGGCCTTGGCCACCTCCGCGATCTGCGCGGGCGACTTCACCGCGATCGTGGAGCCCTGACGCAGCGACTCCTCGATCGCGCAGAACCGGCAGCGCTGGTCCTCGTCGTAGCGCACGCAGGTCTGCACGACCGTCGTCGCCAGCACGCGGGCCGAGTGCAGCCGGGCGATCTGCTCGTAGGGGACCCCGTCGGCGGTGGTGAGGTCGTAGAAGCGTGGGCGGGAGATCGTCTCCACGCCCAGGCCGGTGTCGGCGCCGTCGAGCAGGAGCTTGCCGCCGGCGAGGGTGTAGGGGCTGCGGGGGTTGAGGGGGATGGCCGCGCCGACTCCGTCGAGCAGCAGGTGCCCGTCGTCGCTCGGTCCGGCTCCGGCCCGGCGGGAGACCGGCGCGTCGGCGAGCCGGATCCCCTGGATCGCCAGGTCCACGCGGGTGACGCTGGCAGTGCGGTCAGGGCTGGTGGTGCTGGTCGGCGCGGCCATCTCAGCGCCTCAGAGGTTGTAGACGGAGTTGATGATCGCGCCCTTGTTGGCGAAGTGGATCACCGCGTCCTGGACGTCGAGCGGGTGGCAGGGGATGACGCCCTCGATGAGGTCCTCCTCGCGCTGGCCGTGCAGGGCCATGCCGAACCGGCAGCACAGCACGGTGCCGCCCTCGGAGATGAAGGTCTTGATGGCGTCGTTCATGTTCTGGTTGCCCGGGAAGGCCACGTCGCCGGTCGTCGGGAAGCCACGGGTGTCGGCACAGGCGAGGGCGCCGGGGCCGTAGAAGTAGAGCGTGGCGTCGAAGCCCTTGCGCAGCGCCCGGGTCGTCTGGAGGACGGCCACGAACGACACCGAGGACTCGTGCGGGATGCCGTGGACGAGGGTGAGCCAGGCCTGGCCCTCGCTGGCCTGGTAGTCGGGGAAGAGCTTGGTGGAGCCGTAGAGGTTGGTGCCCTTGCCCTGGGAGGGGTGGGGGATCTCGGCCTTGGACTTCTCCATCGCGGCGAGGATCTCGTCGTCGAACACGGACATGTGCATCTCCTGGTGTCTCTCGAGGGTGGGGTGGCGCAGCAGGTGGTGCTGGTCGGTGGTGCTGGTCGGGTGGTGCTGGTCGGTGGTGCCGGTCGGGTGGTGCCGGTCCTGCCTTCAGGACCCGTAGAGGGCCTCGAAGTTGCCCCGGAAGAGCGCGTCGGTGAGCTCGGGGTCGTCGGTGGCGGCGGCCAGCCGGGCGTGCTCGCCGGCGTGGTCGCCCCAGGGGGTGTCGGTCGCGAAGAGCACGCGGTCGTGGCCGATGCCGCGACGCTGGATCTCCTGGCACAGCCACGCCGGCGCGAAGCCGATGGCCCAGGAGGTGTCGGTGTAGACCTGCAGGCCGCGCTCGATCCAGTCGAAGAAGCGGCCGCCGATCAGCTTCATGTGCCCGCTCATGCCGCCCCCGAGGTGCACGAGGTGGATGCGGGTCGTGGCGCCGTAGGCCTCGACGAGCTTGCCGATCTGGTCGACGTCGCTGGCGGCGCCGGGTGAGGTGTGCACGTGCACGACGAGGCCCTTCTCGGCGGCGGTCGTGAAGATCCGCTCCAGCTCCTCGACGGAGTCCTCGGCGTCGACGGCGCCGCCGAGCAGGAAGCTGGTCTTCAGCGCCGCGACCCCCTCCTCGCCGGCCAGCGCCAGGGAGGCGGTGTTGCGGTCGTGGTCGCTGCCCTTGGGCGAGACCCACAGCCCGCAGCGGACCCGGTCGTCGGCCTGCGCGGCCTCGAGGGCCAGGTGATTGAGGCCGAAGGCCACGTCGGGGTCGGGGACGCCGTAGTTCGGCAGCACCAGCGCGCGCTCGGTGCGCTCGGCGTCGAGGTCGTCGAAGAGCCCGGCGACGGTCTCGCGGGCGGTGGTGTCGGGGCTGATCGGCGGGCCGCCGTAGAAGGGGTACGACGGCAGCCGGCCGATGTGCCGGTGGGCGTCGTGGGCGGCTGTGGGCATGGAAGAAGTCCACTCGCCGGGTGTTTCAGGTTGGTTCCGGCAGGAATACGGGGTGCTACCCGGTGTGTAAGTTCGCCGTTACCCCGACGGGCCTGCCGGCCGCCTGCGTGACGGGCCGATGTCGGAGGTCGGGCACCATGGCTCCCATGCCGCGGAACCCCCACGCCCGCATCGAGATCGACGCGCCCCTGGACCGGGTCTGGGAGGTCATGCTCGACACGGCGTCGTACGGCGAGTGGAACCCGTTCGTGCTGCGGGCCGACTGCGCGGCACCCCGGGTCGGTGAGCCGATCACCCTCCACGTGCGCTTCGCCAACGGCTCGACCGCCACGTCACCGGAGCGGATCACCGCGCTGGACGGCCCGACCACCGGCGAGGACGGGGTGCGCCGAGCGCTGCTGGCCTACCGCTACGAGGGCCTGCCGGCGAAGCTGAGGCTGGTGCAGGGCGTGCGCGACCAGCGACTCAGCCAGGCTCCCGGCGGGCCGACGATCTACGACACGGTCGAGCGGTTCTCCGGGCCGCTGGTGCGCCTCGCCGGCCCGGCACGCGTCGAGGACGGCTTCCGGCGGCACGCCCTGGCGCTGAAGGAGCGCGCCGAGGCGCGCCAGGTGTCATGACCGGGCACCGGCCCGGGGTTTGCCGAGCGGCCGGGCTGGCAAGACAGGGAGGGTGAGCCCGACCGACACGACCGCCGTGGACTTCCCACCCGTGGTCTACGTGCCCTGCACCCGGCACACCGCGGAGCCCGAGGAGCTCGAGGTCCGTTACCAGACCACGAAGGACGGGCGTCGCGCCGTGCTCGTCTACTCCGCCCTCGACCGGCTGCACCGGTGTTGCGGCGACGACCAGCCCTGGTTCCTGCTGCCCACCGAGCGGCTGCGCGCCCTGCACGAGCTGGACCCCTTCGACCTCGTGCTGATGGACCTGATGGTCCCCGAGGAGTCGCGGGCGGGGCTGCGCGCATGAGCGGCTTCCACCTCGACCCCGACGCCCTCCGCGCCGTCACCGACGGGCTCGCGGACGCCGCGACGACCTTCGACGACGCCGGACAGGGCGTGCCCACCTCCGCCGACGGCGGCCTGGCGGCCGGGCTGGTCGCCGACATCCTGCGCACCGTGGGTGAGGCCGGCGAGCAGCTCACCACCGATGCCGCCACCCTCGCCGGTGTCGCCGACCGCTGCAACGTCGACGTCGCGACCACCGACAGCGAGGTCGCCGGCGACCTCCTCACAGGAGCGCCATGAGCAGGGACACCCACCTCGCCGGATCGCCCGCCGACCTCGACCGCGTCGCCACCTGGCTCACCGACGTCGTACCCGCCACCAGCACCTTCGGTGACGAGGTCTACGGCGCCCGCTCGGCGACGGGGTCGGCCTGGGAGTCCGAGGCCGCCACCGCCTTCGCCGCCCAGCTGCGCACGCTGGGCGCCGCCGCCGACGGGACCACGACGGCGGTCCGCACCGCCTCCGCGGTGGTCGCCGACCTGGCCGCCGCGCTGAGGACCGCCCAGGACGAGATGCGGCGGGCGCGGCAGATCGCGCGCGAGGGCGGGCTCGCCGTGACCGGCACCGTGAGGCGGTCGCCGACGCGACGCTGACCTGGCAGGAGTCCGGCAAGGACATCGCCGCCCTGCTGCAGGACCTCTTCTCCGGCTCGGCCGAGGAGTTCCTCAAGATCAAGGTCTCCCGCTACTTCAGCGACGCCACCGACGTGTGGCGGCAGCAGTCGCAGGTCTGGCGCGAGATCGCCGACTCCTACGTGCGCGACGGCCGCTTCGTGGGCACGGATCCCGACGACTACTACCGGGCGCTGCGCAACATCGACGAGATGGACGACCTCGCCCGCAACGCCGAGCTCAACGGCGGGCGGGTGGCGACCAACGTGAGCCGCGGGTTCCTCGCGCTGGGCGTCATCGCCACCGGATACGGCATCTACGACGACATGGCCAACGGCGGCGAGTCCGCCGAGCAGGCCACCACCTCCAACGTCGGCGGCTTCCTCGCCGGCATGGGCGCGGGTGCCGCCTCGGGCGCTGCCGCCGGTGCGATCGCCGGCTCGATCGTGCCCGGAGCCGGCACCGCCGTCGGAGCGGTGGTCGGCACCGTCGTGGGCGCCGGCGTGGGCATCGTGACCTCGGGTGCCATCGACTCGATGTGGGAGAACGGCGTGGAGGACCTCGGCGACGTGGGCGAGGCGATCGGCGACGGCTGGGACGAGCTGGTCGACACCGGCGAGGCGATCTGTGACCTCGGCGGCGACGCCGTCGACGCCGTCGGCGACGGGATCAGCGACGCGTGGAACTCGGTGTTCGGATGAGCGGCCACCCGACCCGGCCCCCTCGTCGGGCCACCGGGGCGAGGCGTCGCGGCCTCGTGCGGACCCTGACGGCCGTCAACGTCCTCGTCGGCCTCGGCGTGCTCGCGGCCGGAGTCCTCGCCCCCTGGCCCTGGCAGGCCCGGGTGTGCGTGGCGATCGTCGGGGTCGGCCTGCTCGGCAACGCCCTCCTCGCCGCCCGGGGGTGGTCGGGCTCCGCGCGGTGGGGCGACCGCGTGACCACCCGCGGGAGCACGACTGTCATCGCCTACGACCGGGTGCCGGCGTACGCCGCCGCCTGGGGTGCCGGCTGGACCACCCTGGTCGCGGCGCTCGGCACCGTGCTCGGCGTGGCCGCCGGGAGCGTCGGCCTCGCGCTGGTGCTCGGGCTGCCGTTCGTCGTGCTCTTCGGTCTCGTGCTGATCGACTCGGTCCTCGCGCTGTCGCGGGGCGCCGAGGTGGTCGCCGACCGGGAGCGCCTGACGGTGCGGTCGTGGAACACCGAGACCTCGCTCGCCTGGGACGACGTCGAGCGCGTGGGTCCTGACGTGACCGGGGGCAGGGCCGTCCTGGCGGTCACCGGCTACACGGCGACGACGAGCTGGACCGGGCGTCGGTTGCCGCACGCCTGGCCGCGGGGCGCCCGCCTGGTGCCCGGTCGCCTCGAGGTCGACTCGCGCGCCGTGGAGCCGCACTCACCGTGGTTGCTGTCGGTGCTCCGGGACTGGGCCGCCGACCCGGCGCGGCGCTCCGAGATCGGGACCGCCGATGCCGAGCGCCGCCTGCGTCAGTCGGTCTGACGTCCCCCCGCGCCCGGCGGGGGCACCCGGTCGGGCGAGCGTGGGCCCGGCTCGGCCGGGCACCCTGGTCGAGGTGACCCGCTTCGACTTCGAGTTCGCCCCGGCGTACCGGCTGCCCGCCCTGGCCCTCGGCATCACCCCGCGCACCGCGTGGGTGGAGGTCGACGAGACCGAGCTGCGCGTGCGCTACGGCCCCTGGCGGTTGCGTACGCCGCTGGACAACGTCTCCTCCGCGCAGCTCTCGCCCGGGCCGTTCCGCTGGTACCGCACCGCGGGGCCGCCGCACCTGTCGCTGGCCGACAAGGGCGTCAGCTTCGCGACCAACGGTGCCGGCGGGGTCTGCGTGCTGTTCCACGAGCCCGTCAGGACCCTCGACCCCACCGGACGCCTCCGGCACCCCGGCGCGACCCTGACGGTGCAGGACCCGGCCCGGCTCCAGCAGGTGCTGGAGGAGCGGGCCGGGTCCTGAATCTGTGGCGCACTCCGCCGCTGCCCCTGCCCACCCGGCCGGGCGGGTGTCGGCCGGCACGCACCGGGTACCCGCACCCCATGGCTGATCCAGACCCCTCCCGGACGTGCCGGGAGCTGCTCGAGCGCGACGGCCGCACCTACGCCGAGGAGGGCGAGGTGGGGCTGCGCGACGAGCCTGCCCCGCTGTACCGCCTGCTCGTGCTGGCCACCTTGGCCTCGACCCGCATTCGGGCCGAGGTCGCGGCCGCTGCGGCGCGCGAGCTCTGGGCGGCCGGCTTCACGACCCCGCAGCGGATGCGGGACTCCACATGGCAGCAGCGGGTCGACGCGCTCGGGCGTGGCGGCTACCGACGCTACGACGAGAGCACCGCCACGGCCCTGGCCGAGGGAGCCGAGGTCGTGCGCGACCGGTGGGACGACGACGTCCGCACCGTGCGGGAGCGATGCGCCGGCTCCGAGGAGGTGGCGGAGGAGGTGCAGGCGGTGCCTCGCCTGGGGCCGGTGGGAGCAGGCATCTTCGTGCGCGAGGTCCAAGCCATGTGGCGGGACCTCGAGCCCTACCTGGACGGCCGGGCGGCCGACGCCGCCGCGGCCGCAGGGCTGAGCCGGCAGCCGGACCGACTGGCCGCGCACGTCCCGGACGGCTCCTTCGTCGCCCTGGCGGCAACGCTCGCGAGGCTCGGGCCGGGCGGGGTCGAGGCCCGATGAGCCGCACGGAGACGGCGCCCCTGGTGCCCCGCCGCCTGGCGTCAGCGACGTTGGTCGTCCTGTGCCTGCTGGTGCTGGCGGTGGGGACCTGGCTGCTGGGCAGGGTCCTGATGGCGGTGCCCTCGGTGACGGCGGCGCTGCTCGCCGCACTCCTGCTCACCGCGCTCACCCGCCCGATGACCGTCTGGCTCAGCCGCCGGTTGCCGACCTGGCTGGCCGCGCTCACCACGCTGGTCACCGGCGTCGCCGTGATCGTCGGCATCCTCGCACTCGTCGTCGACCGGGCGCTGGCGCAGACCGAGGACCTGCAGAAGGCGGCGTCCCAGGCCCTCGCCGACGTGGAGCAGGCGCTGGTCCGCTCCTCGCTGCCGGTCACGGAAGGGCAGCTGACCGACCTCGAGGACCGGGCCCGTGAGGGGTTGCCGTCGCTGCTCCCGGGGCCGGCGGCCGCCGCCACCGGGGCCGTCCAGGTGCTCGGTGGCATCGCGCTGGCCCTCTTTGTCTGGTTCTTCCTGCTGCGTGACGGGCCGCGATGGTGGCAGTGGGCGATGCGCTGGGTCCCGTCCCGGCGCCGCGAGGCGGTCGCCGAGGGCGGCGACGCGGCCTGGGACGTGCTCACCCGCTACGTCCGCGGCACGGTCGTGGTCGCCACCATCGACGCGGTCGGCGTCGCGGTGGCGCTGCTGGTCCTCGGCGTGCCGATGGTGACCTCGCTGGCCTGCCTGGTCTTCCTCGGGGCCTTCGTGCCCATCGTCGGGTCGACGGTCGCCGGCACGCTCGCCGTCGCCGTCGCGCTCGTCTCCCAGGGGCCGCTGGTGGCGCTGCTGGTGGTGCTGGCGGTCATCGCGGTGCAGCAGGTCGAGGGCAACCTGCTCCAGCCGCTGGTGATGGGACGCGCCCTGCACCTGCACCCGGCGGCCGTCGTCGTCGCCGTCGCGCTCGGAGCCAGTGCGGCGGGTGTCATCGGCGCCGTGGTCGCCGTCCCGGTCGTGGCCGTCGCCACGCGCCTGGCCGAGCAGGTGCGGGACCGGCCGGCCTGAGCCGGGGTCAGTCGGGAGCGGGCCTCAGCCGGGCAGATCGACGTTGTGCCGGTGCAGCCAGCCCACGAGTTGGCGGGCGCCGCTGGTGGTCGGGAGGATGCCGTGCTCCAGCGTCGGCGGCAGGCCGGACCCGGCGGGGCGCACGTGGCGCACCCACTCCCCGTGGGTGGTCAGGCCCAGGCCGACCTCGTGGGTCGGGTCGGTGTCGTCGGGCTCGAGGGTGATCAGCCAGAAGCGAGTGTCCTCCGCCTCGTGGCGCCGGCCCCGGAGCCAGCCGCCGCTCGCGACCCGCACGGTCGCGCCGACGCTCGGCTGCACGCCCCGCGCGCGGACCAGGTCCGCCAGGTGCTCGGGAGTCTCGGTCAGGCGGGTCGCGGCCACGTCCTGGTCGGCCGCGATCGCGCGGGCCTCACGTCGCGCGTCGGCCGTCTGGCCCTCGCACGCCGCGCACCAGTCGGTCGTGGGCACGCCGCGCCGGAAGCCGCGGTGGGCCGCGCAGAAGGACATCCGGTCCTCGGCGCACCGGCCCACCGTCGTACCCCGGCAGCGGGAGCCGAAGGCGTCGAAGAGCTCGCAGCGACTGGACATGTGAGAACCATAGGAAGGCGGGCGCCCGACCTGAGGGGTTCGCCGGAACTGTGGGTGGCTTGTTACCCGTGCACGGCCGGTGGTCAAGACCACCCGCCGGTCAGCGCCCGCCGTCAGCGACCCGCGGTCGAGGCCCGCGCCACCAGCTCGGGCGTGAACAGCACCTGCTGGTGCCGGTGGTCGGCGTCGGAGGCCTCGGAGAGGACCAGCTCGGCGGCGGTGCGGCCGAGCAGGTGGCGCGGCTGGCGCACCGAGGTGAGGGGGACGGCCGCGGCGGCGGCGAACTCGATGTCGTCGTAGCCGACGATCGCGAGGTCCTCGGGGACGGAGCGACCCGTGCTGATCGCGTGCTGGAGCAGGCCGAGCGCGAGCAGGTCGTTGGCGCAGAAGGCGGCCGTGGGCCGGCGTCGCGCGGCGAGCCCGGCCAGTCGGGCCCCCGCCTCGCGTCCCTCGGGGACGACGAGCTGGTCGGTCTCGAGCACCACGAGGTCCTCCTCGGGCCGGCCCGCGTCGACCCACGCCTCGCGCGCGCCGCGGAGCCGGTCGCGCACCTGGCCGATCGAGACCGGGCCACCCACGAACGCCAACCGCTCGTGCCCCAGGTCGAGCAGGTGCTCGACCGCCAGGCGTCCTCCGAGGACGTCGTCGACCGCGACCGAGCAGAAGGCCTCGTCGTCGCGGGTGCGGTCCACGATGACGACCGGGGTGCCGCGCGCGGCGAGGTGATCGAGGAACGCGGCGTGCGGGTCGACCGGGGTGACCAGGACCCCCTGCACCCGCTGCTGCTCCAGCAGCTCGACGTGCGCCCGCTCGCGCGACTCGCGGTTGGCGGAGTTGCACAGCATCACCGTGAGGACCTGCTCCTCGGCGGCCGACTCGACGCCGAGTGCGACGTCGGTGAAGAACGGGTTGCCCGCGTCGAGCATCACGTAGGCCAGCGTCCGACTGGTGCCGGCCCAACAACGTCGCGTACGGCGCGGCCAAGGCCGACCAGGCCCACCAGGTGCCTCGCGCATCCGCGAGCTGGCCGTCGAGGCCGGCGAGCCGGTGCCGGCCAAGCCCATGGAGGTCACCCGCTGCGTGCTGGACTCCCTGGCTCTGGCCTACCGACGGCTCCTGCGCACCGCGCTGGAGCCCGCCGGCCGCGAGGTCGACGTCGTGCACGTCGTGGGTGGCGGGTCGCAGAACCACCTGCTGTGCCAGCTCACCGCCGACGCCACCGGTCTCCCCGTGCTCGCCGGGCCCTCGGAGGCCGCCGCCCTGGGCAACGTGCTGGTCCAGGCCCGCGCGCTGCTGAAGGAGCAGGGCAGCACCGACCTGGGCAGCACCGAGCTGGCCGACCTGGCCGCGATGCGGTCGCTGATCCGGCGTACCCACGAGCTGCACCGCTTCGAGCCCACGCCCGCCGCGCGTGGCGGCGCCGACTGGGACGCGGCGGAGGGGAGACTGGCCAGGTGAAGGTCGCGCTCTCGGTCACCTGCGTCAACGACGCGATGTTCCCCGACGTGGGGAAGGCGGTCGTGCGGCTGCTGCGCCGGCTCGGCTGCGAGGTCGACTTCCCGCGCGCCCAGACCTGCTGCGGGCAGCCGATGGTCAACACCGGCTACCTCGACGAGGCGGTCGGCGCGGTGCGCACCTACGTCGACGCGTTCGCGGGGTACGACGCCGTGGTGACGCCCTCGGGGTCGTGCGCCGGGTCCGCGCGGCACCAGCACGCGATCGTGGGCCGCCGCGCGGGCGAGACCGGGTCGGACCCGGGGCTCGCCTCGGCCGTGGCCGCCGCTGCTCCGACGTACGAGCTGACCGAGTTCCTCGTCGACGTGCTGGGCGTGACCGATGTCGGTGCGTACTTCCCGCACACCGTGACCTACCACCCGACCTGCCACAGCCTGCGGATGCTCGGGGTGGGCGACCGGCCGCTGCGGCTGCTGCGCGAGGTGCGCGGGCTGCGGCTGCGTGAGCTGCCCGCGGCCGACCAGTGCTGCGGCTTCGGCGGCACGTTCGCGGTCAAGAACTCCGACACCTCCGTGGCGATGGGCGCCGACAAGGCCAGGCACGTCCGCTCGACCGGCGCCGAGGTGCTGGTCGCGGGCGACTCCTCGTGCCTGATGCACGTCGGCGGCGTGCTGTCGCGACAGCGCTCCGGCGTCCGGACCGTGCACCTGGCCGAGGTCCTGGCCGCGACGGAGGATGACTGATGAGCCGCACGTTCGTGGGGATGCCACCGTTCCCGTCGGCTGCACGGGAGGCGCTGGGGGACACCCAGCTGCGCCACAACCTCGCGCACGCGACCGGCGTGATCCGCGACAAGCGGGCCCGCCTGGTCGAGGAGCAGGGCGACCTGTGGGAGCCGCTGCGCCTGGCCGGTGCCGCGGTCAAGCAGCGGGCGTTGGACGACCTGGCCACCCACCTCGAGCAGCTGGAGGCCTCGCTGACCGCGGCCGGCGCCACGGTGCACTGGGCGCGCGACGCCGAGGAGGCCTGCCGGGTCGTGGCGTCGGTGGCGCGCTCGCACGGCGTCGACGAGGTCGTGAAGGTCAAGTCGATGGCGACCGCGGAGATCGAGCTCAACGAGCACCTCGAGGCCGCCGGGATCGCCGCCTGGGAGACCGACCTGGCCGAGCTGATCGTCCAGCTCGGCGAGGACCTGCCCTCCCACATCCTGGTGCCCGCGATCCACCGCAACCGCGCGGAGATCCGCGAGATCTTCCTGCGCCGGATGGCGGCGGTGGGACGTCCGGCGCCGGTGGACCTGACCGACGAGCCGGAGGTGCTGGCCGCCGCGGCGCGCGAGCACCTGCGCGAGAAGTTCCTCCGCGCGAAGGTCGGCGTCTCCGGCGCCAACTTCGCCGTCGCCGAGACCGGCACGCTGGTCGTCGTCGAGTCCGAGGGCAACGGCCGGATGTGCCTGACCCTGCCCGAGGTGCTGGTCAGCGTCGTCGGCATCGAGAAGGTCGTGCCGACCTTCGCCGAGCTCGACCCGCTGCTGCGGCTGCTGCCGCGCTCCTCGACCGGCGAGCGGATGAACCCCTACACCTCGATGTGGACCGGGCCCGCCGCGCCCGACGGCACGGCCGACGGTCCGCAGGAGGTGCACGTGGTGCTCCTCGACAACGGCCGCACCCGCGCGCTGGCTGACGACACCGGCCGGCAGGCGCTGCGGTGCATCCGCTGCTCGGCGTGCCTCAACGTGTGCCCGGTCTACGAGCGCACCGGTGGCCACGCGTACGGCTCGGTCTACCCCGGCCCGATCGGTGCGATCCTCAACCCGCTGCTCACCGGCACCGGAGTGGACGAGCAGACCGACTCGCTGCCCTACGCCTCCACGTTGTGCGGTGCCTGCTTCGAGGCCTGCCCGGTGCGCATCGACATCCCCGAGGTGCTGGTGCACCTGCGCTCGAAGGTCGTCGACGGCCACCGCGGCGACCGCCCCCCGAAGGCGGAGACGGTCGCGATGAGGGCGGCCGGCTGGGCGTTCGCCGACGCCTCGCGTCTGGGACTGGTCGAGAAGGCGTCCGGACTCTCGGGCCGCGTGCTCGCCCGCCTGTCGCGTACGACGCTGCCCGGGGGTCGCCCGGCCGCCGGTCGCCTCCCGGGGCCGGCCGCGGCGTGGACCGGTGCGCGCGACCTCCCCGCCCCGCCCGCGGAGTCCTTCCGGGGCTGGTGGGACCGCACTGACGGCGGCCGGGCCGAGGGGGAGCGGTGAGTCCTCAACCCTTCTTCCGCACTCCTCGGTTGACCATCCACCGCCGGGCCGCGGTCGCGCCCGGGGGCGGTGAGTCCTCAACGTTCCCGGGCCGCGGTTCGGTTGACCACGCACCGCTCCCCGCAGACAGGAGACAGCCATGAGCGGCCGGACGCCAGCCCGCGACGAGATCCTGGGGCGGGTGCGGTCGGCGCTGGCCGGAGTCGAGCCGACCCACGAGCCGGTGCTGGCTCCGAGCGCGGTCCACGACCCGATGCCCACCCACGAGCAGGTCGTCGACCTGTTCGCGGAGCGGGTCGCCGACTACCGGGCCGTGGTGGACCGGGTGGCCGCGGCGGACCTGCCGGGGCACCTGGCGGGACTGTTCGCGCCGACCGAGCGTGTCGTCGTACCCCCGGGCCTGGACGGCGACCTCCTCGCCGCCGTCCCCACCCCGGTCGCCGACGCCCATCCCACCGGCAGCGGCCTCACCGCAGCCGACCTCGACGCCACCGACGCGGTGCTCACCACCGCGACCGTCGGGATCGCCGAGACCGGCACCATCGTGCTCGACCACGGCCCCGGCCAGGGGCGCCGCGCGCTGACGCTGGTGCCCGACCGGCACGTGTGCGTGGTGCGCGCCGACCAGGTGGTGCCCGACGTGCCGGACGCGATGGCTCCGCTCGGCGGGTCGATCGCCGCGGGCCGCCCGCTGACCTGGATCTCCGGGCCCAGCGCCACCAGCGACATCGAGCTCACCCGCGTCGAGGGCGTCCACGGCCCACGGACGCTGCACGTCGTCCTGGTGGAGTGATCCCGCGGACGCCCGCCCGCGGGAGGGGAGACGGCGGTACGTTGCCCGCACTCATCCCCTGACAGGAGTCGCCATGCCCACCTACACCCGCCAGTCCACCGTCAACGAGCTCGCGGCCACGGTGCCGGGCAAGGCGTTCAAGGCGATGATCCTGCGCCAGCTCCCGCCGACCAGCACCGAGAAGGAGCGCCAGGAGCTCGAGGAGCTCACCCTCGGCCTGCCGCTCGAGACTCTGGTGGAGATGTCGGAGGGCAAGCTCACCTGGGGCATCGCCGACTCGCTGATCGACCTGGCCAACGGCAAGCCGCACCACCTCGTGCCCCGCGTCGCAGGCGCCGGCGCCGGGCTGGTCAAGAAGGTCAGCAGCAAGATCCGCCCCTGACCCGGTCCGATCGCGCCGAGCCGGCGTGTCAGCGGCTGATGGGCCTGGTGCGGCGCGCGGTCCACGACGACGCGGCCATCACCCGGGTCGACCCCGCCGTGCGCGGCGCCTACCTGCGCCGGATCGGAGCCGACGCCGACTGACGTTCAGGCCTCCAGACCGCGGAACAGCAGGTCGGCGACGCCCTCTGCGAGCGTGTCGGGGTCCAGCGAGCCGTCGGGGGAGTACCAGTCGACCAGCGAGTTGACGGTGCCGAACACCAGCCGGCTCACGACCCCCGGCGGCAGGTCGGAGCGGAGGCTGCCTTCGGCCACCGCGTCCGCGACCAGGCGGGCCAGGTCGTCGTCGATGCGGCGCCGCCGGGCGAGCGCGGCGACTTCGAGCTCGCTGTTGCCGCGCACGCGCAGCAGCAGCGTCACGGCCGGGCGGTGGGCGGCGAGGATGCGGACCGCAGCGACGACCGTGTCACGCAGCCGGTCGTGCGCCGATCGTCCGTCGTCGGCCCGGGCGGCCTCGCCCACGGCGGAGTCGAGCCCCGCGAGGGCCTCGTCGAGCGCCGCACCGAGCAGCGACTCCTTGCTCGGGAAGTGGTGGTAGACCGCCGACTTGGTGACGCCGAGCGAGCCGGCCAGGTCGCTGATCGACGTGGCGTCGTACCCCTGCGCGATGAAGAGCTCGATCGCCGCCCGCAGCACCGCCTCCCGGTCGTGGCCGGGACGGCCGCGCCGCCGGGCAGGTGCGGACGTCGGGGTCTGCGCCGCGGTCGGCGAGTGAGGCATGCCCCGATCCTGGCAGAGCAGCGGTCGCGCGCCCGCCTCGTGTGGTCCAGTGCGGTCGATGGACCGCGCTCAGTCACACGAGGCGGAGGCCGGCGGGGTCGTCAGACCAGCGCCTTGCCGGTGCGGAGTCGCCGACGCATGTCCATCAGCAGCACGTTGAACGGGAAGATCCGCGCCTGCGTGGGCAGTGCGCGCTCGATCCGACCGAGGCGGCGCATCAGCCTGTCGAAGCGGGCCTGCATCTCGTCGTTCCATGGCAGGCCCAGCTGCTCGCGGAACTCCTGCGGCAGGAAGCCGGTGGTGACGAAGACGTTGAACGGCGCGAGGCGGCGGCGCATCCGGCGCGGGAAGTTCTGCAGGGTGGTCAGGCGCAGCAGGAAGTCGCGCACGTCGGGGTCGATGTGCACCTCCTTCAGGCCCTCCTCCCAGTACTCCGCGAACGCGGCCCGGTCCTGGGGCCACATCTCCGCTGGCACCTGCAGCGAGGTGCCGAAGCGGGCGCAGTGCGCGTAGAGCGCGTCGGCGGTCTGCTCGTCGAGCGGGCCGTGCATCTTCTCGATCATGTCGACGGTGCCGTAGTAGAGGCAGGCGGCGACCCACAGCTGCAGCCGCGGGTCCATCGCGCGGTACTGCACGGGCTCGTCGGGGGTGGAGACGACCTGCGCGTGCTGGCCGTTGACCGCCTTGCGGAAGGCCGTGCGGTCCTCGTCGGTGCCGAGCATGGAGACCGCGAGGTAGGTGAAGGTGGTCCGCGCGCGCTTGATCGGGTGCAGCATCGCCGAGCCGTCGTGGACGCGGGAGTTCATCACGCCGTACCCCACGCCAGGCCAGCTGAGCTGCAGGATCACGTTGGCGGGCCCGGCCATCCGGCTGCCGATGCCCGAGAGGTGGCGGCGCATGTCGAAGCCGGCGGGGACGGGGACGTCCCGGGCGACGCGCGCGCCACCGGGCGTGGTGGCGGGGCTGTGGTCGGGGCTGGTCCCGGCGGGGGCGCCGGACGCGGCGACGGTCTCCAACGTGCTCATGCGCAGCATCGTACGCCGTTGTTGGCACCCTGCCAACAGGTTGGTGCTCCCGCTGGACCGTCCCGCTCCGCCACACTGGTCCGGTGCTGGACCGACTCTCCCGACGCGCCTACGCCTCGCTGGGCTCGCGCTACCCCGTGGCCGTGGTCGGCGTCGGGGTCGTGGAGACGGTCTTCGTGGCCGTCGTGTCGGTGCTCGTCCTGGGGCTCTTCTTCCGGCCCGACCTCGGTGCGGTGCTGGCCGTGGCCGGGCTCGCCGCCCTCCTGACCGCGACATCCGTGTCGCTCGCGGCCTGGCGGGCCCGCGACGAGCGCTGCCGGCTCGGGGACTGGATGCGGCTCTCCCGCCCCACGCCCCGCGAGTCGGTGGAGGCCTGGGACATCGCCACGACCCTGACCCTCGAGCAGTACCGCCGCTCCTCGCCCGTGGTCATGGCCGTCTCGATCGTGCCCACAGCCGTGGCCGCCGCGCTGCTCTGGGACATCGGGTGGACCGGGCTGCTGGCGGTGACGCTGGCCGGGGTGATCCCGGGGCTGTACGCCACGGTCCTGTCCTACTCCCTCGGCGAGCGGCTGCTGCGGCCGGTCGTCGAGCACGTCGCCTCCGAGCTGCCCGACGACTTCTCCTTCGAGGCGCGCGGGCTGCCGCTGCGCAAGCGGCTGATGCTCGCGGTCCCGGCGTACACCACCACCTCGGCGGTGCTCGTGGGCGGTCTCGTGGGGCTGGGGGTCGGCGAGGGCTCGCCGTCCTCGCGGCTGCTGCTGACCGTGGTGCTCTCGCTGGGCATCGGGCTCTTCATGTCGCTGGAGCTCACCGGGCTGCTGTCGGGCAGCATCACCCGGCCGCTGCTGGACGTTCGCGAGCAGCTGGCCCGGGTGCGCGACGGCGACCTCACCGCCCGGGCGCCGGTGGTGAGCAGCGACGAGCTCGGCGAGCTGGCCCGTGACTTCAACACGATGGCGCGCGGCCTGGCCGAGCGCGAGGAGCTGCGCGAGCACTTCGGCACCTACGTCGACCGCGAGATCGTCCGCCTGATCCTCGCCGGCCAGGTGCCGCAGGAGGGCTTCGAGGTCGAGGTGTCGGTGCTCTTCGTCGACGTCCGCGGGTTCACGAGGTACGCCGAGTCCGTCCCCGCGCCGCAGGTGGTCGAGACGCTCAACGGTCTCTTCGCCGAGATGGTGCCGGTCGTCGAGGCCTTCGGCGGTCACGTGGACAAGTTCATCGGCGACGGCCTGATGGCCGTCTTCGGCGCCCCCGAGACCCAGGTCGACCACGCCGACCGGGCGCTGGAGGCCGCCCGGATGATCGTCGACGCCGTCCACCTCGGGAGCACGGGCCTGCGCGTCGCGGCCGGCATCAACTCGGGCCGGGTCGTCGCCGGTCCGATCGGCGGCGCCGGGCGGCTGAACTTCTCGGTGATCGGCGACGTGGTCAACGTCGCCGCCCGGGTCGAGGCTGCCACCCGAGAGACGGGCGACGACGTGCTCGTCACCGCCGATACCCGAGCCCTGCTGACCCGCTCGCACGAGCTCGTGTCGCGTGGCGAGGTCACCGTCAAGGGCAAGAGCCGGCCCCTCGAGGTGTGGGCACCGCTCACCACGTCCTCGTGGGACACCGACACCGACGGCCAGGTGGTGACCGGCGCCTGAGCGCGGGCCACCACCCGGCCCCCCGGTCCGGGGCGCCCGGTCCGGGGCGCCTTGTCAGCGCTCGAGCATCGACTCCATCAGGTCGATCTCGGCGCGCTGGCTCTCGATGATCGACGCGGCGAGGTCGAGGGTCCCCTGGTGCTCGCCCTCGTCCAGCTCGGTCTCCGACATCTCGATCGCGCCCTCGTGGTGCTCGATCATCATCTGCAGCCACATCCGCTCGAAGACCGTGCCCTCGGCTCCGTCCAGCTCGGCGAGCGCTTCCTCGCTCATGGCGCCGAGCATGTCGCCCATGTGCTCCATGTCGTCCATGTCCATCCCGTCGCCGCCCATCATCCCCATGCCGTCCGAGGTGTCGGGCACGGGCTGGTCCCACTCCTCGAGCCAGCGGCTCATCTGCTCGATCTCGGGGGTCTGGGCCGCCTCGATGTCGGCCATCAGCTGCTCGGCCTCCGGCGTCAGGTCGCGCCCCTCGGCCATGTCGACCATGCGCAGCGCCTGGGCGTGGTGGGGGATCATCTCGGTGACGAAACGGACGTCGGCGGCGTTGTGATCGGCTCCCTCGGGCACGGCGGCGCCCGGTTCGGAGTCGTCGCCGCAGGCGACGAGCGCGGTGCTGCCGAGCAGGGCCAGGACGGCTGCGGCGAGACGGGGGCGGAGGGTGGAGCGGGCGGGGTGCGGGGTCGTGCGCGTGCGGTGCATGAGGGTCCTTCTCGGTGCGTCGTAGTGGGAGGCGTCGTGTCGGCGCACGGGGTGCGCCGACACGCCTCAGCAGCGCAGGATCGAGAGGGCGTGGAGGTCGGGTGCGGGGGTGCCGGCGCGGGCACGCGGTGGCGGACCGGACCCGCTGGAACGATGGGGCTGCAGAAGAGCCGGACGCCGCTGACCGGCGGTGCCGAGCAGCAGCAGCGCCGTGAGCGCGAGCAGCACGGTCGCGCAGAGCGCGACCAGGCCGCCGCCCGGGGTGGGCTGGCCCGGCGCCGGTGCGGCCGAGACGTCCGCGCACCCCTGGGAGCACGGGTGATCTGCCGACGCGACGAGCGGGGTGCGGTCCACGGCGGTCGCGTCGGACACGGTGGCCGTGGGGGACGCGTGCGAGGCGGGGGCGGCGGCGTGGGCCGCGTGACCGCCGAAGCCGTGCATGAGGAGCAGCCCGAGGAGCGCTGACGCCCCCAGAAGCAGCTTCGCCGCATGCCGTGCCTGCACCCCACCGATGCTAGTCACCCGGATCCAGGCTCGGCAGGGCCGGTGGTCCCCGCTGAGGGGACGCGACGCGCGCGGCACTCGCGGCAGCTCAACCCATGGTCCCGAGCACGACCTGCGCCATGAGGCCGAGCAGGACCGCGACCGTGGCGCACCCACCAGCAACCCCGACGGCCAGTCGCCGCCCGGGTCCTCCGGCAGGCGGAGGCCCTGTCGCCTGCGCCGCGTCGTCCTGCGTGCCGGACTCGTCCGGTGCCGTCAGGCAGGCCGCCAGCCAGCGCAGGTAGTAGGCCAGCCCGACCAGCGTGCTCAGCGCGACCACGACGGCCAGCCAGGTCGACCCCGCCTCGACGAGGACGTCGAACGTGAGCAGCTTGGCCACGAACACTCCCGTGGGCGGCGTACCCACCAGGGCGAGCAGCCCCACGCCCAGCGCCGTCACCAGTCCTGGCCGGGCGCGTCCGGTGCCCCGCCAGTCCGCGATCGTGCGCCGCTCCGGCTCGGCGGCCAGCGCCGCGAAACAGGCGAGGTTGGCCGCGGCGTAGCCCGCTACGAACAGCCCCAGCACCGCGGCGGCCTCCGCGACGCGGGGCACCGTGGCCACCACGGCGAGCAGGAACCCGACCTGACCCACGGCCGACCATCCCAGCAGGCGTCGCACGCGGCTCTGGGTCAGGGCGGCGAGGTTGCCGACGACCATCCCCGCGGCAGCGAGCCCGGCCACCAGCAGCCCCCACCGTTCCTGCGCCGGGAGCGCCTCGAGCAGTCGTGCCGCGCCGACGACGGCGCCGAGTTTGGGAACGGTGGTGAGGAACGCCGCGGCTGTCGTGCTGGCGCCCTCGACCGCGTCGGGCACCCAGAAGTGCATCGGCACCGAGCCCGCCTTGAAAAGCAGTCCGAGCACCACCAGCACGACGCCCGCCACGGCGGCGGCGGTGGGGGCCTCGCGCACCCTCCCGAGGTCGGAGTACGCCGTCGTGCCGGTCAGTCCGGCGAGCACGGCGGCCCCCAGCATCAACCAGATGCCGGCCAGCGCCCCGAGCAGGTAGGTCTTCATCACCGCCTCGGGGGCGGCGGTCCCCGGGGAGAGACCGATCAACCCGTACAACGGGATGCTGGCCAGCAGGAACGCGACCGTCAGCACGGCCAGGTCGGTGCTCGCCCCGAGCACCAGCACCCCGAGTCCGCCGAGGAGCAGCAGCACCACGACCTCGCTCTCACGCGGGGAGTCGGCGAGCTCGTGGCGGACCAGCATCAGCACGACCAGCAGCGAGACGAGCACGCTCAGTCGCAGGATGCCGGTCAGGGCGTCGACGGTGACGGTGCCGGCGTAGGCCGACGTGGCCGCCTGGCCCAGGGCGTGGGCCGAGACCGCCCCCGCGGCGAGGACGACGAGGCCCGCCAGCAGGACCACTCGCCCCTGCCTTTGCCGGGGCGTCCACGAGCCGAGCAGCAGGCACCCGACGGCACCACCGAGCAGCAGGACCTCGGGGAGCAGCGTGCGCAGGTCGCTCACGCGCTCACCTGCCTCGACGGGGATCGACGCGGACCGACCCTCACCGCGCCACCAGGTCCGCCACGACCGAGGCGGCCGGCTCGAGGACGTCGAGCAGCGGTCGCGGAGCCAACCCCCACCACACCGCGGGCGCCAGCAGCAGCCCGACCGACACCCACTCGCGGGGGGTCACGTCGGCGAAGCCCACGGAGAGTCGGCCGACGTCCCCAGTCAACAATCGCTGCACCGCGCGCAGCATGGTCGCGGTCATCAGGAGGATGCCGAGCAGCGCGATCGCGGCCCAGGGTGCGGTGGCCAGCCCACCCGCGAAGATCTGCAGCTCGGCCACGAACCCGGACAGTCCGGGCAGCCCGAGCGAGCCGAGTGCGGCCACCACCAGGAGCGCCGAGAACCGAGGAGCGAGCCCCGCGAGCCCGCCGTAGGCGTCCAGGTCGTAGTCGCGGGTGCGCCGCCACACCACGCCGGCCAGCAGGAACAGGGCACCGGTGAGCAGGCCGTGGCTGACCATCTGCGTGACGGCACCCGACACCGCCGTCGCGCGCGCCGCGGCGCCGCTGTCCGATCCGGCGCCCACGAGTCCGGCGGCGCCCACGGCCAGCACGACGTAGCCCATGTGGTTGACCGAGCTGTAGGCCACCATCCGCTTCAGGTCTGTCTGCGCGAGGGCCGCCAGGGCCCCCCACAGCGCGGAGACCACGCCGATCACGACCAGCGCCACGGCCCAGCTGCGCAGGGCGTCGGGGAACATCGGCATCGCGATCCGCACCAGCCCGTAGGTGCCGAGCTTGAGCAGCACGGCGGCCAGCACGGCCGAGCCGATCGCGGGGGCGTCGGTGTGCGCCGGCGGCAGCCAGGTGTGGAACGGCACCACCGGCGTCTTCACGGCCAGGCCGAGCAGCACGGCCCCGAGCACCAGCACCCCGGTCGCCCCACTGCCCTGGAGCGGGGGGTCGGCGGCGAGCGCGACCATGTCGAAGGTGTGCGGATCGGAGGCGACGTACAACCCGATGAAGCCGAGCAGCAGCGCCAGCGACCCCAGGAACGTGTAGAGGAAGAACAGCAGCGCCGAGCGGCGCCGCTCGCCGTGACCCCAGCCGTGGATGGAGAGGTACATCCCCACGATCGAGAGGTCGAAGAACAGGAAGAACAGCACCAGGTCGGCGGCGGCGAAGACGCCGAGGCACGTGGTCTCCAGGGCCAGGAAGAGCGCTGCCTGGAGCCGTGGGCGGTCGTCCTCGGCGAGCACGAACACCGCGCAGGCCAGGAACACCAGCGTGGTCATCGCCACCAGCGGCAGGGACAATCCGTCCAGTCCCACGTGGTAGCTCGCGCCGACCTGCGGCAGCCAGCTCAGCTGCTGCTCGAAGGCGAGCGCGCCGGGGCCGGGGGAGTCGTACGCCGCCCACATCCCGATCACCAGCGCCAGCTCGGCCGCGGTGACGGCCACGAATGCCACGCGGGCGGCGCGGTCGGGCACCGGGAGCAGCAGGAGCGCCGCGCACGCGGCCGGGAGCAGGACGAGGACGGAGAGCACGGGCGGGGTCACCTCGGGTTCGTGAGCAGTAGGACGAGCAGGGGAACGCCGACGACCAGCAGGAGGGCGCCGGCCACCTGGAGGTAGTAGTGGTGGAGCAGGCCGGTGCCCGATGATCGACGCACGGTCTCGCTGCCTGCCCCGGCGCCTCGGCCGACGCCGTCGACCAGTGCGGCGAGCAGCCGTTCGGCCCGGGCCACGAGACCGGCGCCGCGGAGCCCGGCGCCGCCGAGGTCTCGGACCGCCGCGGACAGTCGCCGCTCGCTCTTGCCCACGGTGCCCGCGAGCCGGAGCGTGCTGCGGCCGAGCACGGCGACGGACGGTGCCAGGAGGCGGTCGTCGACGGCAGCGACCCCGTCGGCCAGCCGCAGCGTGGGACGCACGACCAGCACATGCGCCGCTCGCTCCAGGCCGAGCCAGCCCCGCAGCGGGTCCGTCCAGCGGCCGGGCAGCACGTCGCCGCGCCACCGCAGCACCGCAGTCACCGCACCGACCGCCAGGACCAGCGCGGTCGAGAGGGCCACCCCCGCCGGACTCGGCTCCGCCGGGACCTCGCCGGGCAACCGGGACGACACGGCAGGCAGCGCCAGCGCGCCCAGGCCGAGGGCGCCGACCGCGAGCGGCGCCAGGGCCAGTGGCACCCGCGGCGGGACGCGATCCCCGGAGGAGGCGTCGTCCTGTACCGGACGCAGGAGCACCACCAGCGCGGTGATGGCGTACGCCGCGGCCAGGGCAGCACCGACCAGCCCGACGGCCTCCAGGGCGAGCGAGCGGTGGCCGGCCGCAGCGAGGACCGCGTCCTTCGTGGCCCACAAGGACAGAGGCGGCACCCCGGCGAGCGCCAGCAGTGCCGCCACCGAGACGGCTCCGAGCGCCGGCCAGCGTCTCGCCGCGCCGACCAGATCGCCCAGCTGCTTGCTCCCGGTGGCCTGCAACCAGGCACCGGCGGCGAGGAACAGCAACGCCTTGACGCTCGCGTGCGCCACCAGGTGGGCCGTGCCTGCGGCCGTGGCCCCGACCCCGGCGGCCATCACCACGAACCCCAGCTGGGCCGAGGTGGACGCCGCCAGGAGCAGCTTGAGGTCGGCCTGGACGACGGCCACCGCGCCCAGGACGACCGCGGTCGTCGCCCCGATCCACGCGGCCGCGTCATCGGCCCACCCCGAGGCGGCGAGGAGCGGGGAGAGCCGGACCAGGAGGTAGCCGCCGAGAGCCACCATCGCCGCTGAGTGCAGCAACGCCGAGACCGGAGCCGGGCCGTCCATGGCGCGGGCCAGCCAGAACGAGAAGGGCAGCTGCGCGGCCTTGCCGAGCGCCGCGACCAGCACCCCGGCCGCTGCGACCTGGCCGGGGACGCCGTCCAGGGTGGTGAGCGCGTCGAGGGAGAGGTCGGTGCGCCCCGCGAGCGCCGCCGCGGTGGCGGCGTACAGGCCGAGGTCGGCGAACCGGGTGGTGAGGAAGGCGGTCAGTCCGGACGCGACCCGGTGGGGGTCGGTCCAGCGGTATCCGATGAGGGCGTAGGACGCCGCACCCATCAGCTCCCACCCCAGCAGGAGAGCGGGGAGCGTCGAGGCGAGCACGGTCAGGGCGGCGGCCGCGGTGAACCCCAGCATCAGCAGGACGAATCGCGGCTCGGACGTCTCGCGGGTCGCGGTCGCCACGACCAGCACGAGGGTCGCGACGCCGAGCACCACCGGCAGCAGCACCGACGCAGGGCCTCGGGTCGTGAGCCCGAGGTCCCCTCCGGCGGCGAACGGGATGCTCCCCCCACCGCCCCAGCGCACCGTCAGCACCGACACCGCGGTGGCCACCGCGAGCACCCCGGCGCCGGACCACCCGGCGAGTCGTCGAGCGTCGGTGCCGATCATTCGTGCAGCTCCGCCACCATGTCGGTCATGTCGCCGCCGGCACGACGGTGCAGCACCGTCGCGACCGCGAACCCGGTGGCCATCTCGACGGTCATCGCGGCCAGGACGACGATCATCAGCACCTGACCGGAGGGGTCGGGCGCGAGGAACCACCACAGGCCGCCGAGGGCGAGCAGGACCCCGGCCACCATCAGCTCCAGGCCCATCATCACCATCACCACGACCTGCTGGGACAGGGCGCCGTAGAGGCCCACCGACAGCAGGGCCGAGGCGACCAGCAGCACGGTCTCGAGCGTCATCGCGCCCCCCGGTCGACCCGATCGCGGTGACTCAGGTCGTCGCCGAACCGGTCGTAGCGGGTCCGATGGGAGGACAGCACGACGCCGACCACGATCGTGGCGACCATGACCGCGCCGACGGTCATCATCACCAGCATGTGGCTCTCCATCAGCGCTCGGCCCAGCGCGGCGGTGACGTCCGGTGGCGGCGACCCCCGCCGGGTGGGCCACGGCACCAGGAGTGCGCCGCCCCCGAGGGTGACGAACGTGGCGACCGAGACCCCGATCGCCCAGCGGTGGGAGTGAACCATGCTCATCGGCATCAGCGCCGGGTTCATCCCCATGAACATCACCATGTAGACGGCCATCACCGCCATCTCCATCACCATCATCAGCACGATGACGGCCCCGAGGTAGGACTGCTGGAGCAGCAGCACCGCGAGACCGGTGGCGACGAAGGAGGTTGCGAGGGCGTAGGTCGCGCGGGCCATCGAGTCGACGACGAAGACGGCCACCCCGGAGGCGACCGCGAGCACGGCGCAGAGCCAGAAGGCGAGGTCGGTGGGCGTCACAGCAGCACCACCCCCACGACCAGGTCCTGGAGCACGACGAGCGGGAGCAGGACCACCCAGGCGGGTCCGAGCAGGAGCGGCACGCGCAGCCGGGGCAACCGGCCGGCGGCGTACGAGAGGAGGGCGGTGAGGACGATCGCCTTCACCGCGACCCACACCGGGTCGGGGAGCCAGGGGCCGGATCCGCCGCCGAGGAAGAGAGGCACGGCGACGGCCGCCCCAGCGCCCAGCAGAGCGTGCCTCCCGGCGCGGGCGACCAGCAGGTCGGGGCCTGAGAGCTCGGCCAGCACGCCGCCCGCCATCTCGTCGCCGACGGGTGCGGCCAGCGGCCCGTGCAGCGCGAACCCGAGCACGCCGACCAGGTAGGCGAGGAACGCGACGGGCATCCAGACCACGAACCACAGGTCACTCTGCGCGTCGGCGATCACCGCGAGGTCGAGGCTCGACGCGGCCATCGCGGGCGCGACGAGCGCGAACATCAGGGGGAGCTCGTAGCCGAGCGCCAGCGCGAGGAAGCGGTAACCACCGACCAGGCCGGCCACCGCGTTGGCGCCCCACCCGAGCAGCCAGACGGCGGCCCACACGACGACGTCGAGGGCGTTGGCCCACACGACACCGAGCTCGGTCGGGACCAGTACGTGCGGCCCCCACGGCACGAGGGCGACCAGCAGGACGGCGAGCGGCAGCAGCGACCACCCGGACAGTCGCCACAGCAGCACGTCGGCGCGCAGGGTCGTCCGACGCCGCTGACGCAGCAGCCGCGCAGTCTCGAACCAGGGGCCGGTCGCGGCGAGTGCGAGCCCGCGTCCGGCGCCCATCGCTGTGCCGGTGGCGGTCACCCAGGTGAGGGTGAGCACCGCGGCGAGGACCCCGGTGGCGCCGAGGAGGACGGAAGCCTCAGGCACGGGCGACCTCCCCCAGGAGCAGCACGGGGGCGTGCGCGGCGACCAGGAGGCGGACGTCGTACAGGTCCTGCCCCCGCAGCAGGGCCGGCAGGTCGGTGGGAGGGACACTGGTACTCGACGTGTCGGTGGCGGCCAGCAGGGCCTCGGCGGCGGCCGCGGGGAGGATGCCGACGCGGCCCCATCGTCGCAGGCGCTGCCGCAGCCGTGCCCTGTCGGTGGGACGGTCGTCTGAGTCCTGTCGGCGCAGGCGTCGGGCCACGCTGGCACCGCGATCGTCGCCGACGAGCGCCAGGGTCGTGGAGACGGCGTCCCAGGCCGCAGCAGGCCCTGCTACGGGTGTCACCGGCGCCCGCTGCACCGCGACGTCCGCCACGACGTCGCCGTGGATGGTCAGCCGCAGCTCCAGGCCGCCGGGCCATCGGTCCAGCAGCGGTCCCAGCGGGTGGACGAGGTGGTCCATCTCTAGCCCGTCTCGGTCCTCGGCGCCCTCGGCCAGGGCGATACCGGCCGGCGTCATGTGCCCGTCCTCGGCATCGTCTGGAAGGAACCGGGACACCTCGTCCGAGCCCCGGTCACGCGCGTCGACGCGGTGGGTGGCGTGCTCACGCAGGGCAGCGGGCAGGGTCTCCAGGGCCTCGGCCACCTCGCCGACGTCCTCGACGTGCCGCCGCACCCGCGGGCCGGGCAGCTGTGACCAGAGCAGCTCCGCGGCGGTGCGCAGGTCGTCGGGCAGTCGCCCCGCGACCACGAGCGCGTCGGCGGCGGCCGGCGACGCCGTACGCCGCCAGCCGAGTGCCTCCAGGGCGTCCTCGACGGCCCAGCGCACCGGGGCGCCGCCGGGCGCCTCGACCAGGTGCACTCGCGGCCGGGCGGTGGCTGCGCTCGCCAGGAATCGGTTCAGGCCCAACCGAACGCCCCTTCGCGACGCGCCCAGGCGACCGCGGCCAACAGCACGGCCAGGAACACGAACATCTCCACGACCGCACCCGCGCCCAGGTCGGCGACCACGACGGCCCAGGGGTACATGAAGAGCATCTCCACGTCGAAGGCGAGGAAGACGACGCTCGCGGTGTACCAGCGCACGTGGTAGCGAGACAGGGCGTGCTGCGGGGGTACTCGCCCGGAGGCGTGCGGCAGCACCGTCGGGACACTCGGGTCCGGGGTCGCCGCGCGGTGCAGGGCCCCCAGCGTCGCCAGGCCTGCCCCGGTCATGACCAGGAGCGTCGCCAGCGCGACCATGGTTCCACTCCTCCCGTCCGGCGTGCGATGTCCCTCCACCGTGCCGGTGTCCACCCCGGGGAACCACACCCCTTCGGACCCGCCCGGTCGGGCCACCTGGCGCACTACCAGCCGGGCACTCGTTCCAGGGTCGTCCCCCGGTCCGTGCTACGGGCCAGACCCTCGCCGTCCAGCAACCAGACCGCGTCGTCCGGGCCGACCGCGAGCCCCTGGAGGCCCTCGCTCGCACGGGCGCCGGTCGGCTCCCAGGCTCCGTCCGCACCGCCGAGGAGGAGGGCGCCGTCGGGTGCCACTCCGATCAGGGAGCCGTCGGCGAACACCTCGACGAGCAGCAGGTCGGGTGCGTCGGGCACCGGCTCGAAGGTCACGCCGCGGTCGTCGCTGACGACCAGCACGCCCTCGCCGGTCGTGCCGAGGAAGCGCTCGGACGCGGGGTCGGCGGCCAGGTCGAGGAAACCGCTCGCCGCCTCGTGGTCCTCCCAGTCCTGCCCGTCGGGGCTGGTCCGCAGCAGGCCGTTGCTCGCGTCGTACCCGAGCACGCCGTCTGCGTCCGCGGTCAACGCGTGGAAGTCGGCCTCTCCCGACAGGGAGACCGGCTCCCAGCTGCGGCCGCCGTCGTCGGAGGAGATCAGGCCGAGGGCGAACGGGGCGTCCTCGCCGCGGCCGGGATGGCCCGAGCCGTACAGGACGCCCCCCGGGCCGATCGCGAAGCCCATGAAGTCGCCGGAGGTGGCGCTCACCCGCTCCACCCCCTCGGTCGTCCATGCACCGAGGCCCTCATGGGTGGCGAGGTAGACGCGCTCGGGGTCCTCGGGGTCCACGGCGATCGCGTGCACGTGCGAGACGTCCATCGGCTCCCCGGGCAGGGCATCGCCCCCACCGCACCCCGACAGCACCAGCCCCGGGACCGCCAGGACCGAGACCGTCAGCCCCGTCCGCCCGGCGAGCACTCGTGGCTCCCTCATCGAGGGCCTCGCCGCGACCGGCTGCGTCGTCGGCCGTTCCAGCTGAGCAGCAGCACGAGCAGCAGCACGAGCAGCAGCACACCCAGCACGATCAGCCAGGCTCCGAGGTCGGCGAAGCCGGATCCTCCGGGGTAGGTCATCACGGTCCTTCCATCGGGGTCGGTCGACGCCCCCGTCCTACCAGATGCCCCCAGGGGGAGCCGGTCGCGACGACCGCCACGGCGACCGATCAGTCCCGGGAGCCATAGAGCAGGTCGGCGTAGTCGGGGTGCTTGTCGATCCACCCCTTGATGAACGGGCAGGTGGCGATGACCCGGCGGGGGCCGAGCGGTTCCTCGCCCGCGCGCACGGCGTCCAGGGCCGCGCGGGCGAGGGCGGACCCCACTGGTACTCGGCGAAGCCGGCGAGGTCGCCGTCGAGGTGGGCCTCGAAGCGGCTGCGGTCGGGGGCATGGCTGGTGTCGACGTCGCTCATGGCGCCACCGTAGCCAGCGCCACAGCGACCGGCACGTGTCCAAGAGGGTGGCTCCTCGTTGGTCCGGCATGCGTCGTACGTCGATCACCGCCGTCGCCCTGGCCCTGCTCGCCCCCGGGCTCGTCGCGCCGTTCCTGGGCTCCGCCCCGGCCGCCGCCGGCGAGCGCGAGGACGCCGACTGGACCGAGGTCTACTTCGAGACCGCGGACGGCACCACGCTGCACGCCGACGTGCTGCGACCGGCCGGGATGCCCGAGAGCACCCGCACCCCCGTCGTGCTCACGGTGAGCCCCTACACCAGCCACTCCGGGGGCGCCTCGGCCCCGGACCCGACCGGCGCCCCGCCCAGCGAGCGGTTCTACGACTTCCTCGACCTGACCGGCGCGCTCGACGACGGCTACACCTACGTGATGGTCGACCTGCCCGGCACCGGCGGCTCGGGTGGCTGCAACGACTGGGGCGGCCCGGCCGAGCAGGGCGCGGTCGAGGCCGCCGTCGAGTGGGCGGCCGACCAGTCCTGGTCGACCGGCAAGGTGGCGCTGCTCGGCAAGTCCTACGACGGCTGGACCGGCCTGATGGGCGTCTCGCGACGGCCGGAGGGACTGGCCGCCGTGGTCTCCATGGAGCCGGTGTTCAGCGGCTACAGCTACCTCTACAACCGCGGCGTGCGCTTCGCGAACTCCGTCGGCACGCCGGTCATCTTCCAGGCCAACGACCTGTTCCCGGGCTCCCTGCAGGACGACCCGGCCTACCACCTCACCGGCCTCCCGCTGACCCCGTGCCACGCGCTCAACATCGTGCAGCAGCAGGACGACACCGAGGGCTCCGCCTTCTGGGCCGAGCGCGACCTGGTGCCCACGTCCAAGGGCTCCCGCCTGCCGGTGCTGCTCACCCAGGGCTTCCTGGAGACCAACACCAAGCCCGACCGCGCCTTCGACTACTGGTCGGCCCTGAAGGGTCGGCACAACATCGGGTGGTTCGGCCAGTTCGACCACGTCCGCGGCTGGGAGACCGACGCCGGCGGCCGCTCCGAGACCGGCCGCGACCCGCAGGCCTTCGTCGCCCAGGTCGAGGCCTTCCTCGCCAAGCACCTGATGGGGGAGCGCGGTCGCTCGGTCCGCGCCGCCAGGCCGGGCGTGCAGGTCCAGGACAACCTCGGTCGCTGGCGCCGGGAGAGGGCCTGGCCCTCTGCCGACGTCCGGATGCGTCGTACGACGCTGCGGACCGGGTCGTACGCCGACGACGGCTCCAACACCGCGACCGGCCCGGACGCGGGGCAGGGTGTCTGGTCGGTCTCCGCCCCGCTGCGCCGACCGGCCTGGATCTCCGGGGAGCCCGTCCTCGACGTCTCGGTGACGACCTCGGTCCCGCGAGCCAACCTGGTCGGGCTGGTCTACGACATCGCTCCGGACGGCACCGCCACCGTCATCAGCCGCGGCACGCAGCTGGTGCGCAGCACCGGCACCACGGACTACTCGCTGCCGCTCTACGGCCAGGACTGGCGCCTGGCGAAGGGCCACCGCCTCGGGGTCCTGGTCACCGGTGCCGACGCCGACTGGTGGGTGCACCTGCCGACCGGCAGCACGGTGGAGGTCGAGGAGGCCTCGATCCGGCTGCCGTTCCTCTCCCGCGACCGCCGGTCCTTCCTGCGCGGTGGGTCCACTCCGCGCCTGGAGGAGCACCTGGCCGACACCGCCACGGTGGACGCCGCGGTGCTGGAGGAGTCGCAGGTGCGGTTCAGGACCCAGCAGCTGTTGCGGCGCTGACCCCGGCGGCGGTGCCGGAGACCACGGTGGGACGGACGTGGTGACGCCCGATGGGCAGCACGATCGGGCGTCCCGACACCGGGTCGGGCACGACCTGGGACTCCATCCCGAACACCTCGCGCACGACGTCGGCGGTCAGCACGTCGGCCGGGTCACCGGCCGCGTGGAGGCGGCCCGCGCGCAGCGCGACGAGCCGGTCGGCGTACCTCGCGGCGAGGTTGAGGTCGTGCAGGACCATCGCGATGGTCGTGCCGCGGGCGCGGTTGAGGTCGGTGAGCAGGTCGAGCACCTCGACCTGGTGGGCGACGTCGAGGAAGGTCGTGGGCTCGTCGAGCAGCAGCAGGTCGGTCTGCTGGGCCAGCACCATCGCGATCCAGACCCGCTGCCGCTGACCGCCCGACAGCTCGTCGACGGACCGCTCGGCGAGCTCGGCGGTGCCCGTCAGCTCGAGGGCCTCCGCGACGGCCTCGTCGTCCTCGCGGGTCCAACGGGCCAGCGCCCCCTGGTGCGGGTGGCGTCCGCGGGCGACCAGGTCGGCCACCACGATTCCCTCGGGGGCGACCGGGGACTGGGGCAGCAGCCCGAGGCCAGGTCCAGGTCCTCGACCACGGTGCGGTCGCCGTAGCCCAGGGTCACGCCCCGGACCTCCAGGGAGTGGGTGTCGGTCACAACGAGCCTCCGGAGCGGTGCGTGCGGACGAGCAGGTAGACGAGGTAGGGGGCGCCGAGGACGCCGGTGACGACGCCCACCGGGTAGCGGGCGTCGAAGGCGAACTGGCCGGCCAGGTCCGCCGTGAGGACGAGCAGCGCTCCCACCAGGGCGGCGGGGACCATCAGCGAGCCGCCCGGCCCGACGATGCGGGCGGCGATCGGGCCGGCGAGGAAGGCGACGAAGGCGATCGGACCCGACGCGGCGGTGGCGAAGGCGATGAGCACCACCGCGGTGCAGATGCACAGCAGCCGGGTGCGCTCGACCGGCACGCCCAGCGAGGCAGCCGAGTCGTCACCGTGCTGCAGCAGCTCCAGCGCGCGTGCCTGGGAGAGGAGGACGGGCACGGCGACCGCGACCGCGACCGCCAACGGGGCGACCTCCTCCCAGGCGGCGTTGTTGAGCGACCCGGTCAACCAGCGCATCGCCACCTGGAGGTCCCACTGCGCCGCGCGGACGATGACGTAGGCGACGACGCTGTCGAGCATCGCGGCCACCCCGATGCCGATGAGGATCAGCCGCGAACCGACGACGCCGTCCTTGAAGGCGAGGGCGTAGATCATCAGGGCCGTCGCGAGCGCGGCGAGGATGGCGACCACCGAGGTGGCGGTGGCCGAGAGCTCGAGCACCACCAGCGCGACGACCGCGGCGGCGCTCGCGCCCGAGCTGATGCCGATCACGTCGGGCGAGGCCAGGGGGTTGCGCAGCATGGTCTGGAAGGTCACGCCCGCCAGGCCGAACGCGGCGCCCGTGAGCACCGCCATGCTCGCGCGCGGCAGCCGCAGCTCGCCCACGGTGAAGGACGCGCCCGGCACGGTCTCCCCGCGCAGCACCGCCCAGACCTCCCCGGGGCCGTAGAACGTCTGGCCGACCATCAGGCTGGTCGCGAAGACCACGATCACCAGGACGCCGAGCATGCCGGTCACCAGCGCGCGACGGCGGCGCCGCTCGCGCCGGGCACGCGCCACGTCGTGGCCGGTGAGGCGGTGGATCTCGGGGGCGAGAGCGGTCACAGGGCACGCACCTTCTGCCGTCGCACGATCGCGATGAAGACCGGGGCGCCGAGCAGCGCGGTCACGATGCCCACGTCGACCTCGGCGGGGCGCGCCACCAGGCGGCCCACCACGTCGGCGGTCGTCAGCAACGCCGCGCCCAGCACGGCCGAGAACGGCAGCAGCCAGCGGTGGTCCACGCCCACCAGCAGCCGGCACAGGTGCGGCACGTCTGCGCGCCGCCGACCCCGCCGATCTGCCAGAACCGGAAGGAGTCCATCACGTCGATACGGGGCAGCAGGATGGCACTGATCAGCGAGGTGAACGCGGCCGAGGAGGCCGCCCCCGCCAGGGCCAGCTTCAGTGGCGTCGCGCCGCCCCGGCCCAGTGAGCCGACGGCGTACACGAAGGAGGCGGCGAGCGCGGCGCCCGCGATCGCGACCCAGATGTACGACGTCGGGCTGGCCAGCCCGAAGAACGCGATGCCTGCCACCACGAACAGCGCGGCCCCGGTCGTGACGCCCAGGATCCCGGGATCGGCCAGCGGGTTGCGCGTGACGCCCTGCATGACCGCGCCTGAGACGGCGAGCGCCGCTCCGACGATCATCGCCAGCGCCGTGCGCGGCACCCGCTTGGCGACCGCCGCCTCCCCGATCGTGTCGGTGCTGCCGAGCACGCCGCCGACGATCTCGTCGAGGCCGACCGACCGCACGCCGAAGGCGACCGACGCGACCCCGGCCAGCACGAGCAGCACCAGCCCGCCGAGGACCCACGTGGCACGGGTCGACGCCGACCGCCGGGAGGTGGCGGTCGGCGTCGACGCGTGGTCGACCGAGAGGGTCGTCATGGTCGGTCGGCTCCCCGGTGCCGGATCAGGCCAGCGCCGCGGCGAGCAGGTCGAGGTACTCGTCGAGGTTGTAGGTGATCGACAGCGGCGTCGGGTTGGCCGCGGCCGCGAGCGGGGTGGCGTCCGGCAGCATCGCGATGGCGCCCTCCTCGACCGCCGGGATCTGCGAGAGCAGGGGGTCCTCCTCGGCGGCCTCGGCGAGGCTCTCGTCGCCGTAGGTCACGAAGAGGTCGACGTCGTCGAAGGTGTCGGCCTCCTCGGCGCTGACGGTCGTGTAGAACTCGTCGGTCCCCTCGGACATCTCGGCGACGACCTCGGGCGTGCCCATGCCGTACTCCGCCAGGAAGCCGGGACGGGTGTCCAGGGTGGTGTAGAAGCCGATCTGGCTCAGGTCGTTGGGGTCGAGGTAGCTGAAGACGACGTTCTTGCCGGCCAGCTCCTCGTGCTCGGCGAAGGCCTGGGTGACGGTGTCGTCGAGATCCTCGACGAGCTGCTCGCCCTCGTCGGCCAGGCCGAGCGCGGCGGAGTTCATCAGGATCATGTCCTGGTACGAGGTGCCCCACGCGACCTCGGGGTAGGCCACGACGGGGGCGATCTTGGACAGCGTGTCGTACTCCTCCTGGGTCAGCCCGGAGTAGGAGGCGAGGATGACGTCGGGAGCGGTGTCGGCGACGGCCTCGAAGTCGATGCCCTCGGTCTCGTCGAAGAGCACCGGCGTCTCCGCGTCCAGCTCCTCCAACTGCTCCTCCACCCAGGGCAGGACGCCGTCACCGTCGTCGTCGCCCCAGGTCGCCTTGCTCATGCCGACCGGCACGACGCCCAGCGCGAGGGGCACCTCGTGGTTCATCCACGCCACCGAGGCGACCCGCTCGGGCTTCTCCTCGATCACGGTCTCGCCGAAGACGTGCTCGATGGTGACCGGGAACGCGGCGTCGGTGCTCGCGGTCGCGTCGGCCCCCGTGTCCGACGAGGTGTCATCGGCGCCGCAGGCGGCCAGGACGAGGGCGGAGGCCGCGACGACGGCCGTGGTGAGCAGGCGTGAGGGACGCATGGCTGGATTCTCCTATGAGTAGGTAAGGCAAACCTAAATTAGCATCGCCTCACCTTGCTCCTGTCCAGCCCCCCGGTCCAGACCGCGACCCCTCCCATGGTTGAGCGCCGTACCTGCGGGGGTATTGACTAGTGCACGGCCGGTTCCATGGGGGTGGGCGCCGGCCGGTCAGTCCCAGGGGGAGGGACGAGATGGATCTCGTCGATGTACCAGCCAGCACGCGTCAGCTCGATGAGCACGAGCACCTCGACGTACCGCACCGCCTGATCGCCGCCCCGCGGCCGCTCGAGGTCGGCCAGGTCGTCGTGCTGCGAGACCTCGACGGTCGCCACCGGTGGGCCGCCGTCGACCGGCTGCGCTTCACCGAGACCGACACGGTCTACGAGATGCAGCTCGGTCACCCGATGCCCCTCGAGCGCGCGGTCGAGGTCGGTGCCTACGAGAGTCGTCGGATGGCGCGCCCGTTCGTCCGGGTGCCCGACGTGCACCGGATGTTGGACGGCATGCGCGACCAGAGCCTCGTGCTGGGCGGGGCGAGGCTGCTGCCGGTCGCACCGCTGCGCGTGTACACCTGCGGGATCACGCCGTACGCCGTCACCCACGTCGGCCACGCCGCGACGTTCGTGTGGGCCGACGTGCTGGCCTCGGTGGCCCGCGCCGCCGGTGCGCAGCCGGTGCTCGCGCGCAACGTGACCGACGTCGACGACGTCCTCACCGCCGCGGCCGCGCGCGCCGGCGAGCCCTACGACGAGCTCGCGGTGGTCCAGGAGTTCCAGTTCGACCGCGACATGACCGCGCTCTCGGTGGCCCGTCCGGCCCAATCCCCGCACGCACGCGGCCACGTGCCGGCCGTGGTCCGCCTCGCCGCGGCGCTCCTCGACGCCGGGGCGGCCTACGAGCACGAGGGTCACGTCTACTTCGACGGGTCCTCGGTGCCGGTCGCCCCCGGGCTCGACGAGGAGACCGCCCTGCGCCTGTCTCGTGAGTACGGCGACCAGGACTCGGTCCCCGGCCGCCGCTCGCCCTTCGACGTGGCCGTGTGGCGTCCCTCCGGCGAGGACCAGCCGGCCTGGCCGAGCCCGTGGGGCTGGGGGCGCCCGGGCTGGCACGCCGAGTGTGCCGCGATGGCCGCCGCCAGCCTCGGTCATGCCATCGACGTGCTCGTCGGAGGGAACGGTTCCCGGGCCCCGTGGTGCGGCTCGGGCTGCTGCACCGGCCGGTGGGTGAGCCGTGGGAGTGCGAGGACGCGGTCTTCGTCGAGGCGGGCGGCCTGCTGGACCGGCTGCACGAGGCGGCGGGCCCGCCGAGCGGTCGCACCGAGGACCCCCAGGGCCGCGCGAGCGTGCTCGCCGCGCTGCTCGCCGGGCTCGACGTGCCCGCCGCGGTCGAGGTCGCGCTCGACACGGGCGGCGACGCGGTCGGCTACCTGCTCGACGTCTTGAGACTGCGGGAGCGCGCGGTCTGAGCCGTCTCGGACTTGAACGATCAAACGAACCCGGTCCCGGGGATGCCTCCAGGCGCGACTAGCGTGGCCGCCACCTGGCGGATCCCGGAAGGCGTAGGCGATGGTCGACAGCACCGCAGTGACGAGCAGCGACGTGGAGAAGGTCCTCGACGAGGCGGGGGTCTCCAACCCGCACGTCCGGGAGTACGTCACCTACTGGGCCGGCATCACCGGCCCGGCCCGCGTCGAGGTGGTCAACGCCTCCGACGACGCCCGCCTGGTGGCGGAGTCGCTGGAGGCCGGTGAGCTGCAGCCCGCCGGCGAGGGTCTCTACTACTCGCGGTCCTACTTCAAGGACACCGCGCGCTCGGAGGAGCGCACGATCGTCGCGACGTCGAATCCGCAGGACAAGGGCGTCTACAACAACTGGCGCGACGGCCAGGAGATGTCCGAGGCCCAGCTGGGCCGGATGCGCGGCCAGTCGGCCGGCAAGACGATGTACGTCGTCCCCTACCTGATGGCCCCGCAGGGCTCGCCGCTCGAGCCGTACGCCGCCGGCGTGGAGCTCACCGACAACCGCCCGGTCGTGCTGCACATGATCCGGATGGCGCGCGTCGGCGTCTCCTACCTCGACCAGCTCGAGGACCCCGCCCACTTCGTCCGTGCCGTCCACGTGACCGGTGACCTGGAGAACCTCGGCCAGGGCACCCCCGAGGACCAGCGCTACTTCGTGACCGTCGCCGACCAGCGCACGATCCTGCACTTCGGCTCCTCCTACGGCGGCAACGCGCTGCTCGGCAAGATCGCCCACGGCCTGCGCCAGGCCTGTTACGACGGCCGCGCCTCGGGCCGCTTCCTGGCCGAGCAGTTCATGCTGCTGGGCATCTCCGACCTCGAGACCGGCAAGCGCTGGCACATCGCCGGCGGCTTCCCCAGCGCCTCGGGCAAGACCAACCTCGCGATGACCCTGGCGCCCGACGCCCTGGGCTCGCGCTACCGCGTCGACTTCTACGGCGACGACATCGCCTGGCTGTGGGTCGGCGACGACGGCCGGGTCTACGCCATGAACCCCGAGTTCGGCGTCTTCGGCGTCGCCAAGGACACCAACGAGGCCACCAACCCCACCGCGCTGGACTCCATCCAGCCCGGCAGTGGCGCGATCTTCACCAACGTCGCCTACAACGAGCTGACGCAGGAGGTGTGGTGGGAGGGCAAGACCAAGAACCCGCCCGCCGACCTCGACGGCTGGCTGGACTGGAAGGGCGAGCGGATCGCCGACCGGGAGAACGGCGACGACTCCCCGTGGGCCCACCCCAACAGCCGGTTCACCACCACGCTGGCCAACGTCCCCAACGTCGCCGCCGACTTCGAGGCGCCGCAGGGCGTGCCGGTCGACGCGATCATCTTCGGCGGCCGCACCCGTGACCGCGAGCCGCTGGTCCGCGCGATCACCGACCTCGCCGAGGGCGTCTACGACGGCCTGACCCTCGGCGCGGAGGCGACCTTCGCCGCCGACGGCCTCGACGGCCAGCTGCGCTACGACCCGATGTCGATGCGCCCCTTCATGGCCTACGGCGAGGGCGACTACGCCGCCCACTGGCTCGAGGTCATCGGCAAGGCCTCGCAGCCGCCGATCTTCGCCCACGTCAACTGGTTCCAGCGCGACGCCGAGGACGGCCACTTCCTGTGGCCCGGCTACCGCGAGAACCTCCGCCCGCTGCTGTGGCTGATGCAGTTCAAGGAGGGCGAGGTCGAGGGCGTGAAGACCCCGGTCGGCGTCATCCCCGCCGAGTCCGAGCTGGTGATGGACGGCCTGGAGGTCCCGGCCGAGGACATGTCGCGCATCCTCACCCTGGACACCGAGCGGTGGCGCCAGGAGATGGGCTTCCGCGAGGAGCACCTCGCCCAGTTCGAGCGACTGCCCGAGGAGATCTGGGAGGCCCACCGCCGGGTCGCCGCCGACCTCGGCTGACCCCGCTCACACGCCGAACCGGCGCAACCTTCCGTCCACGTCGTACGGAAGGTCGCGCCGGTTCGGCGTTGCGGGGGATCAGGACAACCTGACGGGAAGGGTCTCCCAGCCGCGCAGGATGCGGGTGGGGCGACGTACGCCGCCGGGCGCGACCGCCAGGTCGGGGAAGCGCTCGTGCAGCGCCCGCAGGCCGACCTCGCCCTCCATGCGGGCCAGCGCCGCACCGAGGCAGTAGTGGCGACCGGCCGAGAACGCCACGTGGTCGCGGGCGTTCTCGCGGGCGACGTCGAAGGTGTGCGGGTCGGCGAAGACCTCCGGGTCCCGGTTGGCGCCGGCCAGCAGGGTGGTCACCAGGCTGCCCGCAGGCAGGTCGACCCCCGCGACGGTCGTGCGCCGGGCGGCGAAGCGTCCGGTGAGCAGCACCGGCGGGTCGTGGCGCAGCACCTCGTCGACGGCGTTGCCCCACAGGTCGGGCTGCTCACGCAGCGCTCGCCGCTGCTCGGGGTGCGCGTCCAGCAGGGCGATCCCGTTGCCCAGCAGGTTGACGGTGGTCTCGAAGCCGGCCGCGAGGACCAGCCCGGCGGTCGCGAGGAGCTCGGCCTGGGACAGGCCGCCGTCCTCGTCCTGCACCGCGACCAGCTTCGACAGCAGGTCGTCGCCGGGGTGGAGGCGCAGGTGGTCGAGGTGGTCGACCAGCCAGCGGCGGAAGTCGTCGAGCGCGGCCTCGACCCGCCGCATCTCCCGCAGCGACAGCCCGAGGTCGAGGCTCGGCGCGGCGGCCGTGCCGAAGTCCAGGACGCGCTGACGGTCCTCCTCGGGCACGCCGAGCACCTCGGCGATGACCGTGACGGGCAGCGCCGCGCAGTACGCCGGCACCAGGTCGACCGGTTCCCCGTCCCGGGCCCGACGCTCGAGGTCGTCGAGGAGCTCGGCGGCGATCTGCTCCGTGCGCTCGCGCAGCTCCTCGACCGCACGGACGGTGAAGACGCGGGTGACCAGCTTGCGGTAGCGGGTGTGCTCGGGCGGCTCGACGACGAGCAGCGACGGGGGGTTGAGCGGGCCGATCCGCTCCGGCTCCTCGGCCCACCGCGCGATCCGGCCCAGCAGGCCACCGTCGGGCATGAACACCCCGGTCTGGAAGTCCGGGCTGCTCAGCACCTCCTTGACCGCCGGCAGTGACGCGGTGACGTAGGAGAACGCTGCGCGGTGGAGCGGCCCGGACTCCCGTACCTGGTCCATCAGGGGCATCAGGGCGGCCTCGTCACCCTCCGCGAGGCGGGTGTCGAGCTGGCCCTGCAGGTCCCCGCGGCGCCCCGCGCGACGCAGGGCGAGGCTGGGCAGACCGTGGTTGACCGCCCAGCGGGCGACCTGGCGGACGGGGGCGACGATGGCCGACATACCGACAGTCTGCACGCCGTCCGGCGACAGCGGGTGTGGGCGAGGTCACCGTGCCGTCCACGCGGTCCGCCTCGTTGACCTCTCACCCACCAGCCACCGCCGTCTGGTCCCCCTCGATCGCGCGCGGAGGCAGACGTGGACTCCTACGACCAGCTCGATGCTCCCCCGGCCCACGTGTCCCTGGAGGCGCCGGACGTCCCGAAGATCGCCTTCGTCGCGGCGATGGTCGCCTTCGTGGTGCTCGCGGTCGGCAACGCCCTGGGTCAGGCGACGACGCTCCTGGCGCTCCTGCTCTGCGCGGTCGCGCTGGCGATCGGGCTGGCCGTGCTGCTGCCGAGGCAGTGGGCAGGCTGGGCGGCCGCGTCGACGTACGCCGTCTCGGGCGCGCTGCTGGTGCTCATCTGACGCTCCCCTGGTCTCACCTGGTGCTCCCGGCCCCATCGGGCGTGGCGGGCGGTGCGGCCCTGCTCACCCGGCGCGGCCACCAGAAGCGCTCCCCGAGCAGCACCACGAGCGAGGGCACCAGGACGGTGCGGACGAGCAGCGTGTCGAGCAGGACGCCGATGCCGATGACCACGCCGAGCTGGGCCAGCACGACCAGGGGCAGCACGCCCAGGGTCGCGAAGACCGCCGCCAGCAGGACGCCGGCGCTGGTGATGACGCCGCCGGTCGCGGAGAGGGCCCGTAGGACCCCGGGGCCGGTCCCGTGCGTCGGTGCCTCCTCGCGGGCGCGGGTGACCAGGAAGATGTTGTAGTCCACACCGAGCGCCACCAGGAACAGGAACGCGAAGAGCGGGGTCGAGACGTCGAGCGCCTCGAAGCCCAGGAACTGGGTGAACACGACCCAGGAGGCGCCGAGGGCCGCGAGGTAGGTCGCCACCACGGTCACGACCAGCACCAGGGGCGCCACGATCGAGCGCAGCAGCAGCACCAGGGCACCCAGCACCAGCAGCAGGATGAGCGGGAAGACCACGAACCGGTCCCGGGCCGCCCCGTCGCGCTCGTCGATGCGCGAGGCGTCGCTGCCGGAGACGAACGTGGTCCCGGCGACCGAGGGCTCGTCGGCGATGTCCTGACGCAACGTCTCCACGGCCTCGCGGGCCTCGGAGGTCCCGGGCCGGGCGTCGAGGACGGCGTCGACCTGGACCACCCCGTCGCCGGAGGCGGTGGCGCGGGCCGAGGAGACCACGGAGGACCCCTCCACGGTCTCCAGAACGTCGGCCTCGTCGGCGGTCGAGAGCACGCGTGCGGGCTCGGCCGATCCGGCGGGGAAGGACTCCGCGAGCCGCTCGGAGGCCGAGATCGCCTCCGGCTCGTCGAGGAACTGCTCGGACTGGCTGAGCCCGGTGCGGATGCCGAGGCCCGGCAGGGCGAGCGCCACGAGCACGAGGAAGGACACCACCGCCACGGCCACCGGGCGGCGTCCGACCAGCCGACCGACGGCGTTCCACACCCGCGCGGTCTCGACGGTGGTCGGGTCCCCGAGACGTGGGGCGCGGGGCCAGAAGATCCAGCGTCCGAAGAGGACCAGGGCTGCGGGCAGGGCGGTCATCACCATCAGGGCCGCGATCACGATGCCGACGGCGCTGGCCAGGCCCAGGCCCCGCGTGGAGGGGGTGAGGGACAGCAGCAGGGTCAGGACACCGACCACGACGGTCGTCGAGGAGCTGAGCACGGCCTCGGCGGTGCGGTGCAGGGCGCGCGCCATCGCCAGGTGCCGGGACTCCTCGCCCTTGAGCTCGTCGCGGTAGCGGGAGATGAGCAGCAGGGCGTAGTCGGTGCCGGCGCCGAAGACGAGCACGGACAGGATGCCGGTCGTCGACTCGTTCCACGCGGTGCTGGCCAGCTCCAGGACGTGGGTGGCGACCACGACGGCGAGGCGGTCGGCCACGCCGACGACGATGAGGGGCACCAGCCAGAGCACGGGGCTGCGGTAGGTCAGGACCAGCAGGATCGTCACCACGGCGGCGGTGGTGGCCAGCAGCGTGAGGTCGGCGCCTTCGAAGACCTTGGCCAGGTCGGCCTGGATCGCCGCCGGGCCCGTGACCTGCGCGGTGACCCCGTCCGGTGCGGTCTCGGCCAGCTGCTCGCGCAGGTCCTCGACGGCGGCGGAGGTGTCGCTGGCGGTTGGGGCGTCCAGCTCGAGGGGTAGGAGCGCGGCGGTGCCGTCCTCGGAGGGGACGGGCGCTGCCTGCGGCCCGGCGCCGGGCAGGTCGGGCACGAGCTCGCGCAGGCTGCCGAGCGCCTCCTCGTCCAGCTGTCCCTCCTGGGCTGTCCAGAGCACGATCGCGGTGTTCCCGGCCTCGTCGGGCAACCGGTCGGCGAGCTCGGCCGCCTCGGCGACCCCGCTCCCCGCGGGGAGCTCGTCGGCAGGACCGACGGTGCGCTCCGCGGTGCCGAGCAGGCCGATGAGCAGGCCGCCGAGCAGCAGCGGCAGCAGGGCGACGAGCGGGGCGAGGCGGCGGCTGGTCAGACGACGGGACCAGCCCGGGGGCGCAGTGCTCACAGGACGAACCTACGGATCCTCGGACTCATCCGGTGGGGTGGGCCGGTGGGGAAGGCCGGTCAGCGGCGCCGCGCCAGGGTGAGCGCGAAGTCTCCGGCGGGCACGCCGTCGCCGTCGTCCCACACCCGCTCGACGGCGAAACCCGCGTCGGCGAGCTCCTCGGCGACCAGGGGCATCCGGAACTTGGTCGAGATCTCCACGCGGATCTCCTCGCCGAGCGCGAGGTCCAGCTCGAGGCCGGCCCCCGGGATGCGCACGTGCTGGGGTGCCTCGGAGCGCAGCCGCAGGTCCATCCGCTCCATGGCGCCGTCCCAGAACGGGACGTAGCTGAACGCGCCCAGGTCGAAGTCGGCACTGAGCTCCCGGTTGAGCACCCGCAGGCTGTTGCGGACGAAGGCCTCGGTCGTGCCCGCCGAGTCGTGGTAGGCCGCGACCAGCCGGTCGACGGGCTTGACCAGGTCGGTGCCCAGCAGCAGCCAGTCGCCGGGCTCCAGGGAGTCGGCCAGGGCGCCGAGGAACGCGCGGCGCTCCTCGGCGTAGAGGTTGCCGATCGTGCTGCCGAGGAAGGCGACCATCCGGCTGCCGCTCGCGGTCCTTGGCGGCAGGTGCGCGAGGTGCAGGGTGAAGTCGCCGACGAGCGCGTAGATCGTCGAGAACATCGCCGGACCGACCATGACGCCGATGAAGGTGTAGGTCAGGACTTCGCCCGTGAGCGTGCCGGTGCCGGGGCTCGATTGCGCGGTCTCGGCGAGAAGCACGCCGTTCCAGCCCGATCCTGCCAGACCCGAGAGCATGATGACCCCGATCCCCAGCGCCGGGGAGAAACCGAAGATGCCGAAGGACATCGCGCAGCCTGCCGTGAGGATGCCGATGATGGCCAGGACGAGGAAACCGGAGCCTAGCCAGTCGGCTACCAGCCCCCAGAACACACGGCCCACCGCGCCAAAGCCCTGCAGGACCGCCGCGACCGATGCGGCCGCCAGCGCGGCCCAGCCGAATTGCTCGATGAGGTTCGGATCGCGCCACACGTGGCCCTGTCCGGCGAGGATGCCGCGCGTCATCCGCAGGCGCGGGTTGCGGTCGCGGTTCCAGGCACCCGACAGCGGCTGGTAGATCAGGGCGAGCCCGAGCGGACCGATGGCAAAGAGCGCGATGGCCCATTGCCAGCCGATCAGCGTCGCGAGCGGGGGAATGATCAGGGCGGCCATCATCCCGCCCAGAGGCACGCCCGCCTGCTTGATCGAAAAGATCAGGTTGCGGCGGGACGGCGGCGCGAGACGCGACAGGATATGCGAGGATGAAGGGTTGTTGAGCGCATAGCCCACGCCGATCAGCATGGACCCGGCGGCGATGCCCGCGAGGCTGCCGGTGGCCATCAGCAAGAACCCGAGCCCGGCGCCAAGCAGGGCAAGCTGCCCGACCCGGCCTGCGCCCAGTTTCTTGACCATGCCCGAGGCCAGCATCGAAAAGAACACGCCCGAGGCGTAGATCAGCGACACCTGATAGCCCACGAGGTGCGGCGCGATGCCCAGAGCGGCCGCGACGATGGTGGGGATCGTCGTCAGCGCGAGCACCGACGATGTGGCGGTGATCTGGGACAGGGTGGTCAGCGCGAGCGCACCGTAAAGACCCGGTTCACGGATTACAGGCGGCTCGGTCGAAGGCAGGTGGTCGAGGGATGTGTCTGTCTCTTAT
>LUMU01000053.1_pt1 | contig 48490 bp, 49 predicted proteins | sample 729751 | NCBI WGS metagenome assembly LUMU01 (sample SAMN03860300, study PRJNA289734) | marine metagenome | biome: seawater column; feature: ocean; material: water; isolation source: Red Sea water column Station 192 - depth 100m | place: Saudi Arabia: Red Sea | collected 2011-10-15 | depth 100 m
CCGCGGGGCGACACCCCGACACCCCCGCCCCCGGCCGACCACCGACCAGCCACGGGGGAACGACACGAAGGCCCGGCCCCCTCGCGGGGACCGGGCCTTCGGCGTACAGCGGTGTCGACCGCGTGGACTCAGGCGCTGGCCTCGTCCTCGGCGGTGACGTTCTTGGTGCGGTTCGGGTCGACCTGGACGCCGGGGCCCATGGTGGTCGAGACCGTGATCTTCTTGATGTAGCGACCCTTGGAGCTGGCCGGCTTGAGACGCAGCACCTCCTCGAGGGCGGCGGCGTAGTTCTCGGCCAGGGCGGCCTCGGAGAACGACGCCTTGCCGATGATGAAGTGCAGGTTGGCGTGGCGGTCGACGCGGAACTCGATCTTGCCGCCCTTGATGTCCGTCACGGCCTTGGCCGGGTCGGGCGTCACGGTGCCGGTCTTCGGGTTCGGCATGAGGCCACGGGGACCGAGCACGCGGCCGAGGCGGCCGACCTTGCCCATGAGGTCCGGGGTGGCGACCACGGCGTCGAAGTCGAGGTAGCCGCCGGCCACCTTCTCGATCAGCTCGTCGCCACCGACCTCGTCGGCACCGGCGTCGAGGGCGGCCTGGGCCTTGTCACCGACGGCGAAGACGAGGACCTTGGCGGTCTTGCCGGTGCCGTGGGGCAGGTTGACGGTGCCGCGCACCATCTGGTCGGCCTTGCGGGGGTCGACGCCGAGACGCATGACGACGTCGACGGTCTCGTCGAACTTCTTCTTCGAGGTGGTCTTGGCGATCTTGATCGCGGCGAGCGGGGCGAAGACCTCGTCCTTGTCGAACGAGGCGGCCGCTGCGCGGTAGGTCTTGCTGCGCTGCATGTCTGGGTTCTCTCTTCTCGGTCCAGGTGTGGTCGCTCGGGCCAGCGCGGCCCTGCCACAGGGGTGCGACGTCGGGGCGGGGCCCCGGGACGTCAGTCGGTCGTGATGCCCATCGAGCGGGCGGTGCCCTCGACGATCTTCATCGCGGCGTCGATGTCGTTCGCGTTGAGGTCGGGGAGCTTCGTCTGGGCGATCTCGCGCACCTGGTCCTTGGTCAGCTTGCCGACCTTGTCCTTGTGGGGGACCGAGGAGCCCTTCTTCAGGCCGGCGGCCTTCTTGATGAGCTCGGCGGCCGGCGGCGTCTTCGTGATGAAGTCGAAGGACCGGTCCTCGTAGATCGTGATCTCGACCGGGATGACGTTGCCGCGCATGGACTCGGTCTGGGCGTTGTACGCCTTGCAGAAGTCCATGATGTTCACGCCGTGGGGACCGAGAGCGGTACCGACCGGCGGGGCCGGCGACGCGGAGCCGGCCTGGAGCTGCACCTTGACCAGGGCAGCGATCTTCTTCTTCGGAGGCATGCTGCTTCTCTTTCTTCTCGTGGTCATGTCGAGGCCGCCGTGTGCGGCCTCTGCCACCTGCGCCTGGTTCAGGCGCAGCGATCATTGTGGGACGGAGCCGGGGCTCCGCCCAAATCTGCGGGGCCGGGCGGCGGGGCCGCCCGACCGGTGCGTCAGACGCGCTGGATCTGGCTGAAGGACAGCTCGACCGGGGTCTCCCGGCCGAAGATCTCCACGAGCGCCTTGACGCGCTGGCTCTCGGCGTTGATCTCGGTGATCGTCGCGTGCAGCGTGGCGAACGGGCCGTCGACGACCATGACCGAGTCCGAGACCGCGAAGTCCGCGACCTCGACCGGCTTCTTGGCCGTGGTCGGCGAGCCGACGGGGGCGGTGCCGGCGGCGACGGCCTCGGCCTCGGCGCGGGCCACGACGGCGGGGGCCAGCATGTCCTCGACCTCGCTCATGGTGAGCGGGACGGGCTGGTGGGAGTTGCCCACGAAGCCGGTCACCGAGGGCGTGTGGCGCACGGCCGACCAGGACTCGTCGGTGAGGTCCATGCGGACCAGGACGTAGCCGGGGAGCACGGTGCGCTTGACCATCTTGCGCTGGCCGTTCTTGATCTCCGCGACCTCCTCGGTGGGGACCACGATCTCGTGGATGTAGTCCTCCATGTTCAAGGAGATGGCGCGGTTCTCGAGGTTCTGCTTCACCCGGTTCTCCATGCCGGAGTAGGTGTGCACGACGAACCAGTCACCGGGCTTGGCCCACAGCTCGCGGCGGAACTTCTCGAGCGGGTCGTCCTCGTCGGGCTCCTCGGAGTCGACCTCGGCGTCCTCGACCTCGGCGGTGTCGTCGGCCTCGACGGTCTCCTCGGCGTCGACGGCGTCGTCAGCGACCTCGACGGTCTCCTCGGCGCTCTCGTCGGCGGCGTCGACGACGGCCTCGTCGAGGGTGCCGTCGGTCTCCGCCGGCTCGAACTGCTCAGTCACGTCCTGCTCCATCACGTCGTACGTCGCCCGGCTCGGAGCCGGGCCGGGTGCGGGCGGCCGCCCGCGGGGAGGTGGGCCCCGAGATCGGTCTCGTCGGGCTCACCGTGGCCTCACTGGTCGGCGTTGCCGCCGAACACCTCGAAGGCCAGGCGGCCCAGGCCGAGGTCGAGGGCCGAGATGATCGCCATCATCACGATCACGAACACCATGACCACGAAGAAGTAGGTGACCAGCTGGTCCTGGGTGGGCCAGACGACCTTGCGCAGCTCGGCGACGACCTGACGGTAGAAGGTCACCGGGCTGGTGCGCACGGGCTTGTCGTCGCGGACCGCGTTGTCCGTCACGCCGCCACCTCTCTCGCATCGTTGCTGGTGCTGCTCGCAGCCGACCGTGCGGTCGGTGCGTCCTGCAGGGCACGAGGGACTTGAACCCCCAACCTTCGGTTTTGGAGACCGATGCTCTGCCAGTTGAGCTAGTGCCCTCCGATGGTCACCCCGGGGCATGCCGAAGCATGGGGGAAGACCACCAAGCGGGGAGTCTACGGGTGCCGTCCACGCCGCGTCCAAACGCCCACCGTCCGACCGGCGCGCCGGTGCTGTGCCTAGGGTGGCGCCGTGCGCGACCTCCACACCCTTCCCAAGGCGCACCTGCACCTGCACTTCACCGGCTCGATGCGCCACGCCACCCTGCTCGAGCTCGCCGAGCGCGACGGCATCTCGCTGCCCGACTCGCTGGTCACCGAGTGGCCGCCGCACCTCTCGGCCGCCGACGAGAAGGGGTGGTTCCGCTTCCAGCGGCTCTACGACGTCGCGCGCTCGGTGCTGCGGACCGAGGACGACGTACGCCGTCTGGTGCGCGAGGCCGCCGAGGACGACGTCCGCGACGGGGGTGGGTGGCTGGAGATCCAGGTCGACCCCAGCGGGTACGCCGCGCGCTTCGGCGGCATCACCGCGTTCACCGACCTGGTCCTCGACGCCGTGGCCGAGGCCTCCCGGGAGACCGGCCTGGGCATGGCCGTGGTCATCGCGGCCAATCGGACCCGTCACCCGATGGACGCGCGGACGCTGGCCCGCCTCGCAGCGCAGTACGCCGGCCGCGGCGTCGTGGGGTTCGGGCTGTCCAACGACGAGCGCCGCGGCAGCACCGAGGACTTCGGGCCGGCGTTCGCGATCGCCGAGCGGGCCGGGCTGATGCTGGTCCCGCACGGTGGCGAGCTGCGCGGGCCCGACCACGTCCGCACCTGCCTGGACCACCTGCACGCCGACCGGCTCGGCCACGGGGTGCGCTCCGCGGAGGACCCCGCGCTCCTGGAGCGGGTCGCCTCCTCGGGCGTGGCCCTGGAGGTGTGCCCGGTGTCCAACGTGGCACTGGGCGTCTACTCCGACCTCACCTCGGTGCCGCTGCCCGAGCTGCTCTCGGCCGGCGCGACGATCGCGCTGGGCGCGGACGACCCGCTGCTGTTCGGCTCCCGCTTGGCGGCTCAGTACGCCACGATGCGCGCGGCCCACGACCTCGACGACGCGACGCTCGCCGAGCTGGCCCGGATGTCGGTGCGCGCCTCGCAGGCGCCCTCCGACGTGCGGTCGCGGCTGCTGGCCGGCGTGGACGCGTGGCTCGCCGGGCCGGACGAGCCGCGCTCCTGAACGCCTCTGCGAGGATGGGCACGTGAGCGATCGCGAGCCTGAGGACGACAACACCCCCTGGACCCACGAGCCCTACGGCAGCGGGGCCAACGAGCCGCCTGCGCCGCCGTCGTACCCGACCAACCCCTACGCCGACCCGCAGCAGGCCGCACAGGAGGGCCAGACCGGTCAGCAGGGCCAGCAGGGACAGCCGCAGTGGGGGCAGCCCGGCTACGGCGCCCAGGGCTACCCGCAGCCCTACGGGCAGCCGGGTTACCCGCAGCAGGGGTACGGGCAGGGCTACGGGCAGGGCTACGGCCAGCCCTACGCGCAGGGCTACCCGGGCTACCAGCAGTTCCCCAGCGTGCCGTTCCACCCGCAGGCCAACGCCTCGCTGGTGTGGGGCATCGTCGCGTTGGGTGGCGGCTTCGTGTGCGGCCTGCCGATGTTGCTGGGGCCCTACGCGTGGTACCTCGGGTCGCGGGTGCGTCGCGAGATCGACGAGTCCGGCGGTCAGCAGGGCGGCCGCAGCGAGGCCAGCGCCGGCATGATCCTGGGCGTCATCGCCACCGTGCTGCTGGTGCTCGGCACCCTGGCGGTCGTCGCCATCATCGCGATCGCGGCGGGGACCTCCGGCTACTGACGCTCGCCCTCAGAGGGCGCAGCCGACGAGCACCGGCTCGTTGACCAGGCGTACGCCGAAGCGCTGGTCGACCCGCTCCTGCACGGCCCGCGCGAGACCGAGCAGGTCGGCGGTCGTGGCGTCGCCGCGGTTGGTCAGGGCGAGGGTGTGCTTGGTCGACAGCGTCGCCCGCCCGCCGGTGACCTCGGCTCCCCAGCCCTTGGGGAGCCCGGCGTGCTCGATCAGCCAGGCCGCGCTGGTCTTCACGGTCCCGTCGGGCTGCGGCCACGCCGGCGCCCCCTCGGGCACGTCGGCGGGGTCGAGCACGGGGTTGGTGAAGAACGAGCCCGCGCTCCACGTGTCGTGGTCGGCGTCGTCGAGGACCATCCCCTTGCCACCGCGCAGCGCGAGGACCGCGGCGCGCACCTGCGCCAGCGGCGCCCGCTGACCGGTCTCGACCCCCAGGGCACGGGCGAGCTCGGCGTACGCGACCGGGGCGCCGAGGGTGCCCAGCCGCAGCTGGAAGGTCACCGAGAGCACGACGTGGCGGCCGGGGTCGGCCTTGAAGCGCGAGTGGCGGTAGCCGAAGTCGCAGTCGGCGTGGGCGAAGGTGCGGAAGGTCCGCTCGCGGCGGTCCCAGGTGCGCACCTGCGCGATGGTCTGGGAGACGTCCTGGCCGTAGGCGCCGACGTTCTGGATCGGGGTCGCGCCGACCGACCCGGGGATGCCGGACAGCGCCTCGACGCCGACCCAGCCGCGCTCGACGGCGGTGACGACGAAGCCGTCCCACGACTCCCCCGCCGCGACGGTGACCATGGCGCCGCCGCAGGTCGGGTCGTCGCCCTCGACGTCGCTGGCGACGCCACGGGTCGCGACCTCGACGACGGTGCCGGCGAAGCCCTCGTCGGCGACGACGAGGTTGCTGCCACCACCGAGCACGAGGACCGGCTCGCCGGCCTCGTCCGCAGCGCTGACGACCTCGACGAGCTCGGCCTCGGTGGTCGCGGTGACCCACCGCCGGGCCGGGCCGCCCAGCCGCAGGGTGGTGCGCTCGCGGAGCGTGGGGGCTCCAGTCACGGGCTCAGCCACGGGCTCAGTCACGGGCGGGCCTCAGCACGGCCCTGGGCACGCCGAGCACCTTGGCGCCGTCGCAGGTGACGGTCAGAGCGACGGTGGTGGTGCCGTCGTCGCCGGGCTTCTCCTGGCCCTCGACGAGGACCTCGACGCCGCCCTCGGCGGGGACGACCACGGGGGCGGTGAACTTGCAGCCCAGCGAGACGACCTCGTGCTCGGGGAACCAGTCGGCGACGGCGCGGGCGGCCAGCGCCATGGTGTACATCCCGTGCGCGATGACGCCGGGCAGCCCGACGGCGGTGGCGACGGCCTCGTCCTGGTGGATCGGGTTGTGGTCACCGCTGGCGGCGGCGTACGCGACGAGGTCGGCGCGGGTGACGGTGAAGGTGCGGCTCGGCAGGCTCATGCGTCGCTCCCCGCGGCAGCGCCGCGGTGCACCAGAGTCGCGCCGGTCGTGCAGACCAGGGCGCCGTCGGCGTCGGTCACCTCGCTGGTGGTGCTGATGATGTCGTTGCCGCCGATCTGGCGCAGCCCGGAGACGGTGAGCGTCGCGGTGAGGACGTCGCCCTCCACCACGGGGCGCTCGTAGGTGAAGCGCTGCTCGCCGTGGACGATGCGGTGCAGCTCGACCTGCTCGGCCTCGAGGAAGGCGTTCATGGCCTCGAAGGCCATCACGATCGGGTACGTCGCCGGCGCGGGCCCGCCGCTCCACTCCCCGCCGGTGGCGGCGGCGAAGGCGCGCAGTCCCTCGGCGGTGACGGGATACGGTCGCGTGCGTGGGAAGGACCGACCGACGATCGAGGGGTCGACTGGCATGGGTCCAACCTACGGCCCGATGCACGGTGGCGGCGGTCCCGGCCCTGGTGCTCTTCCTGGCGCTCACCGCCCTCTCGGCCTGTACGACGACGTCGACCGACCCCGAGTCCGACCGTGACTCCGACCGGGCACGCGCCGGCTCACCGACCGATCTGTCCGGCTGCCGACCGGTGGACTCCGACCGGGTCCGGGGCCGCGCTCCGGCGTACCTGCCCGGCGACGAGCCCCTGACGGCCCTCCCGGTCTCCGACGCGGTGTGCGCGGCCGTCTGGGCGCCCCGCGGGACCGGCGCGTTCGTCCCGCAGGGCGTGGCCGTGCGAGGACGCACCGCCTGGCTCACCGGCTACGACGAGGGCCAGCCGGGGGCACTGTGGTGCCGGGTGCTGCGGATGGACCTGCGGACGGGCCGGCTGCTCGCCGACAGGCCGCGGGTGCAGGGCAGTGTGGGCGGCGCGCCGACGGTGGGATGCCGCCACGGTGGTGGCGCGGCCCTGGACCAGCACGGGCTGTGGCTGGCCGAGAGCTCACGGTTGTGGCTGCTGGACCCGGGCTCCCTGGAGGTCCTGCGGGTGTGGCGGCTGGAGGACCCGGTGCAGGGCTCGTTCACGGTGCTGGCGCCCGACGGGCGGATCGGACTGGGCCGCTTCCGGCCCTCGCGGGTGCACCCGGGTCGGGCGGCACTGGACTGGTTCCGCCTCTCCGACGTGCTGGCACCGGGGGTCACCACCCTGGACCTCGGGGACGCGGTGTCCTCGCGAAAGGTGCCCTCGCACGCCCAGGGCGCGGTGTGGGCCCGGATGGGTGGGCGCACCGGAGTGTGGTTCGCCCGGTCGCACACGCGCTGCGGCGTGCTCGAGGGGCCGGGGGGTGTGCAGCGGTCGTTCCTGCCTGGGGCGGAGGGCATGGCCGCCACGAGCGACGGGCTGTGGGTGGTCAGCGAGTCGAGCGCCCGGGCGTTCTGGTCCCAGGGCGGTCGCCCGCTCGTCCCCACGCTCTCGCGGGTGGACACCTCGCGGGTCAGGGACTGGCCCCGACCGGCGTGCGACCCGGCCGGCTGACCTCCTGAGCGACCGGCCGGGTGACCTCCCGGCTCACCGACCGTCGCCGACCCCGGGAACGCCGACGGCCCGCCAGGAGGACCTGGCGGGCCGGTTCGCGGGATGCGCTGAGGTCAGCGGGTCTCGCGGTGGTCGGTGTGGGTGCGGCAACGCGGGCAGAACTTCTTCATCTCCATGCGGTCGGGGTTGTTCCGACGGTTCTTCTTGGTGATGTAGTTCCGCTCCTTGCAGTCCACGCAGGCGAGCGTGATCTTGGGGCGAACGTCAGAGCTCTTGCTGGCCACGGTGGTTCCTTGCTGGATCGGAGATGGTGCGTGCGGGATGTGGTAGCGGGGGCGGGACTCGAACCCGCGACACCACGATTATGAGCCGTGTGCTCTAACCACCTGAGCTACCCCGCCACATGGATGAGGGTCGGCCCCGGTCTTCGACCGGCGCCGACCCGACCCAGAGCCCCTTTACGGAATCGAACCGTAGACCTTCTCCTTACCATGGAGACGCTCTGCCGACTGAGCTAAAGGGGCAACGACGCAGAACCATACAGAGTCTTCCCCGTGGGAGAAAATCGGGGCGTGACCTCCTGCTTCTACACCCCCACCGGCACCCCCGACGACGCTCCCGACAGCACCTGCGGAGACACCTTGGGGCAGTTCTCCGAGGGCTTTCTCGCCACCTCCTCGACCGCTGGTCCGTGGGCCCCCGGAGCCCAGCACGGCGGCCCTCCGGCGGGCCTGCTCCTCCGCGCGATCGAACGGCTTCCCGAGGCCGCCGACCGGGTCGTCGGGCGGTTCACCATGGAGCTGCTCGGGCCGGTCCCCGTCGGGCCGTTGGTCTCCTCCGCGCGCCTCGAGCGCCCCGGACGCTCGGTCGCCATGGCCTCGTCCGTGCTGGACGACCCGGTGGCCGGGCGCGACGTCGCCAGCGCGCGGGCCTGGCTCTTCCCGCGGGGCACCGGCCCCGGTGAGGTCGGGCCGGCCCCGGGTCACGGGCCTGCCTCCGGCGTACGACGGGACACGCCGGGCTCGTGGCTGGGCGGCTACACCGACGCCGTCGAGTGGCGCTGGGTCTCGGGGTCGGGCACCGAGGCCGGCCCGGGCGTGGTGTGGATGCGCGCGCCGGACCTGGTGGAGGGCGAGGAGACCTCGCCGCTGGCCCGGCTGATGACCTGCATCGACTCCGCGTCGGGGGCGAGCGCGGCCCTCGACGTGCGGGAGTGGGGCTTCCTCAACACCGAGCTGTCCGTCCACGTGCTGCGTGAGCCCGTCGGGGAGTGGGTCTGCCTGGACGCCGAGACGCACCTGGGCCCCGGCTCGGTCGGGATCGCGACGTCCACGGCGTACGACGAGCTCGGCCCCGTCGCCCGCAGCAGCCAGGCGCTCCTCGTGGTCCCCCGCTGACCGAGCGTTGGCGGGCCGTGGCCGGCCGTGGCGGGCCGTGGCTCGGGCCGAACCGGCGTATTGATACGCCGGCTCGGCGGGAACAGCAGATCGAACCGGCGTATTGATACGCCGGTTCGGCGGGAACGGCAGATCGAACCGGCGTATTGATACGCCGGCTCGGCGTCAGGTGAGGGTCGGGAAGGGGCGGGCCTGCTCGAGCTCGTAGGACAGCTCCAGGAGGAGCGCCTCGCGACCGGGGGCGGCGGCGAGCATCATGCCGAGCGGCAGCCCCTCGGCGGTGGTGGCCAGCGGCAGGGAGACGGCGGGGGCGCCGGTGGCGTTCTGCCAGGGGGTGAAGACCACCCAGTCCAGCAGCCGCTCCATCACCTGGTCGAAGCCGGGCTCGGGCGAGAGGTGGCCGATCGGGGGCGCGGCGGAGGCCAGGGTGGGCGTGAGCGCGACGTCCCAGCGCTCGTGGAAGCGCTCGGCCTGTCCGGCGGTGCGGCGCAGCCGGGCGATCGCGCCGGGGATGCGGTGGGCCGACCGGGCGGCGTGCCTGGCCAGGCCCATGGTCAGCGGGTCGAGGCGGGACCGGTCGAAGGTGCGGCCGTGGTTGCGGCGTCCGCCCGCGACCAGGGCCCCGGCGAGTGTCGCCCAGTAGAGCAGGAAGTCCTCGGGGAACGAGTCCGGCACGGGCGCCGGGACCTCCTCGACGTGGTGGCCGAGCTCCTCGAGCAGCGTCGCGGTGCGCCACGTCGCCGCGATCGTCTCGGCGTCGGCGCTGCGCCCGGCTCCCCCGGTGTGCACGGCCACCCGGAGCCGCTGCTTCCCCGGCCGGGTGATGTCGCCGATCGGCGGGAGCTTCAAGGGCCGGTAGACCTTCTCCGCCTCGCGGAACAGCGCCGCGGTGTCGCGCACCGAGCGGGTGACGACCCCGTCGCTGACGATGCGCACCGGCTGGCCGCGCAGCATCGCGTCCTGCGCGAGCCGCCCGCGGGTCGGCTTGAGCCCGACGAGCCCGTTGACCGCCGCGGGGATGCGGATCGAGCCGCCGCCGTCGTTGGCGTGGGCGATCGGCACCGCACCGGCGGCCACCAGGGCGGCCGAGCCCGCCGAGGAGGCGCCGGCGGTGCGCGTGGGGTCCCACGGGTTGCGCACGGGACCGAGGCGGGGGTGCTCGCAGGCGGCGTTGAAGCCGTACTCCGAGAGCCGGGTCTTGCCCAGCGCCACCAGGCCGGTGGCGAGGTACATCCGGGCGAAGTCGCCGTCGCGGACGGCCGGCGTGCCGACGTACGCGTCGGTGCCCTGCAGGGTGGGCATGCCGGCGACGTCGACGTTGTCCTTCACGAACGTGGGTACGCCGGCGAAGACCCCGCCCCGCAGCGCGCCCGCCTCGGCGCGCGCACGGTCCCACGACCGCCAGGCGACCGCCCCCAGCTCGGGGTCGACGGCCTCGGTGCGCGCGATCGCCGCGTCCACCACCTCGGGTGCCGACACCTCCCCGGCATGGAGGGCCCGGACCACCCCCACGGCGTCGAGGTCGCGGAGGGCGTCGTCGGTGAAGGCGTGCACGCGCGGCATGACCGGGACGCTATCGGCCGCGGGCGGTCACAGGAGCAGCGCGACGACCAGCGGGATCAGCAGGCTGGTCAGCAGGGCGGTGAGCCCCATCGAGAGCCCCGAGAAGGCGCCCTCGACCGGGTCCTCGGCCAGCGCCCGGGCCGTGCCGATGCCGTGCGAGACACCGCCGAGCGCGACCCCCCGCGACCGCGGCTCCCGCACCCGCAACCGGTCGAGCACCCACGGGCCCGCGACCGCGCCGAGGATGCCGGCGGTGATGGTGAGGACGGCGCTGAGCGCGGGGATGCCGCCGATCTCGGCGGAGAGCGCCAGGGAGACCGGGGTCGTGGTGGCCTTCGGGGCCATGGTGCGGGCCAGCTCCTCGGAGCCCCCCAGCAGTTGCACCAGCAGGATCGCGGAGCCGACCGAGACCAGCACGCCGAGCACCAGCGCGACCATCATCGGCAGCGCGAAGCCGCGCAGGCGGTGCAGCTGGCGGTGCAGCGGGACGGCCAGGGCCACCGTCGCCGGACCGAGCAGGAAGGTCAGCACGGCCGTGCCCTCGGCGTAGGTCGCGATGTCGACGTCGAGCACCAGCAGCGCCGCACCGAGCAGCACGACGGCGACCAGCACCGGCTGCGCGACCGAGAGCCGGGTGCGGTCGAGGAGCCAGACCCCGAGCCGGTAGGCCAGCAAGGTCGCCACCAGCCAGGTCAGGGGCTGCTCGACGAACCACCTCACGCGGCACTCCCACGTGCGCCTCGGCGATCGGTCCACCGGGTCAGGGCCTGCGCGCTGAGCCCCACCGCGGCCAGGCCGAGCACCCAGGAGGCGACCAGGGCCACGACGATCGGCAGCCAGTCGGCGGCGATCACCGAGCCGTAGGCCACGACGCCCACCCCGGGCACGATGAACAGCAGCTGCAGGTGCGGCAGCATCGCGTCGGCCGCCGCGTGCGCGGAGGTGTCGTCGCTGCGCCGGACCAGCAGCACGGCCAGCAGCACGACCATCCCGAGGACGGCGCCGGGGACGGGCGCTCCGGTCACGTGCGCGAGGGTCTCCCCCACCAGCTGGCAGCCCAGCAACCAGGTCAGACCGTGGACGACGCGCACCCGGGGAGTCTCGCAGCCCGGCTCAGTCGCGGCGGTGGCAACCCACGAGGTGCGGGTCGAAGACGCCGGTCGCCTCCATCAGCGCGAACATCGTGGTGGGCCCGACGAAGGTGAACCCCCGCTTCTTCAGCGCCCTGGACAGCGCCAGCGACTCCGGGGAGGTCGTCTGCTGCTGCTCGGTGTCGTGGGGAGCGGGCGGCTCGGCCGGGGCGTGCGCGCGGACCAGGCGCTCGAGGCAGTCGGGCCCGTCGGTCTCCCGCATCGCCACCAGCGCACCGGCGTTGGCGATCGCCGCGAGCACCTTGGCCCGGTTGCGCACGATGCCCGCGTCGGCCATCAGCCGCTCGACGTCGGCGTCGTCGTAGGCGGCGACCCGGTCGGGGTCGAAGCCGTCGAAGGCGGCCCGGAACGCCGGGCGCTTGCGCAGGATCGTCGCCCAGGACAGTCCGGACTGGAACGCCTCGAGGCTCAGCCGCTCGAACCACGCGGCGTCACCCGCGATCGGCCGGCCCCACTCGTGGTCGTGGTAGTCGCGCATGTCGCTCGGCGCCGCCCCTGCCCACGGGCAGCGCGCCACGCCGTCGTCGCCGACGACGGGTCCGGTCACCGGCGCTCCTTGAGCCGGGCGTTGGGGAGCACCGGCGCGGGGATGGGGGCCAGGTGGTCGCCGACCACGGTCCCGAAGCGGCCCTCCGCGACCTCCTGGGAGTCGCCCACGACCTCGCCGTCACGGGTGATCTGGGCCTGCCACTCCGCGCGGTACGCCGCGACCTCGTCGTGGCTGGAGCCGATGAAGTTCCAGAACATCACGATCGCCTCGCCCAGCGGCTCGCCCCCGAGCACCAGCGCCCGGACCGGGTCGTCCCCGGCGACGAGCCTCAGCGTCGTACGACCCAGGGGGACGTGGAGCAGGTCGGAGGGGCCCGCGGTGGCCCCGTCGACCCGCAGCGAGCCCGCGTCGAGGAGCAGCCCGTGCTCGTGGGTCGGGTCGACGTCGAGGTCCAGCGAGGTGCCGGGCTCCAGCAGCAGCTCGGCACCCACCAACGGGGAGAACGTCGGGACCGGCGACGTGCTGCCCAGCAGCGACCCGAGGAAGACCCGCGCCGTCCACCCCGGTCCCTCGACCGGGTCGGGGGCGAAGTGACGGAAGCCCGGGTCGGTGCCGCGCTCGGCCTGCGGCAGCGCCACCCACAGCTGGGCGCCGTGCAGGATCTCGGTGTCGGGAGTGGAGACCTCGGAGTGGGAGATGCCGCGGCCGGCGGTCATCAGGTTCAGCTCGCCGGGTCGCACCATCGCGTGGTTGCCGGCGGAGTCGCGGTGCTCGATCTCACCGGTGAACAGCCACGAGACCGTCTGCAGCCCCGTGTGGGGGTGCGGGGCGACGGTCATGCCGCCGGTCTCGGCGACGGCGTCGGGCCCGTAGTGGTCAACGAAGCACCACGCCCCGATCATGGTGCGCTCGCGCTGGGGGAGGGTACGCCGCACGGTCATCGCCCGCGGGCCGCCCAACGGCACCTCGCGCGCCGTCAGCACCCCGGCCACCGGGTCGGTGCTGCCCCGGCACTCGACCTCGTCGGAGGGCCGGTCGAGCCGCGTCACGAGAGCTGGTCCGGCTCGACGGTGCGCTTGTCCTCGTCGCCGCGACCCGACGGCACGACGTGGCCGGCGTCGCTGGCCCAGCGTCGCGAGGCGTCGTGCGTGGCCGGCTCCAGCCGCACGACCACGGACTTCGAGGTCGGGGTGTTGCTGCCCAGCGCGGTCGAGGCCAGCGGGATGAGCGGGTTGGTCTCCGGGTAGTAGGCGGCGGCGCACCCGCGGGGCTGGTCGTAGGAGACGATCCGGAACGCCGGGGCGCAGCGCTCGACGAGGCCCGCGTCGCCTGCCTCGGCCGCCTCGGAGGCGTCGGGGTCCCGCCACTCGCTGACCAGGTCGACCAGGTCGCCGTCGGTGAAGCCGAGCGCGGTGATGTCCTCGGGGTGGACGAAGACGACGCGGCGGCCGTTGCGCACCCCGCGGTAGCGGTCGTCAAGCCCGTAGATCGTGGTGTTGAACTGGTCGTGGCTGCGCATGGTCTGCAGCAGCAGCCGCCCCTCGGGGACGTGCAGCACGTCGAGGGGGCTCACCGCGAAGACCGCGCGCTCCTGCGGGGTGGGGAAGGTGGTCCGAGCGCAGCTCCTCCCACGGGACGGCATGGTCACGGCCGAGCGTGGCCAGCGCGATCCCGCAGATGATGTCGACCTCCGAGCGCAGGTGCTCCGAGGCGGGCTCGAGCGGCCCGTGGGACGCGTGCACCGCTGACATCGAGTCCTCGACGGTGACCCGCTGCTTCCGGCCGCCGGTCAGGTCGCGCTCGCTGCGACCCAGCGCCGGGAGGATCAGCGCGGTGCGGCCGTGCACCACGTGAGAGCGGTTGAGCTTGGTCGAGACGTGCACGGTGAGCGCGGCCCGGCGGAACGCCTCCTCGGTGACGGAGGTGTCGGAGATCGCGGCCACGAAGTTGCCGCCCATCCCGATGAAGACCGAGGCGTCGCCCTCGTGCAGCGCGGTGACCGAGGCGACGGAGTCGAAGCCGTGGCGGCGCGGCACGGGGATGCCGAACTCGTCCTCGACGGCCTGCAGGAAGTGCTCCGGGGAGCGCTCCCAGATGCCCATGGTGCGGTCGCCCTGGACGTTGGAGTGGCCGCGAACCGGGCACAGCCCCGCGCCCGGCTTGCCGATGTTGCCCTGCAGGAAGGCGACGTTGGCGATCTCCTTGACCGTCGCCACCGCGTTGCGGTGCTGGGTGATGCCCATCGCCCAGCACAGCACCGTCGCCGAGGAGTCGCGGAACATGCCGGCCGCCTCCTCGATCTGCGCGCGCGACAGCCCGGTCGCGGCGAGGACGGCGTCCCAGTCGAGGTCGCGCAGGTGCGCGGCGTACTCCTCGAAGCCGTGGGTGTGCTGCTCGATGAAGTCGTGGTCGAGGGCGTCCCACGCCAGCAGCAGCGCCCCGATCGCCTGGAACAGCGCCAGGTCGCCGTTGACCCGGACCGGCAGGTGCAGGTCGGCGAGGTCGGTGCCGCGCCCGACGACGCCGCGCGGGTTCTGGGGGTTCTTGAACCGGACCAGCCCGGCCTCGCGCAGCGGGTTGATGGCCAGGATGCGGGCGCCGCCGCGCTTGGCCCTCTCCAGCGCCGAGAGCATCCGCGGGTGGTTGGTGCCGGGGTTCTGGCCGGCCACCACGATCAGCTCGGCGGTCTCGACGTCGTGCAGGCTGACCGAGCCCTTGCCGATGCCGATGGACTCGGCCAGGCCGACCGACGTCGACTCGTGGCACATGTTGGAGCAGTCGGGGAGGTTGTTGGTGCCGAACGAGCGGGCCAGCAGCTGGTAGGCGAACGCCGCCTCGTTGGAGGTCTTGCCGGAGGTGTAGAAGATCGCCTCGTCGGGGCTGGCGAGGTCGCGCAGGTGCGAGCCGATCGTCTCGAAGGCCTCCTCCCAGCCGATCGGCTCGTAGTGCGTGCCGCCGGGACGCAGCACCATCGGCTCGGTCAGCCGTCCCTGCTGGCCCAGCCAGAAGTCGGTGCGCTCGGCCAGCTCCGCGACCGGGTGCTCGGCGAAGAAGCGCCGGTCGAGCCGACGCAGCGTGGCCTCCTCGGTGACGGCCTTGGCGCCGTTCTCGCAGAACTCCGCGGTGTGCCGGTGGCCCGCGTCCGGGTCCGGCCAGGCACAGCCCTGGCAGTCGAAGCCGTCGACCTGGTTGAGCTTGAGCAGCGTGCGGGCGGTGCGGACCGGACCCATCTGCTCCACCGCACGCTTCATGGCGACCGCCACCGCGGTCGGGCCCGCGGCGTGGTCCTCGGGCTCGCCGACGTGCAGCTCGCGCTCGTCGAGGTCGTCGCGGGGCGCGGAGCGGTTCCATCGGAGCGGCATGCCCCCATCATGCGCGGCCGGCGGTCGCGCAGGTCCACCCCGTGCGGCGCGCGTCGCGGGCGCGGGTGCCGCGAACACGCGTGCGCGCCGAGGTTCCGGACCGCTAGCGTGGCCGACCACAGACGTCGAGGAGGAACACATGTCGAGCACACCCCCGCCCTACCCGCCCGGTGAGCCCGGTGGCTCCGGCCCCGACTACGGCCAGACCCCGCCTCCCCCGCCGCCCGGCGGTGGGTACGGGGACGGCGGTGGGTACGGCGGTGGCTACGGCACGCCGCCCCCGCCGGGTCCTCCGGCCGGTGGGGGCTACGGCGGCGGGGACGGCCTGCTGGCGATGCTGGTCCTCTTCATCGTCAACGGAGCCTTCCAGGGCCTCAGCTCGGTCTTCGGCGACAACGTCGTCCTGACGCTGGTGTTCGGCGTGCTGGGCTGGGTCGTGAGCACCGTGCTCAGCGCCGGCGTCATCCGCGGCGCCCTGGACCTCACCGAGGGCCGCGGCATCCGCTCGGACTTCATCATGGCCCTCTTCCAGCCGCCGAAGCTGCCGCAGGTGCTGCTGCTCGGCCTGATCAACGGTCTCCTCATCACCGTGGGCCTGATCCTGTGCGTGCTGCCGGGACTCGTCGCGATCGTGCTCACCGCGTTCAGCGTCTACTTCCTGGTCGACCGTCCCGAGCTCGACGCCGTCGGGGCGCTGAAGGCCAGCGTCTCGCTGGTCAAGGACAACCTCGGCACCGTGCTGCTGTGGATGCTGACCTGCTTCGGCCTGGCCGTCGCCGGCGCCCTCGCGTGCCTGCTCGGCCTGCTGGTGGCCTTCCCGGTGATCTACCTGGGCACCGCCTTCACCTACAAGCGGCTCACCGGTCAGCCGGTCGTCGGCTGAGGACTCCCTCCACCATGACGGCTGCCGGGTTCACGGCTGCCGGGCTCACAGCAGCCCGGCTCACAGCAGCCGCAGCGTGAACCGCGCCGGGCTCCCGACCTCGAGGAGCTCGGCGCGGCGCACCGCCGCCTTGAGCGGCAGCACGAACCGCCGCTGCGCTCTCCACCCGGGTCATCGTGACCTGCGCCACCGACAGCCGGCCCCCTCCAGGCGTACGAACGGGGGTATCTGTCCAGACCAGCGGTCCGCGGGGCGAGAACCTGCCCGGGCCCCGCGCCCCTACGGGTGACCATGGACGGACCCCCCCAGCCCCTCCCAGCACCCCAGGAGGTCTGATGACCCCGCACGCCGCCGCCACGGTGCGCCGGACGGCCCTGGCCGTCTCGACCGCGCTGATCACCGCCCTGCCCGTCCTCGCGGCGAGCGGCACCTCCGCCGGTGCCGCCGCGCCGACCGGCCCGGCCGCCACGGCCCCGGTCGCGACCGTCGACGTACCCGCCGCCCGCGCCGGCAAGAAGAAGAACAAGAAGAAGGGCACGCAGAAGTACCACCACCGCGCCAAGGTCGGCGCCCAGGTGCTGCGCGCGATCGTGCTCGACCAGGCCCCCGGCGTCGAGGGCGACAAGGTCATCGACCTGCGCGTCGGTCGCGCCGCGGCGAACATCAACACCCGCAAGGCCTCGAAGGCCGTCTCCACCTCCAAGACGCTCGGCGGCCGCGGCCTCGCCGACACCGATCTCTCCGGCCTCCTCACCGGGATGGTCGCGAAGGCGGGCCCGGAGAAGGGCAAGGAGGAGGTGCCGTCGCAGACGCTCGTGCCGGTGCCGGCCGCGCCGCTGCTGACCCTGGGGGTGTCCACCGGCGAGACGAAGGCGCGCTGGAACGGCCCCAGGACGTGCGTGCCCGGTGGCAAGACCGTCACGTCCTCGAGCTCCTCGACCGCCGACCTGGCCGTGCTGCCCAGCGTGATCCCCGGGTTCGGCGCGCTGCTGGGCCTGGACGGCACCGTCTCGGCGACGCAGAAGACCGCCTACCTGCCCAAGAAGAAGAAGGCCGGGCTCAAGGCCGTCGCCACGACCGGGCTGGCCGACCTGGGGCTCTTCGGCGACATGGTGAGCATCGAGGTCGTGTCCGACCCGAAGATGGTCGCCACCGCGACCGGCCGACCCGGCAAGGCCAAGATCACCTACACCCCCGCCGTGCTGGAGATCACCGGCCCCGACGGCTCGCCCGTCCCGATCCCGACCGACGGCGCCCCCGCCGAGATCGGCATCCCGGCCAACCCGTTGCTGGGGCTCACCATCCAGTTCCCCGGCGTCATCAACGAGAAGGTGAGCGAGAACGGCCGGTTGGCCAAGGCCAAGTCCGTCACGCTGCGCCTGGTCGTCACCCTCGGCGGCGTCACGATCGCCGACGTGGCCGTCGCCCCGCTGCAGACCAAGGTCAAGGTCCCCAAGGGCGGCATCACCTGCTGACCCCCAGCCGGGCCCGCTGATCGGGTCCGGACCCACGGTGCGACGAGCGCTGAGCCTGCGGCTCAGCGCTCGCCGGCCATCCACGGCAGGGTCGCCGTCCGTTCACCCGACGGCGCCAGGGTGTGCGCCGTGCGTATCGCCCAGCTCGCCAACTTCATCGGCCCCGCCTCGGGCGGGGTGAGGACCGCGGTGGCGGCGATGGGACAGGGGTACGCCGACGCCGGCGTCGAGCGCCTGCTGGTCGTCCCCGGTCCGACCGATGCCGTCGAGGAGACCGAGGCGGGCACCGTCGTGTCGGTGCGGGCCCCGCGCGTGGGCGGTGGCTACCGCCTCATCGTCGAGCCCTGGCGCGTCGTCGACGCCCTCGAGCGATTCGCCCCCACCTCGGTCGAGCTGCACGACAAGACGACCCTGCTGCCCGTGGCGATGTGGGCCCGACGCCAGGGCGTCGCGACCGTGCTGCTCTCCCACGAGCGGCTCGGCGACATGCTCGCGATGCGCACCGGGCTCGACACCTCCGCCCGCGCCCCCATCGCCCTGCTCAACCGTGTCGTGGTCCGCTCGGTCGACCGGCTCGTGGTGACCTCGGGGTACGCCGAGCGGGAGTTCCGCTCCGTGGCCGCCTCCGCGCGCTGCCCCGTCACCAGGGTGCCGCTCGGGGTCGACCTGAAAACCTTCCGCCCCGTCCCCTCCCGCCAGCGCGACACCGGCCCCCGCGACGCCGGCGTGCTGCGGCTGGTGCACGTGGGCCGGCTCTCCCGGGAGAAGTCACCGCACCTCGCCGTCGCCACCGCGGTCGAGCTGCACCGGCGCGGCGTCCCCGTCCGGCTCGACGTCTACGGCGAGGGGCCGTACCTCGAGGAGCTGCGCGCCGTCGCCGGGTCGGCCCCGGTGACGTTCCACGGCTTCGTGGCGGGGCGCGATGCCCTGCGCAGACGGATCGCCGAGGCGGACGTCGCCCTGTCGGTCTGCCCGGGCGAGACCTTCGGCCTCGCGGTGCTCGAGGCGCTGGCCTGCGGGACACCCGTCGTGACCGCGGACCGAGGAGGTGCCCGCGAGCTCGTGGACGTCACCTCAGGAGGCTGGGCTGCGCCGTACCCGGTGGCGCTGGCGGACGCCGTCCTCGACCTCACCGCCCGGCCGCGTGACCACCTGCGTGCCGGTGCCCGACGACGGGCCGAGCGCTACCCATGGTCGGCGGCGACCGAGGCCATGCTGGCGGTGCACGCGGAGGTCACCGGCCTCACCGGCCTGGTCCGCGCCTCGGCCTGACCACCGTGCGCCAGCGACCTCTCGGCCGTGCGCCAGCGACCTCTCGGCCGTGCGCCAGCGACCTCTCGGCGGTCAGCGGAGGGCAGCAGCCTCCTGGGCGAGGGTCTCGACGCGGGCCCAGTCACCGGCGGCGAGGGCGTCGGCCGGGGTGAGCCAGGAGCCGCCGACGCAGCCGACGTTCGGCAGCGAGAGGTACGACGCTGCGCTGGTCGCCGTGATGCCGCCGGTCGGGCAGAAGCGGGCGGCTGCCAGCGGCGAGGCCAACGACTTGAGGTAGGCGGCGCCACCGGAGGCCTCGGCGGGGAAGAACTTCATCTCGGTGACCCCGGCCTCGAGGACCGCGAGCACCTCGGAGACCGTGGCGGTGCCGGGGAGGAACGGCAGCCCGGTGCCGAGCATCGCCTCCAGCAGCGTCGGCGTGGTGCCCGGCGAGACCAGGAACCCCGCCCCCGCCTCCGCGGCCTGCTCGGCCTGCGCGGGCGTGCAGACGGTGCCGACGCCGAGGGTGATCTCGGGGACCTCGGCCGCGATCGCGCGCACGGCGTCGAGGGCGACCGGGGTGCGCAGGGTCAGCTCGATGACCGGGAGCCCGCCGGCGACCAGGGCGCGGGCCAGCGGGACCGCGTGGTCGAGGTCGTCGATGACGACGACGGGCACGACCGGCACGAGGTCGAGCAGGGAGCCGGAGGAGGTGGGGGTCTCAGACATGCGCGGCCTCGTTCGTCAGCTGGGGCGTCTGGTCGTGGGTGGCGACGGCGGGGAACACGCTGGCCCCCTGGTCGGCGGGGCCGACGGTGGCGCGGAACGCGGCGAAGAGCTCGCGCCCGGTGCCTGCGAACTCGGCGGCGGTCGGCGCGGCTCCGGTGGAGGGGCGGGCCAGCACGGTCTCGGCGTCCTCGACGGTGAGCACGCCGGTCGTGCCGTCGACGGTGACGACGTCGCCGTCGACGATCTTGGCGATCGCCCCGCCCAGCGCGGCCTCGGGCGTGACGTGGATGGCGGCCGGCACCTTGCCCGACGCGCCGGACATCCGGCCGTCGGTCACGATCGCGACCTTCTGCCCGCGGTCCTGCAGGACCCCGAGCGCCGGGGTGAGCTTGTGCAGCTCGGGCATGCCGTTGGCGGCCGGGCCCTGGTAGCGGATCACGGCCACGAAGTCGCGGCCGTCGAGCTCGTGGGCCGAGAACGCGGCGAGGAAGTCGGCCTGGTCGTCGAAGACCACGGCCGGCGCGGTGACGACGCGGTGCTCGGGGGTGACGGCCGAGGTCTTGATGACCGCCTGGCCCAGCGGGCCGGTCAGCACCCGCAGGCCACCGTCGGGCGCGAACGGGTCGTCGGCGGGGCGCAGCACCTCGGGGTCGAGCGTCGCGGTGGGGCCCTCGACCCACTCCACGCTCATGCGACCGGAGGCGTCCTCGACCAGCCGCGGCTCCTGGGTGTAGCGGCGGAGACCGGGCCCGGCGACGGTCAGCACGTCCTCGTGCAGCAGCCCGGCGTCGAGCAGCGTGCGCACCAGGAAGGCGATGCCGCCGGCGGCCTGGAAGTGGTTCACGTCGGCCGAGCCGTTGGGGTAGATCCGGCACAGCGACGGCACGACCGCCGAGAGGTCGGAGAGGTCCTGCCAGGTCAGCTCGATGCCGGCGGCGCGTGCCATCGCGACCAGGTGCATGGTGTGGTTGGTCGAGCCGCCCGAGGCCAGCAGCGCCACGCAGGCGTTGACCATCGTGCGCTCGTCGACCAGCTCGCCCATGGGTGCGGACTCGATGCCACGGGCCATCTCGGTCACCCGGGCGGCGGCCGCGTCGGTGAGGGCCGCGCGCATCGGCGTACCGGGGTTGACGAAGGAGCTGCCCGGCAGGTGCAGGCCCATGACCTCCATCAGCAGCTGGTTGGAGTTGGCCGTGCCGTAGAACGTGCAGGTGCCCACCGAGTGGTAGGACGCGGCCTCGGCCTCCAGCAGCTCCTCGCGGGTCGCCTTGCCCTCGGCGAAGCGCTGGCGCACCCGCGCCTTCTCCTTGTTGGGCAGCCCGGACTCCATCGGGCCGGCGGGCACCAGGATCGTCGGCAGGTGACCGAAGGACAGCGCCCCGATCACCAGGCCGGGCACGATCTTGTCGCAGACGCCGAGCAGCATCGCGCCGTCGAACATGTCGTGCGAGAGCGCGATCGCCGTCGACATCGCGATGACGTCGCGGGAGTAGAGCGAGAGCTGCATGCCCGCGCGCCCCTGGGTCACGCCGTCGCACATGGCGGGCACGCCGCCCGCGACCTGGGCGATGCCGCCGGCACGGATGACGGCCTTCTTCAGCTGCGGCGGGTAGTCCACGAACGGCTGGTGCGCCGAGAGCATGTCGTTGTAGGAGGTGACGATCGCGAGGTTCGGCTTGACCGTGCCGCGCAGCGCCTCCTTGTCGACCGACTCGGCGGACGCGAAGCCGTGCGCGAGGTTGGCGCAGGCCAGGCGGGTGCGAGCCGGGCCGGTCTCGGCCATCGCGCGGATCTTGTCGAGGTACGCCGCCCGCTGGGTCGCACTGCGCTCGACGACGCGCTCGGTGACGGCCGCGACCACGGGATGCACTGCGGGGGTGCTGGACGTGCTGCTGGGCGTGGTGCTCACTGGTCGGTCTCCTGCCAGGATCGGCCGTCGCGCTCGAGCAGCGCGGCGGCGGCGAACGGGCCGGGGGTGCCGGCGGGGTAGCGGCGGGGCGGGTCGGGCGACTCCACCCAGCGGTCGAGGATCGGCGCCACCCAGGACCAGGCGGCCTCGACCTCGTCGCGGCGCATGAACAGCGTCGGGTTGCCGCGGACGACGTCCATCAGCAACCGCTCGTAGGCCTCCGGACTGCGTTGGTCGAAGGTCGTGGCGTAGCTGAGGTCCAGTGAAACAGGCCGCAGCCGGATCCCGCCAGGGCCCGGCTCCTTGGCCGTGAGGTGCAGCCGCATGCCCTCGTCGGGCTGGACGCAGATGTGCAGCCGGTTGGCGGTGGCCCCGCCCTCGGCGCCGGGGAACATCGCGTGCGGCGGCTCCTTGAACACCACGACGATCTCGCTGACGCGGCGGTCCATCCGCTTGCCGGTGCGCAGGTAGAACGGCACGCCGGCCCAGCGCCAGTTCTGCACCTCGGCCTTCAGCGCCACGAAGGTCTCGGTCTCGGAGCGCTCCTCGACGAGGTCGCCCAGGTCGTCGACGTACGACGCCGCGCGCTCGCCCTCGACCAGCCCGGCGACGTACTGCCCGCGCACGGTGTCGCGGTCGACGTCGGCGGGCGTGAGCGGCTTGAGCGCCTGGAGGACCTTGAGCTTCTCGTCACGGACGTTCTCGCGACCGACGTACGTCGGGGGCTCCATCGCCACGAGGCAGAGCAGCTGCAGCAGGTGGTTCTGCACCATGTCGCGCAGCGCTCCGGCGTGGTCGTAGTAGCCACCCCGCGACCCGACGCCGACGGTCTCGGAGACGGTGATCTGCACGTGGTCGACCCACTGGGAGTTCCACAGCGGCTCGAGGAAGGTGTTGGCGAAGCGCGTGACGAGGAGGTTCTGCACGCTCTCCTTGCCGAGGTAGTGGTCGATGCGGAAGACCTGATGCTCGGCGAAGACCGACCCGACCGCGTCATTGATCGCGCGCGCGGACTCCAGGTCGTGGCCGATCGGCTTCTCCATCACCACGCGGGCGCGCTCGTTGACCACGCCGATCTCGGCGAGCCGCTCGCAGGTGGGGCCGAAGAGCCGCGGGGCGACGGCGAGGTAGAAGACACGGACCGCCTCGTCCTCGCGGGGGCGGTCCTTGAGCAGGCCGTGCAGCAGGTGCCAGCCCTCGGCGGTGTCGGCGTCCAGGCACAGGTGGTGCAGGCGGCCGAGCAGCCGCTCGACGGCGGCGTCCTCGAGCAGCTCGGGCTCGACGAAGCGCTCGAGCGCCGCGCGGACCTCGGTGCGGTAACCCTCGTCGTCGATCTCGGAGCGGGAGACACCGACGATGCGGGTGTCCTCGGGCAGGTGGCCCTCGAGGTCACGGTGGTAGAGCGCGGGCAGCAGCTTGCGCAGGGCGAGGTCGCCGGTGCCGCCGAAGACGGTGAAGTCGCAGACCGGGGGCATGGTGGACGAGACGTCGACCGAGGTGTGCATGCGTCTACGGTCGCAGGACTTTTGGATCGATACAAGCATTCTTTCGCTAGTTTCTGACAAAAGTCTGTGCTTCACTCCCCGACATGAGCGTCGCCGACACCTCCGCGGGCGGCCTGCTGACCCTGGTCCGCACCGGTCGCGCCGACACCCGGTCCGACCTGGCCCGCCTCACCGGCCTGTCCCGGGGCGCGGTGTCCGCACGCCTCACCGCCCTCACCGACGCCGGACTGCTGCTGGAGGGCGGTGACCACGCCTCCACCGCCGCCGGGACGCGCGCGTCGCCGGCGTCGGCCTGAGCCTGCCGGGCAGCGTCGATCCCGAGAAGTGCTGCAGCGTGGACGCCCCGGTGCTGCGGGGCTGGGACGGCGTCGACCTCTCCGCGTTCCTGCGCCCGGTCACCGAGGCCCCGGTGCACGTCGACAACGACACTGCCGCGCTCACCCGCTCCGAGCTCTTCGGCCAGGTGCCGCCCGCCGAGACGATGCTCGTCGTCAAGGCCTCCACCGGCCTGGCCCTGGGGGTCGTCGCGGACGGACGTCTGGTCGGCGAGGGCCGTGGGACCACCGGCGAGCTCGGCCACACCCGGGTCGACGCCGCGGGCGACCTGCCCTGCCGCTGCGGCGCCACCGGTTGCCTGGAGACGGTGGCCGGGGGCTGGGCCCTGGTCGCCGCCCTGCAGGAGGACGGTCGCTCGGACGTGCGGCACGTGCGCGATCTCGTCGCCACCGCCCTCGCCGGCGACCCGACGGCACGGCGGCTGCTGCGCGGTGCCGGTCGCCAGCTCGGCGAGGTGCTCGCCGTCGCCGTCAACCTGCTGCACCCCGGCGCCGTCGTCGTCGGCGGCGACATGGGCAACGCCTTCGACCTCTACACCGCCGGCGTGCGTGAGTCCCTCTACGCCCGCGCCCACCCCGGGGCCGTGCGCGACCTGCGGTTCCTGCCGGCCACCCACGGCGAGGCCGCCGGTCTGCACGGCTGCGCCGCGCTCGCCATCGACCGCGCCCTGGACCCCGGGGCGGTCAACGCGCTGCTGAGGGGCTGACGCGACGTCGCAGCCGGTCTCGCAGAGCCACGCACCGGTCTCGACCCGCCGTCGCGACCTCGTCCCTCGGTCGCGAACTCGCTCGACGTGCGGGACGACGCGGCCGACCTCGTTCCTCGGTCAGCCGCGGTCCCTTGCCCAGCTGGTGGCGTACGTCGGGTCCTCGACGGCGAGCCCGCCCTCGCCGAGCTCGAGCGGGGCGAAGGTGTCGACCATGACCGCGGTCTCCTCGAAGCGCTCGGCACCCAGGGACGCCTCGATCGCCGACGGCTGCGGGCCGTGGGCATGACCGCCGGGGTGCAGCGAGATGGAGCCGAGCCCGATGCCGGACCCCTTGCGCGCCTCGTAGTCGCCGGCGACGTAGAACATCACCTCGTCGCTGTCGACGTTGGAGTGGTAGTAGGGCACGGGCACGGCCAGCGGGTGGTAGTCGACCTTGCGCGGCAGGAACGCGCAGATGACGAAGTTCCAGCCCTCGAAGACCTGGTGCACCGGCGGCGGCTGGTGCACCTTGCCGGTGATCGGCATGTAGTCGTCGATGTTGAGCGTGTAGGGGTAGAGGCAGCCGTCCCAGCCGACGACGTCCAACGGGTGCGTGGCGTAGACCATCCGGGTGCCGACGCTGCCCGCCGAGGTGCGGTGCTTGACCAGCACCTCCACGTCGTCGCCCTCCTGGAGCAGCGGGGCGGTGGGGCCGTGCAGGTCGCGCTCGCAGTAGGGCGCGTGCTCGAGCAGCTGGCCGAACTTCGAGAGGTAGCGCTTGGGCGGCGCGATGTGGCTGCTGGCCTCGGTGGCGTAGAGCCGCGACGGCTCGGCCGGCACCCACCGGTGGGTGGTCGCGCGCGGGATGACCACGAAGTCCCCGGCCCGGTAGGCCACCACGCCGAAGACGGTCTCGACGACGCCCGAGCCGGACTCGACGAAGACGCACTCGTCACCGATCGCGTCGCGGTAGTAGGCGCTCGGCTCGGTGCCGGTGACGACGTAGGAGATCCGCACGTCGTGGTTGGCCAGCACCACGCGTCGCCCCGTGACCGCGTCGGGGCCCGTCTCGAGGTCGTGCAGCCGCAGGTGTCGCGGGGCGAGCGGGTGGTTGGGGGTGCGCGACTGGTCGGGCAGCTCCCACACCTCGCTCGCCACGATCGCCGAGGGCACCCCGCGGTGGTAGAGCAGCGAGGAGTCGGAGGAGAAGCCCTCCTCCCCCATCAGCTCCTCGCGGTAGAGGCGCTCCTCGGGGTCGCGGTGCTGGGTGTGGCGGGTCGGCGGGACGTCTCCCACACTGCGGTAGTAGGCCATCGCTCCCTCTCCGACGCGTCCGCTTATCGGACGCATCGCCTCACTATGTGACCGTTACAGTAGCCCCGTGAGCACCTTCACGGAACCGTTCTCCGCGTCCTCGGCCGACCCGTTCTGGGTCGGGCTGGTCGACGATGCGGCCACCTTCCCGCCCGGCGACGCGCCCCTCGACGCCGCCCTCACGGCGTACGCCGACCGCGCCGGCCCGGCCGCGCGGCTGGTCCGCTCCCTCGTGGTCCGCGACACCGACCTGCCGCAGGTGCCCGAGGGCACCCCGGTCTCCGTCGTGCTGACCGGGGGCGCCGGCCAGGTCCACGGGCCGGCGCAGCTGTGCCAGCGCCGTGGACTGCCCGTGGCCGGGCTCGAGGTCGCGCTGCGCGACGTCGACGACCCGGCCGGCAACGCCCGTCGCGTCGTGGCGGCCGTCGACGCCGCCCGCGGCGAGGGTGTCCTCGACGAGGACACCCCGGTCTTCGTGGAGCTGCCCGCCGTCGACCCGGCGTACTCCTGGCTGCCTGCACCGTGCGCTGCCGCACGTCGACGCCGACGGCTGCGCGCACCACGGCTTCCTGACCCTCCTGGCCGCTACCCGGGTCGCCTTCGACGGCGGCTCCCCCGACGACGTGGTGTCCACCCTGCGCCGGGACGACCCCGCTGACCTGCTCACCCTCGACCTCGCCGGCGCCCGGCGGTGGTTCACCTCCTTCGGCTCGTGCAGCGTGGACGAGCCGATGGCCGACCTCCGGGAGCTGGTGTCGCTGTGACCCCCTCGACGCACGAGCACGCTCACGGCTTCGGGCTGGACCACCTGCCCTACGGCGTCTTCTCCGTCGACGGCGGCCCGCGCCGGATCGGGGTGCGCCGCGGCGACGAGGTCCTCGACCTGGCCACCGCAACCGGCCGCCCCGAGCTGGCCGCGACCTCGCTCAACCCGCTGATGGAGCGCGGCCCCTCGACGTGGCGCCAGCTGCGCGAGCAGGTCCTCGACCTGGCCCCCGACCTGCCGGGCATCCCGCTCTCGAACGTGGTGATGCACCTGCCGTTCGAGGTCGCCGACTACGTCGACTTCTACGCCTCCGAGCACCACGCGACCAACCTGGGCCGGATGTTCCGCCCCGACTCCGAGCCGCTGCTGCCGAACTGGAAGCACCTGCCCGTCGGCTACCACGGCCGCGCCGGCACGGTCGTGCCCAGCGGCACCCCGGTGGTGCGCCCGTCCGGCTTGCGCCCGGTCTCGACAGGCTCGACCACCGAGGGTCCGCAACCACCGTCCTTCGGCCCCACCCGCCGCCTCGACATCGAGGCCGAGCTCGGCTTCGTCGTCGGCGCCCCGTCGGCGATCGGCACCCGGGTGCCCGCCGCCGGGCTGGCCGACCACGTCTTCGGCGTCGTCGGCCTCAACGACTGGTCGGCGCGCGACGTGCAGGCCTACGAGTACGTCCCGCTCGGGCCCTTCCTCGGCAAGTCCTTCGCCACCTCGATCAGCTGCTGGGTCACCCCGCTCGCCGCGCTGGACGCGGCATGGTGCGACCTGCCCGGTCAGGACCCGGAGCCCGCGGCCTACCTCGAGCCGGGCCGCACGCGCGGCCTCGACATCGACGTGGAGGTCGAGCTCAACGGCGAGGTCGTCAGCCGGCCGACGTACTCCTCGACCTACTGGTCTCCCGGCCAGATGCTCGCGCACATGACCGTCAACGGCGCCAGCGTGCGCACCGGGGACCTGTTCGCCAGCGGCACGATCAGCGGCCCCGAGCACGGGCAGGAGGGGTCGTTCATCGAGCTGTGGAAGGGCGAGCGGTTCCTCGAGGACGGCGACGAGGTGGTGCTGCGCTACTCCGCCCCGTCCACGTCCGGGGGACGACTGAGCCTGGGCGAGGTCACCGGAAGGATCGAAGCAGCCCGCTGAGCTCGGCGGCCTGGAGCGGCCGGCGGGGCACGGGCACCTGCGCCGGCACCCGGGCCGACGCCGGGGTGGCGCGCGGCGGCTCCGGCACCAGGTCGGCCAGGCCCGGCAGGTGGGCGGCCGCGATCCGCTCCACCCGCTCGCGGGCGCCCCTGGTCCACAGCAGCACCGGCGCGAGGATCGCCACGATCATCGAGCCGAGCACGATCGCGTAGTAGGCGCCGTGCAGCGAGGAGTCCATCGGGGCGACCAGCCCGGCGATCACGCTGACCGCGACCAGCGCCGTGACGGCGAGGCGCGAGAGCCGCAGGGTGGCGACGAACGGCACCACCCACAGCAGGTACCACAGGTGCACCACCGGGCTGAGCACCACGAGCCCGCCCATCAGCAGGGCGGCGGTGCCGACCGCGGAGGCCCGGTCGCCGGTGGGTCGGCGCAGCGCGGCCCAGACCAGCAGGCCGAGCATCACCCCCGACCCCAGGGTGCGTACGACGCCGAGCAGCGTGGCCGGGGCCAGGCCGAGCCCCAGCAGGCCAGCGACCCAGTCGAGGGTGCCGCCGGTCAGCGTGGTGACCGAGAGCGGCGTGTTGACCGTGCCGGGGACGGCCAGGCCGGCGACCCAGCCGGCACCGACCCCGGTGACCAGGCCGAGCCCCACGAGCCACCCGAGGCTGACCCCGGCCACGCCGGCCAACCGGCGTACCCGATCGGTGAAGGTGGCCGCGGCCGGGAGCCCCACGAGGGCCACGGCGACGCAGACAAGGCCGCCGGGCGCCTTGACGGCGGCGGCGGTGCCCCCGAGCACGGCGCCCCAGGCCCAGCCGTGCTCGACGGCGACCACGAGCGCGGCCGCCATCAGGCCGGCCATCAGCAGGTCGTTGTGCAGCCCGCCGACGCCGTTGGCGAGCATCAACGGGGAGGCGACGACCAGGGCGGAGGCGAGCGCGGGATCGACGCCGGTCCAGGTGGCGAGCCGGGGCACGGCCCAGGCGAGCAGCGCGAGACCGACCAGGGCCAGCACCCGGTGCCCGATCACGAGCATCCAGGGGTTGCCGGTGAGGCCGGCCAGCTGGTCGCCCACCACGAGCGGCACCGGGCCGTAGGGCGTGATGGTGTCCATCCAGCGCGGGTCGACGGCCTGGACCACGGGGCCGGAGAGGACCGACGGCCCGTGCTCGTAGGGCGAGATCCCCAGGTGCGTCATCGCCCCCTGGGCGGCGTAGGACCAGCCGTCGCGGGAGAACAGCGGCGGCGCGAGCACCAGGGGCGCCGACCACAGCACCGTGGCGAACCGGACCAGCCCGACGGCCTCCTCACGCTCGGCGCCCCGCGCGGTCCCGACCTCGCGGCACAGCCGCAGCCAGGCCGCGGCCAGCAGGCCGAGCCCGGTCAGGACGACGGCGAGCCCGAGCATCCGCCCCGCCTCGGCGCCCCGCAGGTCCGCGAGCGCCTCCACCTCCAGGATCGGCGCGCTGCGCGGGAGCGTCGAGACGACCAGGCCCCCGAGGAGGACCAGGACGCTTCCGAGCAGGCCGCGAGACAGCACGAGCGGAACCTAGGCCGGCCCGTCGGCGTACCGAGGGCGAGCAGGCGGCAGGTCGACGGCGTCCGGATGAACGGGCGGTGAGCACGCGCGGCGGAACCTGTTCTAGATTTCGGCCATGGGCCTGCTGACTCCCCTTGCCGTGAAGATCGGCTCCATCGAGTGGATGCCGAAGCTGCTGCCGCAGATCGTCTGGGTCGACACCAACCTGCAGAAGGCCTCACGCGGCCGGGTCAGCGTGCTCGACATCGCCGGGCTCCCAAACCTGATGCTCACCGTCGTGGGCCGCAAGAGCGGCATCCCGCGCAGCACGCCGCTGCTGTGCGTGCCCGACGGCGACACCTGGCTGATCGCGGGCTCCTACTTCGGCGGCCCGAAGATGCCGGTGTGGGTGTTCAACCTGCGTGCGGCCGACACCGCGCACATCCGCTACGGGAAGCTCGAGACCGCGGTCCGCGCCGAGGAGCTCGAGGGCGACGCGCGCGCCGCAGCGTGGCGGACGATGCTGCGCACCTGGCCCAACTACGCCAAGTACGAGGAGCGCACCGACCGGCTGATCCCCGTCTTCCGCTTGACCCGGGTCTGAGGCGGCTCCCGGCCGCTGCATGGGTCGCGCCGAATTCGCTCGCGTCGGCCGGGTCGCCCTCCGAGGTGAAGAACCGGGTTAGCGTGCGGTCGTGCCCCGTCCGCGCGCGCTCGCCGCTCCCCTGCTCCTGGCCGCCTGCCTGACCCTCTGGTCCGCGCCGGCGACGCCGGCCGGCCCGGCGCCGCGCGCGGCCGCTGCGGCACCTGCGGCGTTCCCGGGTCTTGCGGGCCGGGCGCCAGAACGGGACGAGCGTCCCAACATCGTGGTCGTGATGGCCGACGACCTGCGCGTCGACGACCTGCAGTGGATGCCACGCACGCGGCGGATGTTCGCCCGCACCGGGATCTCCTTCGAGAACTCCTTCGCGCCGTACCCGCTGTGCTGCCCGGCGCGCGCCACCTTCCTGACCGGCCAGCACGCCCACAACCACGGGGTCTACTGGCACGAGCCGCCCTACGGCTACGGCGCCTTCGACGACTCGCGGACGGTGGCGACGTCCCTGCAGGCAGCCGGCTACCGCACGGGCTTCCTCGGCAAGTACCTCAACCGCTACGGCCTGGACCGGTCGAAGGTCAGCGGCCAGCCCTCGCACCGCTACGTGCCCCGGGGCTGGGACGAGTGGCGCGGTGCGGTGGAGAACCCCGGGAACGCCGGCTTCCACGGCGGGACCTACGTCTACACCGACATCGCGTTCAACCACGACGGGCGCATCGACAACCGCTACCGCGGTCAGTACTCCACCGAGGTCATCGGCTCCCTCTCCGCGCAGATGGCCGGCCGGTTCGCCGAGCGGCGGGCACGCAGCGGTCGCCCCTTCCTCCTCTACGTCAACCACATCGCCCCCCACCACGGGGCGCCCCGCGACGACGACGACCCGGCCTCCTGGCGCGACGCCGACGGCTTCGAGCACCGCTTCCCGACGCCGTACGTCCCACCGCGCCACCGTGGCCGCTTCGACGACGTGATCGACCGGGCACCCGGCATCGCCAGGACCGGGTCGCCGACGGAGGGCGACGTCTCCGACAAGCCCAGGGCCGTGCGACGCATGCCGGCGATGACCGGCCGCGACCTCGCGGCCATGCGCGAGGCGGCCCGGCAGCGCGCGGAGTCGGTGTGGGTGATGGACAAGGAGGTCTCGCGCCTGGTCCGTCGGCTCAAGGCGGACGACGAGTGGGAGCGGACCGTCCTGGTCTTCACCTCCGACAACGGCCTGCTGCAGGGCGAGCACCGCTTCCGCACCGGCAAGGTATGGGCCTACGAGCCCTCGCTGCGCGTCCCGCTCCTGGTCACCGGTCCCGGCATGCGCGGTCGCGGCGACGGCGGTCACCGCCGTTACGACCCGGTCGACACCCCCGACCTGACGGCGACGATCCTCGACCTCGCCGACGCGAAGGCGCCGCGGAAGGCGGACGGCGCGTCCTTCCTGGCGTCTCTGGTCGACGGGGACACCGGGTGGTCCGTCCCGGTCCTCACCGAGGCCACGCACACCGCCGGCGGTCGCAGTGCCGCCTTCGGGAAGCGCTCCTCGATCGGCCTGCGCACGGCGAGGTGGTCGATGACGCTGTACCGCGACGGCTTCGGGGAGCTCTACGACCTGGTCGAGGACCCCCTGCAGCACCACAACCTCTGGCGCTCGAAGCAGCACCGCCAGGTGCGCGAGGACCTCGAGAAGGCCTGGCAGCGACTGCGCGACTGCTCCGGTGCGGGATGCCAGGAGCCGGCCCCCGCCGCCCACCAGGCCGACGCCGCCACCGTGGCGGACTGGACGCGCGGCTACTGGGAGCAGATCGACCGCACCTACGGCTACCGCTGACTAGGGTTGACGAGGTGACGGTCCCGCTCGGTCAGCACCCCGACCCCACCCACGTCGTCGCCCACCTCAGCGACCCGCACCTGCTCGCCGCCGGGCAGCTGCAGTACGGCGTCGTCGACCCGGAGGCCGGGCTCGTGGCCGCCCTGGAGCGGCTCGGCCGCGTCGACCCGCCCCCGCAGGTGCTGGTCTTCACCGGCGACCTCGCCGACAAGGCGGAGCCGGAGGCCTACGCCCGGCTGCGCGAGCTGGTCGAGCCGGTCGCGGCCTCGATGGGGCCCGAGGGCGCCGAGGTCGTGTGGACGATGGGCAACCACGACGAGCGCGAGCCCTACGCCCGCGGCCTCTTCGGTCCCGACGCCGACCCCTCGGCCCCGCAGGACCGCGTCCACGAGGTCGCCGGCCTGCGGATCGTCGCCCTCGACACCACCGTGCCCGGCTACCACCACGGCGAGGTGACGCCCGAGCAGCTGACCTGGCTCGCCGACGTGCTGGCCGAGCCAGCGCCGCACGGCACCATCCTGGCGATGCACCACCCGCCGATCCCGGTGCCGATGCTGCCGCCGGCGCAGATCATCGAGCTCGACGACCAGCAGCCCCTGGCCGAGGTGCTGGCCGGCACCGACGTGCGGGCGATCCTCGGCGGCCACTTCCACTTCACCAGCCACAGCCTCTTCGCGGGCGTGCCGGTCTCGGTCGCGTCGGCGACCTGCTACACCTCCGACCTCACCCCGGCCGACCGCTACCTCGCCGGCGTCGACGGGCACCAATCGGTCAACCTGCTGCACGTCTACGACGACCGCGTGGTCCACACGGTCGTGCCGGTGACCGACGCCCCCGAGATCGACGGCTACCCGCTCTCGGTGGCCCCGCAGGTCCAGGCCCTCACCCCCGAGGACCGACGTGAGCTGCTGTCGAAGAAGGGCGTGGACCTCGCCGCGCTCGTGAGGTCGCTGGGACTCGAGATCTAGCGGGCCGGGCCTGCCGAGAGGTCGCTCGCGCACGGCCGAGAGGTCGCTCGCGCACGGTCAGCCGGGGCGAGGGGCCGACAGGTAGCCGGTCACCAGCGCGACCAGCTCCTCGACCAGCCGCTCGCGCGGGACCGGCGGGGAGTCGAGCACCCACCGCACCGCGAGGTTCTCCAGGGCCAGGACCAGCACCCACGCGCTCACGGCCGGGTCCGGCGCGGTCGAGGCCCCAGGCCGGACGGCCAGCCAGGTCGCGGTCAGCTCGCGGACGCGCCGCTCCAGCGCCGTACGACGTTCCTTGTGCTGCGCCATCGGCAGCTCCTCGCTCACCACGCGCAGCAGCTCGGGGTCGGCCTCGAGCGCGGAGAGCAGCGCCTCGATCGTCGCCCGGACCATGCCGATGCCGCCGGGCTCCCCCACGCGGTCGGCGAGGGAGGCCGCGACCCGCTCGGCGGTCTCGTCGGACCAGCCCTCGATGACCGCGGCCACGATGGCGGCCTTGTCGGGGAAGTACTGGTAGACCGACCCCGGGCTCACCCCGGCCCGGGCGGCGATGCGGTTGGTCGAGCAGGCGTCGTACCCCTCCTCGGCGAGCACCGCGCGACCGGCCTCGACGATCCGCTCGACCATCTCCCGGGATCGTCTCTGCTGCGGCACCTTCCTCATGGACGCGAATTGTATGCGAGTGATCACTCGCGTCAGGATCGTGGCATGACGAGTGCTCCCGTCCAGCCCGGCTCCGCCTCAGCGACCACGCCCGCCCCCGCCCCCGAGATCACCGCCGGCCAGCCGTTCCCGACCCGCTACCGCGAGGGCGAGGCCCGTGCCACGAAGATGGGCACGCTGCTCAAGCGGATCGCCGGCGTCGAGGAGATCGACGAGGAGCAGATGCTGCGCATCGGCGCGGCGCTGCGACGTCGCGACGAGCTCGGCCGGCGGCTCGCGGAGGCGATCCGGACGCGAGCGGGCGAGCCCGGCCGGGTCTCGATGTCCGACCTCGACACCGCCCTGCACCACGGCCTGGACGCGGTGGACGACCCCGCGCCCGCGCTCGTGGACTTCATGACGACCGTCGAGCAGGTGCCCGAGTGGGTCGACTGGGACCTCGTCGAGGCCGGCGCCCGCGCCTACCGGCGCTTCGGGCGGGCCGCCGCCGACGTCGGGCTCCAGCTCTCGCTGCTCGGCGGATACCGGTTCGGCGGCCCCACCGACCTGCTCGTGCAGACGGGCGCGCTCACCGGCGGGCAGTCGCGACGACGCCTCGGGGAGACCCAGCGCTGGGTGACATCACTGACCCAACCGGGCGGCATGCGTCCGCACGCCGAGGGGTGGCGGCTGACGCTGCACGTGCGCGCCATGCACGCGCTGGTCAACCACGGGTTCGAGGCGCGCTGGGACGTCGACCGCTGGGGCCTGCCGATCAACCAGGCCGACCAGGCCTCGACGCTCGGGCTCTTCGACGGGGTCGTCCTCATCGGCGTACGCGCCCTCGGCGTGCCGGTCAGCCGGCACGAGTCCGCCGCGGTCATGCACCTGTGGCGCTACGTCGGCTGGCTGATCCGTGGACGCCCAGCTCGAGCTCGACTTCCGGAAGTGGGGCCCCCTCGCGCCGCTGCGCGCGCGCTATGAGCGGGAGCGGCTGCTCTCGATGCTCACCGTCTTCCTGGGCCCCACCAGCATGAAGGAGCTCGGCCTGCCGCTGCGCCCACCGTGGGCACACCCGCTGGTCATCGCCGGTCACACGGTGCGCCACCAGGTGCTGCGTCGCCTCCCCGGTGGCCGCCGCGTCCTGGAGCGCTGGGGCGACCGCGTCGTCGCCGACCTGATGGTCCGCTACTTCGGCGACGACGCCCCCGAGGTCGCCGCCCTCCGCTGACGCAGACCCCTGCTCGACACCGAACCGGCGCGAACTTCCGGAAGGTCGCGCCGGTTCGGCTCGGCATGGAGCGTCGCTGGATCAGGCGGTACGCCGGCGGCGAGCACCGAGCCGGTGGAGCACCAGCCCGCCGAGTGCCGCCGGGACCAGCAGCGCCAGGCTGGCCGAGCGGCCGGAGCCCTCGACGCGGGCGGAGGCCTTGGGTTTGAGGTTCTTCGGCTTCAGCGGCTTGACCGTGCCGATGGTGCTGCCGTCGTACTTGAACACGTCGAAGCCGCGGACCAGGTCGTTGCTGTAGCCGTAGAAGGAGCCGTTGCGCTTGATCTTGTTGGTCTTGAACGACCAGGAGTCGCTGTCGGGCATCGTGTAGTAGCCGACCTCGGTCATGCCGACGCCGTCGCCGAAGGCGATCGAGAGCGGGTTCGCGAGCGGGTCCGCCGCGACGTCGGCGAGACCCGAGAGGTCGATGACGCGCACGCCCTGGGCGTACCAGGCGATGGTCATCAGCTTCTGGCGCGGGTAGATCCGCAGCACGTGCGAGGTGCAGGTCGCACCGTCCTGGACCGAGAACGCAGGCGCGAACCACGCGCCGATCTTGGCCGGGGCGGTCTCGAGGTCGCCGGTGATGTCGTAGAGGTGCAGGCCGCCGCCGGGGCACTCGACCGAGGCCGCCGCGCCGGCGCGCTCGTCGGTGACGACGAGGATGGTGCGCTCGACACCGTCGGAGTCCTTCATGGTGATCGGGTCGGCCTGGTGCGCCACGTTGACCGTGGGGTCGACGATCTGACCGATGATCTCGGGGTCGGCGGGGTCGGTGGTGTCCAGCACCAGCGTCTGCGAGAGCGCCGCGGAGTAGGCGCGGGTGCCGTCGGCGCTGAAGGTGATGTCGTGGGACTCCGAGCCCAGCGAGGTCGGGACGAACGGGATCCCGAAGTCCTGGACGAAGCGCGGCTTGGTGGGCGCGCTGATGTCGTAGATCGTGATGAAGGGCGAGACGCCGGCGGTCAGCAGGTCGGAGTTGGAGTTGTAGAGGTACTTCCCGCTCGGGTGGATCGTCATGTTGTGCGACCCCGCACCGACGGGCAGGAAGCTCACGCTCTGCGGCTTCCGCGGCTTGGTGAGGTCGACGATCACGGTGCCGGCGTCGTCGGCGGACAGGTCCAGGTCACGACCGCACTGCGAGGCTGCGCCGGCCGCACCGACGCTGCCGTCGGCGGTGTAGCTGGCGAGCACCCGCCCGCGACGGGTCCACACCTGGATGTCGCCCTGGGAGATCGCGCAGTCGTAGACGGCGACCCGCGTGGGCTTGCGGGGCTTGGTGATGTCGATGATCTGCAGACCCTCTCGCAGGGTGCCGGCCAGGGCGTACTCCTTCTTGCCCAGCCGCATGAACTCGATGTCCGAGCCGTTCTGGGCCTCGCCGGAGTCGTTGTACTGCAGGTTGGCGACGAACTCCATCGCCATCCCCTCCCCCTCGGTCGCCACCTGGACTCCGCGGGTGTTGGTCGGCAGGTCGCCGGCCTGGTGAGCGGAGACGGCGGGAACTGCCAGCACGGGGGCGACGGCGGCGAGGCCGAGGGCGAGCAGGGCCCGCAGGGCGGGGTGTCCGGCGCGAGACATGGATGGTCCTTCGCTCAGGGGAGTCGGGGTTGCAGCCTCAACGGCCCATCAGCGCCCGGGGTTACGGCGCGGCCCGGGGTGTGCGAGACCCGTAACACCGAATTAATTCCATTTGGTAGTAACCCGAAATCCGGCGTTCCTAGGTTTCACGGCACACCACGCACAGCCCCACCCGCACCCCCACCGAGAGGTCTGCCGTGTTCACCACCCGTACCCGCGGCCGCGCTGCCGGAGGCGCAGCGCTCGCCGTCCTCACCGCACTCAGCCTGGCTGCCTGCGGCAACAAGTCCGACGAGGGCACCACCGCCGCCGAGAGCTGCGTCGACACCTCCGGCGACACCATCAAGCTCGGGTTCCTCAACTCCACCTCGGGCGCGATGTCGATCAGCGAGCAGACCGTCCGCGACTCCCTCGGCCTGGCCATGGAGGAGATCAACGCCGACGGCGGCATCCTCGGCAAGCAGATCGAGGCCGTCGAGGAGGACGGCGCCAGCGACCCCGCGATCTTCGCCGAGAAGATCGAGAAGCTGCTGACCGGCGACTGCGTCGCGGCGGTCTTCGGCGGCTGGACCTCCGCGTCGCGCAAGGCGATGCTCCCGGTCGTCGAGGCCAACAACGGGCTGCTGTTCTACCCGGTGCAGTACGAGGGCCTCGAGGCCTCGGAGAACATCTACTACACCGGCGCCACGACCAACCAGCAGATCATCCCCGCGATGGACTTCCTGGCCTCCGAGGGCGTGGAGACGCTGTTCCTCGCGGGCTCGGACTACGTCTTCCCGCGCACGGCCAACAAGATCATCAAGCAGTACGCCGCCGAGCTGGGCATCGAGATCGTCGGTGAGGAGTACGTCCCGCTCGACGACGACGACTGGACCACGCAGGTCGCCAAGATCGTGAAGGCGAAGCCGGACTTCGTGTTCAACACGATCAACGGCTCCTCCAACGTCGGCTTCATCAAGGCCTACTACGAGCAGGGCCTCTCCGCGGAGACCTCGCCGATCATCTCGGTCTCGATCGCCGAGGAGGAGGCGCCGGCCATGGGCCACAGCGTCACCGGCCAGTACGCCGCGTGGAACTACTTCCAGTCCGTCGACAGCCCGGAGAACGCCGCGTTCATCGACGCCTTCCAGGCCAAGTACGGGTCCGACCGTCCGACATCGGACCCGATGGAAGCCGCCTACACCTCGCTGTACCTCTACAAGGTCATCGTCGAGAAGGCCGAGTCCTTCGACGTCGACGACGTCAACGCCGCCTCCGACGGGGTCAGCTTCGACGCCCCCGAGGGCACCGTCACGATCGACGGCGAGAACCACCACATCGCCAAGACCGCGCTGATCGGTCAGATCAACGAGGACAACCAGTTCGACGTCGTCTGGTCCTCCGGTTCGCCGATCGAGCCCGACCCGTTCCTGGAGGGCTACTCCTGGTGGGACCCGAGCGCGGAGTGATCGCCGCCTGACCCCGCCCCACCCGGTCCGGGGCCACCGCCGACGCGGTGGCCCCGGAACCGGCCCCCGACCAGCCCCCGACCAGCCCCCGGACATCACTCGGATCGAGAGGCCCCGCCGTGGACGCCTTCACCACCCCGCTGCTCGCCGGCACCGCGACCGGCGCGCTCCTGCTCATCGCCGCCCTCGGCCTGACGCTCACGTTCGGCCAGATGGGGGTCATCAACATGGCCCACGGCGAGTTCCTGATGATCGGCGCCTACACCGCCTACGTCACCCAGCAGGTCGTCACGAACATCGACCTCTCCATCCTCGTCGCCCTGCCGGTGGCGTTCGTCGTCGCGGGCCTGATGGGCCTGCTCCTCGAGGTCTGCGTCATCTCCTTCATGTACCGAAGGCCGTTGGACACCCTGCTGGTCACGGTCGGCGTCAGCCTGGTGCTCCAGCAGCTGGCCAAGGACCTCTTCGGAGCCCAGGGTGACCCGGTCCGCGTCCCCGACTGGCTGGTCGGCACGATCCCGGTCTTCGGCTACAACTGGCCCTACCGCCAGATCTTCACGATCGTGCTGGCGCTGGCCTCGCTGGGCGCCCTCGCCGCCCTGCTGAAGTACACCTCCTTCGGCCGCCGCATCCGCGCCACGGTGCAGAACCGCGACCTGGCCGAGACGATGGGCATCTCGACCCGGGCGACGGACCGGATCACCTTCTTCATCGGCTCGGGCCTGGCCGGCATCGGCGGCGTGGCCGTCTCGCTGATCTCGGGCACCAACCCAAGCCTGGGCACGACCTACATCATCTCGGCGTTCCTGGTCGTCGTGGCCGGCGGCCTCGGACAGCTCAAGGGCACCGTCATCGCCGCCTTCACGGTCGGCATCGCCACGGCGTTCTTCGCCGACTGGACCAGTGCGGCGATGGCACAGGTCGCCACCTTCGCACTGGTGGTGGTCTTCCTCCAACTGCGACCCCAAGGACTCTTCACCGTGCGGACGAGAGGTCTGGCATGAGCACGACGACTGCTCCGGGCAGGAGCGCGACCCTGCTGCGGACCTACGCCCCGCTGCTCGCCATCGCCGTCCTGGCGGTGCTGCTGCTGGTCGTCGCCCCGGCGACGCTGAGCGCCTTCCGCCTCAACAGCCTGGGCAAGTACATCTGCTGGGCCATCGCCGCCGTCGGCATCGGACTGGCCTGGGGCCGTGGCGGCATGCTCGTCATGGGGCAGGGCGTCTTCTTCGGCCTCGGCGGCTACGCGATGGCGATGCACCTCAAGCTCGAGGCCGCCGGCCCCGAGGGGGTCCCCGACTTCATGATCCTGTACGGCGACGGCACGATTCCCGGGTTCTGGGAGCCGTTCCGCAGCGGCCCGTTCACCCTGGTGGCGATCGTGGTCCTGCCAGCGCTCGCCGCGACGGGGCTCGGCTGGCTGATCTTCAAGCGGCGGGTCAAGGGCGCCTACTTCGCGATCCTCACCCAGGCCCTGGCCGTGGTGTTCGCGACGCTCCTGGTCGCCACCATCAAGGAGACCGGCGGCTTCAACGGGCTCAACCAGTTCACCCTCTTCTTCGGCTACAACCTCTACGACCCGGTCAACAAGCAGATGGTCTACTCCATCGCCGCCGGCCTGCTGATCGGCTGCCTCGTGGTCGTCTGGCAGCTCTACCGCAGTCGCTTCGGGGAGCTGCTCGTCGCGACCCGCGACGCCGAGGAGCGGGTCCGCTTCCTGGGCCACGACCCGGCCAACATCAAGCTGGTCGCCTTCGTGATCGCCGCAGTGATGGCCAGCATCGGCGGCGCGATGTTCGCGCCGATCGCCGGCATCATCTCCCCCTCCGATGTCGACGCGACCGCCTCGATCTTCCTCATCGCCGGCGTCGCGCTGGGCGGCCGCGCCCTGCTCCTGGGCCCCGCCCTGGGTGCCCTCACGGTCGGCTTCGGCCGCACCTACCTCTCCGAGCAGTTCCCGACCCAGTGGACCTACTTCCTGGGGCTGCTCTTCGTCCTGGTCATCCTGCTGCTGCCCCTCGGCGTCGGGGACCTGCCTCGGCTGGTCCGCGCCCGGGTCGGGAGGAGCGCGGCATGAGCGTGCAGACCCACCGGCCCGACGAGCTCGGGCACGACTACCTCGAGATCCGCGGCCTCACCGTCGACTTCGACGGCTTCAAGGCCATCGACGGCGTGGACCTGACCCTCCTGCAGGGACGGCTGCACTTCCTGATCGGACCCAACGGCGCGGGCAAGACCACCCTGGTCGACGCGGTCACGGGCCTGGTCCAGGGCACCGGGCGGGCGAGCTACCGCAACCAGGACCTGCTCTCGATGAAGTCCCACCGCATCGTGCGTGCCGGGGTCGGGCGGACCTTCCAGACCGCCACGGTCTTCGAGGAGCTCAGCGTCCTGCAGAACCTCGACATCGCCGGCGGCATCCACCGCAGCCCCTGGGGCATGCTGCGCGCGCGACGGGGCGTGCCGGCGTACGTCGAGGAGGCCCTGGCCACCATCGGGCTCTCCCACCTGCGCGACCGGCCCGCGGGCGTGCTGGCGCACGGGCAGAAGCAGTGGCTGGAGATCGGCATGCTGCTCGTCCAGGACGCGAAGGTGATGCTGCTCGACGAGCCGGTGGCCGGCATGAGCGCCGAGGAGCGTGAGCAGACCGGCGAGCTGCTGCGCCGCATCGGCCACGAGCGCACGATCGTCGTGATCGAGCACGACATGGACTTCGTGCGCAGCTTCGCCGACGTCGTCACCGTCATGCACGGCGGCACCGTGCTCGCCGAGGGCGACGTCGCCACCATCCAGGCCGACCCCCGGGTCCAGGAGGTCTACCTGGGCCACCAGGGGACCGAGCCCCCGGAGCCGGGCACGACCGACGAGACGTCCGGGGAGGACCAGCATGCTTGAGCTGCGAGGAGTCACCGCCGGCTACGGCCGGACCAGGGTGCTCGAGGACGTCGACGTCGTGGTCGAGGAGGGCGGCGCCGCCGCGATCATGGGCCACAACGGCGCTGGCAAGACCACCCTGCTGCGCGTGGCCGTCGGCCTGCTGCCCGTGATGAAGGGGCAGGTGCTGCTCGACGGCGAGGACGTGACCCGGCTCCGGCCGAGCGCGCGCGTGCGCCGCGGGCTGGGCTACGTCCCGCAGGGGCAGCTGTCCTTCCCGCAGATGACCACCCTGGAGAACCTCCAGCTCCTCACCACGGACAGGACGGCCATCGACGAGGTGCTCGACACCTTCCCCGCGCTGCGGGGTCTGCTCACGCGGCGGGCCGGCCTGCTCTCGGGCGGCCAGCGGCAACAGCTCTCCATCGCGCGCACCCTGCTGACCCGCCCGAGGATGCTCATCCTCGACGAGCCCACCGAGGGCATCCAGCCCAACGTGGTCGCCGAGATCGAGTCGGTCATCACCGACCTCACCCGGCGCGGGGACCTGTCGGTGCTGCTGGTCGAACAGCACGTCGGCTTCGCGCTGCGGGCCACCCAGAGCTACTACGTGCTCGAGTCCGGGCGGATCACCAGCAGCGGCGAGGGCGGCCCCGGCGCCGTGGACGCGGTCCGCGCAGCGATGGCCGTCTGAGGAGGACACGGTGCACCTGACCCCCTCGGAGTCCGAGAAGCTCCTGCTCGCCGTGGCCGGGATGGTCGCGCGCGACCGACGCGAGCGCGGCGTGCGGCTGAACTACCCCGAGACCGTCGCGCTGCTCTCGACCTGGGTCGTCGAGGAGGCGCGCGCCGGTGCGTCGGTGAGCGGCCTGATGGAGCGCGGCCGCGAGGTGCTGACCCGCGGCGAGGTGATGCCGGGGGTGCCGGAGATGGTCCGCGACGTGCAGGTCGAGGCGACCTTCCCCGACGGCCGCAAGCTCGTCACCCTGCACCACCCGATCGCATGACCGACTCCAACCCCCGGCCCTGGGAGGAACAGCCATGAGCGGCAGCAGCAGCGAGGGACCGGGCGCGGTGCGCGTCCGGCCCGGCACCATCGAGCTCAACGCCGACCGCGGTCGGGACGAGCGGCTGGTGCTGGTGGTGACCAACACCGGCGACCGTCCGGTGCAGATCGGCTCGCACGTGCACCTCGCCGACGTCAACGACGCCCTCGCCCTGGACCGGGAGGCCGCCCGCGGCTTCCGGCTCGACGTGCCCTCGGGCACCTCCCAGCGCTTCGAGCCGGGCGCCTCCCGCGAGGTGGCGGCCGTGGCCCTGAGGGGAGCCCGGCAGGTGCCGGGCATCCGCGTCCGGGCGCGGGGCGAGGGCACGGACGGCGGGGACGCCTGATGGTCGAGATCTCCCGGGCGCAGTACGCCGCGTTGTACGGCCCCACCGTCGGCGACCAGGTGCGCCTGGGCGACACCGACCTGTGGATCGAGGTCGAGCGGGACCTCACCGTCGGGGGCGAGGAGGCGGTCTTCGGCGGCGGCAAGTCGATCCGCGAGTCGATGGCCCAGTCCGTGTGCACCTCGGCCGAGGGCGCCCTGGACACGGTGATCACCAACGCGATCGTGCTGGACCACGGCGGGGTCGTCGTGGCCGACGTCGGTGTCCGCGGCGGACGCATCGTCGCCCTGGGACGGGCCGGCAACCCCGACGTCGCCGAGGGCGTGCACCCCGACCTGGTCATCGGTCCCGGCACCGACGTGGTCTCCGGGGAGGGCCGGATCCTCACGGCCGGGGCGATCGACTCCCACGTGCACCTGATCTCCCGATCACAGCTGGTCGAGGCGCTGGCCACCGGTATCACCACGGTCGTCGGCGGCGGCACCGGGCCGTCCGAGGGCTCGAAGGCCACGACCGTCACCCCGGGCGCCTGGCACCTCGGCACCGTGCACCGGTCGCTGGACACCGTGCCGGTCAACCTGCTGCTGCTGGCCAAGGGCAACACCGTCAGCACCGGCGGCCTGCGCGAGCAGGCACTGGCCGGGGCGGCCGGGTTCAAGGTCCACGAGGACTGGGGCTCGACGCCGGCGGCGATCGACGCGGCCCTGCGGGCGGCCGACGAGTTCGGCCTCCAGGTCGCCCTGCACTCGGACTCGCTCAACGAGGTCGGCTACGTCGACTCGACCATCGGCGCGATCGCCGGCCGCTCCATCCACGCCTTTCACACCGAGGGGGCCGGTGGCGGCCATGCGCCCGACATCATCAAGGTCTGCGGCGAAGAATTTGTCCTGCCGTCCTCGACCAACCCGACGCGGCCCTTCACTGTGAACACGCTCGAGGAACACCTCGACATGCTCATGGTCTGTCACCACTTGGACAAGTCGATCCCCGAGGACGTGGCCTTTGCCGAAAGCCGCATCCGGCGCGAAACCATCGCGGCCGAAGACATCCTGCACGATATGGGCGCGTTTTCGATCATCGCGTCGGACAGTCAGGCCATGGGCCGTGTGGGCGAGGGGTGGCCCACGTGATGAAGGACCGCTTCGGTCGGCACGGCGACCTGGCCGAGGGTCCGGCCGACAACACCCGCGCCACGAGGTACGTCGCCAAGTACACCATCAACCCCGCGGTCGTCCACGGCATCGACCACGAGGTCGGCTCGGTGGAGCCGGGCAAGATGGCCGACCTGGTGCTGTGGGACCCCCGCTTCTTCGGCATCCGCCCCGACGTCGTGATGAAGTCCGGTGCGCTGGTGTGGGGTGCCCTCGGTGACCCGAACGCCTCCATCCCCACGCCACAGCCGGTGCTGATGCGCCCGACATTGGTCGACGACGGGAGTCCTCACGCCGTCACCTTCGTCTCCCCCGCCGCGCTGGAGGACGGGGTGGAGGAGCGGCTCGGGCTGAGGCGCTCGCTCGCGCCGGTGCGGCCGACCCGGGGGGTCGGCAAGGCGCAGATGGTCAACAACACCTACCTGCCCCGCATCGACATCGACCCGGAGACCTTCGCCATCGACGTCGACGGCGAGCGGGTCGAGCCCGCGCCCGCGACCGAGCTGCCGCTCGCGCAGCTCTACTGCCTGTTCTGAATGCCCATGTCCGGACCCGTGCACGCCGACCTCGTGCTGATGCTGCTCGCCGACGCACGGCTGCCGGTCGCGGGCCACACGCAGTCGGGCGGCTTGGAGCCCGGGATCCGTGACGGGCTCGGGACGCAGGACGTGCCGGCGTACGTCGACGTGCGACTGCGCACCGTCACCGAGGTCGAGGCGGCGACCGCGGTCCTCGCCGGACGGCTCCTGCGGACGGGTGCGCCCGACGCCGCGTGGCTGGACCTCGAACAGGCGTGGGAGGCGCGGACCCCGAGCCCCGCGCTGCGCGACGCCTCCCGACGACAGGCTCGAGCACTGCTGCGGATCGCCCACCGCACCTGGCCCGGCGCCCCCGCCTGGACCGCCCTGGCGGCGCTCGAGCACCCCAGCCGGGCCGTGGCGCTCGGGGCGCTGGCCGGGCACCTCGGGCTCGAGGGACGCGCGGTCGCCCACCTCGTGGGGTACGACGACGTCCAGACCGTCTGCGCGGCGGCCCTCAAGCTGCTCCCGCTCGACCCCGGCTCGGTCGTCGGCTGGGTCGTGGCCGCCCTGCCCGCGGTCGAGGCGATGGCCGCGCGGGCCTCGTGCGTGCTCGACGTCGACGACCTGCCCGCGACCACCCACCCACTGATCGAGGTGTGGGCGCAGGCCCACGCCGCCACCACCAGGAGGCTGTTCCATGCCTGACCCCAGCACCACCCATGGCCCCACCCCCAGCCCGCTCGCTCCTGCCCGCGCCCTGCGCCTGGGCGTCTGCGGACCCGTGGGCACCGGGAAGAGCTCGCTGATCGCGCTGCTGTGCCGCGAGCTGTCGGAGCGCCTCGAGCTCGGCGTGGTCACCAACGACATCTACACCGACGAGGACGCCCGCTTCCTGCGCTCGGCCGGGGTCCTCGACGCCGACCGGATCCGCGCGGTGGAGACCGGCGCCTGCCCGCACACCGCGATCCGCGACGACATCACCGCCAACGCGATGGCGATCGAGGAGCTCGAGGAGGACTACGAGCACCGGTTGGAGATGGTGCTCGTGGAGTCCGGCGGCGACAACCTCACCGCGACCTTCTCCCCCGCCCTGGTCGACGTGCAGGTCTTCGTCCTCGACGTCGCCGGCGGCGGCGACGTCGCCCGCAAGGGCGGCCCGGGGATCGAGCGCGCCGACCTGCTGGTCGTGAACAAGACCGACCTCGGGCCGTTCGTCGGCGTCGACGTGCCGCAGATGGTCGCCGACGCGACCGCGGCACGCGGCGACCGTCCGGTGATCGGCCTCTCCCGCACCGACCGCGACAGCATCGACCGGCTGCTGAGTTGGGTCGCCGGCCGCCTCGCGGAGCACCGCGCCGGCAACCTGGTCCCGATCGACCCCGGCCCGATGGCCGCCCTCAGCCACGCGCACGAGCACCCGCACGAGCACCCGCACGCACACGCCGACACCCACGGGGGCGAGCCGGTCGGTGTCCACCACAACTGAGGCCGCGGGGGCGCTCGGGCGCCTGGGACGCACCCGGGTGCGGGTCTCACCCGGCGTCGGTGGGGCACGGTGCCGGGTGCGGACCTCGGTCACCGGGACCGACCCCACCGTGCCGACCGTGCGCCCCGTCCTCACCCACCACGACGCCCGGAGCGCGCGGCTCAGCCTGGTCCCGGAGGGGGCGCTGCTGCTCGCCGGCGACCGGATCGAGCTCGACGTCACCGTCGACCCCGGCGCCTCCCTGGAGATCGTCGAGCCGGGCGGCACCGTCGCCTACGACATGCGCGGCCAGGACGCCTCGTGGCACGTCGACGTCCGGGTGGCCGCCGGGGCGGCCCTGACCTGGGCGGGCGAGCCGTTCGTCGTCGCCGCCGGCGCGGACGTCGATCGGCGCACCCGGGTGCGCTTCACCGAGGGCGCGCGGCTGGCGGTCCGGGAGACGCTGGTGCTGGGCCGCGCCCACGAACCGCCGGGACGGGTGTCGCTGCGGACCGACGTCCGCTCCGACGTACGCCGGGTGCTGGCCGAGGACCTCGCACTCGCCGCCTCCACCGCGCCCTCGCTGCTCGGGCGGGCGCGGGTCATGGAGAGCGTCCTGCTGGTCCTGCCGGAACCACTCGGTGACGGGCCGGACGAGGACCGCTTCGACCTGGCGGCGTCCGGGGCCACGCTGTGGCGACGGCTGGCCGGCGCCGCGCACGAGGCCAGCACCGCGACCGCCTGGCAGCACGCGCGGGCCGCGGTGCTCGAGGCACCCCTCCCGGGCGAGGAGCGCTAGTGCGCCCGGGCGATCTGGTCGGCGACCCGGAACTCCAGGCCGTCCGCCCGGGCGACGTAGACGTCCTGGTCCACCAGGTTGCCGTCCAGCCGCACCAGCCCGCGGGGGCTGGACCAGAACTGCCCCGACTCCATCGCGCTGACCCGCCGCACGTCCAGCGATCCGCACACCTCGCCGAGCCGTGCCAGGAAGAGCATCGCCTCGTAGCAGGACTCCCCGACCGCGTTCAGTGCGGGCGCCCAGCGCCCCCAGCGGGCGTAGTAGGCGCGGGCCAGCTCGGCGCTCTCGGCCGTCGCCATCCCGTCGAAGTACGCCGCGGCCGCGAAGAGTCCCTCGTTGGACGACGCGCCACCTGCGAGCAGGGTGTTCTCCTCCACCGCGGGGCTGAGCCGGGGCAGCTGCGCGGAGAGGCCCGCGCGGGCGAACTGCCGGTTGAAGTGCACGGCGTCCTGCCCCATCAGGAGCATGATGACGCCGTCGACCGGGCGCTGCGACAGGTCGCCGATGACGGCTGCGAAGTCGGTCGTCCCGAGCGGGACGTAGGTCTCGCTGACGACCTCCGACGGCGTGTCCTCGAGCGCCATGCGCGCCGTCGCGCCGGTCACGCGGGGGAAGACGTAGTCGTTGCCGACGATCGCCCAGCGACCGACCGACAGCTCCTCGCGCATCCAGTGCGCCGCGGGGAGCAGCTGGTTGAGCGGGCGCTCGCCGATCATGAAGACGCCGGGCGTCGCGTCCCCGCCCTCGTGCATGGCGGCGAAGGCGTAGACCACGCGGCCTCCGACGACCCGCGTCACCGCTTGGCGCACCGCCGAGATGTGCCACCCGGCGACGGCCTGGACGCGGCCGGAGTCCACCAAGCGGCGTACGTCCTCGGCGACCAGGGCCGGGTCGCGACCGGCGTCGACCACCACGAGCTCCACCTGGCGCCCTGCGATGCCCGTGCTCGCGTTGAGCTGCTCCACGGCGAGCTCGCCGCAGGCCAGGCAGGAGGGCCCGTAGATGCCGGTGGGCCCCTGGAGCGGCACGACGAAGGCCACCGACACGACGTCGGCGGGGGCGAGTCGTCGGGTCACGTGGACCTCCGGAGCGGACTGGACGAGACGTCCGTCCTCGCGTCGTCGAGAGGACCTGAACACCGGCCGGGTGACCGGCCGCCACCTACGATAGGACCGATGGGCCGTCGGACGGCGGCCGACGTGACAGACACCACCGTGGGGGCGCGACGTGGGTGAGCACGCAGCCGGAGAGGGCCCGGTCCTCTCCCGAAGCCGGCTGGTGCGGCTGCGTCAGGAGGAGGCCGACCTGCGCGCCCGGGTCCAGCCGCTCCTCGACGAGCACGGGCTGCTGCCCGAGCACTGGCGGATCCTCGCCGTGGTCGACGACCACCCCGGCATCACGATGACCAGCCTGGCCACCTCGGCGGTCGTGGCCGCCGCTAGCCTGACGCGGCACGTCGACCGCCTGGTCGAGCTGGCGCTCGTCGTGCGTCGCATCGACCCGGCCGATCGCCGCCGCGCGGTGCTGGCGCTCTCGTCGCGGGGCGCCGACCTGGCGGCCCGGCTCCTGGCCGCGGAGGAGGGCTCAGACGTCGGGACCACGTCGGCCGGCCTGGCCGACGTGACCGGTCGGGCCTGACCCCGACCTCAGCCCGACCTCAGCCTCAGCCGGACCTCACCAGCGACCGCGGGCCGAGAGCGCCGCCAGCGCGGTGGTGACGGGGACCGCGGCGACCAGCCCGATGGTGGCCACCAGGCTACGCACGATCTCCTGGGCGACGATCTGGTCGGTCAGGACGTTCCCGAGCCCGTCGTTGTTGGCGACGATGAGGATGAGCAGCGGCAGCGACGAGCCGGCGTAGGCGAGCACGATGGTGTTGACCACCGACGCGATGTGCGAGCGACCGACCCGGGAGCCGGCGCGGTAGAGGTCGCGCCCGCGGTACTCCGGGTTGGCGCGCGACAGCTCGGCCACCGTCGCCGCCTGGGTGACGGTGACGTCGTCGAGCACGCCCAGGGAGCCGATGACGATGCCGGCCAGGAGCAGACCCTCCATGTTGACCGCGTAGGTCTGCCCGAGCGCCGCCGACAGGTCGTCGGTGAACCCGGTCAGGTGCATGGTCGCGACCGCCAGCGCCGACAGCAGCCCGGTCAGCGCGAGGGCGGCGAGAGTGCCGAGCACCGCCACCGAGGTGGACGGCGTGAAGCCGTGGGTCAGGTAGAGGACGGTCAGCGCCACCGCTGCGGACCCGACGATGGCGATGAGCAGCGGCGGGTCGCCGCCGAGGATCGCCGGCACCACGAAGAGCACCAGCACCAGGAACGTCACCCCCAGGCCGACGAGCGCCGTGACGCCGCGCAGCCGGCCGAACGCGACCAGGGCGACCACGAACGCCAGCGCCAGCATCCACAGCTGCGAGCCGCGCTGGTGGTCGACGACCGCCCAGGTGATGCCGTCCGGGGTCTCGGTGCTGATCAAGATCACCCCGTCACCCTCCGCGAGCTGCGGCGCGCCGGGGCCGTTGGGCAGCGGCGCCTCGAGCTCGCCGTCGCGGGGCACGCCCTGGACGGAGTCGTCGTCGAGGGCGACGTACGCCGTCCCGCAGCCGTTGACCTCGTCGGGCAGCTCCTCCTCGCACGCGACGCGCTCGAGCCCGGTCACGGTCCCGGTCACCTCGGGGAGGCGGCTCTGGCCGTCGGGCGTGGGCAGCGGGTCGGGCCACAGCCAGACCATCGCCACGAGCGTGAGGACGGCCAGGGGCGCGATGATCAGCAGCGCGAGCCGGTGCAGGCCGGAGGGGTCCTCGGCGCTGGAGTGGCGGGGCTGGTGGGAGTGGTGGGCGCCCATGGCCGGAGCCTAGGGCCGGGCCCGCGGGGCCGGAAATGCCCCGGAGGTGCCCCAGAAATGCTCTGACGCCCCGGTCGCGGGCGACTCGGGGCGTCAGTGGCAGGT
>LUMU01000021.1_pt1 | contig 45295 bp, 43 predicted proteins | sample 729751 | NCBI WGS metagenome assembly LUMU01 (sample SAMN03860300, study PRJNA289734) | marine metagenome | biome: seawater column; feature: ocean; material: water; isolation source: Red Sea water column Station 192 - depth 100m | place: Saudi Arabia: Red Sea | collected 2011-10-15 | depth 100 m
CGCGGCCCTGGAGGCCTACACGCTGCCGGCGGCTGCCGCCTTCGCGGTCCTCGGCGTCCTGCAGCACCGGGCGAGCCGGGCGGCGCCGGGATCGGTGCTCACCATGGGTCCGGCGCTCTCGATCGCACTGACGCCGACGCTGGTGCTCGCCGTGGGCAGCGACGACCTCGTCCGGCTCGCGGCGGTGCTGGTGGCCGGCATCGCCTGCCTCGTGGTCGGGGCGGGCCGTGTTCTGCGGGCGCCGCTCCTGGCAGGGGCAGGGACGCTCGGCGTGGTCGCGCTGATGCAGGGCAGCCCCTACCTCGCCTACGTCCCGACCTGGCTGCTGCTGGGCTGCGCCGGCGCGGTGCTGCTGGCCCTGGGCGTGGCCTGGGAGTCGGCGCTGGCCGCCGGGCGACAGGTCGGACGGTGGGTGCACGCCCTGCGATGAGCCGCCGGCGGGAGCACGGCCCCGAGCGGTGACCTGCGGCTTTCGCCCGGCGGGGGCCCGCTCGCTATCGTCGCGACCATGGACGCCATCAGCTTCCCTCCGGCTCCCACGAACGAGCCCAACCTGACCTATGCGCCCGGCACCCCGGAGCGCGAGTCGCTGCTCACCGAGATCGCCGCGCTCGAGTCCGGGTCGCGCGACCTCCCGGCGTACGTCGGAGGGGAGTGGCGTGCCGGCGGCGGCGAGGAGATCCGCGTCGTGCAGCCCCACGATCACCAGCACGTCCTCGGCGTCACTCGCAACGCGACCACCGGCGACGCCCAGGCTGCTGTGGACGCCGCGCTCGAGGCGGCCCCCGCCTGGCGGGCGATGCCCTTCGACGAGCGCTGCGCGATCATCCTGAAGGCCGCCGACCTGCTGGCCGGCCCGTGGCGCCAGAAGCTCAACGCCGCGACCGTGCTCGGCCAGTCCAAGACGGCGTTCCAGGCCGAGATCGACTCCGCCTGCGAGCTCATCGACTTCTGGCGCTTCAACGTGCACTACGCCAAGCAGATCCTCACCGACCAGCCGATCGCCAACAGCCCCGGCATCTGGAACCGCACCGACCACCGCCCGCTCGAGGGCTTCGTCTACGCGATCACGCCGTTCAACTTCACCGCGATCGCCGGCAACCTGCCGACCGCACCGGCGCTGATGGGCAACACCGTGGTCTGGAAGCCCAGCCCGACCCAGCAGCTGGCCGCGTCCCTGACGATGGAGCTGCTGATCGAGGCCGGCATGCCGCCGGGCGTCATCAACATGGTCCCCGGCGACGGTCTCGCGGTCTCCGAGGTGGCGCTGCCGCACCGCGACCTCGCCGGCATCCACTTCACCGGCTCCACGCCGACCTTCCAGCACCTGTGGCGCTCGGTCGGGGAGAACATCACCGGCTACCGCTCCTACCCGCGCATCGTCGGCGAGACCGGCGGCAAGGACTTCATCGTCGCCCACCCCTCGGCCGACCCGGCCGTCCTCACCACCGCGATGATCCGTGGTGCGTTCGAGTTCCAGGGACAGAAGTGCTCGGCCGCCTCGCGCGCCTACGTCCCGCGCTCGGTGTGGAACGTCATCAAGGACGACCTCGTCGCGCAGACCGAGTCCATCTCGATGGGCGACCCGACCGATCTCTCCCACTTCATGGGCGCCGTCATCGACGACCGCGCGTTCGCCAAGCACAAGGCCGCCATCGAGCGGGCCCAGGCCACCGAGGGCCTCGAGGTCATCGCCGGTGGCCAGGTCGACGACTCGGTCGGCTACTTCGTGCGGCCCACCATCGTGGAGATCGACGACCCCACCGACGAGATGTTCGCGACCGAGTACTTCGGCCCGATCCTCGCCGTCCACGTCTACGACGATGCCGACTTCGAGTCGGTCGTGCGGCAGATGGAGTCGTTCGCGCCGTACGCGCTGACCGGCGCGATCATCAGCCAGGACCGCGCCGCGATCGCCTGGGCGCGCAAGGAGCTGCGCTTCGCCGCCGGCAACTTCTACATCAACGACAAGCCGACCGGCGCGGTCGTGGGGCAGCAGCCCTTCGGCGGCGGTCGGGCGTCGGGCACCAACGACAAGGCAGGCGCGGCGGTCAACCTGCTGCGCTGGACCAGCCCGCGCTCGGTCAAGGAGACCTTCGTCCCGCCGACCGACTACCGCTACCCCTACATGGGCTGAGCGTGACCCCGACCCTGCTGACGGTCCTCCTCCACCTCGGTGCTCTGCACCCGGTGGAGAAGGGTCTGACGCTGCTGCTGGCCTTCGGGCCGTTCGTGGTGCTCGGCGTGGTCGTCGCCGTACGCCGCCGCCAGGACGCCGCCACGCACCCCACCTCCCACGACCCCTCCGACCCCGACTGACCCCACCCCATCCCACGCCGAGCCGGCGTATCAATACGCCGGTTCGGCGGGTGGTGGTGGCTCAGCCGAGGGCGGCCCAGGCCCGGCGGAGCTCGCCCTCGACGGGGGCCCAGCCGGCGTCGACGGCGCCGCCGACCACGTCGCCCAGGCGCTGGGGGAGCGCCCCGCCGTCGATGCCGACGGTGGTGCACAGCGAGTCGGTGAGCCCGGGGGACTCGGCGGCCACGGCGTGGTCCAGGCACCACCGCAGGCCCTCGGCCCGGTCGTAGACGGCGTCGCTGGCCAGCGCGAAGGCCGGCACGGCCATCAGGCCGATCAGCAGACGGGTCCAGTGGTGGAGTGGCACGTCCTGCTCAACGAGCCACCCACCACCAGGTCACTGCACCCATCGGGTGAGGTATCGGGTGAGCAGGTCCCCATGCAGGCGGGCCCGGTCAGCGGGCGAGGTACTCCCGACCGACCCTGTGCTCGGCCTTGAGCGCCTTGAGCAGCAGGTCGGCGATCAGGCCCTCGATCTTGCCGCCGACCAGCGGGATGTTGACCTTGATCGTCAGGTCGACGGTCGCCCGGCTTGCCGGGGATCGTGACGGTGACGTCGCCGGTGGGGCCGTGCCAGGACTCGGTCTGGACGATGTTGATCTCGTCGCCGACGAACTTCTTGGCGAACGACGGGATGCCCTGGGCCGCCTGGTACTGGTCGATGGTGACGTCGAAGCCGTCGCCGGTGGTCTCGACGGTGACCTCCCGGCGCAACACCCGCTGGTGGTCGCAGACCTCCTCGCGGAAGGCGGGGTCCGCGAGCATCGCGAGCACCTTCTCGGCGGGGGCGTCGTAGGCCATCTCGTGCACGAGTCGCTTGCTCATCGCTCTCCTCCCAGCCAGGCGGTGCCGATGGTCTGCTCGACCTCGAGGCCCGCCTTGATGTTGTCGGCCATCAGGCCCTCCAGCTTGCCGCCGATGACCGGTACCTTGACCTTGACGTCGAGCTCGACGACCTCTGCCGTGCCGGCACCGCGGGCCTCGAGCCGGACGGTGCCGGTGGCGGTGGTCGGTTTGCCCGGCGCGGTCACCGAGACGGTGCCGCCGGCGTGGGAGGTCCAGTGCTCCTCGATGACCGCGCGGGTGGTGTCGCCGGCGATCTTCTTGGCGATCGCCGGCAGGCCGGCGGTGTTCTGCACCTGGTCGTTGACGAGGGTGAAGCCCTCGTCGGTGGGGGTCAGGTCGATGTCGTGGGAGACCACGCCCTGGGCGTCGCAGACCTTCGCGCGGAAGGCCGGGTCGGCCAGCATCGCGAAGACCTCGTCGGGTGGGGCGTCGTAGGTCAGCTCGTGTCGGAACTTCACGGCGCACATCATGCCGTGCCGCGGCTGCACGGGTCCCCGTGTGGGACGTTGTGGTCATGAGTGGCGAGAACTTCGTGTCCTTCGGGGAGCAGGGCGCGCAGCTGACCTACGGCTCCTACCTCCAGCTCCCCAAGCTGCTCGACGCGCAGCGCTGCGAGTCCGGCGGAGACGGCGCCCCGCCCGCGCACGACGAGCTGCTCTTCATCACGATCCACCAGGTCTACGAGCTGTGGTTCCAGCAGCTCCTGCACGAGGTCGAGGCCGCCCGCGAGGCGATGCTCGGCGGGGTCGGCAGCGGCGGGGGTGAGGGCGGCAGCCGCCTCTGGTGGGCGCAGCACCTGCTGCAGCGGGTGCACGTCATCGAGCGCACGCTGGTCCAGCAGGTCGACGTGCTGGAGACGATGACCCCGCAGGACTGGTCTCCACCTCGCTGCGCACCGTCGCCCACGACCGGGACACCCATGCGGCGCTGTGGGCGCTGGCCGAGGCGCTGCTCCAGCACGACGAGCTCGCCGCCTCCTGGCGGGCACGGCACGTGGTGATGGTCGAGCGGATGATCGGGGCGAAGTCGGGCACCGGCGGCAGCTCCGGGTCGACGTACCTGCGATCGCGCCTGCCGCTGCAGTACTACCCGCTGTTGTGGGAGCTGCGCAGCAACCTCTGACCTCTCCGTGCCGGGCGCCCTCCCGGAGGGGCGGCGCGGCACCACCCCTTCGTCGGAACCACCCGCCTCGCTCGTCCCTCACGAGCCGGGGGCCAGGCCCATCCACCCTCCTCCGGGGGGTGGCGCCGCGCCGCCCCGCCGTCCGGACGCTGCGGCGCCGCGCCGCCCCGCCGTGCGGCCTCCGGGCGCGCCCGGTTGGCCCGGGCGTGACGTGGGTCCTAGTGTCGGAGACGTGTCAACGACGACGCACGACAGTGAGCTGAAGGACCTGATCGCGAAGGCGACCGAGTTGGCGAAGGCCGGGAAGGGGACGGGAGGGCCGCCGCACGACGAGGTGGGCGCGCTCCTGACGGCCTACTACCGTCACGTCGCCCCCGAGGACGTCTCCGGCCGGGCCGACGTGGACGTCTACGGCGCCCTCGCGAGCCACTACCGGCTGGCGGCCGAGCGGCCCCAGGGCACCGCCCGGGTGCGGGTGCTGACGCCGACGCTGGCAGAGGACGGCTGGTCGGCGGGCGGGCACAGCGTGGTCGAGGTCGTCACCGACGACATGCCGTTCCTGGTGGACAGCCTCACCATGGAGCTCTCCCGTGAGCTGCGCGACGTGCACGTCGTGGTGCACCCGCACTTCGACGTACGCCGCGACATCACCGGCGCGCTGCTGCACGTCGCCCCGGTCGACGACGGGGCGCTCGAGCCCGACGACGACTCGGTCCGCGAGTCGTGGATGCACGTGGAGATCGACCGGATCGCCGACGAGGACGCCGCGAGCATCGTGGAGAACGTCCAGCGGGTGCTGCGTGACGTGCGCGAGGCCGTCGAGGACTGGCCGCGCACGCGGCAGCGGATGCTCGACGTGGTCGACGAGCTGCGGGCGCACGCCCCGAGCAGCCTGGACGCCGAGGAGGTCCGCCAGGGCGCCGAGCTGCTGGAGTGGCTCACCGACGACCACTTCACCTTCCTCGGCTACCGCGAGTACGCGCTGGAGGAGCACGACGGCGAGGACGCGCTGCGCGCGGTCCCCGGCAGCGGTCTGGGCATCCTGCGCGCGGACCAGGACACCTCCGAGGCGTTCGCACGGCTGCCCGAGCCGGTCAAGGCCAAGGCACGCGAGAAGACCCTGCTGGTGCTGGCCAAGGCCAACTCGCGCGCAACGGTGCACCGACCGGCGTACCTCGACTACGTCGGCGTGAAGACCTTCGACGCCGCGGGTGAGGTGACGGGGGAGCGGCGCTTCCTCGGGCTGTTCTCCTCGTCGGCGTACGCCGAGTCGCTGATCCGCATCCCGCTGCTGCGTGAGAAGGCGCGCGAGGTGCTGCGGCGCAGCGGCTTCGACCCGCGCAGCTACGCCGGCCGGGCGCTGATGGACACCCTCGAGGGCTACCCCCGCGACGAGCTCTTCCACACCACCGTCGACGAGCTCGCGCCGATGGCCGTGGCCGCGATGCACGCCCGTGAGCGACGGGCGGTGCGCGTGATCACCCGTGCCGACACCTACGGGCGCTACGTCAGCGTGCTCGTCTACCTCCCGCGCGACCGCTACAACACCGCGGTCCGTGAGAAGTTCAGCGAGATCCTGCTCGACCAGCTCGGCGGCGAGTCCGTGGAGTTCACCGTCCGCATCAACGAGTCGACCACCGCGCGCGTGCACTTCGTCGTGCACCTGCCGCGCGAGGTCGGCGACCCGACGGTCACCGGCACCCTGCGGGCGCTCGACACCACCGACCTCGAGCGGCGGCTCGCCGACGCCTCGCGCTCGTGGCGCGACGACTTCCTGGCCGCGGTGCTCTCGGAGTACGGCGAGCAGGTCGGCGCCTCCCTGGGTCGCCGTTACGTCGACTCGTTCCCGGAGGCCTACAAGGAGGACTTCTCGCCCCGTGCGGCGGCCGTCGACGTCGGCCGGCTCGAGGGCATCGAGGGCGAGGAGGGGCTCGACCTGTCCCTGGCCCAGCACCTCGACGCCGGGCGCGGCGAGGCACGGCTGAAGGTCTTCCGCGTGGGCAGCCCGCTGTCGCTGTCCGCGGTCCTGCCGATGCTCACGAGCCTGGGCGTCGAGGTCGTCGACGAGCGACCCTACGAGCTCGACGACCTGGACCGGCCGACCTACGTCTACGAGTTCGGCCTGCGCTACGGGTCGGCGCTCCCCGACGACGCACGCGAGCTCTTCGTCGACGCGCTGCGGGCGGTGTGGGACGGACGCGCCGAGGTCGATGGCTTCAACCGGCTGGTGCTGGGCGTGGGGCTGGGCTGGCGGCAGGCGATGCTGCTCCGCGCGTACGCCAAGTACATGCGCCAGGGCGCCTCGCCGTTCGCCGTCGACACCATCGAGGAGGCGCTGGCCGCCAACGTCGACATCACCCGGCTGCTGGTGCGGCTCTTCGAGCTGCGCTTCGACCCCGAGGTCACCGACCGCGAGCAGCAGACCGAGACGCTGGAGGCCCGTCTGGGCAGTGCGCTCGACGACGTGGCCAGCCTCGACCACGACCGCATCCTGCGCGGCTACCGCACCCACATCCGCGCCACGCTGCGCACCAACCACTTCCAGCACGGCGAGGACGGGCGGCCCAAGGACTACCTCAGCCTCAAGCTGGAGCCGTCCGCGATCCCGGACCTGCCCTCGCCGCGGCCGAAGTTCGAGATCTTCGTCTACTCCCCGCGCGTGGAGGGCGTGCACCTGCGCTTCGGGTCGGTGGCCCGCGGCGGCCTGCGGTGGAGCGACCGACGCGACGACTTCCGCACCGAGGTGCTGGGGCTGGTGAAGGCCCAGATGGTCAAGAACACCGTCATCGTGCCGGTGGGTGCGAAGGGCGGCTTCTACGCCAAGAACCTCCCCGACCCCGGCGACCGCGAGGCGTGGATGGCCGAGGGCATCGCCTGCTACCGCACCTTCATCTCCGGGCTGCTCGACATCACCGACAACCTGGTCGAGGGCCGCACGGTGCCGCCGGCCGACGTGGTCCGCCACGACGGCGACGACGCCTACCTGGTGGTCGCGGCCGACAAGGGGACCGCGACCTTCTCCGACATCGCCAACGAGGTGGCGCTGTCCTACGGCTTCTGGCTCGGCGACGCCTTCGCGTCCGGTGGCTCGGTCGGCTACGACCACAAGGCCATGGGCATCACCGCCCGCGGCGCCTGGGTCTCGGTCCAGCGGCACTTCCGCGAGCGGGGCATCGACTGCCAGGCCGAGGACTTCACCTGCGTCGGCATCGGCGACATGTCCGGCGACGTCTTCGGCAACGGCATGCTCTGCTCCGAGCACACCCGCCTCGTGGCCGCCTTCGACCACCGCGACATCGTCCTCGACCCCGACCCGGACGCCGCCACGTCGTACGCCGAGCGCAGGCGGCTCTTCGAGCTGCCCCGCTCCTCGTGGCAGGACTACGACACCTCGCTGCTATCCGAGGGCGGCGGCGTGTGGTCGCGCCAGCGCAAGTCGATCCCGCTCAACGACCACGTCCGGCGGGCGCTCGGCATCGACGAGGGCGTCGAGCAGATGACGCCGAACGAGCTGATGCGGGCCATCCTCACGGCCCCGGTCGACCTGCTGTGGAACGGCGGCATCGGCACCTACGTCAAGGGCGCTGAGGAGACCCACGCCGACGTCGGCGACAAGGCCAACGACGCGATCCGTGTCGACGGTGGCCAGCTGCGTGCGGCCTGCGTCGGCGAGGGCGGCAACCTGGGGCTGACCCAGGCCGGGCGCATCGAGTACGCCCGTCGCGGCGGACGCCTCGACACCGATTTCATCGACAACTCCGCCGGCGTCGACACCTCCGACCACGAGGTCAACATCAAGATCCTGCTCGACCGGGTCGTCGCCGACGGCGACCTCACCCACAAGCAGCGCAACACGCTGCTGGCCGAGATGACCGACGAGGTCGCGGCGCTGGTGCTGCGCGACAACTACGAGCAGAACCTCGCGCTGGCCAACGCACTCAACCACGCGCCGTCGATGCTCCACGTCCACGAGGCGCAGATCCGGCAGCTCGAGGCGGACGGGGTGCTCGACCGCGAGGTCGAGGGCCTGCCCTCGACCAAGGTCATCAAGCGACGTGCCGAGCGCGGCGAGGGGCTCACCGCGCCGGAGCTGTCGGTGCTGATGGCGTGGACGAAGATCGTGCTGGCCGACGAGCTGGTCGCCAGCGACCTGCCCGACGACCCCTACCTCGTCCAGGACCTCACGGCCTACTTCCCCTCCGCGATGCGCGAGCGGTTCCAGGCCCAGATCGGGGACCACCCGCTGCGCCGGGAGATCATCGTGACCCAGGTCGTCAACGACCTGGTCAACGGTGCCGGCATCACGTTCCTGGCCCGGCTGGGCGGGGAGACCGGGGCGAGCGCGCCGGAGCTGGTGGGGGCCAACTTCGTGGCCCGCGAGGTCTTCGGGTCCCTGCCGCTGCGGCAGGAGCTCAGCGCCTGGGACAACAAGCTGGACGCGGCCGTCCAGACCCGGATGCGGCTGGAGATGCGGACACTGGTGGAGCGGGCGAGCCGGTGGTTCGTCGCGAACCGTCGCCCGCCCATGGAGAGCCAGGCGGAGGTGGACCAGCTCGCCGGGCCGGTGCAGGAGACGATGGCGCGGCTGCCCGAGCTGATGAGTGGGCGCGAGCTGGCCGCGTTCGAGGAGCGTCGCGAGCGGCTGCTCGCGCAGGGTGTGCCCGAGGAGCTCGCGGAGCGCGTGGCGGTGCTCCCACCGGCGTACATGGTGCTGGGGGTGGTGGACACCGCACTGCGCACCGGTCTGGAGCCTGCCGACGTCGCGCGGGTCCACTTCGCGCTCGGCGAGCGGCTCGGCCTGCCGGTGCTGGTGCAGCGCATCCTGGGGCTCCCGCGCGAGGACCGTTGGCAGACCATGGCCAGGGCGGCGCTGCGGGACGACCTGCACCAGGTCCACCTGCAGCTCACGGGGCAGGTGCTCGCCGCGACCGAGGACGACGAGTCCGCCGCTGCGCGCATCCAGGCCTGGGAGGACGCCGACGCCGTGCAGGTCGACCGGGCCGCCCGCACGCTGCGGGACATCTGCTCCGACGACGCCGCCGACCTCGCACGGCTCTCGGTGGGGCTGCGGGTGGTGCGGGGGCTGCTGGCGACGGGGTAGCCCCTCGGTGGTCGAGGCGCGAGGCCGCACCGCTGGTCGAGGTGCGAGGCCGGTCACGGCCGAGCCTCGAGACCCGGTGACGGGGAGGTCCGAGACCTCCCCGTTATCGGTTTTACCGTTGTCGGAGGGCCGACCTAGGCTGCTTGACGATGACAACGGAATCTCGGGAAGCGCCTCAGGCGGCGGGTGTGCACTCGCTGTGGCGGCTGCGTGGCTACCTGCGGCCCTACGTGTGGTCGCTCTCGCTGATGCTGGTCGCCTCGCTGGGCGGCGTGGCGCTGGCCATCGGCATCCCGCTGGTGACCCGGGCGATCATCGACGGGCCGATCACCGAGCGTGACCTCTCCGCCCTGTGGCCGTTGGCCGGTCTGGCGCTGCTGCTCGGGGTGACCGAGGCGTTCCTGGTCTGGATGCGTCGGTGGGTGCAGTCGGCCGCCGTGCTCGGCCTGGAGACCACGATGCGCCGCGACCTCTACGCCCGGTTGCAGGAGCTGCCGATGGCCTTCCACGGCCACTGGCAGTCCGGTCAGCTTCTCTCGCGCGCGACGACCGACCTGTCGGCGATCCGGCGCTTCAGCGGCTTCGGCCTGCTGTTCCTGCTCATCAACGTCGTGCAGCTGACGGCGACGACCGTGGTGCTGCTGCACATGTACTGGCCGCTCGGCCTGGTCGTCGCGGCCGCCTCCGCACCGATCGTGTGGCTCTCGATGCGCTTCGAGAAGCGCTACGTCGTGATCTCCCGGCGGGTGCAGGACGAGCAGGGCGACCTCGCGACGTACGCCGAGGAGGGTGCCGTCGGCATCCGGGTCATCAAGTCCTTCGGCCGCAGCGAGCACGTCTCGGCCGGCTACGAGCGAGCCGCCGACCGGCTGCACGCCACGAGCATGGAGAAGGTCCGGCTCTCCGCCCGCTTCTGGACCTTCCTCGAGGTCATCCCCAACGTCGCGGTCGTGATCGTGCTGGCCCTCGGCGCGTACGGCGTGGGCCGAGGCTCGCTGACGCCCGGTGAGCTGGTCGCGTTCATCACCCTGCTGCTGAGCCTGGTGTGGCCGGTCTCCTCGCTCGGCGTCATCCTCGCGATGGCCCAGGAGGCGATGACCGCGTCCGCGCGCATCCTGGAGATCTTCGACACCGAGCCGTCCATCGTGGGCGGTGAGCGTCGCATCGACGCCCCGCGCGGGCACGTGCGCTTCGAGGCCGTCGACTTCGCCTTCCCCGACACCCCCGACACCTCGGTGCTGGCCGGGCTCGACCTTGACATCGCGCCGGGGGAGACCGTGGCCCTGGTCGGGGCGACCGGGTCGGGCAAGACCGTGCTGACCGCCCTGGTGCCGCGGCTGTGGGACGTCACCGGTGGCCGGGTCACCCTCGACGGGGTCGACGTCCGGGAGCTGGACCTGGAGCACCTGCGCTCGCTGGTCGCCACCGCCTTCGAGGACCCGACGCTGTTCTCGATGAGCGCCCGGGAGAACCTCACGCTGGGACGCTCGGACGCGACCGACGAGGAGATCGACGAGGCGCTGCAGATCGCCCAGGCGCAGTTCGTCCACGACCTGCCGTGGGGCCTCGACACCCGCATCGGCGAGCAGGGCATGGCGCTCTCCGGCGGCCAGCGGCAGCGGCTCGCCCTGGCGCGCGCGGTGCTCACCCGCCCCACGGTGCTCGTGCTCGACGACACCCTCTCCGCCCTCGACGTGCACACCGAGAAGCTCGTGGAGGAGGCGCTGCGCCGGGTGCTGGCCGACACCACCGGCATCGTCGTGGCCCACCGTGCCTCCACGGTGCTGCTCGCCGACAAGGTGGCGCTGCTCCAGGGCGGGCGGATCACCCACGTCGGCCAGCACAGCGAGCTCCTCGCGACCGTCCCCGCCTACCGCGAGCTCCTGGCCGCCGAGGCCGAGCGCGGCCCCACCGGCCCCACCGGGCCCAGCGGCACCGGCCTCACCGAGGGGGTGCCGGCATGAGCACCCCGCAGGACTCCAGGACGTGGCGCGGCGAGGCCGCCGTCGACGCCGACGAGGCGGCGGAGCGACTGACGGCCGGCCGGCTCGGCGGGGGCTCCCGGCGCCTCCTGCGCGAGCTGCTGTCGCCGTACTCCGGGGCGCTGAAGCTGCTCGTGCTCGTCGTGCTGGTCGAGAACGTCGCCCGGCTCTCCATCCCCTACCTCGTCAAGGTCGGCATCGACTCCGGCATCCCGCCGATCCGCACCGACGACGACCTCACCCCGCTGGCCACCGTGGTGGCGCTCGTGCTCGGCGCGACGCTGACCCAGGCGGTCGCGCGCAACCGGTTCCTGGTGATGCAGGGGCGCATCGGCCAGGACGTCCTGCACGCGCTGCGCCGCCGGGTCTTCCGACACTTCCAGGCCCTTGACCCGCAGTTCCACGACACCTACACCTCCGGCCGGGTCATCTCGCGCCAGACCTCCGACGTCGACGCGATCTACGAGATGCTCGAGACCGGCTTCGACGGCCTGGTCACCGCCGCGCTGACGCTGGTCGGCACCGCTGGCATCCTGCTCTTCCTCGACGTCGAGCTCGGTCTCGTGGCGCTGCTGTGCTTCCCGTTCCTGGTGCTGCTGACCAACTGGTTCCGCAAGGCCTCGGCCGCCTCCTACCGCGTCACCCGCGAGAAGGTCGCGCTGGTGATCGTCCACTTCGTGGAGTCCATGGGCGGCATCCGCGCCGTCCAGGCCTTCCGTCGCGAGCGTCGCAACCAGGAGATCTTCGACGACGTCAACGACCAGTACCGCCGGGCCAACCTGGTGGCCTTCCGGCTGGTCGCGTGGTTCATGCCGGGCATCCGGCTCATCGGCAACGTCACCATCGCCTCGGTCCTCCTCTACGGCGGCTACCTCGCCTACAACGGCGACGTCACCGTCGGCGTGCTGGCGGCCTTCCTGCTCTACCTGCGGCAGTTCTTCGAGCCGATGATGGAGATCAGCCAGTTCTACAACACCTTCCAGTCCGCCTCGGCGGCCCTGGAGAAGCTCGCCGGCGTGCTCGAGCAGGAGCCCGGGGTGCCCGAGCCGACCGACCCGACGCCGCTGGGGCGAGCCGCGGGGGAGGTGCGCTTCGACCACGTGGAGTTCGCCTACGTCGAGGGGCGCCCCGTCCTGCCCGACCTCGACCTGGTCGTGCCCGCCGGGCAGACCCTCGCCCTGGTCGGCACGACCGGTGCGGGGAAGACGACCATCGCCAAGCTGGCGACCCGCTTCTACGACCCCACCGCCGGTCGGGTGCTGCTCGACGGCATCGACCTGCGCGAGCTCGCCGGCGACTCGCTGCGCGACAACGTGGTGATGGTGACCCAGGAGAACTACCTCTTCTCCGGCACGGTCGCCGACAACATCCGCTTCGGTCGTCCCGAGGCCTCCCTGGACGAGGTGGTCGCGGCGGCCCGGGCGCTGGGGGCGCACGAGTTCATCGAGGCGATGCCGCAGGGCTACGACACCGAGGTGACCAACTCCGGTGGTCGGCTCTCGGCCGGCCAGCGTCAGCTGGTGGCGTTCGCCCGGGCGTTCCTCGCCGACCCCGCCGTGCTGATCCTCGACGAGGCGACGTCCTCGCTCGACATCCCCTCGGAGCGGCTGGTGCAGCAGGCGCTGCGCACGGTGCTGGCCGGCCGGACGGCCGTGATCATCGCCCACCGGCTCTCGACGGTGGAGATCGCCGACCGGGTGCTCGTCCTCGAGCACGGCCGGATCGTCGAGGACGGCAGCCCCGCCGAGCTGGTGGCCGGGGGAGAGGGCCGCTTCGCGGGTCTCCACCAGGCCTGGGCGGACTCGTTGGCCTGAGTGGTCGAGGTGGGCCTCGGGGCGGCCGGGGGCTGAGGCGGGGCACGGAACGGCCCCCGCGCCCCCTCCGTCGGAACCAGCCCCTCGCTCGTCCCTCACGAGGGGGCGGCCAGGCCCATCCACCCTCCTCCGGGGGCGCCCGGGCCGTCCCGCGCCCCGCCGGCGGCCCCCGGCAGCCCCTTCGTGGGAACCAGCCCTCTCGCTCGTCCCTCACGAGTGGGCGGCCAGGCCCATCCACCCTCCTCCGGCCGCCCCGCGCCCCGCGGACCCGCGTCCGCACCCGGCGGCTAGGGTCGGCGCCATGAGCGAGCTGCACCTCCTCGACGCTGCCGAGACCGCCCGCCGCACGAGTGCGGGGGAGGTGAGCGCGGTCGAGGTCGCGCGGGCCTCCCTGGAGCGGATCGCCGCCCTCGACCCGGGGCTCAACGCGATGTCGCGGGTGCTCGCCACCGAGGCGCTGGCCGAGGCCGAGAGCCGGGACGCCGCGCTGGCGGCGGGCGAGCCGTGCGGTCCGCTGCACGGCGTACCCGTCGTCATCAAGGAGGAGGTCGACGTCGCCGGGACGGTGACGACCTTCGGCGGCGAGGGCAACAGCACCCCGGCGGCCGCCGACGCCGAGGTGGTGCGCCGCCTGCGGGCGGCCGGTGCGGTGGTCGTGGGGAAGACGACGATGCCGGAGTTCGGGGCGTGGCCCTACACCGAGGGCACCTCGCGCGGCATCACGCGCAACCCGTGGGACCCCTCGCGCACCCCGGGCGGCTCCAGCGGCGGCACCGCCGTCGCGGTGGCCACCGGCATGGTGCCGGTCGGCCTCGGTGGTGACGGGGGCGGCTCGATCCGCATCCCCAGCGCGATGTGCGGTCTCTTCGGCCTCAAGCCGCAGCGCGGCCGCGTGACGACCGCCCCGCACCCGCACCTGTGGTGGGCGCTGGGCACGGCCGGCCCGTTGACCCGCACCGTGCTGGACAGCGCGATCTTCTACGACGCCATCCGCGGGAACGTGCCCACCGACCTCTACTCCGCCGGCGAGACGGGCTCGTTCACCGAGGCCGCCCGCACCGCTCCGGGACGCCTCCGGATCGGCTGGTCCACCAAGCCGGTCACGCTCGGCGTACGCCCCGACCCAGCCCACGTGCGGGCGGTGCAGGACACCGCGCGCCTGCTCGGCGAGCTGGGCCACGACGTGCGCGAGGTGGACCCCCGATACCCGGACCCGACGCTGGCGTTCGTGCCGCAGTTCTTCGCCGGCATCCGTGACGAGGCCGCGATGGTCGAGCATCCCGAGCGGCTGGAGCGGCGCACCCGTGAGACCCGACGCCTCGGGGCCTGGGTGACGCCCCGCGTGCGCGACTGGGCGCTGCGCCAGAGCGAGGAGATCTCGCGGGCGGCCAACCGGGTCTTCGACGACGTGGACGTGCTGCTGACCCCGACCGTGGCGCACCGTCCGCCGCAGGTGGGCGTCATCGACGGTCGCGGAACGGTCGGCTCGACGCTCAAGGCGATGCCCGCCATCGCCTACTGCGCGATCTGGAACGTCGCCGGCAACCCCGCCGCCAACGTCCCCGCCGGGCTCGGTGAGGACGGCCTGCCGCTCGGCGTCCAGCTCGTCGGGCGCCAGCACGACGAGACCACGCTGCTCAGCCTCTCCGCCCAGCTCGAGGCCGCGCGCCCCTGGTCCTTCCCGCGCCTCTGACCGACTCCGGCGAGAGGCCCCTAGGGTGAGGCCGTGACTGCGATCAGGGTGAGGGACCTGACCAAGGTGTACGGAGAGGTGCGCGCCGTCGACGGCGTGGACCTTGACGTGGCCGACGGGGAGTTCGTGGGCGTGCTCGGCCCCAACGGGGCGGGCAAGACCACGCTGCTGGAGGTCGTGGAGGGCCTGCGCCGCCCCGACTCCGGGACCGTGGAGGTGCTGGGCGAGCAGGTGTGGCCGCGCAACGCGGCGGTGCTCCCGCGCATCGGCGTGCAGCTGCAGGCCTCCGCGTTCTTCGAGCGGCTCACCGCTCGCGAGCAGATCCGCACGTTCGCGGCCCTGTACGACGTCAGCCCGGCGCGCGCCGACGACTGGCTCGAGCGGGTCGGGCTCGCGGAGAAGGCCTCGGCGCGGGTCGAGGACCTCTCCGGCGGCCAGGCCCAGCGGCTCTCCATCGCCTGCGCGCTGGTGCACGACCCCGAGCTGGTCTTCCTCGACGAGCCGACCGCCTCCCTGGACCCGCAGGCCCGCCGCAACCTCTGGGACCTGCTGGCGGGCATCAACGAGGCCGGCCGCACCGTCGTGCTGACCACCCACTACATGGACGAGGCGGAGGTCCTCTGCGACCGGGTCGCGGTGATGGACTCCGGCCGGGTGCTGCAGGTCGGGTCGCCGGCCGAGTTGGTGCGCCACCTCGACGCCCCCGCCCGCATCATCGTGGCCCCCGGCCAGCTCGACGAGGCAGGGGCCCGGGGCATCGCCGGCACCGAGTCGGTCGAGGTGGGGCCCGACGGCACGGTGCTCACCACCCGGCACCCCGCCGACGTGGTGGCCCGGCTCGGGGAGCTCGGCGCCCTCGACGGGGTGCGGGTGCAGACCGGGACCCTCGAGGACGTCTTCCTCGCGCTCACCGGACGGAGCTACCGAGCATGAGGGCCTTCTCCGCCATCGCCGCGGCGATCGTGCGCGGCTTCGTCCGCGACCGGGCCTCGCTGTTCTTCGCGGTCGTCTTCCCGCTGATGTTCCTGGTCTTCTTCGGTGGCGTGCTGTCCGACCGCGGGCAGCCGGCCGCCGAGCTGGTGCAGGTCGGCGACCTCGCGCTGGTCGAGGCACTGTCCCCGGAGGCCCGCGACGCGTTCGACGCGGCCTTCGACGTACGCCGGGTCGACGACCTCGACACCGCCCTGGAGCAGGTGCGCAGCGGTGACGCCGACGTCGCGCTGCGCCAGGACGGCGGCACCCTGGTGGCGCACTACACGCAGACCGACCAGGTGCAGGCTGCCGTCACGCAGGCGACCCTCAGGGCCCTCGTGGACGGCACCAACGTTGCGCTGCTCGCGCAGGAGGCCGGCTCGGCGGTGCCGTTCGCGCTCGACGTGGAGCGGGTGGAGGACGAGTCGCTGACCGTGATCCAGTTCGTGACGCCCGGCCTGCTGGGCTGGGCGATCGCGACCAGTGCGGCGATCGGCGCGGCCGCGACCCTGCAGGGGTGGCGGCAGACCAAGCTGATGCGGCGCCTCCAGCTGGCGCCGGTGCGCACGCGCACCATCGTGTCCGCGCGCGTCGTGGTCACGCTCGGCATCGCGCTGGTGCAGACCGCGATCTTCCTCGGGGTCGGCATGGCGTTCTTCGGGTTGTCGCTCACCGGCTCCTGGTGGATGGCCGTGCCGCTGGTCCTGGTCGGGACGCTGTGCTTCATGGCCCTCGGCCTGCTCGCCGGCGCGCTCACCACCACGGCGGAGGCGGCGGTCAACGCCGCCAACTTCATGGTGCTGCCGATGGCGTTCCTCAGCGGTTCCTTCTTTTCCCTCGACGGGGCGCCGCGGTGGTTGCAGACCATCTCGGACCTGATGCCGCTCAAGCACCTCAACGATGGCATGCTCGACGTCATGGTCCGGGGAGAGGGCCCGGCCGCCGCCCTGCCGGTGCTTGGGATCCTCGCGGCGTTCGCACTCGTGGTCACGCTGGTCGCGGCCAAGCTCTTCCGCTGGGAGAGCGTCTAGGCCCCGGTCCGCCGCTCCTCGCCGGCTGCGGTGTGACCGGCCGGGCACCCTGTTGGGTGACCTGTCCTGGGATGCGTCTGCCTACGTTCGTTGCAGACGTGCAGCCGTAGCGACCAGAGAGCGAGCCCACGATGAGCCCACTCGCGCACGGCGCGGCGGCATCGACCGACGTGGTCGGCGCCCAGGGGGATACCCCGCAGGACGCCGCTCCACACCCCTCCGACCTGGTCGTGCTCCTCGACGAGGAGGGTCGACCGACCGGCACGGCCCCCCGCACCCGGGTCCACACCCGTGAGACCCCGCTCCACCTCGCCTTCTCGCTGTACGTCGTCGACACGGACGGTCGGCTGCTGCTGACCCGCCGCGCGACCGGCAAGACCGCCTGGCCCGGGGTCTGGACCAACTCCTGCTGCGGGCACCCCAGGCCGGGGGAGCCGGTGCAGGCCGCCGTGCGCCGGCGCACCGCCGAGGAGCTCGGGCTCGAGGTCGGCGGGCTCGACGTCGTGCTCCCCGACTTCCGCTACCGCGCCGTCGACGCCTCGGGTGTCGTGGAGAACGAGATCTGCCCGGTCCACCTCACCGTCGTCCCGGTCGGCACCGAGCCCCGGCCCGACCCCGCAGAGGTCGCCGAGCACGCCTGGCTGGACTGGTCCGACGTACGCCGCGCCGCGGAGGCGTCCCCGTTCCTGCTGAGTCCCTGGATGGTCCTGCAGGTCGCCCAGCTGGGCGCGCTCGCCGGCGACGACCTGCGCTCGCTGGCCACCCGCAGCACGGGAGCCCTCCGGTGACCGCCGAGATGTTCGCCCCGCCGGCGACGCGTCGTGCGCGCGCGGCGCGGGCCGGTGCCAGGGCCGAGGAGCCGACCGCACCCACCACCCCTCACGCCGCGCAGGCCGGCGCCGAGGCGCTCGCCGCGGTCGAGGAGCTGCTCCGGCTGCGCCTGGACCGCCTGGCGGGGGAGTGGCGCCGCGGGCCCGGGCCCGAGCCGCTGGTCGGTGACGCCGACCCGGTGCTCGGCGAGCAGGGCCTGCCCGGCATCCTCGCCGAGCTCGTGCTCGGCGCCGGCAAGCGTTTCCGCCCGCTCATGTGCCACTGGGGCTGGCTGGCCGCCGGCGGCACGGAGTCCGGCGCCGACCCGACGGTGCCCGTGCGCATCGGGGCGGCCCTGGAGCTGCTGCACGCCTTCGGCCTCGCCCAGGACGACGTGATGGACGGTTCGACCACGCGCCGCGGCCGTCCCGCCACCCACGTGTCCGCCAGCGACTGCCATCGCGCTGCCGGTGGTCGCGACGACGCGCTGCGCTACGGCGCGTCCGTGGCCGTGCTCGTCGGCGACCTGGCCCACATGGAGGCCGACGCGATCGTCGCCGAGCTCGCCCAGCCGGTGCGGCACCTGTGGTGGCGCACCAGCGTCGAGCTCGTGCGCGGGCAGGTCCTCGACCTGTCGGAGGCGGCCGCGGGTGGCGGCGCGAACGCCGAGGCCCGCGCCTGGGCCGTGGCCCGGGCCAAGTCCGGCGGCTACACCATCCAGCGCCCGCTCGAGCTCGGTGCGGTCGCGGCCGGCGCCGGGTCCGAGGTGCTGGACGCCCTGGGGGAGTACGGCGCGCACCTGGGCGAGGCCTTCGCCCTGCGCGACGACCTGCTCGGCGTCTGGGGCGACCCCGAGCTCACCGGCAAGCCCGCCCACGACGACCTGCGCGCGGGCAAGGCCACCGTGCTGCTCGCGTGGGCGGAGCAGGAGGCGACCGGCCGCGCCGCGGACCTGGTCGCCCGCATCAGGAACCAGCAGCACGAGGACGGCGACGTCGAGGAGGCAGCACAGATCATGGAGAGCACCGGGGTCCGCGAGCGGGCCGAGGAGCAGGTACGCCGCAGCCACGCGAGCGCCCTTGCAGCACTCGAGGAGCCCGCGCTGCACCCCGCCGGGGTCGCGGGCCTGCGCCAGGTCGCCGACAGCGTGTGCTGGAGGACCCGATGAGCCGCGTGGTGGTGATCGGGGCCGGCCTGGCCGGTCTCGCGACGGCCTGCCACCTCAGCCGCTCGGGCCACGAGGTCGTCGTGGTCGAGGCCGAGCACGCCCCGGGCGGGCGCGCCGGTCGGATCGACCGCGACGGCTACACCTTCGACACCGGCCCGACCGTGCTCACCATGCGCGGGCTGCTCGACGACGTGGTCTCCGCCGCCGGTGGCGACCTCGACGCCCTGCTCCCCATGCGGATGCTCGACCCGGCGTACCGGGCGAAGTTCGCCGACGGCTCCGAGATCCTCGTGCGCCACGGCCACGAGGCGATGCGCGAGGAGATCCGCACCGTCTGCGGGCCCGCCGACGCGGCCGCCTTCGACGACTTCAGCGCGTGGCTGAAGAAGCTCTACGACGTCGAGATGCCGCACTTCATCGACGCCAACTTCGACAGCCCGCTCGACCTCGTCTCCTCGCCGGCCGCCGCCGCGAGACTGCTGGGCCTCGGTGGCTTCGGCCGGCTCGGGCCCAACGTCCGGCGCCGCTTCGCCGACGACCGGCTGCGCCGGCTCTTCACCTTCCAGGCGATGTACGCCGGGCTGCCGCCGTCCTCGGCGCTGGCCCTCTACGCGGTCATCACCTACATGGACTGCATCGAGGGCGTCTGGTTCCCCGACGGCGGCATGTCGGCGGTCCCGCACGCCCTGGCCAAGGCGGCCACGGACGCCGGTGTCGAGCTGCGCCTGGGCCAGCGGGTCACCGAGGTGCTGCGCCGCGCCGACGGCGCCGTCGCCGGCATCGTCATCGAGGGCGACTCCGAGGGCGGTGAGCCGCTGGCCGCCGACGCCGTCGTATGCACGCTCGACCTGCCGGTGGCCTACCGGCGCCTGCTCCCCGACCTCGCGCCGCCGCGGGTCGTGAAGAAGGGCAAGTACTCGCCCTCGGCCGTCGTGTGGCACGTCGGCGTCCGCGGCGGGCTCCCCGAGGGGACCCGGCACCACAACATCCACTTCGCCGACGCCTGGGACTCCTCCTTCGACGCCCTGATCAAGCAGGGCCGGATGATGCCGGACCCCTCGCGCCTGGTCACGGTCCCGACGATGAGCGACCCTTCGCTCGCCCCCGACGGCTCGCACGTCCTCTACGTCCTCGAGCCCGCCCCCAACCTCGACGGCGTCGTGGACTGGAAGACCCAGCGCGGCCGCACCCGTGAGGAGCTGGAGCGCTTCCTGGAGCGCGAGGGCTACCCGACCGACATCGTCGCCGAGGAGCTCGTGGACCCCGTCGACTGGGAGGCCCAGGGCATGGAGCGCGGCACGCCGTTCGCGCTGGCCCACACCTTCGCCCAGACCGGCCCGTTCCGGCCGTCCAACGTCGAGAAGCGCGTGCCCGGCTTCTTCTTCGCCGGCTCCGGCACGACCCCCGGCGTCGGCGTCCCGATGGTGCTGGTCTCCGGCAAGCTGGCCGCCCAGCGGGTCACCGACTACCTCCCGGCAGCCCCCGCCTGGAAGCCGCGCGCGGCGCGCCGTACCGAGGTGGCCTGAGGTGTCAGCGGTCGCGACGTCCGTGGTGGAGCCGGACCTCGTCGAGGGCTACCGCCGGTGCGCGGAGCTCACCCGGCGGCACGGCACGACGTACTACTGGGGCGCGGCGATCCTGCCCAAGGAGCGCCGCCGGCACGTCCACGCGGTCTACGCGCTGTGCCGCCTCGCCGACGACATCGTCGACGCCCCGGGAGCCACCGACCCGGGGCAGGTCGCCGCGACCGAGCAGGCGCTGGCCGACTTCCAGGCCGCGTTCATGCGCGCCGTGCAGGAGGGCACCAGCCCCGACCCGGTGCTGGCCGCCGTCGCCCGCACCGTCCGGGAGACCCGGATCGACCCGGAGTGCTTCGAGCGGTTCTTCGGGGCGATGGCCCAGGACCTCACCACCACGACGTACGACACCTGGGAGGACCTGCTCGGCTACATGGAGGGCTCGGCCGCGGTCATCGGGGAGATGATGCTGCCCGTCCTCGAGCCGAGCTCGGCCTCGGCCAAGGAGCCGGCACGCGCGCTCGGCAACGCCTTCCAGCTGACCAACTTCCTGCGGGACGTCGCCGAGGACCTCGACCGCGGCCGGGTCTACATCCCGCAGGAGGACCTCGAGCGCTTCGGCGCCGACCCCGCCCGACGCCGGGCCGACGCTTCGTGGCGCGCCCTGATGGCCTTCGAGGTCGAGCGCAACCGCGGGCTGTACGCCGAGGCCGATCGCGGCCTGGCTCTGCTCCCGGACGCCTCGCGCCGCTGCGTCGGCACCGCCCGCCGTCTGTACGCCGGCATCCTGGACCGGATCGAGGACGCCGGCTACGACGTCTTCGGAGAGCGGGTCGTCGTCCCCACCTGGCGCAAGGCCGCCCTCGCCGGCGCGGCCCTCGGCGTCACCGCGGCCGGTGCACTGCGCACCTCGCCGTCCACCGCTGGTCGAGGTGCGAGCGGAGCAAGACACGAGACCCCGCCGCGCATCCCGAGCGCCCTGAAGCCGATGCCGCGGCGCGACCAGCTCGAGCCGTCGTGGCAGCACGCGAAGCCGGCCCGCATCCGGGCCGCCCTCGACGTGGCCCTCGCCCGCGACCCCGGCGGGTGGTACACCGTCGGGCCGTCCACCGCGCTCGGCACGACCAGCATCACCCGCTCCGTCGCGGGCCGCGAGGTCGTGCTCTGGCGCACGAGCACCGGGGTCGCAGCCGGTCCCGGCTCCTGCCCCCACCTGGGCGCGTTGCTCACCGACTGCGAGGTGTTCGGCGACAAGCTGCACTGCCGCTGGCACGGTCTCGCGCTGGCCCCCGAGGGGCAGCCCGGCTGGCCGGCGTACGCCGCCCACGACGACGGCGTGCTGCTCTGGGTCCGCGTCCCCACCCCCGGCGAGACGCCCTCCGACCTGCCGCGGATCACCGCCCGCCCGCCGCTGGCCCGCTCCGTGGCGGCGGTCGTGGAACTGCCCGGCACCTGCGAGCCGCGGGACATCATCGCCAACCGGCTCGACCCCTGGCACGGCTCGTGGTTCCACCCCTACGCCTTCAGCCACCTCGAGGTCGACGAGTCCGCCAGCGACGACGAGGTCCTGACCGTCGACGTGACGTTCCGGCTGAGCCGGCGCTGGGGCGTGCCGGTGCGGGCCGAGTTCGCCTGCCCCGACGCCCGCACGATCGTCATGACGATCACCGAGGGCGAGGGCGCCGGCAGCGTCGTGGAGACGCACGCGACCCCGATCGGGCCGGGCCCCGACGGCAAGCCGCGCACGATGATGGTCGAGGCCACCATCGCCCACTCCGACCGCCCAAGGTTCAGGGCCGCCCGCGCCGTCTCCAGCCTGCTCCAGCCGGCGATGCGCCACACCGCGCGTCGCCTGTGGGTCGACGACATGGTCTACGCCGAGCGTCCCTGGCTGCTCCGCGCGCGCGGGGAGTCCTACGGGATCTGAGCCTGGGCTCAGCCGCGCGAGAGGGTACGACGCAGGGCGCCCGCGCCCGGGACCCGACCGCGCAGCGGCGGGCTCCAGGTGCCGTGGCCGGCGACGTCCCAGCGGGCGAGGAGCGTGTCCGCGGCCTGGAACCCTGTGGTGGCGGCGCGCTCCATGAGCGCGACGGGCAGCTCGCACCGGGTGCCGTCGCCGGCCAGGACGACCCGTGGGTCCGGCGTACGCACCCCGGGGCGGGTGGCCCACGGGTCGGTGCCGACCAGGGGGCAGTCCTCGCGCACGAGCAGCTCCTCGCCGAGGACCCGGGCGCCGTCGAGCCCGGGGTGCACCCGCAGCAGCTCGCGCCAGAGCACCTGGCGCAGGGCCGCCTTGTCGACGGCGAGGTCAGCGGGCAGGGCGTAGGCGTGCAGCTCGACGACCGACCCCCCGTGGCGGACGGCCCAGTCGCGCGCGCCGTCCTCGAGCATCTCCAGGAAGGAGATGTTGTCGAGGGGCCCGAAGCCGCTGGTGCCGAGGAACGGCGCGGCGTCGCGCGGGGCGGGACGGTCCAGCCACAGCCGCCACACGCCGAACGGCGGGGCGTGGCCCAGCCCGGCCAGGCGATCGCGCCAGGCCGGGTCGGAGGCGCCGAGCCAGGGGGCGCCCTCGACCAGTCGTTGCAGCGGGCGCCGGTCGGTCGCCACGACGACCGCGTCGACCTGGAGGCTGCGGTCGTCGGTGACGACCACGACACCCTCGCCGTGCTCCTCCAGAGCGCGCACGGGGGAGTCCAGGGTCACCGAGGCGCCGAGCCGCTCCAGGTGCGCGGCCAGCGGCGACCACAGGGCGGTGTCGAAGTCGTCGGCGGCGACGTCGAAGAGCAGCCCCTCGGCCGAGCCGAGGAAGTAGGTGTGGAACATCGCGACCAGCTCCCCGCCGGAGAACTCCCGGGGGTCGGCGAAGAAGCTGCGCGCGAAGACCTCCAGCGCCAGGTGCCGGGCGCGGTCGGGGAAGCGCAGCCGGTCCAGCACGTCGGCGGCGCTGCGCCCGTCGAGGGCGGAGAACGTCTCGGGGAAGGCGACGTCGAGCAGGCCGAGCGCCTCGGCCACGTCCACGCGGGCCAGGTCGCGCGCCGTGAACGAGGGGGAGCGGAGCACGAAGCCCATCACGCTCCACGGCGGTGTGCGTGGGATGTGGGTGAAGGAGTCGCGCATGCCCTCGGCCGCGAGCAACGGGTAGTCCCTCACGGCCCGCAGCGCGGTCAGCGACGGGTCGGCGCGGCGCAGCAGCGCGCGCAGGTTGTAGTACTGCCGGAAGAAGGCGTGGAAGCCGCGGCTCATCGCCACCGACGAGCCGTCGACCTCGACCTGCCACGACGCCACGCGGCCGCCGAGGCGGGAGGTGGACTCCAGCAGCTCGACCCGCACGCCGCGCTCGGCCAAGGCGGTCGCGGCCGCGAGGCCGGGGATCCCGCCACCGACGACGGCGACGCGGTGCCGCCCGCCGTCCTCGCGCAGGCCGGCCGGAGGAGCGGGCTGGTGCTCGGCGCGCCGGTCGCGCCCCGGGCGCCAGGCGCCGCGCGGGAGCCGGCCGCCGGCGGCGTACGGCGTGGTAAGGGCGGGGAGGAAGGAGCTCATCGGGGCTTCCTTGCGCGCCACGTGTGCACCTGGCCGCGCTGCCAGCCCGTGGCGGAGCGGTGCTCGACGTCGGTGAACCCGACCGCACGCAGCCGCCCGGCCAGGCCCTGGACGCCGTCGAAGTCCAGGACGCTGCGCCACAGGTAGCGGTAGATCGGGCTGCCGGGAGCGGTCACGAACCCCAGCGGGATCACGACCAGCCAGCAGGTCAGGTGCCAGGCCCAGGTGGCGATCCTGCTCTCCCGGACGCTGTAGTCGTGCACGACCAGCGCGCCGCCGTCGGTCAGCACGTCGAGCACCTCGCCGAGGAGGCGGTCGCGGGAGCTCACGTTGCGCACGAGGTACGCCGCCAGCACGCCGTCCACGGGACCCAGCTCGGCCCCGGTCAGCCGCTCGGCGTCGGCCTGGCGGAAGTCGGCTCGGGCCAGCGCGGTCTTGCCGCGGGCCTGATCGAGCATCCCGGCAGACCCGTCGATCCCGACGACCTCGGCGTCCACGCCGGCCTCGTCGAGCGCGCGCACGAGCGCGGCGGTCGAGGCCCCGGACCCGCAGCCGAGGTCGACGACCCTGGGGCGCCGGCCCGGCGTGGCGGGCAGGGCCTCCACAAGCGCACGGGCGGAGGAGCGCAGCTGCGCGTGGTAGCCCGGGCTGAGCGCGACCATGAGGTCGTAGCTGCGCGCCACCCGGTCGAAGGCGGAGGGGACGGTGCCCCCGGCGAGCTCGGTCATGCGCGCTGCTCCTGTCGTCGTCCGCTGTCGCCGGCGCCGTCGCCGGTGCCCGAGCGCCGCTCCTCGCGCCGCCCGGCGTGCACCCACAGCACCATGGCGAGGGTCACCATGCCGAAACCGAAGGCGAAGTCCTCCACCGGGATGTCCCAGGGGGCGCGGACGCCGGTCATGTCGGCCTCGTTGTAGAGCACCAGCGGGTCCGACAGCTTGGTCAGCCAGCCGTCGACGGGGACCTGGAAGCCCATGACGATGGCCATCGCCAGCCAGTAGCGCCAGGTGCGCAGGATGCCGGTGCGCAGCCACAGCAGCTCGATCGCGAGCACGACGACGACCGAGACGAGCGCGGTCAGCGTGTAGATCCCCATCAGGCCACCTTCTCCTCGGTGCTCGCCGACGGAGCGGGGCGGGGCCCGCCGCCGTGCGGCAGGTCACGGAGGACCCGGCCGAGCGGCTCCCCGGCGCGCAGTCGCCCGAGCGCGGTCAGCACGTTGCCGACGGCCTCCAGCGTCAGCAGGCCGCAGATCGGCACGACGATGAAGAAGACCAGCTCCTCCAGCGGCATCTCGAAGGGCAGCAGGATGCCGGTCAGCTTCTCCTCGGAGTAGGACCACGAGCCCGCGGCGATCATCGCGATGTCCCAGATGCTGTAGGCCAGCACGAGCGGCGCCATCGCGACCAGCAGCCGCCGCGGCCGCCGCCAGACGCGTGCCCCGAGGAGCAGCTCCAGGGGCAGCGTGATCAGCAGGCACAGGCCCATGACGACGAGGTACTCCCCGCGTTCCATCTCCACTCCTCGTCCACCGGTCCACAGGGACCCACTCCGACACTCTGCGGACAAGCGTCCCCGAGCGGACAACACCCCTGGCTCACCCGGAGTGGGCTGGCGGTCACGCCGCCGACCGGGTGGGCGCGAGCGCCTGTGGTCGTCCCGGGTCGGCCTCCCGGCCGGGTGCGAGGATGCCCCCGTGCTCGACCTGCTGCCCTCCGCCCTCCCCGCCACCGTCACCGCCACGCCGGCCCGCCTGCTGCGCCGCCTGCGCGGCGCTCCCTCACCCGTGGCGGGCCGCACGGTCCTGGTGACGGGGGCCTCCTCGGGGATCGGCGAGCACACGGCGTACGCCGCCGCGCGGGCCGGTGCGAAGGTCCTGCTCGTCGCGCGCCGCGCCGAGGAGCTGGACCGGGTCGCGGAGCAGGTGCGGGCGCTGGGTGGGCAGGCAGCGACGTACTCCTGCGACCTGACCGACGGCGAGGCCGTCGACGCGCTGGTGGTCCGGGTGCTGGCCGAGCACGGCGCGGTCGACCACCTGGTCAACAACGCCGGTCGGTCGATCCGCCGCTCGCTGTCCGAGAGCGCCGACCGCTTCCACGACGTGGAGCGGACGATGGCGATCAACTACTTCGGCCCAGTGCGGCTCACGATGGGGCTGCTGCCCGCCATGCGCGCGCAGGGCTTCGGGCACGTCGTCAACGTCGTGTCGTGGGGCGTGCAGATCAAGGCCCCCAAGTTCTCGGCCTACCTCGCCTCCAAGTCCGCGATCGACACCTGGGGCCGGATCCTGGCCCGCGAGGCGCGCTCGGACGGCGTGCACGTGACCAACATGCGCTTCGGGCTCGTGAAGACGCCGATGATCGCGCCCACCAAGGAGTACGAGAACCAGCGCGCGATGACCGCCGAGCAGGCCGGCCAGCAGGTGCTGCGGATCATGGAGGACCTGCCGCCCGCATGGGGACACCCGGTCGGGTACGTCGGCGAGGCGATGGGGCTGCTGGCGCCGAGGCTCACCGACGCGGTGATGCATCGGCTGCACCAGCGCATCCCCGACGCCCGCTGAGCCGCGGGGAGGACGCGGTCAGGAGGCCTTCTTGGCCGCCGTCTTCCTGCTGGCCGTCTTCTTGCTCGTCGACTTCTTGGCTGCGGTCTTCTTCGCTGCGGTTTTCTTGGTGGCCGCCTTCTTCGCGGGAGCCTTCTTCGTCGACTTCTTCGCCGCGGTCTTCTTGGTCGTCTTCTTCGCGGCGGCCTTCTCGGCCGGTTCCTCGGCCTCCTCGGAGGTGTCCTCGCCCCGGCCCTTCTTGGCCGCGTCGACCGAGCGCTGCAGGGCGGCGAGCAGGTCGACCACCTCGCCGGAGGTCTTGGTGGAGGTGGGGGTCCGCTCGACCTCGCCGCCCTCGATCTTGGCCTTGACCAGCGCCTCGACGGCGTCGGCGTAGTCGTCGGAGAACTCGCTGGCGTCGAAGTCGCCGGAGAGCGTCTCGACGAGCATGTTGGCCATCTTGACCTCGGCGTCCTTGACCTCGCCGACCTCGACGCTGAAGTCCGGGACACGGATCTCGTCGGGCCACATCATCGTCTGCAGCACGATCACGTCGCCGGCCTCGGTCTCGCGCACCCGCAGCACGGCCACGGTGGTGCGCTGGCGCAGGGCGACGGTCACGACGGCCATCCGGTCGGCGTCCTGCAGCGCCTGGCGCAGCAGCGCGTAGGGCTTGGCGCCGGTCTTCTCGGGCTCGAGGTAGTAGGACTTCTCGAAGAGCAGCGGGTCGATCTGGTCGCTGGGCACGAACTTCTCGACCGCGATCTCGCGCGAGGACGTGACGGGCAGCTCGGCGAGGTCGTCGTCGGTGAGGATGACCATCTCGCCGTCCTCGGTCTCGTAGCCCTTGGCGATGTCGGCGTAGGCCACCTCCTCGCCGTCCAGGGAGCAGATGCGCTGGTAGCGGATGCGGCCGCCGTCCTTGGCGTGCACCTGGCGGAAGGAGACGTCGTGGGACTCGGTCGCGGAGTAGAGCTTCACCGGGACGCTGACCAGCCCGAACGAGACCGAGCCCTTCCAAATGGCACGCATGGTGCCCAGTGTGACCCGTGGGGCGAGTGAAAGTCATCGCCCCGACGGTCACAATGCGGGGGTGCCCGTGCCCCGCCCCATGCTCGCGACCAAGACCGACGCCGTCCCCGTCGGCGCGGAGTGGTCTCACGAGGTCAAGTGGGACGGCGTGCGGATCCTGGCCGAGGTCACCGACGGGCAGGTGCGGCTGTGGAGCCGCAACGCAAACGACGTGACCGTCGCCTGGCCCGACGTGGCGCTCCCGCACGAGGCGCTCGTGCCCGGGTCGACGCGGCCGCGGGACCTACTCGTCGACGGCGAGATCATCGCGCTCAACGAGCGGGGGCTGCCGGACTTCCGGGTGCTTCAGGACCGGATGCACGTGCGCCGCGCCAGCACCGCGACCCGGCTGGCCGCCGGTCTCCCGGCCACCTACATGGTCTTCGACCTGCTCCGCGTGGACGGCGAGGACCTGACCGGGCTCCCGCTCAGCGAGCGGCGCGCGCGCCTGGCAGCCCTCGACCTCGCGCCCTGGCAGGTCCCCGAGCCGTACGACGACGGGCAGATGCTCCTGGAGGCCACCCGCGCCCAGGGGCTGGAGGGCGTCGTGAGCAAGCGGCTGTCCTCGCGCTACACCTTCGACGCCCGCTCGCCGCACTGGCGCAAGCTGGCGCACCGCCACCGTCGCTCCTACGTCGTGGGTGGCTGGCGTCCCCAGGAGGGCACCTCGGACCGGCTGGCCTCGCTGCTCGTGGGGGAGCCGACACCCGAGGGGCTGGCCTACCGCGGGCGGGTCGGCAGCGGCATCGGTGGCAAGGTGTCACGCATGCTCACCGAGGCGGTCGCCGGGCTGACGCGGGCGAGCAGCCCGTTCGTGGACGAGGAGCCGCGGGTCGACGCCGCCGGCACCACGTGGGTCGAGCCGGTGCTGGTCATCGACGTGGACACGCACGGGGTCGGCTACGCACGCCTGCGCCAACCGTCGTACCGGGGGGTGCGCGAGGACCTCGACCCCGCCGACCTCGAGGACCAGTCGTGAGCCCGGCCAAGCAGCCCAGGGAGGAGGTGCACGTCGACGTCGAGGGCCGGACGCTGCGGCTGAGCAACCTCGACAAGGTGCTCTACCCGCGCACGGGCACGACCAAGGGCGAGGTGCTGCACTACTACGCGCAGGTGGCGCCCACCCTGCTGCCGCACCTGGCCGACCGCGCGGTGACGCGCATCCGCTGGCCGCACGGCGTGGCGGAGGGCAGCTTCTTCGAGAAGAACGTCCCGCAGGGGACGCCGTCGTGGGTGCGGACGGTGAGCGTCCCGACCACGGGGTCGCGCGGGGAGAGCCGGCACGGCGACCGGCTGGTGTTCCCGGTCGTCGACGACCTCGCCACGCTGACCTGGCTGGTCAACCTGGCCGCCCTGGAGCTGCACGTCCACCAGTGGCGCGTGGGCCGCAACGGCCGCCCCCGCAACGCCGACCGGATCGTCATCGACCTCGACCCCGGTGAGCCCGCGACCCTGCACGAGTGCTGCCAGGTGGCGCTGATGGTGCGCGAGAAGCTGGCCGAGCGCGACCTCGACGCGCGGCCGGTGACCAGCGGGAGCAAGGGCCTGCACCTGTACGCCGACCTGCCGCGCCGGCTGCCGGGGGAGGAGTCCACGGCGCTGGCCCGCGAGGTCGCCGAGGAGCTGCAGGCCGCGCACCCGCGGCTGGTGACCGCGACGATGACCAAGGCGCGTCGCAGCGGCAAGGTGTTCCTGGACTGGTCGCAGAACGCCTCGTCGAAGACGACCATCACGCCCTACTCCCTGCGGGGACGCGACAAGCCCTTCGTGGCGACCCCCGTGTCGTGGGCCGAGGTCGAGGCCGGTGCCGAGGACCCGGTCGGGCTCGAGCAGGTGCGGATGGAGGAGGTCCTCGAGCGGGTGGCGGACCTGGGCGACCTCTTCTCCTGACCCCCTCCTGACCCTCCTCGGAGGTGTGTGGAGGGCTGTTACCCAACCGTGGAACCCGTGTGCACGCAGCGAGAACACATCGTGCCGACCCGCTCGTAGCGTGGATGACATGAAGTCGGAGAACATGAGACTCGCGGTCGTGCCGGTCGGCGCAGCCGTCCTGGGGGGCGTGCTGTGGCTCTCGGGCATCCCGCTGAGCAACGCGAACGGCTCGTCCGAGGGCGTGACCCTCGAGTCCGACGGGGCCCAGGCCTCGCTGGTGGTCTCCGACCTCGCCGCGGGCGACACCGTGACCCGCTCGATCTCGATCTCCAACCCCGGTTCCGCCCCGGCGCGACTGACGATGACCGAGACCGGCGACGCGGTCGACCACGACGCCGACGGCGTCAACCTCACCATCGAGCGCGAGGGCGTGCGTCTCTACGACGGCCGTCTGGGGGCGATGAGCGACGTCACGACCGACCAGGGATGGATCCCGGCCGGCGGCCGGGTCAGCTTCACCTTCCGCGTGTCGCTGCCCGAGGACGCCCCCTCGTTGCGGTCCGCCGAGAGCATCTCCTACGCCTGGGAGATCACCTCCTGACACCCCCCCCCGGCGGGTGTGCCGCTGGGGACGCACGAAGGTAAAGGGTCGGATGGTCCCCCGCCCGGGTCGGTCCGGTGTCCTATTGTTCGGGCCATGGAGCACCGGGTGCTGGTCGTGGAGGACGAGGAGGACATCGCCTTCCCCCTCGTGCGCACCCTGGAGCGCGAGGGCTACGACGTGGCCTGGGTCGACAGCGGCGAGAAGGCGCTGGCCGACGTCGCCGGCACCCCCACCGACGTGATGATCCTCGATCTCGGCCTGCCCGACATGGACGGCCTGGAGGTCTGCAAGATGGCCCGTGAGGGCGGGTTCGGCGGCGCGATCATGATCGTGACCGCGCGTGCCGGCGAGCTCGACCGTGTCGTCGGTCTCGACACCGGTGCCGACGACTACCTCGCCAAGCCCTTCGGCCTCGCCGAGCTGCAGGCCCGCGTCCGGGCGCTGCTGCGCCGCACCCACGGCACGCCGCGCGAGGAGACGAACGGTGACCCGGAGGGCCTGCACATCGACGTCGCCGCGCGCCGCGTCTTCGCCGGCGAGACCGAGGTCCCGTTGACGGGCAAGGAGTTCGACGTCCTCAACATCCTGGTCGCCAACCGCGACAAGGTGGTCTCCCGCGGCCGGCTGATGGCCGACGTGTGGGACGAGAACTGGTACGGCTCGACCAAGACCCTCGACGTCACCATCGGGCGCCTGCGCCAGAAGCTCGACACCGCCGGGGTCAGCGAGAAGGTCGTCGCCGTGCGCGGCGTCGGCTTCCGCCTGGAGATCCCCTCCGCCTGAGGCCCCACCCCGGCTTGCGTGGCTGAGCGCGGTCCCTGGGCCGCGCTGGACCACACGAGGCGGTCTGTCCCTCAGCGCACCACCGCGAGCACGGCGCGACCGAGCGCGTCGGCGAGCGCGCCGGGGGAGAGCGGCGTCGCGGAGATCGCGTCGTCGTCGAAGAGCGCCCGGCTCGCCCCGAGCGCGAAGAGCATCCGCCACGCCGCCTGCGCAGCGGGTACGCCGCAGTCGAACCGCAGCTGCAACCACCGCGTCACGGTGTCGGCGAGCCGGTGGGTGAACGCCGTCGAGGCCGCCTCGACCTCCTCGGACTCCACGGCGTCGACGAGGAACGCCCGCAGGCTGCCCCGGTGCCGCACGAACAGGTCCACCGCGGCCGCGGCCAGCAGCGCGACGGCCCGCTCGTCGTCGGGCTCGGTGTCGGCCTCCGCGAACGCCGTGGCGGTCTCCGCCTCGATGGTCGAGAGGGCGCGCGCCTGGGCGGCGAGCAGCAGCCCGTGGCGGTCGCCGAAGCGGTGGTAGAGGGAGCCGTTGGAGGTGCCGGCGGCACGGGCCACGGCGGCCACGGTCACCGCGGCCTGCCCGCCCTCGTCGAGCAGCGCCAGCGTCGCGGCGAGCATCCGGTCCGCGGAGGACTCCGAGCGGGTCTGCAGCGGCGTACGCATGGCAGGAGCGTAGCCACCCCCTAGCCAGAAGTGGAGCGTTTGCTCTAGTTTGGTCGTCATGGAGCTCCGAGTGCGTGGCAAGACCTTCGGCGGCGTGCCCAAGGACCACTGGCGGCAGGTCAACGACCGGCTCGACCCCGAGACCGACTACCGCGAGATCTACCGCAACGCGGTGGCCTACGAGTTCCCCTGGGACATGAACCAGGCGCTCTCGTTCGCGCTGTTCCGCACCTACGCCGTGCCCGGCATCGGGGCCCTGCTCGACGCGACGGGACAGTTCACCGGCAACTGCCAGAAGCGCTACGACGACACCGCGCTGCTGCTCGAGGTGCCGGCCGAGAAGGGCTTCGACGACCCCGACGCACGCGCGGCGATCCGGCGGATCAACCAGATGCACCGCGCCTACGACATCCCCGTCCACGAGATGCTCTACGTGCTCTCGACCTTCGTGGTGGTGCCCAAGCGCTGGCTCGACGTCTACGGCAAGCGGCCGTTCACCGACCACGAGCTGGTCGCCTCGGTGAACTACTACCGCGCGCTGGGCCGGCACATGAACATTCCCGACATCCCCGAGACCTACCTCGGCTTCTCGCAGGTGATGGACGACTACGAGCGCGAGCACTTCGCCTACGACGAGGGCGGCCGCCGCGTCGCCGACTCGACGCTCGCCCTGATGCTCACCTGGTACCCCAAGCTCGCCGGTCCCGCCGTGGAGATGTTCTCCCGTGCGCTGATGGACCAGCCGCTGCGCGATGCCCTCGGCTACGACGCCCCGCCCCCGACGCTGGAGACGCTCTCGCGGACCGCGCTGCGGATGCGCGGGAAGCTGCTGCGCGCCTTCCCGGCCCGGATGACCGAGCAGACGGTCATGGACCTGCCGTGGGTGCGCTCCTACCCCGACGGCTTCCGGATCGAGGAGCTCGGCACCTTCCCGGTCCCCGGGGTCGCCGGCTGCCCGGTGCGGCACGACGAGGCCGCCCCCGCCTGAGTCGCCGAGAGGTCGCTCGCGCACGGCCGAGAGGTCGCTGGCGCACGGCCGAGAGGTCGCTGGCGCACGGCCGAGAGGTCGCTCGCGCCACGGATCTCCCTCGTCGAAGACCTGCGCTTGCTTCCCCAGCAGCCGGCTGCTCGTGGTCAGCCCTGCGCCAGCAGCTCTCGGACCCGCGGGACCACCTCGGTGCCGTAGAGCCGGATCGACTCGAGTCGCTGCTCGTGGGGCAGCGAGCCGACGGCGTACTTCATCTGGAAGCGGGAGAGGCCGAGCGAGCGCACCGCCCAGGCGATCTTCTGCGCGACGGTCTCGGGTGAGCCGACGAAGATCGAGCCCTCGGGCGAGGCGCCCTGGTCGAAGGTGGTCTGCGAGTAGGGGCCCCAGCCGCGCTCGCGGCCGATCCTGCCGAACGCCTCGGCCTGGTGGGGGAACATCTGCTCGCGCGCGAGCTCGTCGGTGGCCGCGACGTGGCCGGGGGAGTGCATGCCGATGGGGAGCTCGGGGCGGCCGTACTCGGCCAGCGCACGGCGGTAGAGGTCGGCGAACTGCACGAACGCCGCCGGCGAGCCGCCGATGACGGCCAGCACGAGGGGGAAGCCGTACGCCGCCGCGCGGATCACCGACTGCGGGGTGCCGCCGACCGCGATCCAGGCGGGCAGTCCGGCCTCGGTGCGGGGGAAGACCTGCTGCTCCTCCAGGGGCGGGCGGACGCTGCCGCGCCAGGTGAGCGGCTGCTCCTGCTGCAGGTGGGCGAAGAGGTCGAGCTTCTCATGGAAGAGCACCTCGTAGTCGGACAGGTCGAGACCGAACAGCGGGAAGGACTCGGTGAACGATCCGCGCCCGAGCTGCACCTCGGCGCGGCCGCGGCTGATCGCGGCCAGGGTGGAGAAGCGCTGGAAGACCCGGATCGGGTCGTCGGAGGACAGCACCGTCACGCCGGTCCCGAGGCGGATGCGCTCGGTCTGCCCGGCGATGGCCGACAGCACCACGTCGGGCGCGCTGATCGCGTAGTCCTCGCGGTGGTGCTCGCCCAGGCCGAGGTAGTCGACGCCGACCTCGTCGGCCAGCACGCCCTCGGCGACGACCTCGCGGATCGCCTCGGCCTGCGGGCGGGGTGTGCCGTCAGGTTCGGTGCCGGTGTCGCCGAAGGTGTCCAGCCCGAAGGTGGGTCGCTCCGGGGTGCCGAGGACGGCGGGGTCGAAGACGGGCTCGGTCGGGGTCGGAGGCGTGGTCGTCACATCTTCAACTTTACCGGTGGGGGCCACCCGCCCGGACGTGAGTCGTGGCGCGCGCCATCGGGGGCGGCCACCGCGCCGCGGGCGTCGCAGGTGTGGGTTGGGCGACCGTCCGGCTCCCCGTGGTCGTACTGTCCTCGCGTGAGGAGTCTGCGCTGGGTGGCGCTCGGCATGGTGCTGGTGGTCCTGGACTTCCGGATCGACGCGCTCGACCTGCTGCCGGACCCGCTGGGGTACGCCGCGATGACGTTCGGTCTGGTGCCGCTGACGTCGCGGCACCGCGGGTTCCTGATCGCTGCCGTGGCCGCGGCAGCGGGAGTGCTCGCCTCGCTGCCCGACGTGACCGATCCGACCTTCGCCGAGTCGTGGTGGGCCGCGATCACCGGCGTGCTGCAGACGCTGGTGGTGGTGCCGACGTGCGTGGCCGTCGCGGCGCTGCTGCCTGCGGAGGCGGGGCTGGCCCGGGCGGTCTGGGTCGGCGACCTGATGGTGCTGGGCGTCTCCCTCCTCGCCGAGCCGGTTCTCGGGCCGCTGCGCGGCGGTGCGGCCGACGACCTGCTCGCCCCACTCGTGCTCGTGCTGGTCGGCTTCGCCCTGCTGGTGGTGGCCGGCTTCGTGTGGTTGCTGGTGCGCGCCGCGCGGTCGCCGCTGCCGCAGCGCTGAACGACCGAGCGCGGCGGCGTGAGTCTCAGGCGGGTGAGCCGATGCTGGTGAGGACGACCATCGCCAGCAGCACGAGGAAGGACAGGACGAGCAGCCAGGCGGCGGCGCGAGACTGACGTCGCGCCTGGCGGGCGGTGGTGTGGGGCATGTCGGGGGACCCCTTTCTGAGCCGAGCCTGGGTCAAGGCTCGGGTACTGCCGGGGGTATGCCAAGCGTTTGTGCCGTGTCCGAACGATCCCGAACAGACTCGACGCCGCCGCGACCCGTGGGACGGGTGGGGTGGCTGAGTTATCCACAGATTCCGGCCGGTTGAGGTCGCCGGGACCTGGGTATGCGTCTGCGCACCTACCCTCGACGGGCCATCACTCTTTCATCTCGGGACGGAGCGGCCATGGCGATGAGCCCTGCCTCGGCGTACGCCGACACCCGTGCGCCCCACCTCGGCGCACGCGGAGGGACGAGCGCGCACAGCAGCCACGACGCGCTCGTCGACGGCCTCGACGCGACCCTGCGTGAGCTGGTCCGCCGCGAGGGGGTCGACCCCCAGCGCGACGCCGACGTGGTGCGTCGCCTCGCCGAGGGCGTCGTACGCCGCCACGACGACCACTCCCTGACCGGCGCCGTCGCCCCGTTGGCCGACCCCGACGCGGTCGTGGGCGAGCTGCTGGCCAGGGTCAGCGGCTTCGGGCCCCTGCAGCCGCTGCTCGACGACCCGACGGTCGAGGAGATCTGGATCAACGATCCCACCCGGGTCTTCGTGGCTCGCCGTGGTCGGCACGAGCTGACCAACCTGATGCTGACCCGGCCCCAGGTCGACGAGCTCGTCGAGCGGATGCTGAAGTCGTCGGGCCGCCGCATCGATCTCTCGCGCCCCTTCGTCGACGCGATGCTGCCCGAGGGCCACCGTCTGCACGTCGTGCTCGAGGGGATCTCCCGCGGCTTCTCGGCGGTCAACATCCGCAAGTTCGTGCTGCGTGCGGCCCGCCTGTCAGACCTCGTCGAGCTGGGCAGCCTCACCTCGCAGGCGGCGGCCTTCCTGGAGGGTTCGGTGCGTGCGGGCCTGAACATCCTGGTCACCGGCGGGACGCAGGCGGGCAAGACCACGATGCTGAACTGCCTGGCCGCCGCGGTCCCCGGCGGTGAGCGCGTGATCTCCGCCGAGGAGGTCTACGAGCTGCGCTTCCCCCATCCCGACCACGTGGCCCTCCAGACCCGACAGGCCGGCCTCGAGGGCACCGGAGAGATCCGGCTGCGCGACCTGGTCAAGGAGAGCCTGCGCATGCGCCCGTCACGGATCATCGTGGGCGAGGTGCGGTCGGAGGAGTGCCTGGACCTGGTGCTCGCCCTCAACTCCGGCTTGCCCGGCATGTGCACCCTGCACGCGAACTCGGCCCGCGAGGCCCTGGTCAAGATGTGCACCCTCCCGCTCCTGGCGGGTGAGAACATCTCCGACCGGTTCGTGGTGCCCACCGTCGCGACCTCGGTGGACCTCGTGGTCCACCTCGGGCTCGACCCCCGTGGCCGACGCCGGGTCGAGGAGGTCGTGGCCGTCCCCGGTCGCGTCGAGAACGGCGTCATCGAGTGCGAGCCGGTCTTCGTGCGCCGCGACGGGGAGCTGCGCCGCGCGCACGGCACGCCACCCCGCCCCGAACGCTTCGAGCGGGTCGGCCTCGACCTGCGTCGGCTGCTGGGGGAGGGCTGATGGGCGCCCTCGTCGGGCTCGGCGTCGGCATCGGGCTGCTGCTGATCTGGTCGGCCTTCGCCGTCCCGCGCACCGCTCGACCCACCCGTGAGGGGCCGGGTCGGCTCGACCGGACGCTCGCCGCCGCCGGCATCACCAGCGTCACCCCGACCTCCCTGGTCGCCCTCTGCGCCTCCAGTGCCGTGCTCGCCGCGCTCGTGGTCCAGGTCGCCTCCGGCACCCCGACGGTGGCGCTGGCGTTCGGGGTGATCGCGGGCTACCTCCCGCTCGCGGTCGTCCGCGGCCGTGCCGTACGCCGACAGCGCGAGCTGGCCGAGGTCTGGCCCGACGCGGTCGACAACCTCGCCTCCGCCGTACGCGCAGGCATGTCGTTGCCCGACGCCGTGGCCGGGCTCGGTGTCCGGGGCCCGGAGCCGCTCCGCGACGCCTTCACCGCCTTCGGTCTGGACTACCAGGTCAGCGGCCGCTTCGGCGACTGCCTGGACCGGCTGAAGGCACGGCTCGCCGACCCCGTCGGGGATCGCGTGTGCGAGAGCCTGAGGGTCGCCCGCGACGTCGGCGGGGGAGACCTCGGGCGGCTGCTGCGCAACCTGTCGGGCTACCTCCGCGATGACGCCCGCACCCGCTCCGAGCTCGAGGCCCGCCAAGCGTGGACCGTCAACGGCGCCCGCCTCGCGGTCGCGGCCCCGTGGGTCGTCCTGCTGCTGATGTCGTTCCAGACCGAGGTGATCCGGCGCTACGCATCGGGTGCCGGGGTGGTCGTGCTCGCGGTGGGTGCCGGTCTGTGCCTGGTCGCCTACCGGCTGATGATGCGCATCGGTCGACTGCCCGTGGAGCGGAGGATCCTGTCGTGACCGCGGCCCTGTGGGGAGCGGTCCTCGGCGGCACGCTGGGTGCCGGACTCCTGCTGGTGATCGCCCGGTTGCGGGTGATGGGTCGCGCGCAGCTCTCGGACCGGGTGCTGCCCTACGTCCGCGACCTGCCCCAGGTGTCTCCGACCGCGAGCCCGAGCAGGCAACCCGCACCTCCACTCGTCGGCGCGGCCGTGGCCGTCTACGGGCCGGTCCTGCGGGCGCTGGCCGACGGCGTCGAGCGGGTGCTGGGCGGGGCGACCTCCGTCCGGCGCCGGCTCGAGCGGGCCGGCCTCGACCTCACCGTCCACGACGTCCGCGTCCAGCAGGTGGTGTGGGGCCTGGTCGGCTTCGGCGTCACGGCGGCGTGGGGGCTGCTGCGCTCCCTCGGCGGTGGCGGCAACGTCGTGGGACACCTGCTCGTCAGCGGGGTGGCGTTCACCGCGGGCGTCCTGGCCCGCGACACCTGGCTGACCTCCCAGGTCCGGGCACGCGAGCGCCGCATCCTCGCGGAGTTCCCGACCGTCGCCGAGCTGCTCGCCCTGTCGGTCGCGGCCGGTGAGAGCCCCGTCGGAGCGCTGGACCGCGTGGTCCAGCGGTGCCGCGGGGAGCTCAGCCGCGACCTGGCCCGGGTGCTCGCCGAGATCCGCACCGGCGAGCCCGTCGGCGTCGCGTTCGACCGGCTGGCCGCGACCACGGGTGTCCCCGTCGTCGCCCGGTTCGCGCAGGGCGTGGCCGTCGCCGTCGAGCGGGGTACGCCGCTGGCCGACGTCCTCCACGCCCAGGCCGCCGACGTGCGCGAGGCGGCCCGCCGCGAGCTCATCGAGTCGGCCGCCCGTCGCGAGGTGCTGATGATGATCCCGGTGGTCTTCCTGGTGCTCCCGGTGACCGTGCTCTTCGCCTTCTGGCCAGGCGTCGTCGGCCTCAGCCTCTCGGCCCCCTGAGCCCCACCTCTCCAGCCCCACCCCTCTCGGGAAAGGAACCACCATGACCACCCTCCACCTGCTGGCACTGACGCTGGTCGGAGCGCTGCCGGCGCGCACCCGCGACGACCGGGGCGACGTGCCCGGCTGGGTCCTCGTCACCGTGATGTCCGCCGGCATCGTCGGTGTGCTGACGATCGTGGCCCAGGACGAGCTCTCCTCGCTGCTGCGTCGGGCGCTGCGCCAGGTCCAGTAGTGGGGCACCGGGGCCGAGCCCTCCGACCGCGCGCCGCTCGAGGCGCGGCGGTCGTCGACTTCGTGCTGGTTGTGGTGGTGCTCGTGCCGCTGGTGCTCGGGGTGCTCCAGGTCTCGCTGGTCCTGCTGGTCCGCAACACCCTGACCGCCGCGGCCTCCGACGGCGCCCGCTACGCCGCCACGGTGGGCCGCGGGCCGTCCGACGGCGCCGCTCGCACCCGCGACCAGATCGCCGGCGCGCTGGCCGCCCGGTTCGCCGAGGACGTCACCGCCCGCGTGGTGTCGGTGGACGGCACGCCCACCGTCGTGGTGACGGTCCGGGCGAGCGTGCCCGCGCTGGGCCTGGGCGGCCCGGGGGTGGACCTCGAGGTCGACGGGCACGCGGTGCAGGAGCTCCAGCCGTGACCGTGACGCCGGCTCGTGTGGCCCCCTCGCGTGTGGCGGAGCGCGCGCCATGGCCCGCGCTGAGCCACACGAGGCGGGGCCACCACAGGCGCGATGAGGAGGGCAGCGCGCTGGTCGAGGTGGTGTGGCTGGGGGTGCTGCTCCTGCTCCCGATGCTCTGGATCGTGCTCAGCGTCTTCGAGGTGCAGCGGGGCGCGTTCGGCGTGGAGGCAGCGGCCCGGTCCGCCGCGCGGGCCTACGTGCTCGCCGGCGACGACGCCACCGGCCGGCAACGAGCAGAGGCGGCGGCGCGCCAGGCGCTCACCGATCAGGGGCTGGAGGAGGCGCCGCTGGAGATCCGCGTGGACTGCACCGTCCCGGCCGCCTGCCACAGCGGGACCTCGGTGGTCACCGTCGTCATCGGGACCCGGGTCGACCTGCCGTTCCTGCCAGACCTGCTCGGGGCGGGGGAGCCGAGCTTCGCCCTCGACGCCGCCCACAGCGTGCCGGTGGGGCGCTACCAGGAGGTGAGCGTCCCGTGAACCATCGACCGACCCGGGCACGCGGGCGGGGCCAGCGCGGCTCGGTGACACCGCTGATCGTCGGCTTCGCCACCGTCCTGGCGCTCGGCATCGCGCTGGTCACCGACGCGACCGCGGCCTACCTGCAGCGCTCGGGTCTCAGCACGCTCGCCGACGGTGCCGCGCTGTCCGGCGCCGACGCCGGCGCCACCGGTCGCAGCACCTACACCGAGGGCGTCCCCACCGATGACCTGCCCGTCGATGCGGCGGCGGCGCGCGCGGGGGGGGAGGCGTACCTCCGCCAGGTGCGGGCGCACGAGGAGTACCCCGGCCTCCGCGTCGCCGTCCGCGTCGACGCCGCCACCAGCAGCGTGCACGTGCGCCTCACCGCGCCCCTCGACCTCCCGCTCGCCATCCCCGGCGCGGCAGCGGACACGACCGTCGCCGCCGAGGGCGAAGCCAGCTCGCTGGTCGGGGAGTGACCTGCCCCACCGTGGGTCGTGCCCCTGAGCGGGCGCCACTGATCCTCGCGGTGCTGCTGCCCGCGGTGCTGCGCGGTGCCCCGGTGACCACGCCGATGCTGCTGATCGGCACCGGCATGCTGATCGGGCTGACGCCGCTGCCCGAGGACCTGCCGATCGGCCCCCAGGACAACCGCGCCCTCATCGAGCACGCCACCGAGCTCACCGTGATCGTCGCGTTGATGGGCGTCGGCCTGGCGATCGACCGGCCGCTGGACCTGCGGCGGCTCTCCTCCTGGCGAACCTGGTCACCCGCCTGGCGCCTGCTCGGCATCGCGATGCCGCTCTCCATCGCCTCGGTCGCCCTGCTCGGATGGACCCTGGGTGCGGCACCCGCGGTGGCGCTGCTGCTCGGCGCGGTGCTCGCACCGACCGACCCCGTCCTCGCCTCCGACGTCCAGGTCGGCGGGCCGACGGTCGCCGAGGGTGAGGAGGAGGTGGCGTCGGAGACCGAGGACGACGAGGTCCGCTTCGCCCTCACCTCCGAGGCCGGGCTCAACGACGGGCTCGCCTTCCCCTTCGTGTACGCCGCGATCCTGCTCGCCACCGAGGGCGCCGTCACCGAGTGGGGTGCCCGCTGGGTCGCGTGGGAGCTGCTCGGGAAGACCGCCATCGGTGTCGTCGCCGGGATGCTCGTGGGGCACCTCCTGGCGCGGGTGGCCTTCCGGGCAGGCAATCCGGCGCTGCGCGTCGCCGAGCGCGGGGAGCCGCTGCTCGCCGTCGCGGCGCTGCTGACGGCGTACGGCGTCGGCGAGGTTGCCCAGGGCTACGGGTTCCTCGCGGTCTTCGCCTGCGCGATGACGTTCCGAGCGGCGGAACGGCGCCACAGCTACCACCGCGACATGCACCAGGTCGTCGAGCGGCTCGAGCGGCTGCTGACCCTCTTCGTGCTGCTGGCGCTCGGCATCGCGCTGACGCGTGGCCTGCTCGAGGACCTGGACTCGCGCTCGGTCGCTGTCGCGGTCGCCGTCGTCGGACTGATCCGCCCGGCGGCGGCGTGGGTCGCCCTGGCGGTCCGGGCCCCCTCCGAGGGGACCGGGACGCTCACCCGCCGCGAGCGGTTCGCGACCGCGTTCTTCGGGGTCCGTGGCGTCGGCTCGCTGTACTACCTGGCCTACGCCGGCGCCGACGTCGCCGACTTCCGCGATGGCTGGCTGTGGTCGACGGTCGGGCTCACCATCGTGCTGTCGGTGGTGGTGCACGGCGCCACGGCAGGGCCGGTGATGAGCCGGCTCGAGTGCCGCCGCGCGCAAGGGACCACCCCGACGCCGGGGCGGGGTCCCGAGGGGGAGCCGGAGGCCGCGGACGCGGCCATCGGGTGAGGGGTCTCACCCGGCCGGGTGGTTAGTCGGGACCTCCGTGGGGGACACCTGAGATCGCGCGGCGCTGCACCGCACGGTGCTGTCGCCGTGGCCGAGAGGCCTCCCTCCCCGTTCGACCATCCTCAGGAGATCCCCCATGTCTCGACGCGTCCTCGCGCGCCCTCTTGCCGCCGCCACCGTGGCCTCGGCACTCGTCCTCACCACCCCCGTGGCCGCCCTCGCCGGCGACCAGGGCAACGGAAAGGGCAATGGCAAGCAGGGCACCTCCGCCTCGCAGGCGGACAAGCCCGGCAAGAAGTCCAACGGCAAGTCCCAGGGCAAGGGGAAGGGCCAGTCGAACGGCAAGTCCCCGGCCGAGGGGAAGGGCCAGTCGAACGGCAAGTCCCCGGGCGAGGGGAAGAGCCAGTCGAACGGCAAGGCCGAGGGCAAGTCCAACGGCTCCTCGAAGGGCACGGCGACCGGCAAGGCGACCGGCAAGGCGACCGGCAAGGCGAAGCAGGATCCGGCCGGCAACAACGGCACCGTCAAGATCGCGCCGTACGGCGAGATCGACCGCATCCCCAACAACACCCCGCACCCGGGCTGCACGTTCCAGGTCGAGTGGTACGGCTTCGACGAGGGCGACGACGTCGTCTCGCAGGTCTCCTTCGCCATGCAGGCGCCCACCTCCGACGTGGCGCTGGGCGTCGACGGCCCCACCGAGGTGTTCGTGGGCGGTGACAGCGCCACCGGTGCCGGCACCGAGACCGGCCTCGACGGGCGCGAGACCTACACGCTCTCCTTCGACGGCGAGCCGCACCCGAAGCAGGGCTACCACGTGAAGCTGACCGTGGCGACGCCCCGCAGCCAGGGCAACGACACCAAGACCAAGGTCTTCTGGGTGGAGGACTGCGAGCCCGGCACGGTCGAGGACTCCGGCACGGACACCGAGGACGAGGGCACCGGCGAGGACGGCGACGACTCCGCCGTCGCCGGCACCTCCTACGAGACCGGGGCCGACGAGGGCTTCGACAACGCCGAGACCGGCGAGGAGGGTGCCGTGATGGGCACGACCCTCTCGCTCGACGACAGCGACACCGCCGGCACCACCGGGGCCGACGGCTCCGCCGTGCCGACCGGGGTCGACGCGGGTGTCGAGGGCACCGCCCTCGACCGGGCCGGTGATCTCGCCCGCTCGCCATGGGCGCTGCTGGTGCTGGGCCTCGGCCTGGCCGCCGGTGCGGCCGCCGTGGTGACCCGTCGTGCCGGTCGCTGAGGCCGGGCAGCGTGCGGGCCGCCACCGACAACCGGGGCCGGTCCTGGCTCTCGGGAACTCTGGCCCTGGTCGCCGCGTCGCTCGTCGTCCTCGGACTTCTCTGGTGGTGGCAGCAGCCGGGCTCGTCCTCGGACCCCTCCGCGAGCGTGTCGTCGACCCCGAGCAGCTCCAGCGGCTCGACCGGGACGCCGATGCGGGCCTCGACGCCACCGCCGGCCAAGCGACTGCCCTCCCGGCCGGGTGACCCCACCCGGCTGAGCATCCCTGCGCTCGACGTCGACACCGAGGTCGACGCGGTAGGCACCCGACGTGACGTGCTCGTCCCGCCGGCCGACCCGCAGCGGGTCGGCTGGTGGGGCGGGGGCGCCGCTCCCGGCGAGCCGGGTCGGGCCCTGCTGGCAGGCCACACGGTGCACACCGGGGGAGGGGCGCTCGACGACCTCGAGATGCTCGAGCCCGGGGACCGGGTCGTGGTCGGGGGCGAGGGCAGCCGCACGCGGTGGGTGGTCGACAGCGTGCGCGTCCTGGCCAAGGGCGAGCTGGCCCGCGAGGCCGAGCGGGTCTTCGCCCAGGACGGGCCGCCCCGCCTGGTGCTGCTGACCTGCGAGGACTGGGACGGAGCGGCGTACCGCAGCAACGTGGTGGTGGTCGCCCGCCCCGCCTGAGCGTCCGGCTCACCTGGTGGCGATGACGTAAAGATTGCCCGAGGGCTCGGAAATCGCCGCCGACCCTTCCTACCCTGGGGGGCATGCGTCACCTCTCGGGTCTCCTCGTCGTCCTCCTCATCGCCCCTCTCCTGGGCGTGGGGCTCACCGCCGCGCCCGCGGGCGCGCGCACCCCGTCGAACTTCCAGAAGGGCATCCACCGGCTCACCAACGACATCCGCGCGGACCACGACAAGGACAAGCTCGCCAAGCGCGCGTGCGTCAAGCGGTTCGCGAAGAAGCAGGCCAGGAAGATGGCCCGGCAGGAGCGGATGTTCCACCAGGCGCTCGAGCCGATCGCCGAGAAGTGCGGTCTGACCAAGGTCGGGGAGAACGTCGCCGTCGGCTTCACGGCCCCGCAGGGCGTCCTGGATGCCTGGATGGACTCCGACGGTCACCGCAGGAACATCCTCGACGGCGACTTCACCCTGCTCGGGGTCGGCGCCAAGCAGAGCGAGGACGGCACGTGGTACCTCGCGCAGGTCTTCGGCCGGAAGTGAGGCGCCCTCCGGGGCGCGAGTAGGACCGGCGTACGCCGGGGCCGTAGGCTTCCCCCTTGTGGCAGGCCCTGACTACGACGTCGAGATCAAGCAGCTCCAGGCGACGATGCGCACCATCGAGCAGGTGCTCGACCTGGAGGCGATGAAGTCCGAGATCGCCGACCTCGGCGAGCAGGTCGCGGCTCCCGACCTCTGGGACGACCAGGCCAACGCCACGCGCGTGACCGGCCGGCTCTCGGACCTGCAGGGCCAGGTCGAGCGCTTCGAGGCGCTCCAGGGCCGCATCGAGGACCTCGGCGTGCTCGTCGAGCTCGGTGTCGAGGAGGGCGACGAGGACTCGCTCGCCGAGGCCGAGCGCGAGCTGGGCAAGATCAAGGCCGCGGTCGAGAGCCTCGAGGTCCGCACCCTGCTGTCGGGGGAGTACGACTCCCGCGAGGCGATCGTGACGATCCGCTCCGGCGCCGGTGGCGTCGATGCCGCGGACTTCGCGGAGATGCTGATGCGGATGTACACCCGCTGGGCCGAGCGCAACAAGTACCCCGTCGAGGTCTTCGACGTCTCCTACGCCGAGGAGGCCGGCATCAAGTCGGCGGAGTTCGCGATCCACGCGCCCTACGCCTACGGCACCCTCTCGGTCGAGGTCGGCACCCACCGCCTGGTGCGGATCAGCCCGTTCGACAACCAGGGCCGCCGCCAGACCTCCTTCGCCGCCGTCGAGGTCGTGCCCCAGCTGGAGCAGACCGACGAGATCGAGGTCGACGAGAACGAGGTCCGCGTCGACGTCTTCCGCTCCGGCGGCCCCGGTGGTCAGTCGGTCAACACGACCGACTCCGCCGTGCGCCTCACGCACATCCCGACCGGGATCGTCGTGTCCTGCCAGAACGAGAAGTCGCAGCTGCAGAACAAGGCCGCCGCGATGATCGTCCTCAAGGCCAAGCTGCTGGCGAAGAAGAAGGCCGAGGAGGCCGCGCTCAAGAAGGACCTCAAGGGCGACGTCGCCGCCAGCTGGGGCGACCAGATGCGCAACTACGTGCTGAACCCCTACCAGATCGTCAAGGACCTGCGCACCGGCTACGAGACCGGCAACCCGCAGCCGGTCTTCGACGGCGAGATCGACGGGTTCCTCGAGGCAGGCATCCGCTGGCGCCGAGGCGCCGAGAAGACCGACGCCTGACCCTCACCCTCGAGCCGGGCCCGGCCCAACAGGTACGCCGCTGGGCCGATCGCTGAGCCGATCAACTGAGCCGATCAACTGGGGCCGGTCGGCTCAGAGCCGCCAGCGCTTGCCGTCGTCCCCGATGTTCCCGTCGAGGTCGTAGGCCACCATCTGCACGAACGTGGCCTTCTTGGAGACCTTGCGCAGCGCGATGCGGCCCTTGGTCCGCTGGCCCTGGTCGAAGACGTCCATGACCTTCCCGCGCCGGTTGGTGAAGACCACGAGGTAGCCGGCGGCGTCGTCGACCGGCTTCCACTTCAGCGTGAGCTTGGTGCCCTTGCGGTTGTAGAAGCCCTTCTTGATCGTGGGACCGGCCAGCGGGTCGGTGGGCTCCACGACCTCCTCGGCCTGGGTGGTGACCTGGGTGCTGGAGATCGGGCCGTCGCCCTCGCCGTTCACCGCCGCCACCTGCACGGTGTAGGTGGTCTCGGGGGAGAGCCCCGTGAAGGTGTGGCTGGTCGTGCCGGGGGAGACGAGCGTGGAGCCGCCGCCGACGAGGCTGACGCGGTAGCCGGTGACGCTCGACCCGCCGTCGTCGGCGGGCGCGGACCAGGTCGCGGTCGCGGTGGTCGGGGCCGACGAGCTCGCGGACAGGCCGCTCACCTGGCCGGGCACGTCGGCCGTGGTGCCGCCCGAGCAGGTGACGTCGAGGGTGTAGCGGCCGAGCGAGGCGTAGTCGTCGTACCCGGTGTCGACGCTGCCGGTGCCGACGCCGTCGACCCGGGCGGCCGGTGGCCCTCGGTGTGGTTCCAGCCCACCGAGCA
>LUMU01000034.1_pt1 | contig 41170 bp, 60 predicted proteins | sample 729751 | NCBI WGS metagenome assembly LUMU01 (sample SAMN03860300, study PRJNA289734) | marine metagenome | biome: seawater column; feature: ocean; material: water; isolation source: Red Sea water column Station 192 - depth 100m | place: Saudi Arabia: Red Sea | collected 2011-10-15 | depth 100 m
GTGTATACGAGGGGAGAGAGAAAACTAATGAGGGCGTTGTTGGGTTCCTTAACAAGGTGTGTGAAAATGAATTTGAACCTTATATTGAGAGTTCTTACCAAGCGTTGGCCGACTACGTGAGTGCATATGATCAAAAGATGCAAATGAAGCGAGGGAACATCGCTGAGAGGGGTATATGGACTGCTAAGAAGCGTTATATCCTTAATGTATGGGATAGTGAAGGTGTTCGATATGAAGAACCCAAACTCAAGATGATGGGTATTGAGGCAGTCAAATCCTCCACACCAGCACCTTGTCGGACCATGATTAAGGATGCTCTCAAGATCATGATGAATGGAACAGAAGAAGAAGTAATTGACTTTATTGATAAGTCTAGGAAGGAGTTTAAGAAACTTCCTCCAGAAGATATTGCCTTTCCTCGATCAGCAACTAATGTTGTCAAGTATCAAGCACATTCTACAATTTATGCAAAAGGAACTCCCATACATATACGTGGTGCATTATTGTATAACCATTATGTCAAACAACATAAGTTAGACAATAAGTATTCTCTCATTCAGAACGGCGAAAAAATTAAATTCTGTTACCTGAAAAAACCTAATATTATTCATGAGAATATTATTTCGTTTATTCAGGATTTTCCTGTGGAGATTGGTCTTGACAAGTACATAGACTATGACCTACAATTTGACAAAGCCTTCTTGGAACCACTCAAAATCATTCTTGATGCTATTGGGTGGAACGTTGAGAAAACTGTAAACCTAGAACTCTTTTTTTCCTAATGGAATTACCTATCAACGATAAAGATTTAGCAATCATTGTATCTGCACTTTCTTTGGGTGGTGATGCAAGATTATATCATCTGTTGAAAGGAGTAAAAGAGGACAGAGCACTAAAGGAGAGAACCACTTAATGGATTTTTTGAAAGACATTGTAAAAGAAATCGGAGATGACTTCACCCAACTCGCATCAGATATTGACGACACTGAAAAATATGTGGATACGGGTTCGTACATTTTTAACGGACTCGTTTCAGGTTCTATATTTGGTGGCGTATCTGGGAACAAGATTACTGCTATTGCTGGTGAGTCTAGCACTGGAAAAACTTTTTTCAGTCTCGCTGTCGTTAAGAACTTCCTTGATAGTAACCCTGACGGTTACTGCTTATATTTTGACACTGAAGCCGCTGTTAACAAGTCTCTTCTCTCAGATAGGGGAATTGACTTAAATCGACTGGTTGTTATTAATGTAGTAACTATCGAAGAGTTTAGGGTGAAGGCCCTTAAGGCAGTTGATAAATATATCAAAATGCCCATAGAGGATCGCCAACCTTGCATGTTTGTGTTAGATTCTTTGGGTATGCTTTCCACAGAGAAAGAGATTAGAGATGCATTAGATGATAAGCAAGTAAGGGACATGACCAAATCCCAACTTGTTAAAGGTGCTTTTAGAATGCTCACTTTGAAACTTGGTCAAGCAAACATTCCACTTATAGTTACAAACCACACTTACGATGTCATTGGATCTTACGTTCCTACAAAAGAAATGGGAGGAGGTAGCGGCCTCAAGTACGCAGCGAGTACAATCATATATCTTAGCAAGAAAAAAGAAAAGGATGGAAAAGAAGTCATTGGAAACATTATCAAAGCAAAGACTCACAAATCACGTTTAAGTAAGGAGAATAAAACTGTTGAGATACGTTTATTTTATGATGATCGTGGTCTTGACCGTTACTATGGTCTATTGGAACTGGGTGAGATTGGGGGACTCTGGAAGAATGTCGCAGGAAGATATGAGATTGGAGGCAAAAAGATATACGCAAAACAGATCCTTTCAGATCCAGACACCTACTTTACTGATGATGTCATGCAAGCCCTTGATGAGATAGCACAAAAGGAATTTAGTTATGGAGAAGGTTGAGTTTCTAATTCTTAGAAACCTTTTATATAATGAGGAGTATGTTCGCAAAGTAGTTCCTTTCCTTAAGGCAGAATACTTTGAGAATTTTAACGAGAAGGTTGTATTTGAAGAGATTCTAAATTTCGTTCAAGAATATAATCAACCTGCAACGAGAGAAGTTCTTTGTATTGAGACTGAGAAACGTCAAGATATAAATGATTCTTCTTTCAAAGAGATTAGTGATTTAATTACTTCTCTTGAAGAATCTCCTTCTGAATTTAATTGGTTAGTTGATACTACTGAGAAGTGGTGTCGAGATCGTGCTATATATTTGGCACTGATGGAATCAATTCAGTTAGCAGATGGAAAAGATGAATCCAAAGGAAGGGATGCTATTCCTACTATTCTCTCTGATGCTCTTTCTGTTTCTTTTGATACTAATGTAGGACACGATTATCTAAGTGTTTATGAAGAAAGATACGAATCGTACCACAGGAAGGAGGATAAGATCTCCTTCGACCTCGAATACTTTGACACTCTACATCACTCTCGAAATGGCAGAGGAAAAGATTGCGGAGAGGATCGATGCTAACCTACTTAATGTTAATATACAGGACATAACTGATCTACCAAAACAGATGTTTGATAGTAAGGTAACTAACCTTGCTCAGAAAACACAAGGAACATTAATTATTAAAGAGTATCCTACTGCTTCTGCACATTCAGGACATTTTAAAAGTCTTTTGAATGAACTTGCATTGAAAAAATCATTCAGACCTGATATAATATTCATAGACTATCTTAATATCTGTGCCTCATCACGATACAGAGCAGGAAGTAATGTCAATTCCTACTCATACATCAAAGCAATTGCAGAAGAATTACGGGGTCTCGCAGTTGAGGCGAACCTTCCGATTGTATCTGCCACTCAAACTACTCGTAGCGGCTTTGCTAGTAGCGATGTGGACCTTACTGACACCTCTGAGTCTTTTGGACTCCCTGCTACTGCTGACCTTATGTTTGCCCTTATTTCTACAGAAGAGTTGGAGGGTTTAAATCAGATCATGGTCAAGCAATTGAAGAATAGATACAATGATCCAACGGTTAACAAGAGATTCATTGTTGGTATTGATCGTGCCAAGATGAGATTGTATGATTGTGAACAAAATGCACAACAAGATGTGATTGACAATGGACAAGAAGAAGAGTATAATCCCGAAGAGAAACCTAAAAAATCATTTAACGACTTTAAATTCTAATGGGGAAATTTCTAAAAACAATTCATCCAGAAAATAGATCTGAACTTGCAGAATCCGATTTAACTGCATTACAGAAAGATTTAATCATGTACATGAATGATCTGTCTGATGAACACATAACAGTGGCTGTTAATCATTTTGCATCACAACAGCATACTCCTTTTGGTGCTCAACAGAAAAATCCATTAAGAAAGTGGATTGAGTCTACGAAGTCATGGAAATATCATCTTGAAGATAAAAAATTAGGTGAACAAATAAAAAAACAAAATAAAGAAAGAACTGAAAAAGCAATCCAGTTAAAAAAGCAATGGGGTATATCATGACTGTAGACACTAATAAGTATCTAGATTTTGTTACTGAAGTTACTAGTCTTCCTAGTACAGATCTAGCAGCATTACTTTCTCGTATCACTGAACTTGATATTGAACAAGATGCAGATGTTCCTAGATTGTTAACTGCTGCACTTGGTTTGACTGCTGAGTCAGGTGAGTTTACTGAGGTGGTAAAGAAGATCATTCTTCAGGGTAAACCATATAATGAAGAGAATGTCTTTCATATGAAGAGAGAACTTGGAGATATATGCTGGTATTTGGCACAGGCTTGTATGGCACTAGATACTACATTCGATGAAATCATTGAGATGAATGTAGACAAACTCAAAGCAAGATATCCTGGTGGAGAGTTTGATGTTCATCAATCAGAAAACCGCAAAGAAGGAGATCTATGAGTAGACAACAGACTCTTAAGTTTACTATCAGACAAGATGGTCGTGTAACTGAAGAAGTTATGGGAGCAACATCTAATGAGTGTGTAGAACTCACCAGAGAAATAGATAATAAACTTGGAGAATTAGAAACTCGTCAATTTAAACCCGAATTTTACTCTAACAATGTCGCACTTCAGCACAATCAGGACAAAGCTCAAGAACAAACCACAACTACAGGAGGCACTGGAGATACTTCAGTATGATGTAAAGGAATATCAGGAACTTAAAGTAACTGGAGCACATGGTATTGGACATGAGACAGTAGAAGCAGAACTTGCTATTGGTACTGATATTGGGTTTCGTTTGAACGAAATAACAGGTGTATATGAATTGGTAGCAGATTTAGAAACTTGGAATCAACCTATTTCTGTAGAGAGATTTATAGATAAGGTCACTCAACAGTATGCACGTATGACAGTTCATAATGTGGTACAAGATATGGGATTTCAAGTTGACGAAGAGTGGGAGATGGAAGATAATAGTATTGAACTTACAGTTACAAGGTGGGTTCAATAAATAATTAAAAAGTTTGGTTAGATGGCAACTAAAAGCACTGAGAAAAAGACCTCTTTGGAACCCTCAGAGGTCTTTTGTGCTGCTGGTTTATTGATTCCTACATCAACAATAAATGAACTTGTAAAAGATAATACAGGTGGTGATTTAATAAGTTGGGCCGCAACGGAAGGATTAGCAGCAGTATCTAATGTTAAACCTCTTGATAATAGGTTTAAACAAATGTTTAAGACTGCTCCTACTTTGAAGGATAAAAAAAGAAATGACTTAGTTGCTAATATTGTGGCAGGGTTTTCTGCTGCAATTGGAATTAAAAAATTTATTAGAATGTTTGGAGATAATGTAGATGTTCTCCCTGCTGTTTATTTGACAGGAGCCCAATGGCCTCAAGCTGTATCTGATTTTAGGTTAAAAAATGAGGCAAGTGGATTTGATTATAACTCTTCTGATATGGTAGTAGAAGTTGATAGTCATACTTATTATGGTATTTCTCTAAAGAAAAAGAAAAATGTAAAAGGTGCAGACCCTACAATTATTAATAAGGCATATTCTACTTTTATCGATGGACCTAAATTTGAAAATCAAAGGGAAAAACTTAATGAGATAAGGCAAAAATATTTTCCAGAGATAGTAAAGAAAGCTCAAAAGGATGGGATTATTAATATTAAAGATTTGGATAAGATGACTAATGAGCAAATATGGAATCATAAAGTCCAAGCTCCTAATGGAGGTAAAAAATATGATTTAATTAATATTAAAGGATTTAATAAGGATGATAAACCAGTTGATTTAAGTGATATTGAAGGTACTGTTGAAGGTAATACATTTTTTGATGCTACTAAGAAAGGTCAAGTAGGATTAAGGGATTATATTAATGCAGACTTGGCAAAAAATGATAATGAATTATATCAAGGATTTAATGATATCATTCAAAAAAATGCGACCTATTTTGCTGATAGTTTAATCGATATTGTTTTGAAAACTAAAATGCAAACCAAACTTCAAGCAAAAGATATTGGAGATATGTTTTTTGAATTTGCTTTGGTAACGGGATATGCTGATTATTCTCCTAATAAAAAAGATCCGAGTAAAGATAAATTGGTATTAAAACCTGCAAAAGTTATACCTCAACATACAATACTATGTGGTTTAGCAAATCTAGCAGGAAATAAAAAACCATATAAAATGGAATTTGATAAAGCACAGAAGGAAGCTACTAATGCAGCAAAAATATTTTATAAGTTATCTAAAGATGGAACTACCATTTTAGATTTGCAGTTAAGATATAAGGGAGATTTTAAACAACAACCACAATTTTTTGCTACTTTATCTGATGATTTCATCACTCAGATGCAGGATGATTGTATTATTGAGAAATAAAACAACACTAAATATAGTATATAAGTAAGTTATATGAAGAGTTTTTTCCAATTTTTAACTGAAACTGAGTCCAGAGCTAAAGAACAGGCACGTAAATTAGGACTCAAGAGCGACGGCCATGGTGGTTGGATAGATCGTCGTGGAGAATTTGTTGCGAAAACAGAAGGAGATAGGTTAAGATTTTTTGATAAGGGTAAAAAAGCAGCAGAAGATCCTGGTCAAACTAAGAAACGCACACCAGAACTTCCAGTCAACGCAAAGAAACAAGCACAAGGCCCAGTTCAACAAATGTTGAAACGACGTAAGGATGATGACCTTGCAGGAGCACCTTTACAGAAAAAACCAGAGGAAGAAGGTAAAGAAGGTGAAGGTCAGACCCTAACAACAGCATTTGGACGGTTCAATCCACCTACTGTGGGACATGAAAAGTTATTAAGTGCTGCAAGAAAAGCAGCCGCAGGTGGGCCACTCAAGATTTATCCCTCTAGAACACAGGATCCAAAGAAAAATCCTCTTGATCCTGACATGAAGATCTCTTATATGAAGAAAATGTTCCCAGATTATGAGGAAGAGATTGTTAATGATTCAGAGATGAGATCTATCTTTGATGTGCTTAAAACTGCTGATGAAGATGGGTTTGATAGTGTGAATATTATCGTTGGAGCAGACAGACAAGCAGAATTTGAGAATTTAGCAGTCAAATATAACGGAGAACTCTATGATTTTGACCAAATTAGGGTTATTTCTGCTGGTGTAAGGGATTCTGATGCAGAAGGAGTGGAAGGAATGTCTGCATCGAAGCTGAGAAAGGCAGTTCAAGACGATGATTTTGATACATTTAGACGTGGAACACCCAAAGGATTGAAAGATGCGGATGCACAGGCAGTTTTTGATGCTGTTCGCACTGGAATGGGAACTAAGAAGAAAAAAGTAAAAGAGTCTTATGATTTATGGGAGATTGCACCTAGAGATGATAGTAAAGGACTTAGAGAGAACTATGTACAAGGATTAATTTATAAAATAGGTGATATTGTAGAGAGTTTACACACAGGATTGATAGGGGAAATCATCCGTAGAGGCACAAATCACCTTATATGTGTGACAAAAGAGAACTATATGTTTAAATCATGGGTAAAAGATGTGATGGAAGCAGTAAAACCAGGTGAAAACAATGCAAATCAACGATTAGTAGGCACAGATGCTTATCTTAAGTTCGTACAATCAATGACTCCTGGTTCATCTTACGGAAGACAGTTTATAAATAAATATAAGAAAAAGAAGAACTAGGCTAGTCATGTCTCAATTAAATCCATTGAATGATCTTTCCAGAATATATTTGGATAAGGTGGCACTAATGAATCGTCAAGAAGAACAGAATGATGTAGAGAGATGGCAAGGTGTTCTCGACGATCAAATGGAGAAATCCTCCAAGAAATTAGCAACTTTAGGTGCTCCTACTATGGAAGAGGAGAAGAAAGCTGCAAAGGACTATGATGGTGATGGTAAGATAGAGAGTGGTAAGGATGAGTACTTTGGTTCTAAAGATAAGGCCATTAAGAAAGCAATGGGTAAGAAAGTAAAAGAAGAAGTAGAAGAAGTAGATGAAGCAATGTCTTCATATGACAGAGCAAGAAAAGCAGCAGCAAGAAGAGCAGCAGATAGAAATGCTAAAAGAAGACGTGGTGAAATGGGTGGTAGAATGGAAAGAGAAACTTATACAAGTGAAGGTGGCACAGAGATGCATCATAAGGGATACAGAGCAACTCCTATGAAAGAAGCAAAAAGACTTTCTAATTGGAGAGATGATCTTAGTGATCTAATTGAAGTTGCTCCAATGACTGATGTGGAGATGGAGAAGGAAGTAAAAGAGAAAAAGGTTAATAATAAGGTTGTTATCAACCCTAAGATGAGTGAAGCTGTTGCTCAGATTGGTGGTGAAGTAATTTCTGAGACAGAAGTAGATCTTCAAGAGAAGCAAAAGGACACTCCTGATCAGGTTAAAGCTGTGATTGCTTATGATAGAGCAAGAAAAGGCACTGATGATGCTACTTATGACAGTATGCATGGTAAGAAGAAGCAGGCCAAGAAAGAACGTGACTATGCTAAGTGGCAACGTGATAAGGGAGCAGAAGATGCACAGAAATCAGGTCATCGTTGGAAACATGCCAAGGGATCTACTAGGGAGAAAGAAGGTAAGAAGAGTGAAACACATGCTTATATAAAGGATTCTTTTGCAGTAGAAGGTTATGGTAAGAAAAAGAAGCATGATTGTGCTTCAAAGGTAAAGCATGAGGAGTTTGGAATCGGAAATTGTATCAAAGGTATGCACACCATTGATGAAAACAATATGGTCACACATTATGACGTTGAGTTTAAAGAGTATATTGTTGAAAATTGTCCTGTAGAAGAGTTAGAAATTCTTGTAAGTGAGATGCACATGCATAAGGAAATGAAAGAAGGTGTAGTAAGCAAGGAAGTTAAGGCCCTTCAAAAAGCAGGTAAAACTTTAAAGGATGATCCTGTTGTGAAGGCAGATAAGATTGATACACCAAACTATAAGGGTCAAAAATTTGGAGTGAAAGAAGCAGATGATTGGATTCAGAAAGCAGTTAAGAGACCAGGTGCATTTACTCGTAAGGCTAAGGCAGCAGGGATGAGTGTTCAGCAATTTGCAAAAAATGTTGATGACAATCCTGGCAAGTACAGCACAAGGACTAAGAAGCAAGCAAATCTTGCACAGACTTTTGCTTCAATGAAGAAAGAAGATGTTGAAGAACTCTTTTATACTCTCATAACAGAATGAAAACTTTTAAACAATTAACTGAGGTTAGTGCTTTTGACTTTGTGAAGTCTAAGATTGAGAAGGAGGTTGGAAAGGGTGGTTACGTAAGTAAAGATAACCCTAGAAAACCACAAAGTGCTGCAGAAAAAGCAAAGGTTCGTGCTCATCAAGCAAAAGTTGATGCAGAAAATGCAGCAGAACGTAAGAAAGACCCATCACAGGGTCGTTATCCTAAAGGTTAATGATGACACTTCCTGAAATACATTATGATGAATGGTTCCACCAGAAACATCCTCATGATGATATGCCAATAGCAACTAATGACAGATTTGATATGTATGGATCATCAGATGCAGATGATGCCTATTCATCACGTCATGAAACAACTCCTGTATTTGAAAAGAGTGCAGAAGAAATTGTGACAATGCATGAAAAGGCCTATAGATTAGCAAGAGCCAAATACAATCCCTTTGCTGTAGGGGGATCGGAGAACATTCATGACTTTGATTCAAAGGATTAAAGAAGAAATTGAGGATAGGATTAAGGAAGCAAATCAATATGCTTACCTTAAAGAACAACACCGTTTAGCTTGTCACATGGAGGAGGACTATGAATCTGAATGAAGTATCACCTCCTGGTTGGGGGCATACCAAGGCAGAAAAGGAAAAGACTAAACCCAATAAACCCAAGTCAAAGATTGGGGGAAGTGCTGCTGCGTTCAAAAGAGCACTCGATGATGGTAGATTCAAAGGACTTCCTGGTAGTACAACCAAGAAGGAAAAGACTGCTGATATGTTTAAGTTAATGTGGTCTATGAAAAAGAAAGGTGACAAACCACATTACAAACCTGGTACAGACAAGAAGTATAAGAAGTACCAAACTGAGGGTTCGTTACATAAGTGGTTTAAGGGATCTAAGTCTAAGGATGGTAAACCTGGTTGGGTGAATGTCACTACAGGTGGTACTTGTGCAAGTGATAAACCAGGTGAGGGAACACCTAAGTGTGTTTCTCGCAGTAAGTATGAAAGTATGTCAAAATCAGAGAGATTATCTGCATCAAGACGCAAAAAGGCAGCAGATCCTGGTCAACAACAGAAGACAGGAGCCGCAAAACCTACATATGTTAGGACTGATTCTAAGAAGAAAATGAAAGAGGAAACAGCAATGCAGGATAATAATCTTTATGGGGATGCGTATGCTGGTTTGAAGAGGAAAATTGGTAGTAAAAAGAAGCATGATAAACCTGCAGTGAAAGAAGGTGTCATATCAACTATTGTTAGACCCAAAAAAAAGGTAGAGAAGAAACCTGAAAAGGCTATGGATGCAGGTGCAAGAGCAAGAAGAAAGGTGGCAAGAAGAGTACATGCTAAGTATGTTTCTGGTAGTGAGAATTTAGTGCCAGATAGCATCAGAGAGGACAAAGTTCTTAAGACTGTTGCAAAGGAATTAGATGGTGCAAGTAAAATGCACAAAGGTCAGGCAAATAAAATAAAAAAACATCTCAAGGATATGAGAAAGGAAGCAAAGGATGTTAAATTAGAGACTAAAAAGAACTGTGGTTGTGGACAGGATCCTTGTGTAACTTATGGTAAGAAAGAACTTACTCAAGTTCAAAAAGTAGATGAAGCATGTTGGAAGGGTTACAAAGCCTATGGTATGAAGAAAAAAGGAAATAGAATGGTTCCTAACTGTAAACCTATTGGTAGTGTGAAGAAAGAAGAAAAGGGTTATCAACCAGAAATAGAACATAGTAAACTGGGTGATGCTAAAAAGAAGGCAGACAAGAAAAGAGAATCTAAGTTACCACCACATCTACAGGGTGATGCTATTGGTAAGATGAAGAAAGCATTTGCTTCAGAGGATTATTATGCTGGAACAGGTGAGAAGGTTGCTGCAAGAACCAAAAAGTATATGGATAAGAAGGGTATGAAGGGTGCTCCTGGTTTAGATGCTATGAAGGCAAGAGAAGCAGAGCACAAAGCAAAACGTGGGGTTAAAGAAGAAATAGTAACTGAGGCAGATCCTAGACTCGCCATCTATCAATCAGGCATGACTGATGCATCTAGAGTAAAAGGCCCTGTTGGTAAGACAGTAGATAAGGTAAAGGATAAGGTCAAGAGGGTTTTAGGAAAGAAGGATAAAGTTAGTAGTCATTTAGATAGATATCGTTTTCAGTCAGGTATGGATAATTATCTGAAGTCTAAGGTAAAGAAAGAAGAAGTAGTAACAGAAGAGGATAAGAAAGGTAAGGGTAGTGGTACAAAGGATGCTTGCTATCATAAGGTAAAAGCAAGTGCAAAGGTCTGGCCTTCTGCATATGCATCTGGTAGATTAGTTCAGTGCCGTAAGAAAGGTGCTGCTAACTATGGTAAGAGTAAGAGTGAAGGGTTTGAAGGATGGGCAGACAATACCATTCTTGAAAAAACAGCAGCATGGACAAGAAAAGAAGGTAAGAACAAGGAAGGTGGTCTAAATGAGAAGGGTAGGAAGTCTTATGAAAAGGCAAATCCTGGTTCTGATCTCAAAGCACCACAACCAGAAGGCGGTTCTAGAAAGAAATCATTCTGTGCTCGTATGGGTGGAATGAAAAAGAAACTTACTAGTGCAAAGACTGCTAATGATCCTGATTCAAGGATCAATAAAGCACTTAGGAAGTGGAAGTGCTGAACTATATAATATAATCGAAATAAATTCATGACTGATTTGGGACTTGATGCCTCTCAGGAGACACGTATTACTGTAATGCAATTAAAAATTGAAAGATTAGAAGAGAAGCAAGATGAGCTTCGTGAGAGATTAAAAGTAGTAGAAAAATGGGTAATAGGAGCAGCTGCAGTATTGGCAGCTGGTACAACTGTTATCGGATTTGCTACTAACATATCTAAAGCATATCTATAAATTAGAGACAGATCTTGGGTCTCTGGTTTTTATAAATAATTTTACGAAAAAATTTTCAGAAGGATAAAAGAATGGCACTTTGGGGTATTTCGACAACACAGGAGACTTGGGCAAATAGTTATGCCATACCTAAGTTCTTAAATGATCAGGACAGGAACTTCACTCCTCACAACTGTTTTGCTGATGATCGTGGATGGATATACCGTACTTATGGAACAACTGTTCATTCAGGTTTAGGTACGATTTATACTGACGCAGTTCTAGTTCCTGTTGCTGGACTTAACACAGTTGCGTCTGCATCTACTGTATTTGGCCCCAGTGGTATAACACCTGTAAGTGAGCAGTGCTATACTGGTATTGCACCTGCCACTCCAGTTGCCGTATTCTTTGAAGATCCTAATAACGCAACCCCTATCACAGTTGCGGCGGGTGGTACAACAGGTGTTGAACCAGCAGCAACAGTTAAGGTTAATGTAGTGTATAACGAACTTGTGTTTGTTAGTACAGGAGCTACTATTAATATTCAGACGTTTGATATTAACAACGAAAATGCAAGCAGTCACATTGTAGGATATGCTGAAACAGCAGTTGGTTCAATAACTGTATTCAATAACACCAACGGAACTGCAGGTGGTGAAAACGAAGTTTACAACCTTACTGGTGTAGACGGAACTGATTTTGCTGGTCAGATTACTAACCGAGTATCATTCGCATTCACTGCTCCTGCAGCAACTGCACTTCTTACAGCGAACGACATCTTTACAGACACTACTGCGGATCATGTTTCAGCCACTAAGGTTGCTGATGGCGGTACTGGTATCGGTACTACAACCTTCTTTGTTTCTAACTCTGATCTAACTGGTGTGGTTGCTGGTGTAAGTTCTGTTACTATTGACACTAATCAGGGAATAGGTAAGACAAATGCCCCAATTGCTTCTGTAGGAAGTACTTCCTTCACTGTTGGTAGACCAGGTGTTACAACTGCTGGATTCTCTACTATTCGTGATCAACTCACAGTGGGTGTTGGTGCTACCATTCAGTTTAGTAACTTAACTGCACAGACCAAACTTAAGGTTCATATGGATAGAGGTATTGTTGGAACAGTTACCTCATTCTATGCGGATGATACTGCTGCTATTAAGACATTCATCAATGCTGGTGTTGCGACTTCACCTGGTGCTGCTCTACCAATCGGTATTGACAGACAGGTTGGTGGTGCTGGTACATTTATGAGTGGATCTTTTGAAGAAAATTATGCTGGAACCGTTGATGGAAGTGCTATCGTAGGTCTTGGAACAACTAGCGTACAGGTAAGTCCAGCAAGTACAACCTTCTAAACACTGCATAATATGATATGATTTTTACTGATTTGAATTCCCAAAATTTTCCATTATTCGCTATAAAAAATTATGAAAATCCACAGGCAGTAACTAGAGCAGATTTTGATAAAGATCTTCAACACTTTAAATATATTAAAAGATTGTTGAAAAGATATAAGAACACAGGTGAGCTTAAGGCTCACCTTCTTCTTAATCACTTTATTATTCTTTACAATATATTTGGTGAAGCAACTACTCCGATGCTGTTCTTCAAAATAGAAGAAGACTTGTGGAGTGTTATGAAAACCTTTGTGGTTTTCTTAGATAAATTACCTGAGTATCCTCATTGTTACATACATGATGTAGTGATTGATGATTATTGCCTTTCTCAATTAAAGGGAATCCAAGATGGAAAGTAAGAAACTGAAAAGAATAATTGATACTGTTAGAGAGGAGATGATGACTACTGGGAGCACTCCTGGTAAACCTGGATTTAGTAGTAAGGCAGATGCAGCAGGCCCTACTGCAGGATTTGATCCTGTGATGGGTAGGATGATGAAGAGAAAGAAAAATATAGGTCTTTGGTCAAGTTCTCTTAAGAAAAAGAAATGAGAGAGGCCATTTTAGATAGACTAGAAAGAGTCATTGAAACCCTTCAGGAAAACAATCAGAAGATGGGACAGATGCTTGCTGTCCATGATGAGAAATTAGACAAACAGGATAGAATCGATGCAGTATTATTTGAGAAAGTGGAATCGCTTCATAGAGAGGTCAACCGTTCGACTGCGGAGATTAAGGCAGGATGTGAGAGAGATATTCGACTGGTAGATAATAGACTCCGCATTATGGAAAAGAAGATGTGGAGTATTTTTGGTGCGTTGAGTATAATAAGTTTTGTAGTTAGTCCAGTTGGACAGAAAATTATAGGGGCATCATTGACAACACCCACCCCTAGCACTATAATACAGGGAACAAAGTAGACCCTTGTAATGGATCTGGTTGATTCCAAATATATTGGACTAGTCTCCTCAAGATTACCCAAATTTAAGAGGGTCAAAGCTAATTTGTATAACTTTCGTTGTCCTATTTGTGGTGATTCTCAGAAGCATAAGAATAAGGCAAGAGGATATCTCTATCCTATAAAAGTTAATACTAATTTTAAGTGCCATAATTGTGGTGCTTCCATGTCCTTTAATAATTTTTTAAAGGAGATAGATCCTGCTCTCCAAAAACAATACGCTATGGAGAAATTTAAGGAGGGACATGCTGGTGGAAGAAACTTTGTTGTAGAAGAACCTGAGTTTACATTTACAAAACCTGAGTTCTCTACTAAACTAGATCTTCCAAAGTGTTCTGAGGTAGAACAAGGTAGAATTTATCTGGAGAAAAGAAAACTTGACCCCTCTAAATTTTATTATGCAGAGAAGTATGTTGAGTTTGTAAATTCCCATAAAAAAACATTTGATACAAATGTTAAAGAACATCCACGGATCATAATACCTCTATATTATGAAAAGGAATTAATTGGAGTTCAAGGGAGATCCGTACTTCCTAACTCTGTTAAATATATCACGACTATTTTTTATAATGACGCACCAAAAATCTACGGATTGGATAACATCAGAAGAGATGCTCCAGTCTTCGTTACAGAAGGCCCATTCGACTCAACGTTCCTTCTCAATAGCATTGCTATGTGCGGTGCAGACGGTGATGTTGGGAAGTGGGGTGTTAGCACTCCTGTTTGGGTTTATGATAACGAGCCGAGGTCTAAGGAAATTACAACAAGAATCTCCGACACCATCGACAGAGGTGATAATGTCGTCATCTGGCCAAATCAAATAAAGGAAAAGGACATAAATGATATGGTTCTTGCTGGACATGATGTTCAGAGTATAGTAGAATCAAATGTGTACAATGGACTAAAAGCAAAACTTCAATTTAACACTTGGAAACGCATATGAGCAACGGCATTAAAGTTAAAAAGAGGAATGGAAGAGGGACAGAATCCCTTGACCTAGAAAAGATGCATAAGATGGTTGAGGATGCCACCACGGGTCTTGCAGGGGTCTCTGCGAGTCAAGTAGAAATACAATCGGGGATTCAGTTCTATGACGGTATCACGACTGCTGAAATACAAGAGATCCTTATTAAGTCTGCTAGTGATCTCATTGATTTGGATCATCCTAATTATCAATTCGTTGCAGCTAGACTATTATTATTTTCAATAAGAAAGAGTTTATATGGAAGAAGTAGAGAACTTCCTAAATTAGAAGATCACATTGTTAAATGTGTTACTCAGGATGTTTATGATGGTGACATTTATTCAAAGTATTCCAAAGAGGATATCGAGAAAGCAAATGGATACATTGATCATAATCGTGACTTTTTGTTTACATATGCTGGATTACGCCAAGTAGTAGATAAATATCTTGTACAGGATCGCAGTACTGGACAGGTGTATGAAACACCTCAGTTCATGTATATGATGATCGCATTAACAATTTTCGCAGAATACCCTAAAGAAACGAGGCTTAATTATGTCAGACGATACTACGACGCAATCAGCAGACACCGCATCAACATCCCAACGCCCATCATGGCAGGAGTACGAACACCCATTCGTCAATTTGCATCTTGTGTTTTGGTTGATGCTGATGACACCCTCGATAGTATCTTTAGCAGTGATATGGCTATTGGCAAATATGTCGCACAAAGGGCTGGTATCGGTATTAACGCAGGTAGAATCAGGGGAATCAATTCTAAAATCAGGGGTGGAGAAGTTCAGCACACAGGTGTGGTCCCCTTCCTTAAAAAATTTGAGTCAACTGTCAGATGCTGTACGCAAAACGGTATTAGAGGAGGATCAGCTACTGTCCACTTTCCTATCTGGCATCAGGAAATCCAAGACATCCTCGTCCTCAAAAACAACAAAGGAACAGAAGACAACAGAGTCAGAAAACTCGACTACAGCATCCAGTTAAGTAAACTATTCTATGAACGTTTTATCCAAAATAAGGAAATCACGTTATTTTCCCCTCATGATTGTCCTCACTTGTATGCGAGTTTTGGGACCGATAAGTTTGATGATTTATATTGCCGTTACGAAGCAGATGAATCCATCCCTAAAACCACCATCGGAGCCCAAGAACTTATCCTCGACCTATTAAAGGAGAGAGCAGAGACAGGTCGTATATATTTGATGAATATTGATCATTGTAATAGTCACTCATCCTTTAAGGATAAGATTGAGATGAGTAACCTATGTCAGGAGATCACTCTTCCTACATATCCTATTCAGCATATTGATGATCATACAGGAGAGATTGCTCTTTGTATTTTAAGTGCAGTAAATGTAGGTAAGATAAGGTCAGATGAGGAATTAGAAGATTTATGTGACTTAGCAGTCCGTGGATTGGAAGAGTTGATTGATTATCAAGACTACCCTGTGGTGGCAGCAGAAAGGGCCACAAAGGCACGTAGAAGTCTTGGAGTGGGATTCATTGGTCTAGCACATTATCTTGCTAAACTAGGGTTTAAATATGACTCACAGGAGGCATGGGATGCAGTTCATGGACTTGCTGAATCATTCCAGTACTATCTTCTAAAAGCATCTAATAAACTTGCAGAAGAGAAAGGATGGTGTGAAAACTTTGGACGCACCAAATACTCTGATGGAATCCTTCCTATTGATACATATAAGAAAGACGTAGACGAGATTTGTTCTCAACCTTTACAACATGACTGGGAATCTCTTAGAGCATCTATCCTTACCCACGGTTTACGGCACTCAACATTGTCTGCACAAATGCCATCGGAGAGCAGTTCCGTTGTGTCAAACGCAACCAATGGAATTGAACCACCTAGAGATTACTTGTCCATTAAGAAGTCAAAACAAGGGCCTCTTAAACAGGTTGTTCCATCTTATGGGACTTTGAAAAATAATTATACTTTACTCTGGGATATGCCTGATAATACTGGGTATATTAATGTTGTAGCAGTGATGCAGAAGTTCTTTGACCAAGGTATTTCTGGTAACTGGAGTTATAATCCAGAACATTTTCCAGATAATGAGGTTCCTGTATCTGTTATGGCACAGGATTTTCTTACCACTTATAAGTTGGGGTGGAAAACTTCCTACTATCAAAATACACATGATATGAAGAAGGATGATGATGATAAGTTAGAGAACTTGCTTGAAGATTTAGAAAACGCAAATGAAGAGGAGTGTGAATCCTGTGCCATCTAATCTAAAAGGAATGACCGTCTTTAATACTCAAGACGTTAACACCAAGAAGCAACCAATGTTTTTTGGTAAGCCTTTGGGAGTTCAAAGATATGATAACTTTAAGTATCCTCAGTTTGAGAACTTAACTAAACAACAGTTAGGATATTTTTGGAGACCAGAAGAAGTATCTTTACAGAAAGATCGTGGAGACTATCAAAAATTACGTCCAGAACAAAAGCATATCTATACAAGCAACCTTAAGTACCAGATCATGCTTGATTCGGTACAAGGTCGTGCTCCTGGTATGGCTTTCCTTCCATACTGTTCATTACCTGAACTTGAAGCATGTATGGAAGTATGGTCTTTCATGGAGATGATCCATAGTAGATCATATACATATGTCATTAAGAATGTTTATCCAGATCCATCTGAAGTATTTGATACCATTATTAAAGATGATCGTATTTTAAGTCGTGCTGCAACTGTAACTGAGTCATATGATGAGTTCATTAATGAAGCACAGCAGTGGGGTCAAAGTTCTCTATGGAGAGATATGGATAAGTCTTTGGACACATCCTTACCTGTTTTAGAAATGAAAGAGGTGAAACGTAAACTTTACCGAGCAGTAACAAATGTCAATATACTTGAAGGTATCCGCTTTTATGTTTCTTTTGCTTGTAGTTTTGCATTTGGTGAGCTTAAACTCATGGAAGGATCAGCAAAAATCATATCCCTTATTGCTCGTGACGAGAACCAACACCTCGCTTTGACTCAGAATATAATAAACAATTGGAGGAAAGGTGATGACCCAGAGATGGTTGATATTATGAAAGAAGAAGAGGAATGGACATATCAGATGTTTGACAAGTGTGTTAATGAAGAAAAGGCATGGGCTGATTACTTGTTTAAAGATGGAACCATGATTGGTTTGAATGATAAATTACTTCAGCAGTATGTTGAGTGGATTGCAAATCGTAGACTTAGATCTATTGGTTTGAAAGGTCAGTATGATATCCCAATGAGGAATAACCCACTTCCTTGGACTGAACATTGGATATCTTCTAAAGGATTGCAAGTAGCCCCACAAGAAACAGAGGTAGAATCTTATGTCGTTGGAGGAATCAAACAAGATGTCAAAAAAGATACCTTCTCAGGATTCAAACTCTGATGAAATAGAGTGGGATTTTGAGGAAATGAAGAAATCTATTTTGGATAGTGCCGATGATTATGATAAATTAGTAGGTGGATGATGAGACAAAATCCACCTTTCCCTAAGTATCCTGAATACATGAACGGCAGACTTAAAAAAATAGACATGACTGCAAGACTTGATCAAATGAAAGCTGGTCTTGCTAGTAAGAGTTGGTATCCTGAATGGGATGACCGACAACGAGGTGCAGCACAACGCATTCTAAATAATGCATTGGATGTCCTTGATGAGTATGACTATTGACTATGAAAATCCCTGGTTATATAAAGGTACAAATTTCACTTCTGACGATATTGATGATTTCTTCGGTTTTGTCTACAGGATTATCAATCTACAAAATGGTAGAGAGTACATCGGAAGAAAATACTTTTGGAAGTTTAGAACTCCTAAAGGCAAAAAACGAAAAGTAAAATCTGAATCTGATTGGAAGAAGTATTATGGGTCTTGTCCAGAACTTAAAGAAGAAATTCAACAAGTGGGTAGACATAACTTTAGCAGAGTTATGCTCAGCTTACATAAAACAGCTGGCAAAACAAACTTCGAGGAAACGAGACAACTCTTTGTTAACGGAGTCCTCACCGAGTCTCTTGACGACGGAACGCCAAAGTACTACAATAGTAACATCCTCTCAAGATACTTCAGAAAAGATTATTATGAAACTGGATGACACTGATAAGATCGTTGCCCATAATAGAGAGTGGGCTATCAATAAAGTAGAATCAGCAGAGTTGGTAGGTGATAAGATAGCATTGTATGCAGAGTTTGAAGATTGGATTGAAATTGATGACGTGGACAACATTGAAATTATTTCTATAGAAAAGGAACCTGAAAATGAAGATAGGATTTAATTGTAGTTCTTGCGATTTATTTCATGCAGGACACGTTACAATGATGAAGATGGAGAAGCAGTTGTGCGACTACCTTATAGTTGCACTTCAGGTGGATCCGACGATTGATAGACCTGGTGTGAAGAATAAACCAGTTCAATCAGTCTATGAAAGGTATGTACAACTACAGGGATGTAAGTATGTTGATGAGATTCTAGTCTATGAGACAGAGGCTGATCTCCTTAATTTACTTCAGACCCAGAACATTGATGTTAGATTTCTTAGTGAAGAATATAAAGATAGAGACTTCACAGGAAAGCAGTATTGTATAGATAATGGTATAGAATTATTTTTTCATCTCAGAAGACACCAGTATTCCTCTACAGAATTAAGGAATAGAGTGTATACATTAGAAAAGAAAAAGAGAGATGAGAAGGTAGAGAGTAATGTAGAACAATATTCACCAGAACTTTTAGAAAAGTATTCGCTTAAAGACAATGATCAAGGTAAGATGTAAGGAGTGTGGTAAGGAAGTAATTTCAAACTCAGCAAGGAGTGTATCATGTGGTTGTCCTAACATGGCTACCATAAATGGTGATAAAGTAACCGCACTTGACTTAAATAAGGTAGTCATGATAAGTTCTAATCAAGAACCTAAACCTGACGGATTCACTTCACAAGATCTTGCATGGCAGGAACAACGACGAAAACGAAAAGTACGCAAACTAAACTTCGAGGTTCGATGACTGAAGAAACCATCAAGCAAATTTGCTATACCAAAGAAGAAGTAGACTCTATGATTGAGTTTGCTGTAGAAGAGGCAAGAAGAATTGATGAAGCTTCTATGGCAAAGCACAATAGAGAAGCAACTGTTATCAGTATGATTCTTGGGTTTACTTGTCTTGCATTATTTGTTGATGGTCTTCTTAGAATTTTAGGAATCATTCCACCATTCATGCACCTTGATGTAAACATTATTGATAAGGTAACTGATAGAGTGGAGACAGATGTTATAGATAAGATACGACAAGTACCACTTAAAAGATTACTTAATCGATGAATCCAGTAACAGACATAGTTTTTTCAATCACATGGATACTTCTTTTGGTATGGGCTATTCGTTCTGTTGTTTCGGGATGGAGATCTAAACCAGTTAGGAATTACAATGCTGGTACATGGACTACTGAAGTAACAAAGAGAATTCATCCTGAGATGCAAGATGTTGAACCTGGTGAGCAATTATTGGGGGTAACATTTGAAAGGAAAACGGAATGTGATATAGAAGAGTATAGAGATCTACAAAATCGTATTGAAGAATTGAAAGCAGAATTAGAAGACCCTTGGGAAGATGATGATGACGATGATGGTGATGTTCCTGCAATTATAAAACGATGAGAACACAAAACAAAGAAAATTATTATTATATCTTCTGGGTAATAGCGATGGTTGCTTTTATTGTTCCCCAGATATTCACTGCTATTGCCTATATGAAACTTGCTGAGATTCTTGATAAACCCATTCAGGTTGAACTCGTAAGTCCATTAAAACTAAGGTTGTAAAATGATTTTTTTAATTTCACTAATGTCCTTTGCCAATTTTGTATTTTATCCTCTAGTGATAGGATTCTTTATTGCATTGATCATAGAACAAATCTTTAGAGCACAAGACAAAGCACCTCAAGTGCTTAGATCTATGGCGATTAGAAAATACTTTTGGAGACAAGCATGGTTGTTTAACATAATATGGTTTGTAGGGTACTTTATACTACTCATAGTAAATAGACCAGGAGCACAGGCCATGCCTGATATGATCTGGCAAGGATAGGGGTTGACTTTTTTTTCTTTGTCCATTATAATACCTGAGTAATCAATCAAAGCAATGACGCTTACTTCAAAGTTCAAAAAAGACATAGGCACTCTTCGAGCTGCTGCAAATAAAGAAATCTTTTTGGATGTAAAGAATCCAAAACTCTATAAAAAAGTCAAACGTTATTATGTTGGTGAAGGGTTGGTAAATCTTTCAGGGGAAGATCCAGAAGCAGATTATGAAGCAATAGTTGAATGTCTTTTTGAAGACCTAGTAGGAGTAATATAAGATGAATATTATTATGGAACGGTATCCTTACCGTTATGTTGAAGTAGGAATCTTGGAGAATGGTAAACCTGATTTCCGTATTCAGAAAGAAGACCGTTATACTAAAAGGTATAAGGACATGTATCTTTGTGATAATGGGATGCAGTTGACTCAAGCAATTGAAGACTTTGAATACACAAAATGGCTTGACCCTTCTGGTGTTCCTTGCTATGTTAAGGATGAGGCAGAAGTCCCTGATACCGATGAGGGTGGGAGATATAAATTATGAGTGATGAATCAAAACCCCTTATTGTAGAGGGTGAAGAAGTTGGTGAATACAGTGACAACCATTTCTATTTTGGTAAATGGTGTATGGCAACTGTAGAGTTGTGGGAGTCTCCCAAAGAATTTGATGCTTATCAATACGGATGGGAAACTTTCAAAGAGTTCTACAAACCAGAGAATGAAGCATATAAGTATGTTGATTGTGAAGATGAAGAGTTCACACCAGGAATGAATGATGTTGATACTGTTGATATTGAGAAATGGTTATTAGAGTTTTGTGAAAAGACTGATTGGATTAAAGATGAGTATTATTTCATCGTTCATTGGAGAAGATATGCGAGTTATACTAGAGAAGTATATGATGGTGGTGAGGAAGAGTGGTGTTTAGAGGATATGGGTGAATCATCCCCTGACAGATACCATTATAAAAATGGTAAGATAAGAGGTCATTGGGACACACCTATGGAGGAGGATGAATATGAGTGATGAATTGATTCGTATTGCAAATGCACTAGAGAGAATTGCAGACTTCTATGAAAGAGGTCTGCATGTTGATATTGATCATGCACATATTGATGACATCGGTGAAATTCATGGTGATGTTACTACCCATCCTAAAAAATTCTAATGAGATTTAAAGCTCTTGTTCATGTCAGGTTAAGAGGATCTGTATCAGATGCTGCTGGTAATGCAGTGATGAAAAATACACATATGGTTGCTCCTAAACTTCACCCTCATTTATTGAGGATTGGTAAGGCAATTGATTTTTGGTTTGATGCAGAGACTGAAGAGATAGCAAGAGAACAGATGGATCTTCTGTCGGATAGGATGTTATCTAATACAGTGATAGAAGATTGGGAGTATACATTAGAAGAAACTGAAGAGACGGGCATAGGAAATATATCTAATGATAATGCTGGTACATCAAAGCATCATTTGTTTGATAAATAAATCAGAGTTTAGTCGTTAATTATGGCATTCAAAGGAACCGCAGCAAAATCCTCTAGTGGAGCATCTATGTCAAAGTATGATGTAGAAGTAGAGGCCAGATTGAAAGCATTGGAAGCACAAGCACATCCAGATAGATGCAATGATGATACTGGTGGTGGAGATTGTGCAGCACTAGAAGCAAAAGTAGATAGACTTATTGAAATTCTTAATCGTAGTTCTGCCTTTACAGGTAGTTGTCCAAGAGATGTTGATGGTGTAAAGAGATTTGTTTAACATAAAGTATAGAGGGGTTGCATAAACCTCTCTTTTTTTGTATAATACATACTATAACTATTGTTTTATTATGAGTGAATATAAAAAGACTGCACTGGTACTAGGTGCAGGTGGTTTTATAGGAAGTCACATGGTCAAGAGACTTCGCTCCGAGGGATACTGGGTGCGAGGGGTAGACTTAAAGTATCCAGAGTTTTCTGCTACGGAAGCTAATGAATTTATTCAAGGAGATCTACGTGATGCAGATTTTGTTCGTAGAGTAATACAATATAAAGGAGAGCAAGGTAACTTTTATAATTCAGTTCCTTATCAATACATTCTACCATTCCATGAGATCTATCAGTTTGCTGCTGACATGGGGGGTGCAGGGTTTGTATTCACTGGTGAGAATGATGCTGAGATCATGCAGAACTCAGTCACCATTAATCTTAATGTATTAGAACAGCAGAGGTTATTGAATGAAACCTTTGATGGTGTAAAGAAAGAATGGACAGAAGCAAATAGACCTGCATTAGATAATCCAACAAAGATATTCTATTCTAGTTCTGCGTGTATGTATCCAGAACACAACCAACTTGATCCTGATAACCCCGATTGCCGTGAAGATTCCGCATACCCAGCTGCACCAGATTCCGAATATGGATGGGAGAAACTTTTTTCAGAGAGACTGTACTTGGCTTACAATCGTAATCATGACATTCCTGTTAGGGTTGCCCGTTATCACAATATCTTTGGCCCCGAAGGAACATGGCAAGGAGGAAGAGAAAAATCACCAGCAGCCATTTGTAGAAAGGTTGCATACGCAAAAAGAAATGATACAATCGATGTTTGGGGTGACGGAACGCAAACCCGTTCGTTCCTCTTTGTTGATGAGTGCGTCGAAGCTACTTATCGATTGATGCAATCTGATTTTATAGGCCCAGTTAATATTGGTTCCGAAGAGATGGTTACTATTAATCAGTTGGTAGATACTGCTGCTAAAGTTGCAAGAAAGAATATACAAAAGAATCATATTGATGGCCCTCTAGGAGTTCGTGGACGTAACTCTAACAATGATCTCATCCGTGAGAAACTTGGTTGGGATTATTCTCAAACACTTGAAGAGGGAATACGCAAGACTTACAAGTGGATACAACAGCAGATTAAAAACCAATGAAAGTAACTATTTTAGGATCAGAAGGACAGATTGGAGCATACCTTTCAGAGTACCTTACTAAAAAAGGACATGAAGTAACTGGCGTGGATGTGGTTTATGGCCCTGAAAATGATTTACGTGTAACACCAAACACCTATGTTGAATCTAAAATCAAGGATGCTGACTTTGTATTCTTTCTTGCATTTGATGTAGGTGGTTCACGTTATCTAAAGAAGTATCAGCACACCTTTGACTTTGTGAATAATAACACAAGAGTCATGGCAAATACTTTTCGTTTATTGAAGAAGTATAGTAAAAGATTTGTCTTTGCATCATCTCAGATGAGCAACATGAGTTACTCTCCATACGGTGTTATGAAGAGAGTTGGTGAACTTCATACTACTGCACTGAAAGGACTTACGGTTAAGTTCTGGAATGTGTATGGTATAGAGAAGGACATGGAGAAAGCCCATGTAATTACTGACTTCATTCGTAGAGGATTTGAAGAAGGTGAATTTGAAATGCTTACAGATGGTACTGAAGAAAGACAGTTCTTATATGCAGAAGATTGTTGTGAAGCATTAGAGACAGTCATGGAATGTTATTCTGATTTCAAACCAGAAGACCCTCTTCATATCACATCATTTAATTCTACTTGTATTGCTAAGATTGCTGCTCTTATTCAAGGACAGTTTAGTTTGATTGGTAGATATGATGTAAAGATCAAACCAGGTCTTGCAAAAGATAGTGTACAGATGGATAAAAGGAATGAAGCAGACACATATATAACTGGATGGTGGACTCCTAAGACTGGTATAGATCAAGGGATTGCCAAAGTCTTTGCTGACATGAAAACAGATTATGAGTAAAGTATTTGTAACTGGGTGTGCTGGATTACTGGGTGCTAATTATGCAAGGCACTTATTACAAAATGGACATGAGGTAATAGGTATAGATGATCTCTCTGGAGGGTACAAGGCTTTTGTACCTAAAGGGGAGAAATTTTCTTTTGTAAAACTAAATTTAGAAAGAAGAAAGAAACTTGTAGATCTTTTTGAGGAGCATAAACCTGACTTGCTGTTCCACTTTGCTGCCTATGCTGCAGAGGGTTTATCTCCATTCATTCGTAATTATAACTACAGAAACAATCTCATTTGTTCTGCGAATTTAATCAATGAGTGCATCAAACAAAACACAAAAGTTGTTTTTACTTCAAGTATGGCTGTTTATGGGGAACAAGAACCACCCTTCACAGAAGATAAACGCCCACAACCTATTGACCCATATGGTATTGCAAAATATGCAGTAGAATGTGATCTTAAACTAGCACATGAGCAGTTTGGTCTACGTTATAATATTGTACGTCCACATAATGTTCTCGGTATCTATCAGAATATTTGGGATCGTTATAGAAATGTGATTGGTATATTCATTCGTAAAACATTAAATGGTATCCCCATCCTTGTCTATGGTGATGGTGAACAGACCAGAGCATTCTCGGATATCAAATATTATATGGAACCATTTGATCTCCTTCATAATGAATTTGATGGAGAGATATTCAATATTGGGGCAGATAAGTACTTTAGTTTGAATGAAGTAGCAGAGACAGTACAGAAAGTAGGTAAGAAGTATGGGTATGAAGTTCCTATTGAGCACGGTGAACCAAGACATGAAGTAAAACATGCTTATTGTGACCATACTAAAGCAAAAACCATGCTCAAGTTCCAAGATGGAACTCATCTAGAAGAACTAGTTGAAACTATCTTTGTATGGGCCATGAAACAACCTAACAGAAAGGTCAAGGACATGGAGTATGAAGTTACCAAGGACATTTATGATTATTGGAAATGAAGATCTTTGATTCCTTTAGATTCTTTAATGAATTAGAAATCTTAGAGATAAGATTTAATCTATTGTATGATGTAGTGGATCATTTTGTGATTACAGAGTGTCCTTATACTACAATGGGTGATGAAAAACCACTCTACTATTTGGAAAACAAAGATAGGTTTTCTAAGTTTAATGATAAGGTTATTCATGATGTAATGGAGGAGATCCCTACGGACTTTTCTTCCTTTGTAGAAAAGCAGAAACTCCATACAGCATATGGTGACATTGATCCTAACTGTGGTCAAAGGTATATTGATATTCCCCTTAAGTATCAGAGAGATATGTATGCTAGAAACTATACAGGATTCTCTATTGAAAAGGCTGGAGTCAAAGATGATGACATGGTTATAACCAGTGATGCTGATGAGATAATCAACCCCTTGATACTAGAAAATACTGATTGGTTTGATCCTGCTAACCTTTATACTGCTATGCAGAGAGCGTTTTATTATGATCTTAATACCCATTATCAAGATGAGTGGAGGGGATCTAGGATTTGCACATGGGACAAAATAAAGAATGGGTCTGTTGATAAACTTCGTGATACTATGTGGCCTTTCTCCCATCGTCTTGAAGAGGGTGGATGGCACTGGAGTTACTTTGGTGGAGTAGAAAGATTTAAAGAGAAAATGGTTGCAGGTGCTGATGCCCAACAAGCAGCCGTCGATGATGCGATAGATAGAGTAGAAGGAAAACAAGATCCGTTGGGTAGAGGTAAAGTTTATCAACCCATTCCGATTGATGAATCATTCCCTGAATATATCAGGAACAACCAAGATAAGTATGCGGAGTTTATTAAAGCATGGAACTAATTGAAGGCATAGCAGTATCTGAACTCTGCGATTATTCATTCGGAGATCAGTCAGGACAGTGGGGCAACATCCCCACTTCTTTTATGAAAGAAGCAAACTTAAACAACCTAGAGTTTGCTACTAAGGTATTTGAAATAAAGAAAGAGAGGGATTATATGACCCTCTTTATTGATAATATAAGACTTTATAAGAGAGATATTAAAGAGGTAAAACCAGAGGATAAAGCATATGTAGATTCCTTAATGGAGAAGAGTGATCTTCTTAAATTATGTGCAGCCTTCCCTGATATGAGGTTTATTATCTTCACTAATCTAGAAGATACTCCTACAGATGAGTATATTTTTGATGCTATACCTGAAAATGTTTTACGTATATCTGCGGTAAATGCGATTGCTCATGGTGGAAAGGTAGTTCCAGCTCCTTATGGGGTACAAAGAAGAATGAGTGATAGTGATGATAGAGTTGATTTATTGAAGAAGAAAATGTGGGAGACTGATTATCTGAATCCTTATTACTTGTATGTGAGTCACAATGAAGATTCGCATGAGGAGAGAAAAGGAATAAAGGATTTGTTTAGAAATAATATATGGGCATTAGTGGATGATACAAGAGTTTCTTATGAAGATTTTCTTTTTAGATTGAAACAAAGTAAGTTTATGATTTGCCCTAGAGGTAATGCCATAGACTGTCATCGTAATTGGGAGGTTCTTTATATGAAAAGAGTTCCTGTAATGAAAAGAGATCCATATTTACAAGAACTATTCAAAAACTATCCTGTTCTATGGGTAGATGATTTTGCAGAAATCACGCAAAAAATGTTGATGGATAATTATCATTTATGTGAAGAGGCACAAAATATTGTACTAGGTCAATTGTCTTTACCTTATTACTTCCATACCACTGTTCATCAAGCCTTATATGCATAAGAAGTTAGTCGTATCAAATCATAACTCAGATCTAGAATGGTTGAGTATGACATATGATTATGGTTTCTCTCCAGAGAATACTATAATCTATGATCGGAGTGATGAAGAAAAGGATTGGAGTCATCTAGGGGAGAGTTTTAGATCGCCTAATGTAGGGGAGAATATCTATGATATGATGAGGTTTATTGTAGAACACTATGATAATCTTCCTGATGTAAGTATCTTTATCAAAGGTAATCTATTTCAAAGACCTCAAGAGCATGGTGGTGAGAATTATTATACTACCAAGGAAAGATTCATACGTGCATTGCAAGCAGAGTATTTTTTACCCATAGAAAGGTTTCATGAGTCTACATCTGTAGTAATCAATGGTGGTGGATTCGTTCAACCAACATGGGAGGCAGCAAGTAATCCCAACATTTATGCTAGGCATTTTTCAACGTTTCCACAAATGCTTAACAAATTATTTGTCAATCCACCAGATTTCCCCTATAATAGGTTTGCACCTGGTGGAAATTATGTTGTCCCTAAAGCCAACATTCTTAAGTTTAGTAAGGCATTCTATGAGAAGTTGCAATTCTATTGCTCTTATGAACCTCCTGAAGAGTTTCAAAGCACGTCTGGTGAGTCTTACTTAATGGAAAGAGCACTGTATCTTATTTGGACTGAAGACCTAGTGGAAAAATTATGAAAGTAGTTGAGACACCTCTTGTTGATGCCTCTGTTATCACAGTAGATAAGTATGAGGATGACAGAGGATTCTTTATGGAGTCCTTTAATCAAGAGCAGTTTGTAAAGGAACTTGGTCATTATGATTTTGTTCAGGACAATCATTCCAAGTCTTCTAAGGGAGTCTTGAGAGGTCTTCATTATCAACTGGAGAAACCTCAAGGCAAACTAATGAGATGTACTGAGGGTGCAGTCTATGATGTCATCGTAGATCTGAGAAAGAGTTCTTCTACTTTTGGATTATGGTTTAACATAACCTTAGATAATCCAGAAACTATCATGTGGGTTCCGCCTGGTTTTGCTCATGGATTTTATACCCTAACGGATACGGCAGAGGTTCAGTATAAGACCACTGATTATTATCATCCCAAGTCTCAGCATACTTTACTGTGGAATGAATTGGATATAATATGGCCTATCATGAGTCCACCTCTTCTTTCTGAGAAGGACGCACAAGGAAAAACATTTGAGGAGTGTGAAAAGTATGAGTAAGTTATCTGTCTATGGTGGTACAGGATTTGTCGGAGGTAATTTCTCTCGCATGTATCCTGATGATACTCTTGTGATACCACGAGAGCAAAGAGAACCAGAGAGTGAGGAGATATTGTATTTTATCTCAACGGTTGACAACTATAATGTCCATACTAATATTACATTAGATGTTGAAACTAATTTGAAAGTATTATGTGAGACCTTAGATAAGTGTAGAGATCTGGATGTAACTTTTAATTTTATTAGTTCATGGTTTGTCTATGGTGATATTCCATTACCTGCAAGAGAGGATTCTCATTGTAAACCAACTGGGTTCTATTCTATTACCAAGAGGGCTGCAGAAGATTTAGTAATGTCATTCTGTAGAACCTATGATAAGAATTATAGGATACTCAGACTTGCTAATGTGATGGGAGCAGGGGATGGTAAAACATCTGCTAAGAAGAATGCTCTTGCATTTATGGTTGATAAGATGAAAAAGGATGAAGAGATATTCCTTTATGATAATGGAACACCAACCAGAGATATGATGCATGTAAAAGATACGTGCCGTGCTATCAAGTTGGTATGTGAGAAGGGTAATTTGAACGAGATATATAACATTGCTACTGGACAAGCAACCCAAATAGGTGATATAATTTACAAGGCAAAGGAATATCTAAACTCCAATTCCCCTGTTAAGTCTAGAGAAGCAGCTGACTTTCATAAGATTGTTCAGGCAAAAGATTGTGCTCTAGACGCAAGTAAATTAAATGCACTGGGATTTAAACCAGAAATCTCTATAGATGACATTGTTGAGGAACTATGTATCAATTAATTGATAAGTTTATTGAATCTGCCAAGGAGATGGATGATGACATCTTTCCTTTCATGGCAAACAAGAAGGAGTTTGTAGAAGGTAAGAATAGTGTATATTATTCTGGGCCTTATTGGGATGACTCAGAAGCAAGAGAACTAATCCACTCCATCATGAAAGGGAAGTGGTTATCATCAGGAGAGAAAGTTAATAAGTTTGAACGTGAGTTCTCACGGATGTTTAAGTTTGATCATTCTGTGATGGTGAACAGTGGATCATCTGCCAACTTGGTGATGATTGCTGCACTGAAGAAGTATTTTGATTGGCAAGATGGTGATGAGATAATTGTATGTACTTGTGGCTTTCCTACCACCATTGCACCTGTAGTTCAAGCAGGCTTGAAACCAGTCTTTGTTGATATCAACTGGGAAGATCTAAATTGGAATCTTGATCAAGTAGCAGAGAGTATTACTGATAGAACGGTTGCAGTATTCTCTTCTCCTGTTCTCGGTAATCCTTATGATGTGGATAGACTTGTAGAGATATGTAATACTAATAATATAAAATTGATTGCAGATAACTGTGACAGTCTAGGTAGTAAGTGGAAAGGAGATTATCTTACAGAGAAAGCAGTAGCAGCCTCTTGTTCTTTCTATCCTGCTCATCACATCTGTACCATTGAAGGTGGTATGGTATCTTCTAATATAAAAGAGATAGTAGATCTAGCACGTAGTTATGCATGGTGGGGTCGTGGATGTTATTGTGTAGGTCAACAGAACCTTCTTTCTAACGGAGTTTGTGGCAAGAGGTTCAGTAATTGGTTAGAGAATGACACTGTAGTGGATCATAAGTATGTCTTTGGTGTCAGAGGATATAATCTAAAACCACTAGACTTGCAGGGGTCTGTAGGGTCTGTACAGTTGCTTAAGTTTGATGAGATTCATAGTCTCCGTAGAAGCAACAAGGAGAGGATTCAGAAGGCTTTGGAAAGTATTGATGGTGTAAGAGTTGTGAATGAAAGACCAGAAGCAGAGACTAGTTGGTTCGGTGTTCCTACTGTATGTGAGGACAATAATCTAAAGAGATCACTTGTTGCATACTTAGAAGAGAATAAGATTCAAACACGTAACTATTTCGCAGGTAATATTCTTTTACATCCTGGTTATCGTGATCTTGGTAAGGCATCTGATTATCCAAATGCGAATCAGGTATTAGATAAGGTATTCTTCTTGGGTTGTTCTCCTACCATTCATGAGAAGATGTTGCAGTATATTGAAAAGGTAATCGGTAATTATGTTAGCAACTGAGTTCCTTCATGGTCAGGGATTAGGTAATCAACTTTTCTGTTATGTCACCACCAGAATGTTGGCTCATAGACATGGGTATGACTTTGGTATTAAAGGACTGAAGAGTGCAGGAGATTCGAGAGTAAATCAGAAAGGATTTTACTTTATGGATCTTGACTATGGTAAGGAAGTTCCTGATGATTTAGAAAGGTATGATGAGTATCGTCATGCTCTTAAGACTGATGAATGGATTAAGACTGATTTACGTTTGACTGATAAGACTCTATTAAACATTCCTGATAATAGAATCATCTATGGTGTGATGCAGTCAGAGGATTACTTCTATGATAGATTAGATCTAGTCAAGGAGTGGTTGAAGGTTAAGGAAGAGTATGATCACATGGACACTAATGGAAAGAACATGTGTGTCATGAATTTCCGTGGTGGTGATATGATAGGAAATGCTGGTGCATATGTTTCTAGATCATATTGGGACAAAGCAATTCAGAGGATGGTGGAATATAATCCGAAGATGGAGTTCTGTATTGTTACTGATGATGTAGTCACTGCAAAACAAATGCTCCCAGAGTATCCTGCATATCATAGAGATGTTGCATGGGATTATGTGGCCGTTAAGAACGCACGGAATGTTATATCTACTACTTCTACTTTCTCTTGCTTTCCTCTATGGACTAGTGAAACATTAGAGTATTGTATTGCTCCTAAACACTGGTTCCACCATAATCTTTCGCAGGGTTGGTGGAGTCTAGGATGCAGCATATATAGTTACCCTACCCATTATATGGATAGAGAAGGTAATCTCTTTACACCTGATGAATGTAGAGTAGAATGGGAAGAGTATAAGAAGACATCAAACATTTATGATGGAGATCTATGATTGAATTACCAAATGTAACATTATTCTGCATCTCCTCTGACAATGTAGAGGGAGCCCTGTATGCTTTGAACAAAAGTATGGAGGGTATTAATTTTGGTGCAGTAAAACTTATTACTCACACAGAACCCGATAACTTACCTGAAGGTATTGAATTTTCTAAATGCTATGAAATTACTTCTATTCACGACTACAACTATTATTGCATCTATAACCTTACCAGACACATTGATACTGATTACTGCTTACTTGTACAGCCAGATGGGTTCGTAATTAACCCTGACAAATGGGATGATGAGTGGTATAATTATGATTATATCGGTGCTCCTTGGTATGAAGCAACTGATGCTTACATAGATCCTTGGGGACTTTTATAAACACATGGATGCTAAATCCACATCTGAGGATGGTAATATATGTGTTCATAACCGACACATCTATGAAGCACTTGGATGCACCATCGCTCCCATAGAAGTGGCAGCAAGATTTGCTCATGAAAAACCCATACCTGAGACAAAGGGTATAACACCATTTGGATTCCATTATCACCTACCTGAAGGCACACAATTATGAAAACAACATTACCAACTCTAGAACAACTTAACGATGAGAGTTTTGTAAAAGAACTAGAGTATATGAGAACTCACCTCACAGAAGCAGGAGTCAATGAGGAGGCTGCGAAGCACGGTGATGGTGATGTAGTAGCAGATTCATGTGATAATCCTGCAGGTACAGTTCCCTATAGACTCTATGCTCATCTCTCAACAACATTTGATGATGGAGTTATCCTAGATATTGGAACCCTCTATGGTAGTTCTGCTCTTGCTCTCTCATACAATACCAAGAATCATGTCAAGAGTTATGATCTAGCAGAGAAGTCAAAGATAGCTCAGAAGATGACAAGAGAGAACATCGATTGGAATATAATGGATTTCCGTAAGGATGAATCTATTGAATGGGATAAGGTAAAGATGATTGTAATTGATACAGATCACACAGGAGATCAAGAGTCGGAGTTCATGAAGTTTCTTATTGCAAAAGATTGGAAAGGTATAATGTGCTTTGATGATATTAAATTGAATCGTCCGATGATAGATTTTTGGGAGTGTTTTGATGAGGATATTAAAGCAGATGTTACAGAGTTGGGTCATGGAGTATTTAATGCCCAGTCACCTGATAAAACTTGTGGCACAGGATTTGTGGAGTTAGATCTAGAATGATTTTTGTAACTGGAGCTGCTGGTTTTATTGGCAGTAATTTCGTTCATCATCTTGCCAGTAAAGGGTATGATGATATTATAATTCTTGATAAGTTATCCTATGCAGCAAACATGGATAACTTATTTCCCTTTAAATTTCCTGTGAAGGTAGTTGATCTTGTTAATAAGAATCACCTAGAAGAGTTATTTGAGAAGTATGAACCAGATATTATATTTCATTTTGCAGCAGAGTCACATGTAGATAATTCTATTGATGATGCAAAACCTTTTGTGGACTCTAATGTCATAGGCACACTCAATCTTCTTGAGTTATCTGTTAAGTATAAGGTACAGAAGTTCCATCATATATCTACTGATGAAGTGTATGGTGCATTGGGTTATGATGATCCTCCTTTTACAGAAGAGACACCTTACAATCCTCAGAATCCTTACTCTGCATCCAAGGCTGCTAGTGATCATTTTGTAACAGCATTTGGCAATACCTATGGGTTACCAGTTCTGATTACTAACTGTTCTAATAACTATGGGCCAAGACAGAATGCAGAGAAGATGATACCTAAGACAATCAATAATATTCTTGATGGTAAAAAGATACCAGTCTATGCACAAGGAGAGAATATAAGAGATTGGATCTATGTTGAGGATCATTGCAAAGCACTTTTAAATATATTCTATGTGGGTAAGAATGGTGAGAAGTATAACATTGGTGGAGAGTGTGAGATTAAGAATATAGATCTAGTCAAAACTATCATAAGATTGATGGATGCAAGTGAGGATCTCATTGAGTTTGTTGATGACAGACCAGGACATGACTTGCGATACGCCATTGACAATGCTAAAATAATAGAAGCAATAAATTGGCATCCCAGTAACACCCTTGAAGAGGGACTTTTAAAAACTATTAAATGGTATAAAAATGCTAGGACATAATCACTTAGGAAAGAATGGAAGGTTTGGTAATCAAATGTTCCAGTATGCAGCCACCAGAGGTATTGCTGCAGCACGAGGATATGATTGGTGTATTCCTCCAGGTCCGAAGACAGATGATGAGTTTGAGGATGAAGAGAATCAACATAAACTCTTCATGGCATTTAAGATGTCAGGTGCAAAGGAAGTTAAGATGTTCCCTGCACCTTATAAAGAGGAAGGTAGTTTTAGATTTGATCAGGATCTAGTTGATAACTGTGAGGACAATGTAAATCTATATGGTTACTTCCAGTCAGAGAAATACTTTAAGCACATTGAAGATGAGATAAGAAAAGATTTTGAGTGGAGAGATGATGTGAAGAAGTTGTGTAAGGATATGATCAAGGGTCTTGGAGTAGATAAACTTATCTCTCTTCATGTGCGTAGGACAGATCATCTGGTCAAACCTACCTATCATAATGTGCTTCCCTTGAGTTACTATGAAGAAGCACTTTCTAAGTTACCTTCAGTGCATGATAGTTGTGAGATACCAGTTCTTATATTCTCTGATGATCCTACATGGTGTAAGGAGCAAGAGATGTTCTCATCCAATAGGTTCATGGTTTCAGAGAGTGGAGATAATATAACTGATATGTGTTTGATGAGTATGTGTGATTACCAGATCATGGCCAATTCTACTTTCTCATGGTGGGGAGCATGGTTGTCTGGATCAGAACGTGTCATTGGGCCTAAGATGTGGTTTGGCCCTGATGGAGCAGATCCTACGGACATCTTCTTGGATAGATGGGAGTATCTAGCTGTCTGAGATATCAATATGCATACCCACCTATGAGTTCAAAGGTGACGGAGTAAAGTATCTCTCAGAATTATTTGATACACTCAGAGTCCAGACCTTTCAAGATTTTAATATTGTGGTATCTGATCATAGTATTGATGATGAGATTCATGACTTCTGTAAGAAGAGTAGTGAAGAGTTTGAGATCATTTATATTAGGAATCAGTATGGTAGAGGAAACCTAGGCCCTAATACTAACGTAGCAATGGAGCATGGGACAGGGAGGATATTAAAGGTTGTTTATCAAGATGATTTGTTTGTAGATAATGAAGCATTGCAGAAATTAAAAGATGCTTATGACGCAGGATGTAAATGGGCATTTAATTCTTTCTGTCATACCAAAGATGGTGTTACATTCTTTAGAGAGGTAGTTCCTAGATGGTGTGATAAGATGTTGGAGGGAAGAAATCTCTTAGGTAATCCCTCTGGTGTATCATTACTTAACTCTTGTAAGATGTATATGAGTGAAGACCTAAATCTTTTGGTGGACACAGATTTTTATCATAGAATGAGAATGAAGCACGGTCTTCCATGTATCATTGAGGATGTTCTTACATCAACAAGAGAGCATGAAAATAGAACCAGTGCAAGTAGAATAGTCTATGATCATCAGATAAATCATCCTGAAGGTGGATGGGTGGTTAACAAGGCTGAATTAGATCTGTTACACTCTACATACAAGGAGTTCTTTGAAGGAGGTGAAAAGTATCCAGATGAAGCATAATTTAAATCAGGCAACATTCATAATCCCTGTTCGGATTGAATCCTCTGATCGATTACGGAATGTAGTTACTTCTATTGCATTCTTATTAGAAAATTTTCATACTAATATTATAGTAAAGGAAGTAGATAAGGAGTCTGTCTTTCATAGAGATGCTCTTCCTCTTTTAGAAAGTGTATTAGATCAGCAGAATATCTTCACTAACTTTAACTTTATGTTTGAGCAGAGTGATGACCCTCTATTTCATCGTCAAAGGATTCTGAATGAGATGACTATGGAAGCCAACACAGACATAGTTGTTAATTATGACTGTGATGTGATTCTTCCTATTGATTCATATCTCCTTGCATATCAAATGATTACCACAGGTATATCTGATGTTGTGTATCCCTATGGTCAAGGTAATTATCAGAAGCAAGTAGATCCTAGTGATGATGTTGTTTCTAATTTCCTAGAGACTGGTGACTATGCTCATTTAGATTCTGCATCTAAGATTCATACATCGGACTTTGGATGGGCTCAGTTCTTTAAGAGATCAGTCTACATTGAAGGTGGTTTAGAGAATGAAAACTTTAAAGCATATGCACCAGAGGATAAAGAAAGATATTATAGGTTTACTAAGATGGGATATCATGTTGATCGCATAGCAGACGGATGGGTATATCATCTAGAACATACAAGAGGGGAAAACTCATGGTTTACAAATCCCCATATGCAGTCTAATATGGATGAGTGGAATAAGATACAACAGATGAGTCGAGAACAATTGAAAGAGTATTATTCAACCCAAGATTATTTAAAGAAATATGTTAACATTTAATGGTATAGGAAGTCTAGGTAGACTTGGTAATCAAATGTTTGAGTATGCAGCTATTCGTGGTATTGCTGCCAAGCATGGATATGATTGGATGATACCTACACCTGATAGGAAAGGAATAGAGAACTATAGTCTTCATGAGTGCTTCAAACTTTCACCTGAAAGAAAGGAAGGTGTCCTAGAGAATCAACACCTTACAGAACCTTACTTTCATTTTTGCGAAGAGTTGTTTGAGAGGTGTCCAGACAATGTAAATCTTCATGGATTCTTTCAGTCATGGAGATACTTTGATCACATTGCGGATACTATCAGAGAGGATTATACCTTTCATGATGAGCACTTGAAACCTTGTCAGGAGATGATAGAATCTGTAAAGGAACCTATCATGCTTCATGTAAGAAGAGGTGATCCTAATCTTACAGACCCTCGTGGATTCAAATGGTCTTATACTCAGTGTGGATCAATGCATCCTGTTCAACCTCTGGAATATTATGAGACAGCATTAAGAGCCTTTCCAGAAGATCAACCAGTGATTGTGTTCTCTGATTCTATTGACTGGGTAAAGGAACAAGAGTTCTTTGCTGGAGATAGATTTTTGCTCTCTGAACCAAAAGATAAATATGCCGATGGATCTTTTACACCTTATGCAGACCTATGCTTGATGTCTCTGTGTTCTCATGCTATAATTGCAAATAGTTCTATGAGTTGGTGGGGAGCATGGTTACAGACCAACCCCAATAAAAAAGTCATCGCACCTAAGATGTGGTTTGGCCCTGATTATGCTAACAAAGATACCAAAGACCTTTATTGCCCTGATTGGATAGTATTATGAATAGAATACAAGATTATTCAAAGTTACAATTTGATATTGACAAATGGATTAAAGATTACTATTACTTTCATGGTATTCAATCTTTAGTGGTTGGAGTGTCAGGTGGAATTGATTCTGCTGTAGTGTCTACTCTATGTGCAAAGACAGGATTACCCACATATGTAGTGCGTATGCCTCTTGAATCTTCACATCAGAACACTAAACTCTCTGATCTTCATGCTCAACAATTAGCAGAGAAATATGATAATGTAACCAATGTTCAGATAGAACTGTCCAGTGTGTATGATTCTTTACTTCATTCTATAAAGTGGTGGTCTGAAGCCCAACAGCTTGATAAAAAAGAATTTACATGTGATGAACTTGCAAATGCAAATACAAAATCACGCATTCGCATGGTAACTTTATATCAGATTGCAGGGGCAAAGAAAGGTATTGTAGTAGGAACAGGTAACAAGGTAGAAGATTATGGAATTGGCTTTTATACTAAGTATGGTGACGGTGGCGTTGATATTGCTCCGATTGCTGATCTTTATAAAACAGAAGTGAGAGAACTTGGTGGACACTTAGGTGTCGATGCTCTTATCATTGATGCAAAACCTACGGATGGTCTATGGGATGATGGTAGAAGTGATGAAGATCAGATTGGTGCAACCTATGCTGAACTAGAAGAGGCTATGGAGAATGGTACTGGTAACGCAGTTGATATTCTATATAAATTTAATAGGAAGAACCAACATAAAATGAGTCCTATCCCCACTTTTAAATTATGAACGAAGATGAAATCGCACAAATGTTCCTAGATGAATGTTTGTATAATGCAGGTATTATTGACAAATCACCATTTGATGAAGAGGAGGACACTGAAGAATGAAAATTGGAGTCATCGGTGCAGGGAGACTAGGTATTTGTTTTGCTCTCCTATGTGAACAAGCAGGATATGATGTATTAGTATCTGATGTTAGGGAAGATTATGTCAAAAATCTCCGTAATAAATTCATTAGTACTAATGAACCAGAGGTTTCTAAATTACTTTCCACATCTCCTAGATTATCTGCTACGAATAGTAATAGTAAAGTCATTAGAGATTGTGATATCATTTACACTCTTGTTGCAACTCCATCTAAGAGGGATGGGAGTTATGATGTGAGTGCAGTATGGGATGTGGTTCAGGATATTAAGAAGGTAAAAAAAGTACAAGGTAAAGCATTTGTAGTTGGATGCACTACCAATCCAGGTGATTGCGAAGAATTTCAGAATGAATTGGATAAGTTTGGTGTGGATGTATTTTATAATCCAGAGTTTATTGCACAGGGAACGATCATCAATGATCTCAGAAGAGCTGACATGGTTCTGATTGGTGGTAAGAGAAATGAAACTTATGACCAGTTATGTGAACTTTATAATAGGATTCAAGAGACTCCTCCTAAGATCAGTATCATGTCTACGACTGCTGCTGAACTGGTAAAACTTGCGGTTAATTGTTTCCTTACTACTAAGATCAGTTATGCCAATATGGTTGGTCAGGTCATGGGATTGTCTGGTATGGAAGATGAGATCCCCACTGTTCTAGGTGCAATTGGTGATGACAGTAGAATAGGTAGAAAGTATTTGAACTTTGGATTTGGATTTGGTGGCCCTTGTTTGCCTAGAGACAATCGTGCCTTTGCTGCATATGCCAAGCAATTGGGACTTGATTATAATTTAGGTAGCACTACTGATAATTTTAATAATGAACATGCTACCTTTATAAAGGATTATTTTGTTTATAGGAATCCCGAAAACCTTCCTTTCTATTTTGATTATGTTTCATATAAAAAGGGAACGGATATACTTACAGAAAGTCAACAGTATAGACTGTGTGTTGATTTGTTAGATGATGGATATACAGTTTACATTAATGATATTGATGCTATAATGGATAGGATTAGTGATGATCTATCCGATAAGTATCCAGACACTGTTAAGTTTGGAGAACCTGATGTTGATGTTTACCAAATTAAATTCTAATGGATCCAGCAATATTTGATAAGAATAAATCTGTCTATAAGTTAAAGAACTTTGGGCCCATTTATTACTTAAATCTTGATGGGCAACCAGAAAGAAGGAAGTATATGGAAGACCAATTTAAATATTGGGAGATAGAAGATTATACACGTATTTCTGCATATGATGGTAGGGAGGATGATTTAAGTGATATTATTTCGGGACGTTACCCCGATACAATGTCAGGAGGAGAGATAGGATGTACGACTTCTCATCTTAATGCAATCAAGCATTACTTAGATAACAGTGATTCTCCTTATGCAATCATTATGGAAGATGATTGTAATCTAGAGTTGGCAAAGTTTTGGAATTTTACATGGACTGATTTTATGGCCCATGCTCCTTATGATTATGATGTCATTCAGATAGCAATCATATGTACAGGAGATATTCATGTAAGACTGCATAAGAGATTTGTAAATGATTTCTCTACTGCTTGTTATGTAATTAGTAGGCATCATGCAGAGAAGTTAGTAAGACTTCACTGTAGAGGAGGATATACTGGAAAACAAACATATAAACTTGATCAAGGTGTTAAACCAAGACCAGTTGCAGATGATTTGATTTACAATTCTGGTAATACCTTTGCTATTCCTCTCCTTTTATATAAGACAGAACTAGGATCTTCTATTCATCCAGTGCATATAGATGCCTTCCATAATAAGAACTATGAGGCTCAGTATAATTTCTGGTTAACTAACGGATCTAATGTGGATATCAAAGCATATATGGACTATGATCCATACTTAGGTAGGATAACCGAACCATCTACTCCACAACCACCTGCTTGACAAGATCCCAAACCTCTGTTAATATAAATAAATATTATACAAAGGAATCGAAAGATCGTACCCCTGTGTTAATGTAAAGTACTCCATGTCGGGAGTGCTATCATCCGCAGGGTTTTTTAATGCCCATGCGAGACAAATAAATTCAATCATGTCAATTAAATCAACAATCGCAGCTGCTTTTGCTGCACCTTTTCTACTTTCTTCAGCTGCTTTTGCTGGTCCTTACGTGAACGTAGAAGCAAACGGTTCATATCCTGATGGTGAGTATTCTTCTGGAAATCTAGAAGCACAAGTTGGTTACGAGGGAGTAACAGAAGGCGGCCTTGCTTGGTACGTTTCTGCTGGTCCTACAGTTAACCATACTGAGACTGCTGACGAGTTCGGTGATGTAGAACTTGCTGGATACCTTGGTGCTTCTAAGTCTCTTACAGAATCTGTAAGTGCTTACGGTGAAGTTTATGGTCAGACAACTGCGTCTGATGACAACGACTTCTCTGGTAAAGTTGGCGTTAAGTTCGTATTCTAAATAAGACTGAGACACCGTTCGTGCGGTCTCTACAAAAGTCGGAACTTCAAGACCTCTGCTTTGCAGGGGTCTTTTTTTGTGTTAAAATACCAATACTGTATCTTAAGATACGGTTAAGACCCCATATATAAAATTGCCACGATAGCGGATCCAAATGAAAAGGCTTATCGCAGTAACAGCACTAGTTGCTTTAATGACACCAGGTTGTGCTCAAGCACGAACAAGACTCTCAGGAGCAGGTGCATCATTCCCATCTAAAATATACCAAAGATGGTTTGCCGACTTCGCAAAAGAAGGAGGACATAGAGTAAACTATCAAGCAGTTGGTAGTGGTTCAGGTCGAAAAGCATTCCTTGATGAGACAGTGGACTTCGGTGCTTCTGATGATCCTATGAAGCAAGGTGATATAGCAAAAGCAAAAAGAGGTATGGTTCAGATTCCTATGACTGGAGGCACGATTGCTTTCGGTTATAATAATCCTAGTTGTGATCTAAAACTTACACAAGAGCAAGCAGTTCAAGTTGCTATTGGTGAGATAAACAATTGGAATCAAGTAGGATGTGATGAGCAACCTATGACTTGGGTGTATCGTTCTGATGGTTCAGGAACTACTGCTGCCTTCACAAACTCTATGAAAGCATTCAGTAAGAAGTGGAAACTAGGAACAGGTAAGTCAGTTGCTTGGCCTGTGGGTATAGGAAACAAAGGTAATGCTGGTGTTGCTGGTAGTATCAGAACTACACTAGGTTCTATTGGATATGTAAATCAATCTTATGTTAAAGGTGAAATTAGAGCTGCTGAATTGCAGAATAAGAATGGTGACTTTGTTGCACCA
>LUMU01000055.1_pt1 | contig 41093 bp, 49 predicted proteins | sample 729751 | NCBI WGS metagenome assembly LUMU01 (sample SAMN03860300, study PRJNA289734) | marine metagenome | biome: seawater column; feature: ocean; material: water; isolation source: Red Sea water column Station 192 - depth 100m | place: Saudi Arabia: Red Sea | collected 2011-10-15 | depth 100 m
CGCTCGCGCACGGCCGAGAGGTCGCTCGCGCACGGCCGGGAGGTCACTCCTGCACGGCTCGGACCAGCGGGAGCTGGGCGGCAGCGTTGACCACCACGGAGAAGACCAGCAGCGCCAGACCCAGCCGCTCGTGGCCGACGACGACGAGCCCGGCCGAGGCCGACCCGAAGACCAGGCACTTGACCAGGGGGCGGGCCACCGGGCCGCCGTGGGCTGCCTTCGGCGAGGCGAAGAAGTTCCACGCGAGCAAGGCCAGCGCCGCCAGGGCCGGCCCCCACAGCCAACCCGGCTGGCCGTGGCTGCCGACGTCCCAGAGCGCCGCGACGGCCGCGACCTCGTCGAGGCGCGCCGCCAGGCCGCGCTGCTGGCCGAGCACGGGATCGAGGCCGTTCCCCTGGACCCGGCGGCACTAGCACAGGTGGAGCCGAGGCTGACCTCCCGGGCCGCCGGAGGGGTGCTGCTGCCCGGGGACCGGTCGGTCGATCCGCGGGCCGTGCTCGCGGCGCTGCTCGAGCGGGTCGAGGTCGACGCGGGGGATGACGCGGTCGATGCCGGGGTCGACGCCGGGGTCGAGCACGACGTCGAGGTGCTCGCCACCGGGTGCAGCCTGCCCGCGCCGCACTCCCACCTGGTCCGGCCCGTCCGCGGTGAGGTCGTCCGTCTCCGGAGCGACGACCCGCCGAGCTACGTGGTGCGCGGCTGGGTGTTCGGCGAGCCGGTCTACCTGGTGCCGCGGGCGAGCGGCGAGGTGGTGGTCGGCGCGACCGTGGAGGAGCACGACGAGCCGGCGGCCCCCACCGCGGGCGGGGTACGTCGCCTGCTGGCGGCCGCCACCGAGCTGCTGCCCGGGCTCGACCGCACGACCCGACCGTGACCCTCAACGGGGAGCGCGTCCCGCTCCCCGCCCACCCGACCCTGGTCACGCTGCTGGCCGGGTTGCCCGGGGGCCTGCCGACCGCTGGTGTCGCCGTGGCCGTGGACGGTGCCGTGGTCCCGCGCGGCGACTGGGACCGCCGTCCGCTGCGGGGCGGAGAGGCGATCGAGGTCGTGACGGCGGTGCAGGGCGGATGACCGGGCACGTGAGCCCCGTCGACGGCTGGGACGTCGGCCGCCAGCACCTCGGTTCCCGACTGCTGCTCGGCACCGGGGGCCTCCCGCACCTGGGCCTGCTGCCCGACCTGCTCGCCGCCGCGCGGCCGGCTGCGGTGACGGTCTCGCTGCGGCGCACCTCCTCCGTCCGCGAGGGTGGGCTGCTGGACACCCTGGGTCGGGCCGGGGTGCCGGTGCTGCCCAACACCGCCGGCTGCACGACCGCCCGCGAGGCGGTGCTGACCGCGCGGCTGGCCCGGGAGGCGCTGGACACGACCTGGGTCAAGCTCGAGGTCGTCGGGGACGAGACCACGCTGCTGCCGGACGCCGTCGAGCTGCTGTCGGCCGCGCGCGAGCTGGTCGCGGACGGGTTCGACGTGCTGCCCTACACCACCGATGACGCGGTCCTGGCCCGCCGGCTCGAGGACGCCGGCTGCGTCGCGGTGATGCCATTGGGGTCACCGATCGGCTCGGGACAGGGCGTCCTCAACCCGTACGCCATCGAGACGCTCGTCGCCTCGGTCGGGGTGCCCGTGGTGCTCGACGCCGGGGTCGGCACCGCCAGCGACGCCGCCCTGGCTCTCGAGCTCGGGTGCACGGCGGTGCTTGCCGCCAGCGCCGTGACCCGCGCCGCCGACCCGGTCGCGATGGGGGCCGCCCTGGCGGCCGCCGTCGAAGCGGGCCGGCTCGCGCGCGGCGCGGGACGGATCCCACGGGCCACCACGGCCCGGGCCTCGAGCCCGGTGACGGGTCGGGTGGTCCCGTGATCGAGGGGCTGCCGCGGCTGATGCTGCTGACCGATCGGTCCCAGCTGCGCCTGGGGCGGGGACTGGCGGGCACGGTCGAGGAGTGCGTGGCCGCCGGGCTTCGCCGGGTGGTCGTGCGTGAGCACGACCTGGAGCGGGCCGCGTGGACCGCGTTGGTCGACCGGCTGCTCGCGCTGCCGGACCTGGAGGTGCTCACCTCGCGTCGTGCCCACCCGCGGGCGCACGGGCTGCACCTCGCGGCGCACCAGCGGCCCACCTCGCAGCGGCACGGGCGGTCCTGCCACGGCGCCGGGGCGCTGGACCGCGCAGCACGCGAGGGCGCACGGTGGGCGACGCTGTCGCCGTACGCCGCCTCCGCCAGCAAGCCCGGCCACGGTCCGCCGGTCGACCGCGCGCTGCTGGCCGGTGCCCCGCTGCCGACCTACGCCCTCGGCGGGGTCACGCCTGCGTCGGCCCGCTCCGCGCTCGACGCGGGCGCCCACGGGGTGGCCGTCATGGGCGCGGTCATGCGGGCCGCTGACCCGGCGGCCGAGACCGCACGGCTGCTGAAGGCACTGGGCTCGGAGGTGGCGCTGTGACGCCCCGCGTGGCCGTGTCGATCGCGGGCACCGACTCCGGAGGCGCCGCCGGCCTGGCGGCGGACCTGACGACCTTCGCCTCCCTCGGCGTCCACGGCGCCTGCGTCGTCACGGCCGTGACCGCGCAGGACACCCTCGGCGTGCGCTCGGTGCACCGCGTGCCGGTCCCGGAGGTGGGCGCCCAGCTCGATGCCGTCCGCGGCGACCTGCCGGTCGCGGCGGCGAAGACCGGCATGCTCGGCGGCGCGGCTGTCACCGCTCCCTGCTCCTCCCCGTCGCCACCCTCGTCACCCCCAACGCCGACGAGGCCGAGGCCCTGCTCGGCCGGTCGCTGCCCGCCCGCGACGCCGCGGCCGGGCTGGCCGACCTGGGCTGCACGGTGCTGCTGACCGGGGGAGACCCCGGCGGCCCGGAGTGCACCGACTGGTGGGCGCTCCCCGGCCACGACCCGGTGCCGCTGCCCCACGAGGCGGTCGACACCGAGAACGACCACGGCACCGGCTGCACCCACAGCGCGGCGCTCACCGCCCTCCTCGCCCGTGGCGAGGCCCCCCTCGAGGCGGCGACCCTCGCCGCCCGCTTCACCGCCGACCGGCTCCGTGCCGGTCGGCACTGGGACCTCGGCCGCGGCCGCGGCCCGGTCGCCCACACCCACCCCGCCCCGGAGGAGACCAGATGACCACCAGCCCGATCGAGCCCCTGCACCCGGCCCACCGCCGCGTGCTCGTCGACCACGACGGCCTGGCCGTCCCCGTGACCCGCGTCGACCTGACCAACGGGGAGACCTTCGACCGCTACTGCACCTCCGGCCCGGACCCCCGCCCGGACGGGTCCCTGCCGCCACTGCGTGAGCAGTGGATCGCCCGTCGAGAGGGTGGCCCGGTCACCCAGCTCGCGCTCGCCCGCGCCGGTGTGGTCACGGAGGAGATGCGCTACGCCGCGGCGCGTGAGGGCTGCGACCCCGAGCTGGTGCGCAGCGAGATCGCCGCCGGACGCGCCATCATCCCCGCCAACACCCGGCACACCGAGCTCGAGCCGATGGTCATCGGTCGGCGGTTCCTGGTGAAGATCAACGCCAACATCGGCACCAGCGCGGTCACCTCCGACACCGCCGGCGAGGTCGAGAAGCTGCGGTGGGCGGTGCGCTGGGGGGCTGACACCGTCATGGACCTCTCGACCGGTCCCGGCATCCACGAGACCCGCGAGGCCGTGCTGCGCTCCTCGCCCGTGCCGATCGGCACCGTGCCGATCTACCAGGCGCTGGAGAAGGTCGGCGGCGACGCCTCGCGGCTGTCGTGGGAGGTCTACCGCGAGACCGTGCTCGAGCAGTGCGAGCAGGGGGTCGACTACATGACCGTGCACGCCGGGGTGCTGCTGCGCCACGTCCCGCTCACCGTCGAGCGGGTCACCGGGATCGTCTCGCGCGGCGGGTCGATCATGGCCGGCTGGTGCCTGGCCCACCACGAGGAGAACTTCCTCTACACCCACTTCGACGAGCTCAGCGAGATCCTCGCGGAGTACGACGTGTCCTACTCCCTGGGTGACGGACTGCGCCCCGGCTGCCTGGCCGACGCCAACGACGAGGCCCAGCTGGCCGAGCTGCGGACCCTCGGCGACCTCACCCTGCGCGCGTGGGAGCGAGGCGTGCAGGTGATGGTCGAGGGCCCCGGCCACGTCCCGCTCGACCTGGTGCCCGAGAACGTCCGCCTCGAGCAGGAGTGGTGCCACGGCGCGCCCTTCTACACCCTGGGCCCGCTGGCGACCGACGTCGCGCCCGGCTACGACCACATCACCTCCGCGATCGGTGCCGCCACGATCGCCCAGCACGGCACCGCGATGCTCTGCTACGTGACGCCCAAGGAGCACCTGGGCCTGCCGGACCGCGACGACGTGCGCACCGGGGTGGTCACCTACAAGCTCGCCGCGCACGCCGCCGACGTCGCCAAGGGGCACCCGGGTGCCCGCGAGTGGGACGACGCCCTGTCGCGGGCGCGGTTCGAGTTCCGCTGGCACGACCAGTTCGCGCTCTCCCTCGACCCGCCGCTGGCGCAGGCCTACCACGACGAGACGCTGCCCGCGGAAGCGGCGAAGACGGCGCACTTCTGCTCCATGTGCGGCCCGAAGTTCTGCTCGATGCGGATCAGCCAGGACGTCCGTGCGGCGTTCCGCGCCAAGAGCGAGGAGTTCCTGGAGCTGGGTGCGAGCGTCTACGTCGAGGAGCCGGCCGGCTGAGGCCGGCGTCCTGGTCCCACCGCGGGGCCCCGGCCCTAGGGTGAGGTCCATGGAGGAGGAGCAGGCCCGGATGAGGATCTCCGACGCCGACCGGCACCAGGTCTCGGAGGTGCTGCGCGAGGCGGCGGGGGAGGGGCGCCTGGACTGGGAGGAGCTCGAGCAACGCCTCGAGGCGGCGTACGCCGCGCGCACGTACGCCGAGCTGCTGCCGCTGACCGCCGACCTGCCCTCCGGGTCGACCCCCGTCCCGGTGTCGGCCCCGCAGCCCCCTGCGCGTGAGGTGTCCGGCGTGAGCGGGACCAGGCGGGCGTTCGCGATGTGGGGCGCCGTCGAGCGCAAGGGCACCTGGGACCTGACCGACCAGCTGACCGTCGGGGTCTGCATGGCCGGCGCACAGCTGGACCTGCGGCAGGCACGGTGGCCCGAGGGGGTGCCGGTGATCAGCGCCTACGCGGTGATGGGCGGGGTGCAGATCGTCGTCGACCCCGACACCGAGGTCGTGATGGAGGGCATCGGCATCATGGGCGGCTTCGCGGGGCCGTCCGGTCTGGTCGACCAGGCGCCCGGCATCCCGACGCGACGCGTGCGCGTGCGCGGCGTCGCCTTCTGGGGAGCCGTCGCGGTGGAGCGCAAGCACGCGATCGGTCCCGGGGGTGCCGCGGAGGACGGCGCACGGCGCGAGCTGGACTGACCCTGCGTCCTGGCCGTGCCGCACGACTGCGGTCGGCACCGACGTACGCGCGTACGCCCTGTGCAAGCGCTTACGCGTAGGCTAGGGTGACCGGCGTCACTTCACGACGGATCGTCCGGCACGTGCCTGCCGGTGAAGGAGATGGGAATCAATGGCGTCTGTGAGTTTCGAGAAGGCCCAGCGCTGGTACCCGGGGTCGGACACCCCGGCCGTGCCGGGCATCGACCTGGAGATCAACGACGGCGAGTTCATGGTGCTCGTCGGCCCCTCCGGCTGCGGCAAGTCCACGACCCTGCGCATGCTCGCGGGCCTGGAGGAGGTGAACTCGGGCACCATCAGGATCGGTGACCGCGACATCACCCACCTCCCGCCCAAGGACCGCGACATCGCGATGGTCTTCCAGAACTACGCCCTCTACCCGCACATGAGCGTCGCGGAGAACATGGGCTTCGCGCTGAAGATGGCGAAGATGCCCGTGGAGGAGCGCAACAAGCGTGTGCAGGAGGCCGCGCAGATGCTCGGGCTCACCGAGTACCTCGACCGCAAGCCGAAGGCGCTCTCGGGCGGTCAGCGCCAACGTGTCGCGATGGGCCGCGCGATCGTCCGGCAGCCGCAGGTCTTCTGCATGGACGAGCCCCTGTCGAACCTCGACGCCAAGATGCGCGTGCAGACCCGCACCGACATCGCCAAGCTCCAGCAGGACCTCGGCATCACGACCGTCTACGTCACCCACGACCAGGTCGAGGCCATGACGATGGGCGACCGTGTCGCGGTCATGAAGCTGGGCGTCCTGCAGCAGGTCGACACCCCGCTGAAGCTCTACGACAAGCCGGCCAACCTCTTCGTCGCCGGCTTCATCGGCTCCCCGCAGATGAACCTCATCGAGGCCGTCGCCAAGGACGGCAAGGCATTCATCGGCGAGTACGAGGTGCCGGTCGACCCCGCCGCCGCTGCGAAGATGAAGGGCAACATCACCATCGGGGTGCGCCCGGAGAACTGGCGGATGGTCGACTCCGGCCAGGGCCTGCCGGTGAAGACCACGGTCGTCGAGGAGCTCGGCGCCGACGCCTACCTCTACGGCACCAGCGACGTCGAGGGCACCCCGTCGGCGCTCATCGTGCGCACCAGCGGTCGCGACCACGTCCGCAAGGGCGAGGTCTTCCACGTCTCCACCGACCCCCAGCACGTGCACGTCTTCGACACCGACACCGGGGAGCGGCTCTCCGACTGATCCGGTCGCACCCAGCGCGCCGAGCCGGTGCGGGGCCCTCCTGGGGGCTCCGTGCCGGCTCGTCCGTCGTCGCGGCGGGGCTTGGTCGGGTGCGCTCAGGCCCGGTCGGCCGTACGCCGGATGGCGGCAGTGAAGGTGTCGAAGAGCTCCTCGGGCAGGTCGTGGCCCATGCCGTCGACCAGCACCAGCTCGGCGCCGGGGATCGCGGCAGCGGTCGCCCGGCCGCCGGAGACGTGCACCATCTTGTCCGCCAGGCCGTGCACGACCAGGCTCGGCACCCGCACCCCGCGCAGCCGCGGCTCGCGGTCGGGCTGGGTGAGGATCGCGACCATCTGCCGCAGCGTCCCGGCGGCGCTGACCCCGTGGTCCCAGGTCTCCGCGGCGCGGACCCGGTTGTCCTCCTCGGTGACCGGGTAGGCCGGGGAGCCGAGCAGCGACCACATCCGCGTGCTCTGGGCGACGTACGCCTCCTTGCCGGTGCGGCCCCCGGTGAGCAGCGGCGGCAGCAGTGAGGGGTGCTGCCAGCCGACGGTCCGTCGCCCCGTCGTCGACATGATCGAGGTCATCGAGCGGACCCGGCGCGGGTCCGCCAGCGCCATCGTCTGCACGATCATGCCGCCCATCGAGATGCCGGCGACGTGCGCCGACTCGATGCCGAGGTGGTCGAGCAGGCCGAAGCCGTCGGCGGCCATGTCGTCGAGGGAGTACGGCGCGCGCACCGGCAGCCCGGCGAAGGCACGCACCAGCGTGGCGCGGGTGACCTTCCCGCGCATCCGGCTCGACCGGCCGGCGTCGCGGTTGTCGAAGCGGATGACGTGGAAGCCCTCGTCGGCCAGCCGCAGGCACAGTGCGTCGTCCCACCAGGTCAGTGGCCCGCCGAGGCCCATGACGAGCAGGAGTGGCTCACCGTCGGGGTCGCCGAAGGTCTGGTAGCACAGCTCGACGCCGGTGCTGACGGGCGCGCGGAGCAGGTCGGTGACCAGATGGGTCATGCGGCCAGTAGACCGTACGGACCATCTGTGGACCACCGGCGTCCGTTTCTTCGTGTCTCACCTCACAGGAGGTGTTACGTCGTCGTAATGTTGAAGGGTGAACAAGAACCCGGTCGCGTCCTTCCTGCTGCCCGACGAGTTCCGTCGTCCGCCGCTGGTGCGGATGCTGCACGAGGGACGCCTGGTGGGGGAGGCCTCGCGTCACGCGGTCCGTGGGCTCTCCGCGGCCCGCACGCGCACGCCGTACGCCGGCAGCGCCCCGGCCCGTGACGCCGACCCGGTCCTGCTCGTGCCCGGTTTCATGGCCGGCGACTACACCCTGGCCCCGATGGCGCGCACCCTGCGCGCCGAGGGCTACCGCACCTACCGCGCCGGCATCGCGCTGGCCAACAAGGCCTGCACCCTCGACACCGCCGAGATGATCGAGTCGCGGCTCGAGGCGATCGTGGCCCGCCGCGAGCAGCGCGTGCAGATCGTCGGGCACAGCCTCGGCGGCATGCTCGCCCGCGGCATCGCCGCCCGCCGCCCCGACCTGGTCAGCGGCATCGTCACCATGGGCAGCCCGGTGCTGGCCCCCGGCGCCCACCACCGCTCGCTCACGATGTTCGTGCTCGGCCTGGTCGCGATGTCCAAGGTCGGCGTCAGCGGCGTCATGAACGAGACCTGCGTCGGCGGCGAGTGCGCGCTGGAGTCCTTCCAGGAGAGCCAGGTCCCGCTGCCCTCCGACGTCTCGTTCACCGCGATCTACTCCCGCAACGACGGCATCGTCGACTGGCGCGCCTGCCTGGACCCCGCCGCCGCCCACGTCGAGGTGAGGGCCTCCCACATCGGGATGGCCGTCGACCCCCGCGTCAGCGACGAGGTCCTCTCCGCGCTGCGCACCCACCGCGAGGGCGCCGCCGCTGCCGCCTCCTCGCTCCGGGTCGCCACCGCCTGACGCCGAGCCGGCCGAGCCGGGCTGTCGTCCAGCCGGCCGGGTTTGTCGGCCAGCCGACGTACCCGGCCATGGGACGACGAACCTTTGTCGTCCAGCTCCCGGGTCTGTCGGCCAGCCGACAAGCCCGGGCGTGACCGACGTGAAGCCCCCGGGGGGAGCGGATCAGTGGTCGAAGTCGACCGCGGAGTACGCGCGGAGCTTGGAGAGCTTGTGCTCGGAGCGGATGGTGCGGATCGTGCCGCTGCGCGAGCGCATCACCAGGCTGTGGGTGCTGACGGAGTTGGCGCTGTAGCGCACGCCCTCGAGCAGCTCGCCGTCGGTGATGCCGGTGGCGACGAAGAAGCAGTCGTCGCCGGTGACCAGGGTGTCGGTGTCGAGCACGGCGTCGAGGTCGTGGCCGGCGTCGATGGCGCGCTGGCGCTCCTCGTCGTCGGTGGGCCACAGGCGACCCTGGATGACACCGCCCATGGACTTCATCGCGCAGGCGGTGATGATGCCCTCGGGGGTGCCGCCGATGCCGAGCAGCAGGTCGACGCCGGTGTCGGGGCGGGCGGCCATGATGGCGCCGGCGACGTCGCCGTCGGTGATGAACTTGATCATCGCGCCGGTCTCGCGGATCTCCTCGGCCAACTGCTCGTGGCGGGGACGGTCGAGCAGGACGACCTTGACGTCCTCGGGGCGCTTGCCCTTGGCCTTGGCCACGGCGGAGATGTTCTCGGCGACCGAGGCGCGGATGTCGACCACGTCGGCGGCCTCGGGGCCGGTGACGAGCTTCTCCATGTAGAACACGGCCGAGGGGTCGTACATCGAGCCCCGCGGCGAGACCGCCAGCACCGACACGGCGTTGGTCATGCCCTTGGCGGTCAGGGTGGTCCCGTCGATGGGGTCGACGGCGACGTCGCACTCGGGACCGGTGCCGTCACCGACCTCCTCGCCGTTGTAGAGCATCGGGGCGTTGTCCTTCTCGCCTTCGCCGATGACGACGGTGCCGCGCATGCCGATGGTCGAGATGAGCACCCGCATCGCGTTGACGGCCACGCCGTCGGCGCCGTTCTTGTCGCCGCGGCCGACCCACCGCCCGGCGGCCATGGCGGCTGCTTCGGTGACGCGCACCAGCTCCAGCGCGAGGTTGCGGTCAGGGGACTGCGGGGCGACCTGGAGGCCGTCGGGCTCGCTCATGGGCGCATGCTATCGGTCGTCGTCGCGGTCGCCTTCACGGTCAGCCAGACCTCTCGACCCGCGGTCAGTCCGAGGTCCACGGCCGCGGCGGGCGTGACGTCGGCCAGCAGCTCGGGCCCGTCCTCGGTGGCGACCAGCAGGCGCAGCGCGTCGCCGTGCGGGGTCGTGCCGGCCACGCGGCCGCGCCAGGTGAGCCGCGCGGAGCCCTCCGGGCGGGCCAGGGAGACGGTGACGGCGCTGGGCGGGAAGCTGCGGCGTACGTCGCCGTCGGGCACGACGTTGAGGCCGACCAGCCGGGCCACGTGCTCGGTGCGCGGGCGGGCCGCGACCTCGTGAGGGGTGCCGGTCTGGGCGATCCGCCCCTCGTCGATCACCACGACCCGGTCGGCGAGGGTGAGGGCGTCGAGGGCGTCGTGGGTGACCAGCAGCGTCACCCCGGAGTACGACGCCAGGTGCTCGGCCAGCGCGATCCGCAACGAGGTCGCCACGCCCACGTCGAGCCCCCCGAACGGCTCGTCCAGCAGCAGCACGGCGGGGTCGGTGACGAGCGCGCGGGCGAGGGCGACCCGCTGCGCCTGTCCGCCCGAGAGCGCGTGGGGCCGTCGGCGGCCGAGGTCGCCGACCCCGACCCGGTCCAGCCACTCCTGGGCGCGGACCCGTGCGGTGGCGGGGCGCTCGCCGCGGGCGCGGAGGCCGAAGGCGACGTTCTCGAGCGCGGTGAGGTGCGGGAAGAGCGAGCGGTCCTGGGGGACCAGCCCGACACCGCGGTCGCGGACGGGCAGCGGGGGAGCGTTCCAGTCGCGGCCGGCGACCTCGACGCGACCGGCGACGGGCAGCAGGCCGGCGACCGCGGAGAGCAGCGTGCTCTTCCCGGCGCCGTTGGGCCCGATGACGGCCACGACGTCACCTGATGCGGCGTCGAGGGCGGCGCTCAGCCGGCCCGGGACCTCGACGTCGAGGGAGAGCCCGGTCACGACGGCACCAGCCAGCGACGGCGCAGCCCGACGAGCACCCCGATCGAGACGACCAACAGCAGCATCGACAGGGTGCGGGCGGCCGCCGGGTCGGCCTGCAGCGTGGTGTAGATCAGCGACGGCATCGTCTGCGTGGTGCCGGGGAAGTTGCCGGCGAAGGTGATGGTCGCGCCGAACTCGCCCAGGCTGCGCGCCCAGGCCAGCACGCAGCCGGCCAGCACACCGGGCAGGGCGAGCGGCAGCGTCACCCGGCGGAACGTCGTCCAGCGGTCCGCGCCCAGGGTGGCGGCGACGACGTCGAACCGCTCCCCGGCGGTCCGCAGCGCCCCCTCGACGCTGAGCACGAAGAACGGCAGCGAGACGAACGTGTGCGCCAGCACCACCGCGGTGGTCGTGTAGGGGATGGTCCACCCGGTCACGTCGTGCAGCGGGCCACCCAGCAGGCCGTTGCGCCCGAGCGCGGCGACCAGCGCGACGCCCGCGACCACGGGAGGCAGCACGAGCGGCACGGCGACCAGCCCGCGCAGCAGGCGGCGCCCCGGGAACTCCACCCGTGCCAGCAGCCACGCCAGCGGTGTCCCCAGCAGCACGCACAGCACGACGGTCAGCGCGGACGTCAGCCCCGAGAGCCACAGCGCGTCGCGCACCGCGGGGTCGGCCAGCTGGGCACCGAGGTCGGACCACGGGGTGTCCAGCACCAGGGCGACCAGCGGCACCACGAGCAGCGCCGCGCCGACCGACCCCGGGACCAGGAGGAGGAGCGGTGGCCTGCCGAGGGAGGGTGCGCGCGCCGGCGTACGCGTGGGGGTGGTGCTCACGGCAGCGAGAACCCTGCCGCGTCGAGGACGTCGCGCCCTGCCGCGGACAGCACGAGGTCGACGAACTGCTGCGCCAGGTCGGGCTCGCGGGCCTGCTCCAGGACCGCGATCGGGTAGGACGTGGTGAGGGCCTCCGCCCCGGGGATCGGGAAGGTGACGACGTCCTCGCCGGCGCTCACCGCGTCGGTGGCGTAGACGATGCCGGCGTCGGCCTCGTCGGCCACGACCCTGGCGAGCACCGCCTTGACGTCGACCTCGAGGCTGACCGGCTCGGCCTCGACCTGCTGCACGTCGGCCAGCGCCGACCAGAGGGCGCCGCAGGGGGCGGTCTCGACGCAGGCGACGTACGCCGCCCGGCCGCTGGCCACGTCGTCGAACCCGTCGACCCCGGCCCGACCGTCGGCGGGCGCGACGAGGACCAGGCTGTTGCTCGCGAACGTCCGGGGGGCGCCCGACACCGCGTCGGAGGCGAGCTCCATGGTGCGGGCGTCGGCCGTGGCCAGCACGTCGGCGGGCGCACCCTCGAGCGCCTGCTGAGCCAGGGTCGCCGAGGAGTCGAAGGCCAGCCGCACCCGCACGCCGGGGTGCTCCGCCTCGAACTCCTCCGCGAGCTCGGTGAACGTCTCGGTCAGCGACGCCGCCGCCAGCACGGTGAGCGTCTCCTCGTCGCCCCCGGCCCCGGCCGCGCACCCGCTGAGGGCCAGCGCTCCGACGAGCGCCACCGCCACCACCCCGCCACGAGACCTCACGGCAGCTCCACCACGACGTTGGTCGACTTCACCGACGCCACGACCCGCGACCCCGGCTCGAGGCCGAGCTCCTCGGCGGCCTCGGCGGACATCAGCGAGACCAGTCGGTAGGGACCGCAGACCATGTCTACCTGCGCCATCACGGTGTCCTTCTTGACCGCGGTGACGATGCCGACGAGCCGGTTGCGGGCGCTGACGGCCGCGGACCGGCCGGGGTCGGGCGTGCCGGCGAGGTCCGCGGCGAAGGCGGCCAGCGCCGCGCCGGGCACGACGGTGCGCCCCTCCTCCTGCTCGGCCCGGAGCCGCCCGGCGTCCACCCAGCGGCGCAGGGTGTCGTCGCTGACCCCGAGGAGCTCGGCGGCCTCCGCGATCCGGTACGTCGTCACGCGTCCAGCATGCCGCATCCGCGGATGGATCGGCCAGAAGTCACCCGCATCTGCGGCTTCGTGATGGCTGGCTGACCGCGCCTACCGGCCACCTGTGATCATGGCGGCGTGAGCCAGACGAGTCCTGCCGCCAACCGTCCCGGTGGCTACAACCGCTCCTTCGGTGGCCTGGTGGGCGCCATGATCGTCATGGTCGTGGCCGTCGTGCTGGTCTGGCTGGCCTTGGGGCTCTTCCGCGACGACGCGGAGTTCGAGCCCACCCCGATCGACTACGACGCCTCCATGGCAGCCCTCGCCGACAGCGGTGCCGCGCTGGCCTACCCCGAGACCCTCCCGGAGGGCTGGCGCGTCAACAACCTCGCCTACGACCCCGCCGACCCGTCCTTCTCGCTGGCGATGCTCACCGAGGACGAGCGGTTCGTGGGCGTCTACCACGGTCGTGAGGACCTCGAGGAGGTGCTCGCGCGGCTCGTCGACGACGCCGCGACCGAGGAGGGTTCCGTCGAGCTGACCGACGGCGACGGTGGGTCGGCGACGTGGCAGGTGTTCGGAGACGAGGGCGGTGACACGGCGTACGTCCGCGTCGGCGACCAGCGGCGCGACCCGGTCATCACGCTCGTCTACGGCTCCGCCTCCGACGACCAGCTGCGCGAGGTCGTCGGCTCGCTGCTCACCGTCGGCTGACGCGGTCGGGGAACTGCCCCGGGTCGTTCCCGTCAGTCGGCGTCGGCCTCGAGGACCTTGTCGAGTCGCTCCCGGGCGCCGTCGAGCCAGCGCTGGCAGACCTGCGCCAGCTGCTCGCCGCGCTCCCAGAGCGCCAGCGACTCCTCCAACGTGGTGCCGCCGGCCTCGAGGCGGCGCACCACGTCGACCAGCTCCTCGCGTGCCTCTTCATACGAGGTGGACTCGCGCCCCGCCTGTGCGTCGCTCGCGGTCTGCTCAGCCATCGGTCTCCTCGGTGCTCTGCTCATCGGGTTGGTCGGGCTCGATGCCCTCGGCGGTGGCGCGGACGCGGCCGTCGGCGACCCGGACGCTCAGCGCGGCGCCGGCCTCGACGCCGGCCACCGAGGTGAGCACGTGCCCCTGGTCGTCCTGGAGGACGGCGTACCCCCGGCGCAGGGTCTCCAGCGGTGACAGCGCGCGGGCCCGGGCGCGCTGGTGGGCGACGTCGTCGGCGGCGCGGTCGAGGCGGTGGCCGAAGGTACGCCGCGCGCGCTCGCGCAGCAGCCGCAGCTCGTCGACGCGCTGGGCCACCAGGCTGCGCGGGTCGGCGAGGGCGGGGCGCGAGCGGAGTCCGTCGAGGAGGTTCTGCTCGCGGTCGAGGTGGGAGCGGACCAGGGTGCGCAGCCGCTCCTGGGCCCACTCGACGCCGCGCAGCTCCTCGGCGACGTCGGGCACGACCAGCTTGGCGGCGTCGGTGGGGGTGGAGGCGCGCACGTCGGCGACCAGGTCGAGCAGCGGGGCGTCCTGCTCGTGGCCGATCGCGGAGACGACGGGGGTGGTCATCGCGAACACGACGCGCACCAGGCCCTCGTCGGAGAAGGAGAGCAGGTCCTCCACCGAGCCGCCGCCGCGGGCCACGACGACGACGTCGACCTCGGGATGGCGGTCGAGCCGCTCGAGGGCCTCGATGACCTCCCCGGCGCAGCGGGGGCCCTGCATGGAGGCACCGACGACCTCGAACTCGACCGCGGGCCAGCGGCGGCGTGCGTTCTCCAGGACGTCGCGCTCGGCGGCGCTGCCCGGCGAGGTGACCAGCCCGACCCGCTGGGGGAGGAACGGCAGGTCGCGCTTGCGGTCGGCGGCGAAGAGGCCCTCCGCGGCGAGCAGCTGGCGGCGCTGCTCGAGACGGGCCAGCAGCTCACCGAGGCCGACCATCCGGATCTCGCGGGCCTGCAGCGAGAGGGTGCCGCGGTTGGCGTAGTAGGAGGGCTTGGCGTGCACCACGATGCTCGCGCCCTCGACCAGCGGGGTGGGCAGGGAGTCGACGTAGGTGCGGGCGACGGTGACGGTGACCGAGATGTCGGCGACGGTGTCGCGCAGGGTGAGGAACACCGTGGCCATGCCGGGGCGGCGGTTGAGCTGGGCCACCTGGCCCTCGACCCAGACCGCTCCCAGGCGGTCGATCCATCCGCCGATGGCGTTGGCGACCGTGCGCACCGCGACCGGCGCGGTGGGGGAGGTCTCCAGTGCCATGCGGCGAGGTTAGAGGAGTGCGCCGACGCCCGTACGATGGCAGGCATGACGACCGACATGGGCATGCCCCCGGTGCTGACCCCCGACGAGGCCGACAAGGCCGTGCTGCTGGCCGCCCCGCGCGGCTACTGCGCTGGCGTCGACCGCGCCGTGGTGACCGTCGAGCAGGCGCTGGACCTCTACGGCGCCCCGGTCTACGTCCGCAAGCAGATCGTCCACAACAAGCACGTCGTGGCTGACCTCGAGGCGCGTGGCGCGATCTTCGTCGAGGAGCTCGACGAGGTGCCCGCCGGTGAGACCGTCGTGTTCTCCGCCCACGGTGTCAGCCCGGCCGTGCACGCCCAGGCCGCCGAGCGCGAGCTGAAGACCATCGACGCCACCTGCCCGCTGGTGACCAAGGTCCACCACGAGGCGAAGCGGTTCGCCAACGACGACTACGACATCCTGCTGATCGGCCACGCCGGGCACGAGGAGGTCGAGGGCACCGCGGGCGAGGCCCCCGAGCACATCCAGCTCGTCGAGGGCCCGTGGGACGTCGACAAGATCGAGGTCCGCGACCCCGCGAAGGTCGCCTGGCTCTCCCAGACCACGCTGTCGGTCGACGAGACGCTGGAGACGGTCGCGGCGATCCGCGAGCGGTTCCCGCTGCTGCTCGACCCGCCCAGCGACGACATCTGCTACGCCACCCAGAACCGTCAGCTCGCGGTCAAGGAGATCGCCAAGGACGCCGACCTGGTGATCGTCGTCGGTTCCGGCAACTCCTCCAACTCCGTGCGCCTGGTCGAGGTCGCCCTCGAGGCGGGGGCGAAGTCGTCGTACCGCGTCGACGACGCCTCCGAGATCGACGAGGCCTGGCTCGACGGCGTGCGGACCGTGTCGGTGACCTCGGGCGCGAGCGTGCCGGAGGCGCTGGTCCAGGGCGTGCTGGAGTTCCTCGCCGAGCGCGGCTACCCCGACGCCAAGGCCGTGCAGAGCGCCGAGGAGTCGCTCATCTTCGCCCTGCCCAAGGAGCTGCGCCGCGACCTGAAGGCCGCCGCCGCGGCCGCCCAGGGCTGAACCCCACCGAAGCCCAGGACGCCCCATGGCCCGCTACCTCGACCTCCACCCCGTCGACCCGCAGCCCCGCCTTGTCGGTCAGGTCGTGGCGGCGCTGCGCGACGACGACGCCCTGATCGCCTACCCGACCGACTCCGGCTACGCCCTGGGGTGCCGGGTCGGCAACCGTGACGGCCGCGACCGGATCCTGAGGATCCGCGGCCTCGACGACCGGCACCACTTCACCCTGGTCTGCGCCGACTTCGGTCAGCTCGGCCAGCTGGTGCACGTCGACAACGCGGCCTTCCGCACGATCCGCTCGTGCACGCCGGGTCCCTACACGTTCATCCTGCCCGGCACGCCCGAGGTGCCGCGGCGGCTGCTGCACCCGAAGAAGAAGACCGTCGGCGTGCGCATCCCCGACCACCGCGTCGTGTCCGCGATCCTCGCCGAGCTCGGTGAGCCGCTGCTGTCGAGCTCGCTGATCCTGCCCGGGGAGACCGAGCCCCGTACGATGGGGTGGGAGATCAAGGAGGACCTCGAGCACCAGGTCGACATCGTCATCGAGGCCGGCGAGACCCCCGCCGAGCCGACGACGGTCGTCGACTTCTCCGACGGTGCTCCCGAGGTGCTGCGGCACGGAGCCGGGGACACCTCCCGCTTCGAGTGAGTGAGCAGCCGCCCGCGAGGGACGCGCTCTCCGCTGGTCGAGGTGTGAGGAGCGCCAGCGACGAACCTCGAGACCCGGCGAGGTGGACGCCGACCTGACTCAGCCCGTCGACCGGTCCCGCTCGACCGACTGATCCTCGCGCTCGAAGGACCGCTCGACGGCTCGGAGCTCGACGGTCCGCGGAGCAGGCAGGTCCTCGTCGGTGACCGACAGCTCGGTGAAGCGGCGTGCCGAGACCAGCACGCGTGACTCCAGGGAGCCCATCGCCTGGTTGTAGTGGCCGACCGCGGCGTTGAGGGAGCGGCCGACGTTGTCGAGGTGCCGGTCGAGGACCTGCAGCCGCTGGTGCAGGTCGACGCCGAGCCGGTGGATCGCGCGGGCCTGCTCGGCCAGCGCCTCGTGCTGCCAGCCCTGCGCCACGGTGCGCAGCAGCGCGATGAGGGTGGTGGGGGAGGCGAGCACGACCTGGCGGCCGGCGGCGTGCTCGAGCAGGGTCGGGTCGGCCTCCAGTGCGGCGGAGAGGAACGACTCGGCCGGCACGAACAGCACCACGAACTCCGGTGCTCCCTCCAGCGCCTTCCAGTAGGCCTTCGACCCGAGCTGGTCGACGTGGGTGCGCACCTGGCGGGCGTGCCGGGTGAGGTGGTGGTCGCGCTCGGCGTCGTCGGCAGCCGCAGCCGCGTCGAGGAACGCGTCGAGCGGCACCTTCGCGTCGACCACGACATCGCGGCCCCCGGCCAGGTGCACGACCAGGTCGGGGCGCTGGGCACCGTCGTCGAGGCGCACCTGCTCGGAGAAGTCGCAGCGGTCCACCAGTCCGGCCAGCTCGACGGTGCGGCGCAGGTGGAGCTCGCCCCAGCGTCCCCGCACCTGGGGGCGGCGCAGCGCGGTCGTCAGCTGGTGGGTCTCGCGGCGCAGGCCGTCGGCCGAGCGGCGTACGTCGTCGACCTGCTGGTGCAGCTGGCCCTGCCAGGAGACTCGGGCATGCTCGAGGTCGCGCAGGGTGTCGTGGAGCCGGTCGAGCCCCTCGAGCACCTCGGTGTCCCGCGCCTCTCCGCCGGGACCGGCGCCCAGGGCGCCGCCGAGAGGGGAGCGTCGCAGCACGCCCAGGGCCAGGCCGAGCGCGAGACCGAGGCCGAGGCCGACGAGCAGCACCAGCAGCAGCGCGAGGGTGGTGGAGAGGCTCATGCGACCAGGGTGACGGCGAGCGCCGACAGTCGACTCCCGACGCGCGGGTGAGTCCGCGGGTCAGGCGAGGTCGACCACGACCGGGGCGTGGTCAGAGGGGGCGCCGGAGCCCTGGGCGGGGTCGCGCTCGTCGCGGTCGATGAAGGCGCCGGTGACGCGCTGCGCCAGGGCGGGGGAGCCGAGGACGAAGTCGATCTTCAGGCCGCGGTCGCGCTCGAAGCGCTGGCGGTAGTAGTCCCAGTAGGTGTAGCCGGGGGCGTGCTCGCGGGTGACCTCGGCCCAGCCGTCGTCGAGGAAGCCCTGGAAGGCAGCACGCTCGGGCGGGGTGACGTGGGTGCTGGTGCGGAACTGCTTGACGTCGAAGACGTCGTCGTCGGTGGGGCAGATGTTCCAGTCGCCGACGAGCGCGGTGGGGGTGTCGAGCCAGCCGGCCGACGCCGTACGCAACCGGGCGAGCCAGTCGAGCTTGTAGACGTAGTGCGGGTCGTCGGGCTTGCGGCCGTTGGGGACGTAGAGGCTCCAGATGCGTACGCCGCCACAGGTCGCCCCGAGGGCGCGTGCCTCCGCAGCGACCGGGTCGCCGAAGCCGGGCATGTCCGGGAAGCCGACGGTGACGTCCTCGAGGCCGACGCGGCTGATCAGCGCGACGCCGTTCCACTGGTTGTAGCCGACGGCGGCGACGTCGTACCCCCGTGACTGCAGCCCCATCAACGGCAGCTGCTCCTCGCGGGCCTTGGTCTCCTGCACGGCGAGCACGTCGACGTCGTGGCGGTCGAGGAAGGCCTCGACGCGGTCGATGCGGGTGCGGAGGGAGTTGACGTTCCAGGTGGCGATGCGCACCGCGCCATCCTGGCTCATCTTCTCGCAGTGCAAGAACCTGACCCACCTCGACCCTGGTCGGCCCGGGGGGATCGCGGGTTCACTCGCTCGCACCCATCCACCACTCGGGAGGAAGCACCCCATGTCGCACCGCACCACCGGCGCCCTGGCGGCCACAGCCGCCCTCGCCGTCTCGCTCGGCTGCTCGATGCTCGGCGCCACCACCGCCAGCGCCGCCACCGAGGACTCCTCGTCCGTGCCGACCTACCAGCAGTTCCGCGACTCCACCTTCGTCGACACCGACGGGCAGTACGTCGTCAACGGCGACGAGCCGGTGTCCGACAGCGGCAAGCTGCGGCAGTTCTACGACGACATGGTGGGGGACAAGCACACCGGCCGGCCCATGGAGGACGGCCTCATCGTCAACACGGTCTCCGGCAAGGACGACAAGTGGAGCGCCTCCCAGGTCGGGAACCTCACCTACTGCGTCTCGACCAAGTTCGGATCCGACTACTCCGCGATGGTCAGCGCGATGGCCAGCGGCGCCGGGCAGTGGGAGGCCGCCTCGTCGGCGATCGACTTCGTGCACGTCCCCAGCCAGGACTCCAGCTGCACCACCCGCAACAACAGCGTGCTGTTCTCGGTGGAGCCGGTGAGGACCACCCAGTACATCGCCCGCGCGTTCTTCCCCAGCACCCCCAAGCGCTCGCGCAACGTGCTGGTCGACGACTCGATCTGGACCTCGGGATCCTGGAGCCCGTCCAACATCGTGGCCCACGAGCTGGGTCACACCCTGGGCTTCCGTCACGAGCACACCCGCCCGGAGTCGGGCACCTGCTTCGAGGACAACAACTGGCGGGCACTGACGCCCTACGACTCGGCCTCGATCATGCACTACCCGCAGTGCAACGGGTCCTCCTCGGACCTGAGCATGACCAACGCCGACCGGCAGGGCGCGGCGGCGCTCTACGGCTCCTGAGCCTCGCCTGCTGATTGGGGAGGGCCACGGGCGCGGGCCTAGACTCGCGGCCCGTGGCTCTCACCATCGGCATCGTCGGACTGCCCAACGCCGGCAAGTCCACCCTCTTCAACGCCCTGACCAAGAACGACGTGCTCGCGGCGAACTACCCGTTCGCCACCATCGAGCCCAACGTCGGCGTGGTCGGGGTCCCCGACTCGCGGCTGCCGCGGCTCGCCGAGATCTTCGGCTCCGAGCAGATCCTCCCGGCCACGGTCGAGTTCGTCGACATCGCCGGCATCGTCCGCGGCGCCTCCCAGGGCGAGGGCCTGGGCAACAAGTTCCTCTCCCACATCCGCGAGTCCGCCGCGATCTGCCAGGTGACCCGCGTCTTCCGCGACGAGGACGTGACCCACGTCGACGGCGAGGTCAACCCCGGCAACGACATCTCCACCATCCAGACCGAGCTGATCCTCGCCGACCTGGAGACCGTCGAGCGCGCGATCGTGCGGCTGGAGAAGGAGTCGCGCAAGGTCAAGGACCTCGTCGCGAACCTCGAGGCGACCAAGGTGGCCAAGGAGGCGCTCGAGGCCGGTACGCCGGTGATCGACCTGATCTCCGCCGGCAAGCTCGACGGCGCGCTGCTGCGTGAGCTGTCGCTGCTGACCGCGAAGCCGTTCATCTACGTCTTCAACTGCGACTCCGACGAGCTCGCCGACGAGGAGCTCAAGGCCAAGATGCGCGACCTGGTCGCGCCGGCCGAGGCGATCTTCCTCGACGCGAAGTTCGAGTCCGAGCTGGTCGAGCTGGACGAGGAGGAGGCCGCGGAGTTCCTCGCCGAGGCCGGCATCACCGAGCCCGGCCTGGAGGTCCTGGCCCGCGTCGGCTTCGACACCCTCGGCCTGCAGACCTACCTCACCGCCGGCCCCAAGGAGTCGCGCGCCTGGACGATCCGCAAGGGCGACACCGCCCCGCAGGCCGCCGGCGTGATCCACACCGACTTCGAGAAGGGCTTCATCAAGGCCGAGATCGTCTCCTTCGACGACCTCGTCGCCGCGGGCTCCATGGCCAAGGCCAAGGAGGCCGGCAAGGTCCGCATGGAGGGCAAGGACTACGTCATGGCCGACGGCGACGTGGTGGAGTTCCGCTTCAACGTCTGAGCAAGGCGTGCCCTGTCCGCTGTTGACGGGGAACTCCGGATGGATGTTGTGGGTTCAGCCTACTTCGGGGCTCCGACAGTGCATGCCCATCACGCGCCCGCGTGACTGTGCCTCACTCGTGCTCTCTTATCTCCAACTCTGGGTGGACTTTTCCGGCCCGCAGAATGTGAAAACTGCGGCCGGATGCTTGAAGCGCGCTTGGCGGGCGGCGAAGCCAATCTAGATAGTGCGCACGGCGTGGCGTGACAGCATCAGCTCCGTGAAGGACTTCGTCGAGCTCTACTTCAAGCGGAACCGTGGTTGGCCGTGGCCCGAGGAGAACTGGGGGCTGACGCCAATGTTCGGTGACGATGGATGGTGCCACGCATGCGGCGTCCCGAAGCGAGAGCAAGCCGCCTCCCTTGTGCTCCAGCGCAAGGGGTTGTCGGACCCATCCGGGGCGTGGGTGCCGAACTGGCAGTTCGACGTCATCTGCATGGACGACGAGGTCACCGAGCGCGTTGCCCGCGAGTTCTCAGTCACCACACTGCCGGTCGGATGGCCTCGCGTCGCGCCGGGTGAGGCGCACCAAATCGTAATTCCGTCTGTAGGTCCTGCGTGGTTCGACCCTCAGGAGTTGGCGGAGCGCGCCACAGCGCGGCATGGGACTGCTGGGGCGGAGTGTGCCGAGTGCGGAGTCTGGCGGTGGATGCCCCTTGCGTTCGGGATGCTTCCCGAGTTGCGGGCCAGGGCTCACTGGGACGACTACGACGTGCTTGCGAGCCCGGAATGGTTCGGCGACGGGTGGAAGGCCTATCGGCAGATTCTCGTGCGGCGTGAGTTGGCAGAACTGCTCGCCAAGTCGAGCCCTCGTGACTTCAGGGTCGTAAGAGTGAAGGAGTTCGTACATTAAACGACCGCTTGCTGTCGGCAGGGGACGAGCGCCGCATACCGCTGATCCACGCGAGGGTGTCTGCGGTGCCGGGTACTCTCGATCCATGGTGAATCCAGCGCTGCAGTCGGCCATCGAGGCCATGAGCCTCGATGAGCGGTTGGAGCTCGTGGAGTTCATCGAGAAGACCGTGGAGTCGGCCCCGATCGACGTCACCGAGGGGCAGAAGACGGTCATCCGGTCGCGTGCTGCCGAGCTGGACGCCGACCCCTCCATCGGGTTGACCTGGGACGAGCTCAGGGCTCGTCTCGCCGCGCGTCGCGCATGAGCCGAGCCGTGGTCGTCTTCCATCCTGCGGTGGAGGACGACATCGCGGCTATCCAGGCGCACTACGAGCAGATAGATCCAGTCCTGCCCGACCGGTTCGAGGCCAGGTTGGACGACCAGGTGGAGCGGCTGTCGATGTTCCCCGAGTCCGGGGCGGTGACCTTCGATGTCTACCGCCGCGCCCTGGTCAAGCGATTCCCCTACATGGCGATCTATCGCGTCGCGCGCCCGCGAGTTGAGGTGTTGGCCATCGTGAGCACCCGACAGGACCCCGCCACAATGGAGGCGTTGGTTGCTGAGCGCGCGGGGGAGTAGGCCGCGGTGCTTCAAGCGCCGGCGGTCTCCGGGGCTCCCGGCCGCTCGTGCTCGGTGACGACCGGGTCGGGGCGCCAGCCCGGCGGGCCGAAGACGTAGCCGATCTTGTCGCGCCACGTCGGGGCCGCCCGGACGTCGCGCGCGATCGCGGCGTACTCGTGGGTCTGCAGGCGCAGCGGGTTGAACGTCCCCACCGGGACGGTCAGGCCGTACGTCGGGCGGTGCAGCTCGGGCTGGAAGGTGCCGAACAGGCGGTCCCAGACGATGAGGATGCCGCCGTAGTTGCGGTCGAGGTACTCCGGGTCCGAGCCGTGGTGCACCCGATGGTGCGAGGGCGTGTTGAGGACCAGCTCGACCGGGCGCCACAGCGTCCCGACCCGCTCGGTGTGCACGAAGAACTGGTAGACGAGGCTGACCGAGAAGCCCAGGAACACCAGCGCCGGCGGGACGCCCAGCAGGGGCAGCGGCAGCCAGAAGACGATCTCGGCGGAGTTGTTCCACTTCTGCCGCAGGGCGGTGGAGAAGTTGAAGTACTCGCTGGAGTGGTGGGCCTGGTGGGTGGCCCACACCAGTCGCACCCGGTGCGCGACGCGATGGGCCCAGTAGAAGAAGAAGTCCACGCCGAGGATCGCCAGCGCCCAGGTCCACCACGCGTCCGCCGGCAGCTGCCAGGGCGCGAGGTAGGCGGACACCACGGCGTACAGGCCCAGCGCGCCGAGCTTCCACAGCGTCATGGTGAGCACCGAGACCGCGCCCATCGAGATCGACGCCGCCGCGTCACGGGTCAGGTAGCCGCCGGGCAGCGGGAGCGCGCGGCCGTCGGGGCCGGTGCGCTCGGCGACCGGTCGCTCGTCCTCGAGCATCCGTGCGGCCAGCGCCTCGATCGCGACGAAGAGCACGAAGAACGGCACCGCCAGCGCGACCGGGTCGTGCAGCGGCTCGGGGATGGCCTGCCAGAGATCGTGGAGCACCGGCACAGCCAACCATCCGCCGCGGGGGACGTCACCGGTTCCGGGCGGAACTTGACCGGCGAGCCTCTGCTGTCGCCTGCCCGACCGCTGGTCTGCCGCCAGGGAGCGCGCTGCTGTCGGTGGGGCGGCCTACCGTGCTGGGCATGACCTTCGTGAACGCCGGCACGCTCGGCGCCCTGCCCGGTCGCCGAGACGAGCTCGTGGCGCACCTGACCCGACACAGCCCGGTGCTCGCCGACCTCGGGTGCCTGCAGTACGACGTGGGCGTCGACGACCAGCAGCCCGACACGGTGTTCGTGGTGGAGCGATGGACGTCCGCGCAGGCCCACCGCGCCTCGCTCGAGCAGCCGGAGGTGCAGGCCTCGATCGCCGAGGCGCGACCGCTGCTGTCCGGGGAGTTCGGGGGCTTCCGGTTCGAGGTCGTGGGCTCGCCCCTGGGTGACTGAGGACCGGTGCGTCGAGGAGGAGTGATGCAGGGGCCGTGACGGCTGATCGCGCTACGATCCTGTACATGAAGACACTCCCGCTGGCCGAGGTGCGGGCCACGTTGTCCAAGCTCGTCGAGGAGGCGGGTCGCACGCACCAGCGGGTGGAGGTCACCAAGAACGGTCGGCGAGCAGCGGTGCTCATGAGCGCCGATGACTATGACGCCCTGGTCGAGACGCTCGACATCTTCAGTGACGACGAGACCATGGCCGAGATCCGTCAGGCGGAGGCCGACATGGCCGCCGGACGGACGACGTCGCTGGACGAGGTACGCGCGGAGATGCGGGCGTCGGGACGACTGCGGGAGTGACCCACCGCATCGAGCTGTCGCCTGCCGCCCGGCGAGCACTGACCCACAGCCTCCCCGAGGCAGTGGCCGCGGCGTGCGCCAACTTCCTCCATGACGTCCTGGCCGAGGAGCCCCATCGCGTCGGCAAGCCGTTGCGAGGCGAGCTCGCGGGGCGCTACTCGGGCCAGGCCCGGTGTCCGTACGATCACCGACCGTGAGCATCACCGTCGAGGAGCTGCAGGTCGCCGACACCGCCGAGGCGTGGGAGCGGGCCGGGTTCGCGGTCGCCGACGGCGTGTGCCGCATCCGTCGGTTGCGGATCCGGTTGCTGGGGCCCGAGGCCGGCCGCGGGATCGTCGGGTGGACCCTGGCGGGGCTGCCCAGCGGCGTACGGATCCGGGAGGTGGACGGGATCCCGACGGCTGTCGCGGCCCGCGAGAGCGACCCGCCCGCGAAGTCGGCGCACCCCAACGGCGTCACGCACCTCGACCACGTCGTGCTCATGACGCCCGACCTGCCGCGCACCGTCGCCGCGCTCGGCGAGATCGCCCTGGAGCCGCGTCGCGAGCGCGACGGCGAGCTCGGTGGAGTCGCGATGCGGCAGGTGTTCTACCGGCTCGAGGACGTGATCGTGGAGGTGGTCGGGCCGCCCGAGCCTGGGGAGGGCCCCGCCGCCGACCGGCCCGCCCGGCTGTGGGGCCTCACCCACGTGGCCCCCGAGCTCGAGGTGGCCGTCGAGCTGCTCGGCGAGCTCGCCGGCACCCCCAAGGACGCCGTCCAGCCCGGTCGCCGGATCACCACGCTGCGCACCCGTGAGCTCGGCATGAGCGTCCGCACGGCGCTCATCACGCCGCACGTGCGGTCGGCCTGAATTCTCGCGGCGCGCGGTGGTGGGACGGCCGGGATACGACGCATCCGGTTTCCTGCCTACTGCGCAGTAAGCAGGAAATGGCATGCGGAGTATCCCGATTCCGTGACCCACGAGACCCCTGGGACACAAGTGATCACGCCCGCGTGCCCGTCCAGCGTTCGAGGGCCGAGCCGAGGTCGGAGGGGGTGATCGGCTTGGGGACGAAGTCGTCCATGCCGGCGGCCGTGCAGCGCTCGCGCTCGCCCTCGGTCATCGAGGCGGTCATGGCGATCACCGGCAACCGCGGCAGACCCTGCTCGGCCTCGCGGCGGCGCAGCTCGCGGGTGGCGTCGTAGCCGTCCATCACCGGCATCTGGCAGTCCATCAGCACCGCGGCGTACGGCCTGCGCTCCAGCGCCGCGAGGGTCTCCTGCCCGTCGGCGGCGATGTCGCAGTCGTAGCCCAGCGCCTTCAGGATGCCCTCCGCGACGATCTGGTTGACGTCGTTGTCCTCGGCGACCAGCACCCGGGAGCGCGCCCGCGGCGCGACCTCGACCGGCTCGTCGACCGGTGTCGCCAGCTCCGGCGAGGTCCTCGTCAGCAACGCCGAGAGCAGGTCGCGCAACCGCGACATCGGCAGCGGCTTGGCCAGGATCTCGCGGACCCCCACCTCCCACGCCTCGTCATGATCGACCTCGGTGTCGGAGGTGAGGAGCACCAGTCTCGGTCCCCGCAGGGCCGGGTCGGTGGAGATCGCCCGTGCCAGCTCCAGGCCGTCCATGTCCGGCATGCACAGGTCCAGCAGCACGACGTCGTACGACGCCGAGTCCTCCCTCATCAGCTCGAGCCCCGCCGCGGCCGACCCGGCGGTGTCGACGCTCATGCCCCAGGCCTCGAGCTGGCCGTCGAGCACCATCAGGTTCGTCGCGTTGTCGTCGACGACCAGTGCGCGGCGACCCTCGAGGCTGCGAGGCCCCGCCGGGCGGGTCACCGGCTGGTCGGCGGCCAGCCGCATCGGCAGCCGAAACCAGAACGTGCTGCCCTGGCCGGGCTCGCTCTCGACGCCGATCGTGCCGCCCATGGCGGTGGTGAGGCGGGCGCAGATGGCCAGGCCCAGCCCGGTGCCGCCGTAGCGGCGGGTGGTGGAGGAGTCGGCCTGGGTGAAGGGGTCGAAGAGCCGGTCGCGGCGACCGGCGGGCAGCCCGATGCCGGTGTCGCGCACCTCGAAGCGGATCACCGGCCCCTCGGGTGTGCCGCCGTCGAGGTGCGCGCTGATCACGACCTCGCCCTCGTGGGTGAACTTCACGGCATTGGTCGCGAGGTTGAGCAGCACCTGCCGCAGCCGACCGGGGTCGCCGCGCAGCGCGACGGGCACCTCCGGCGAGCAGTAGGCCAGCAGCTCAAGGTCGCGGCCGCGGGCCGGCTCGGCCACGATCGCCGCGACGTCGTCGACGACCTCGTTGAGCAGGAAGTCGATGTCCTCGATGTCCATCGCGCCGGCCTCGACCTTGGAGAAGTCCAGGATGTCGTTGATGATCCCCAGCAGCGCGTCGCCGGCCGTGCGGACGCCTTGCGCGTACTCCCGCTGTCGCGCGTCGAGGTCGGTCGACAGCAGGAGACCGGTCAACCCGATGACACCGTTCATGGGGGTGCGGATCTCGTGGCTCATCGTCGCCAGGAACGACGACTTGGCGCGGGAGGCCGCCAGCGCCTCGTCGCGAGCCTCGGCGAGCTCGACCGCCGTGCGCCGCTGCTCGTCCAGCAGGGACCAGGTCCGCACGAGCGCCAGCGCCACCAGGACCGCCATGCCGCCGGCGGTCGCGACCGCGGCGTCCATGCTGTCGGTGGCGAGCACCCGCAGCTGGAGTGCGGTGGGCACGAGCAGGGGCAGGACCGCGATCGCGAGCCTGGGGCCCAGGGCGGGTGAGCCGGTCGTCTCCTGCTGCGCTGCCGGTCGGGAAGGCTGCACCGCGGACCACGCCAGGACCACGGAGGCGAGCATCCAGCCGAGGTCGAGCAGGGCATCTCCGACGACACCCGGCTCGGGCAGGAGCAGGTAGCCCAGGTCCGGCAGCAGCCACAGGCTCAGGCCCACGAAGAAGACCCAGCCGACCACGGCTCGTGCCGATCGGACCAGCACCACCCGCAGCGTCAGCCCGAGCAGCACGGCGTCGAGGATCGGGTAGGCGGCCCACACCGACCGGGTCGCCCAGTCGACGCTGCGGTCGTCGAGGATGCCCTCGACGGCCAGCTCCCACAGCAGCAGCACGCAGACCACCACGATGGTGGCCGCGTCCAGGGCGCCCTCGAGACGCAGGTGCTGCCGCTGCGAGCGGAGCAGGACGAGGAGCAGCGCGATCCCCAGGAAGACGTAGGAGGAGAGGTACGGCACGTCGGCGAGGGAGATGTCGGGCTCGCCGGAGGTCCAGTAGTAGGCGTACCAGATCAGATCCGCGGCGGCGGTCGCGGTGAGGGCGGCCGCGACCAGCATCCCGAGCGTCCGCGTGAGACCCGTACGCCGCCGGCAACCCCACCACGCGATGACCGCCGCCCCCGAGACGACCGTGAGGTAGCCGGCGTCGTAGACCGGCCCCGGGGCCACTGCCGCGAGGCCTGCGAGTCCGATCGTCAGGGCCCCCAGCAGGGTCAGCGCGGCTCGAGGGCCGTCCAGTGTGCGCATGTGGATCCGTCCTTGGAGGGCTGCGGGGGACAGCCTGACTCATCGCGGTCCGGATGCGCAGCAACTCCCCCCTGCGGGATCAGGAACTTAGGCGTACCTTGGTATCCACACCAGGGCCGTGGGAGTGGCCCCTGCTGACACGGGAGCACCAGATGGACCTCGACCCCCAGGACATCCGCGCGATCATCCTGCGCATGAAGCGTGCCCACGGGCACCTCGCCAGCGTGATCCGGATGATGGAGGAGGGGTCGGACTGCGAGTCGGTCCTGACCCAGCTCGCCGCGGTCAACAAGGCGCTGGCGCGCAGCGGCTTCGCCATCGTCGCCACCGGCCTGCAGGAGTGCATGGCCGACGGCACCCCGGCCGAGGAGGACCTGAAGAAGATGGAGAAGCTTTTCCTCTCCCTCGCGTGACCTCGAGGCGGGGTGTGGCGTTGGTCACTACGTGTCCGACCTCCGCCCCCGCCACCGCTCGCGCCGAGTCGCAGCGCTGACCGCCGCGGTCGCGCTGCCGCTGTCCCTCGCCACCACCCTGCTCCCGGCCCCCGGAGCCGCTGCGCCCACCCCCGAGCGCCGCCTGCCGCCGGCCGGGATGGAGTACGTCGCACTCGGCGACTCCTGGACCGCCGACGTCGTCATCCTCAACCGCGACGGGGTGCCCGACACCACCCACGCACCCATCGACTGCGCCCAGTCGCACCGCAACTACCCCAAGATCCTCGCCGAGGCCCTCAGCGTCGGGGAGTTCCGCGACGCCTCGTGCGGCTCGGCCACGACCGACGACTTCTACGAGCCGCAGACGGGTCTCCCGCTGGGCGGCACCAACCCGCCGCAGTTCGACCGGCTCAGCCCCACCACCGACCTGGTCACCGTCGGCATCGGCGGCAACGACGCCGGGGTCGCCAGTGCGGGCCTGGACTGCCTGGGTCTGATCCCCGTGGACAACCCGATCACCGACTCCGGTGCCGGGTTGCCGTTCGGCGGGTGCAAGGCGAAGTACACCGCCGACGGCTACGACCAGATCGGCCGCAACATCCGGCAGTCGACCAAGAAGCTCGTACGCGCCTTCCGCACCATCCACGACATCTCGCCCGGTGCACGCATTCTGGCCATCGACTACATCGACGTCGTGCCCGACCACGGGTGCTACCCCACGGTCCCGGCCTCCGACGAGGACATGGCCTGGATCTCCCAGAAGTTCCGTCAGCTCAACAAGATGGTCAAGCGCGCGGCCCGCCGCGGCGGCGCGGAGTACGTCAACACCTACCGCCGTACGCCGGAGGGCGTCGACCTGTGCGGTGAGCCCAACGTCCGCTGGGCCGAGGTCTACGGTCCCTCGGCCAACGACCCGGCGATGGGCGTCCCGGCCCACCCCAACGCGGCCGGCGCCCGCGGTCAGGCCGCCGCGATCCTCGACCACCTCCGCCAGCGGGACCCCGACATCTTCGACTGACCGGCCACCGCCTCGGAGCGGCCGTGCCCCCACAATGGGAGCGTGACGAACCGACTCGCCGCCGTCCCCGCCGATCGGCTGCACCTGGTGCTGATGCTGGTGCTCACCTTCACGACCGGCATCGTGGACGCGGTGGGCTTCCTGGGCCTGGACCGGGTCTTCACCGGCAACATGACCGGCAACGTCGTGATCCTCGGCATGGCGGTCGTCGGCGCCGAGGACCTGCCGGTGGTCGGCCCGGTGCTGGCGCTGGTCGGCTTCATGGCGGGGGCCGCGCTGGGTGGCCGGGTGCTCAAGCGCGCCGCCGGCAAGTGGACCGGCCTGACCACCGCGCTCTTCCTCACCGTCGGACTGGTCTGCCTGGGGCTCGCCGTGGTGCTGCTGGTGGTCGGGGACCACCCCGACCCCGCGGTGGGGCTGCCGGTCACGACGCTGCTCGGTGCGGCGATGGGGCTCCAGGCCGCCACCGCGCGCTTCGTCGCGGTCAAGGACGTCACCACCGTGGTCGTCACCTCCACGATCACCGGCCTGGCCGCCGACTCCCGCCTGGGCTCGGGGAAGTCGCGCACCGACGGGGGTGGCTCGGGACGTCGCTTCCTGGCCGTGGTGCTGATCCTGGCCGGCGCGGCCGTCGGTGCCGCGCTGCTGAAGATCCACGTCGGCGCGGGGCTCATGCTCGCCGCCGTGCTCATCCTGGCGGCCACGCTGGTGGGCTCCACGCACGGGCGGCTGCACATTTCACAACCCTGAAACGAACGTGCCAGTGCGTGAAACGCGCCCTGGATACGTTGCGGCGAACCCGAGACCACACCCGGAGGGAACGCCATGTCCATCACCCCCCGCTCGCGCTCGATGCGCGGGCTCGCCGCGGTGTCCGCGGCCCTCGTCCTGAGCCTCTCGGCCTGCGGGTCCGACGACGGCGAGATCGCCGGGACCGGATCCGACGGGGAGGCGTCGTACGGCGAGATCTCCATGCAGTACTCCTGGATCAAGAACGAGGAGTTCGCCGGGGAGTTCTACGCCTACGAGAACGGCTACTACGACGAGGCCGGCTTCGACGAGGTGTTCGGCATCTCCGGCCCCGACACCGGTGTGGCCAAGCTGCTCAGCGGCACGGTCCAGGTCGCGCTCTCCGACGCAGCGTCCGTGGGCGCCGCGATCGCCGAGCAGGACGCCCCGCTGAAGATCATCGCCGCGACCTTCCAGAAGAACCCCTTCACGATCCTTTCGCTGGCCGACGGCGCCGACATCGCGACGCCCGAGGACCTGGTCGGCAAGAAGATCGGCGTGCAGGACTCCAACGCCAGCGTCTTCGCCGCGATCCTCAACGCCAACGGCATCGACCCCGACGACGTCGAGGTCGTGCCCGTGGACTTCGACCCCACCCCGCTGATGGAGGGCGAGGTCGACGGCTTCATGGCCTACCTCACCAACGAGGCCATCACGGTCGAGAACGCCGGCTTCGACATCACGAACCTGCCGTACGCCGACAACGGCGTGCCCTACGTCGCGGAGACCTACACCGTCACCGACCAATACCTCGCCGAGAACCCCGACCTCCTCGAGGCGCTGCTCGTCGCGGAGATCAAGGGCTGGAGCGACACGTTCACCGAGCCGACCGACGACACCGTCGCGCTCATCATGAAGTACTACGACCAGGCGGCCTCGGAGAACGAGGAGGGCCTCGAGGCGGTCTTCGGCGCCCTCGACCCGGCCAAGACGGCCCAGGGCCTGGCGGCGCAGGCGGACCTGATCTCCACTCCCGACACCGAGGCCAACGGCCTGTTCACGATCACCGACGAGCTCAAGCAGCAGACCGTCGACTCGCTGGCCGCGGCCGGCTGGGAGGTCAGCGTCGACGAGCTCTTCGACACCACGATCATCGACGGCATCTACGAGGAGTACCCCGAGCTCCTGGACTACCTCGGCTGATCGACCACCGATGACCGCTGAGCACACACCCGGTGCCGGTGCCGCCCGTCGGGGCGGCACCGGCATTCAGGTCGACGGACTGGGCAAGACCTTCAAGGTCGGCGCGGGCAGGAGCGTGACCGCGCTGGAGGACGCGCACCTGCACACCGAGCAGGGGTCGTTCCTGGCGCTGCTGGGGCCCTCGGGCTGCGGCAAGTCGACGATCCTGCGGGTGCTGGCCGGGCTCGAGGAGCCCACCAGCGGCCAGGCCCTGGTCGACGGGCGCACCCCCGCGGAGCTGCGCAAGGACAGCGAGCTCGGCATCGCCTTCCAGGACCACGCGCTGCTGCCGTGGCGCAGCGTCGTGAAGAACATCGCGTTGCCCTTCGAGGTCGCCGGCCGCCCGGTCGACAAGGAGTACGTCGCCGAGCTGATCGCCCTGGTGGGGCTCACCGGCTTCGAGAACGCCAAGCCCGCCCAGCTCTCCGGCGGCATGCGGCAGCGGGTCTCGATCGCCCGCGCGCTGGCGCTCAAGCCGTCGGTGCTGCTGCTCGACGAGCCCTTCGGTGCCCTCGACGACATGACCCGGCAGAACCTCAACCTGGAGCTGCTGCGGATCTGGACCGAGAAGCCGGCGACCACGCTGCTGGTCACCCACGGCATCTCCGAGGCGATCTTCCTCTCCGACCAGGTCGCGGTGATGAGCCCGCGCCCGGGCCGGATCAAGGAGGTCATCGACGTCGACCTCCCGCGTCCGCGCACGCCGGAGATGATGCGGACCCCGGAGTTCCACCACTTCGTGGACCGGGCCTCCGAGCTGCTCTTCGGCGCCGACGGCCGCGCGGCGGCCGAGGCCTGAGGGCGGGGGAGGGATGGGCGAGCGTCGGATCCCCGGCTGGCTCTCCGGCGTCATCGGCGTCGGGGTGCTGATGGCGGCGTGGTGGCTCTTCGCGCTGGCCTTCCGCCCCGACACCGGGACCTACACGCCGGTGCCGTCACCGGGCGCCGTGCTGGGCCAGCTGGTCGAGGACGGCTTCTCGGCGTACTGGGACTCCTTCCGAGTCACCATCACCGAGGCCGCCTGGGGCTTCCTGTGGGGCAACCTGGCGGCGCTGCTGCTCGCGGCGACCGTCCTGCTCGCGCCGCGACTGGAGCCGATCATCGTGCAGGTCGCGGTCGTGTCGTACTGCCTGCCGCTGGTGGCGGTCGGCGGCATCTCGATCGTGGTGCTGGGCGGGGCGACCCGGCCCGGCGACCCGTCGACGACGGCGATCTTCCTGGCCGCGCTCGCGGTCTTCTTCACCACCGTGGTCGGCGCGCTGCTGGGCTTCAAGGCCGCCGACCGGGCCAGCCTCGACGTGATCCGCGTCTTCGGCGGCGGGAGGTTCACCCAGCTGCGCAAGGTGCGCCTGGTCGCCGCGCTCCCGGGCATCCTCAACGCGCTGCAGATCGCGGTGCCCACGGCGTTCCTAGGAGCGGTGCTGGGGGAGTACATGGGCGCCACCGACCGCAGTGTCGGCATCCTGCTGATCCGGTTGCAGGGCAACCTCGACTCCGAGCGGGTGTGGGCGGTGTTCCTGCTGTGCGCGCTGGTCGCGATGGTCGGGTACGGCGCGCTCGGGCTGGTCTCGCGCCTGGTCACGCCCTGGGTCTCCGGACGGAGCACGCCATGAGCGGCGGGACCGGCCCCGCGGTCGCGACGGGGAGCGTCGCCGGCACGTCGCGTGCCGTGCTGACCGCTGTGGGCAAGGGCCTGCTCAACGCCGCGATCACCGTCGGCATCGTGCTGGCCGCGTGGCAGGCACTGATCATGAGCGGGAAGATCTCGCCGTACGTCGCCAAGGGCCCGCTCGACGTGTGGCGCTTCCTCTTCGTCACCGACCCCGACGCCCGGGCGACCGCGGAGGAGCGCCGCGAGCTGCTCTTCGACCTGGCGGCCGTGTCGCTGAAGGACGCAGCGATCGGCTTCGTCGTCGGCATGGCGATCGCGATCGTGCTGGCGGTGCTGTTCACGCTGTCGAAGACCGTCGAGGCGGGCGTGATGCCGCTGGCGCTGCTGTTACGCTCGATCCCACTGGTCTCGATCGCACCGGTGATCATCCTGCTCACCGGTCGCGGCACCACCGCCTCGGTCGCGGTGATCGGCTCGATCGTGGTGCTGTTCCCCGCGCTGGCGTCGGTGCTCTTCGGGCTCTCGCGAGCCAACAAGGAGAGCCTGGACCTGGTGCGCGTCTACGGCGGCGGCAACCTCGCGGCGCTGCTGAAGGTCGCCGTCCCCGGCGCCCTGCCCTCGCTCTTCGCCGCGGCGCGCGTCTCGGTGCCGGGCGCGGTCACCGGGGCGCTGCTGGCCGAGTGGCTCTCGACCGGCAAGGGGGTGGGTGGTCAGATCGTGAAGTTCAACGCGGCCGCCCAGTTCGACAACCTGTGGGCCTCGGTCGCGATCATCACCCTGGTCACGCTGCTGCTCTACAACCTCGTGCAGCTGGCCGAGACCGTCGTGCTCGCCCGGATGGGGATGAGCCAGTCCCAGCTGTGATGGGGCACGCTGTGCTGTCGGTCGGCCAGTCGGTCAGCACGTCTCGGGAGCACGTCATGGGGGTGGGAGCGTGAGGGAGCGCCGCCGCCTCATCGCGATCGGCTTCTACCTCGTCAGCTCGATCCTGTGCGTGCTGCTCATCGCCGGCCACGGCCCGTGGGCGGGTCAGACGCTCTGGGAGATCTCGCTCAGCCACGGGCTCAACACCGGCGACCTGCCGGTCCTCGCGCTGTGGGGCGCCTCGCTGTGGATGTGCTGGCTGCTCTGGCGCGACGCCTGAGCGCCTCGCCGGTCGAGAGGTCTCGAGGCTCGGCCGTGGAGCGTCGCTGGTCGAGGTGCGACGAGCGCCAGCGAGGAGCCTCGAGACCCCGGTCGGGATGTCGCTGGTCGAAGGGGTCTCGAGGCTCGGCCGTGGGCCGGCCTCGCACCTCGACCAGCGGTGGGGCTAGTACTGCGTCCGGTCCGCCTTCGCCAGCCACGCGTCGAAGGGGGCGAAGGAGCCCTCGAGCACGAGCGGCGCGACGGGGGTCTCCCACTGCTCGCGCGGGGTGTCGAAGAGGTCGTAGAACGCGCGGTCGTCGAAGCCGCCGCGGGCGGCGTCGTCCCGGTCGGCGGCGAAGGTGACCCGGTCCAGGCGTGCCCACAGCGCGGAGGCCAGGCACAGTGGGCACGGCTCGCACGAGGTGTAGAGGACGCAGCCGGCCAGCGAGAAGTCGCCGATCTCCCGGCACGCGGCACGGATCGCGACGACCTCGGCGTGCGCGGTGGGGTCGAGGTCACGGGTGACCCGGTTCTGCCCGGTGGCGAGCACCTCGCCGTCGCGCACCACGAGCGCCCCGAACGGTCCGCCGCCGGCCGCGACGTTGGCGACCGCCAGGTCGACGGCCTGTTGCAGGAAGTCCTCGTGGGTCTGCGGGGTGCGGGTCAGGGGATCGGGCACGGGTCCTCCTCGGACGTCAGGAGCCGCCAGACCCGGTCGCGGCTCATCGGGAGCTCGCGGGGGCGGCGGCCGGTGGCGTCGCGGACGGCGTTGGCCACGGCGGGGGCGACGGGGTTGTAGGGGGCCTCGCTCATCGACTTCGCGCCGAGCGGCCCGACCGGGTCGACGGTGTCGGCGAAGAGCACCTCGGTGTGCGGCACCTGCCCGATCTGGGGCACGCGGTAGTCGCGGAACGTGCGGGTGGTGACCACACCGTCCTCGAGCCGCACCTCCTCCTGCAGTGCGGACCCGAAGCCCTGGGCCACACCGCCCTCGACCTGGCCGCGCAGCTGCTCGGGGTTGAGCACGACCCCGGCGTCGGCGGCGTGCACGCTGCGCAGCACCCGCACCTCGCCGGTCGGCGGGTGCACCGCCACCCGGACGCCGTGCACGTTGAAGGCCACCGAGCGCGGGGTTCCGTGGTGCTCGCCGGTGCCGACCAGCGGGCGCCGGGTCTCCCCGGCGTCGAGGCGCCGGGCGAGGTCCTGCGCCGCGGCGTGGACCTCCCGACCCCGACCTCGACCGACCCGTCCTCGGTCAGCGTCACGGTGGCGGTGCTGTGGTGCCCGCGCGGCGGGATGGTCGCGATCATGGCGGCGGCCAGCCCCTCGCCGACCAGCCCCCCCGAACCCGGCGGCCCGTCCTCTGTGGCGGCCAGCGCCCGCTCGACGAGGTCCAGGCACTGGGGCAGCCCGTCGGTGGCGTGCACGATGTCGTCGACGGCCGGTCCGTTGACGACCAGCTCGTCGCCGGGCACGACCGCGTTGCGGCGCCTGATCTCCGCAGCGCTGAGGCCGACCTCGCGGGCCAGGTCGTCCAGCGCGGACTCGATCGCGAAGATCACCTGCCCCAGGCCGTAGCCGCGGAACGCCCCGGCCGGGACGGTGTGGGTGTACACCGCCTCGGCGTCGACGCGCTTGTTGGCGCAGCGGTAGAGCGCGACCGACTCGTGGCAGCCGTGGAAGAGGACGCCGACGGCGTGGTTGCCGTAGGCGCCGGTGTCGCTGAGCACGTCGAGCCGCATCGCGGTCAGCACCCCGCCGGCGTCGGCCCCGAGCTCCACCTCGACCCGGAACGGGTGCCGACCCGGCACCAGCGTGAACTGCTGCTCCCGGGTCAGCTCCCACTGCACCGGCCGGTGCACGCCGCGCTCGGCCAACCGGAGCACCGCCAGCGCCACGAGGTCCTCGACGAGCATCTCCTGCTTGCCACCGAAGCCGCCGCCGACCCGACCGGTCGACACCCGCACCTGCGACGGCTCCAGCCCCAGCACGTGCGCGAGCTCGTCGCGCACCAGGAACGGCACCTGGCTCGACGAGCGCACCACCAGCCGCCCACCCTCGGCCAGCGGCGCGTCCAGCCAGGCCCGCGCCGCATGGGTCTCCATCGCGGCCTGGTTGACCCGGGCCGTGCGCCAGGTGCCGTGGACGCGGTGGGTGGCGGCGGCGAGCCCAGCGGCTACGTCGCCGACCTCGCCGTGCGTCTGGGCGACCACGTTGCGACCCGGCTCGCTGATGCGGGAGGTGGCGGGATCCTTCTCCCCGTGCACGAGCGGTGCACCGGCCGCGCGGGCGGACTCGGGGTCGTGGACGGCCGGCCTGACGTCGTACTCCACGTGGAGGAGGCGGAGCGCGGCCTCGGCGATGGCCGGGGAGTCGGCGACGACGGCGGCCACGCGCTGCCCGGCGAAGCGGACCACGTCGTCGAGGACGCGGGTGTCGTCGGGGTCGTCGAGCCGGCTGTCGTGGCGCGCGGTCGAGAACAGCACACCGGGGTCGTCGCGATGGGTCAGCACCAGGTGCACCCCGGGCAGCGCCTCCGCCGCTGCGGTGTCGATGCGGGTGATCGCCGCGTGGCTGTGCGGGCTCTGCAGCACCGCGAGGTGGAGCGTGTCGGTGGCGGGGTCAGTGGTGGCGTCCGTGACGGGCAGGTCGAGCGTGTACGCCGCTCGGCCGGTCACCACGTCGACCGCGGCGGGCGGGCGGGTCGACTCCCCGACGGCCGTCTCCGGTGGTCTCGACGCCAGCGACGAGCGGGCGTCGAGACCACCTGGGGGGACCTCGGCCGACTGCTGGGCGATCGCGTCGCGGATGCTGCGGTAGCCGGTGCAGCGGCACAGGTTGCCCTTGAGGTCGCGGTCGGTGCAGGCACCTGTGGAGGCCGTGACCACGAAACCGGCGGTGCAGAAGCCGCACTGGAAGCCCTGCGCCTCGAGGAAGGCCCGTTGGGTGGGGTGCAGGTCGTCCGGGGAGCCGAGCCCGGCGAGCGTGGTGACCTCGGCGTCGGCAGCGCGGACCGCGGGCACCAGGCAGGACTGCCGCGGCTGCCCGTCGACGAGCACGGTGCAGGCGCCGCAGTCGCCGGCGTCGCAGCCCTTCTTCACGTCCAGGTGGCCGGCGGCGCGCAGGTAGGTACGCAGGCACTGACCGGGGGCCGGCGGAGTGTCGGTGGGGGAGCCGTTGACGATCATCCGAGCTCCTCGCGGACCTCGGCGAGGCAGCGGGCGGTCTGTGCCACCCGCCAGTCGCGCGCACCGTGGGCGTCCTCGTGCCAGCAGTCGATCGCCTCGACGCCCTGACCGTCGGCGAGCACGACCGGTCGGGTGGTGGAGCCGGTGACGGTGACCCGGACGCCGTCGGCCGTGCGCAGCCCGATCACGACTCCGGCGGAGCGGCCGAGGTCGGCCAGCGAGAAGCAGCGGTGGGCGACGGGCGCGGCCAGGGACGCGGCGGGGACGTCGAAGCAGCGCACGACCTCGCCGGAGGTGAGCGACGTGGCCGCGTTGCCGACCACGAGGTCCGCGACGGCGACGAGCCGCTCGTCACCGTCGGGGGTCCACACGACGGCCGTCGCGTAGAGCCCGGCCAGCAGCGAGGTCATCGCGCCGGCCGGCAGCCCGAGGCAGACGTTGCCGCCGACGGTGGCGACCGCCTGCACCTTGGGAGACATCAGCAGCGCGTCGGCGCACCACGCGAAGAGGCCGCCGCGCTCACGCAGCACCGCGACCGGACAGGTCGCGGCGATCCGCAGCGAGCCGTCGGGCAGCTGCTCGAGGTCCGGCCAGCCCAGCGTGGTGAGGTCGACGAGGCCGGTGGTGGCCGGCTGCGGCTCGGAGAAGAGCCAGGTGCCGCCGGCGAGCAGGGTCTCGCCGACACCGAGGAGCAGGTCCTCGCGCCGGCGCGCGAGCCGGTGGGAGGAGACGGTCGTGAGGTCCATCAGCCGCCCTCCACCTCGGCCATCCGCTCGTAGGCGCGGCTGATCGCGCGGACCCGCTGCTGCGCGGGGTCGCCGAGGGTGGCCAGCACCCCGTCGGCCAGCACGCTGACCAGGCTCATCGCCGCGGCGTAGGAGTCGAAGGCCAGCGCGCTGGAGACCGGGCACTCCAGCCACAGCGTGGCCGTGCGGGCGTGCTCGATCGCGGTGGGGTCCGCGACCAGCACCACGTCGGCCCCGCTGGCCGCGGCCTCGCGCAGCACGTCGCCGAAGCCGGCCGGGCGGCGCCGGAAGCCGACCACGACCACGGCGTCCCCGGGCCCCACGTCGGGGAGCTCCTCGCCGACGACCTGACCGGCCAGCGGCGCGAGCCGCACGTCGCCGTGGGCGTGGGCCAGCTGCTGGCGCAGGTGCAGCGCCACGGGGTGGCTGTTGCGCCAGCCCACGACGGTCACCCGTCGGGCGGCGGCCAGCAGCGCGACGACCTGCGGGACGACGGGGTGCTCGACCGCGCGGCGTACGACCTCGGCCTCGCGGGCCAGGTGCGTGGGCAGGTCGCCCCAGCTACCGCCGTCGCGGCTACGGGGCTCACCGGTGGAGGTGCGCAGGGTGCGCAGGTGCTCGCGGACCTCGTCGAAGTCGGCGAAGCCCAACGACCGGAAGAGCCTGCTCATCGTCGCCTTGGAGACCCCGGCCAGCTGGGCGAGCTCGGCCGCGCGGTAGGTCGCGAGGTCGTCGAGGTGCTCGAGCAGGGTCGCGGCGGCCTTGCGCTCCTGGGGGGAGAGGTCCATCCGGGTGGCGGCGATCCGCTCCTCGATGCGCAGTTCGGTCATGTCGGGCGAGGTCGGGACGCTCATGCCGGGCTCGATCGCAGGTCGCGGGCGGCGTACGTCGCGGCGGTGGCGCGCACGGCGGCCTCGAACGCGTCCAGGCCGACCTCGACGTCCTCGAGCAGCACCGCCTCGTCGGGGTGGTGGCTGATGCCGTCGTGGCAGCGCAGGAAGAGCATGCCGATGTCGGTGATCCGCGCCATCGCCATGGCGTCGTGCCCGGCGCGGCTCCACAGGCCCAGCGGGTCCTGCTGTCCCGTGGACCCGATGCCGGCGACGACGGCGTCGGTGAGCCACGGCGCGCACGGGGCGGCGGGGGCGCGGTGCCGCTCCTGGGCCTCGAAGCGCAGCCCGCGGGCCTCGCACATCTCCTCGAGCCGCCGCTCCATCCGCGCCCACATCGCGTCGCGCGCCTCGTCGGTGGCCGCGCGCAGGTCGAGGCTGAGGTCGGCGCGACCGGGGATCACGTTGACCGCGCCCGGCTGCACCTCGATGCCGTGCCGGGCCTCGCCCACCACCGAGAGGCGGAACCGCCGTGCCCCCGCGATCGTCGTGACGTAGCCCAGCGGCTCGTCGCGGGCCTCGAGGTAGGGGCCCTGCTCGATGTGTGCCTCGAGGTAGCCGACGAGCTCGTGCGGCTGCCGCGCCGCCTCGTGGACCCGGCGTGGGTCCAGACCGAAGTCGAGGAACGCCTGGTGCAGCGTCACCCCGTCGCGGTCGCGCAGGTCCCACCAGTCCTCGAGCCAGTGCCCGGCGACGGCCTGGGAGCCGAGCAGGGCGGTGCCGAAGCGCGAGCCCTCCTCGTCGCTGAAGCCGATCAGCTCCAGGGCGAAGGGGAGCTCGACGTCGTGCAGCCGCTGGGCCACGGCGATCGCCATGACGACCCCCAGCATCCCGTCGTAGGAGCCGGCGTCGGGGACGGTGTCGAGGTGGGAGCCGAGGAGCAGCGCGGGCAGTCCGGGTTCGCGGCCCTCGCGTCGGCCGCACACGTTGCCGGCGGCGTCGACCCAGGTGCGCAGACCGGCGTCGGCCATCCAGCCGGCGACCACCTGGTTGGCCTGGGCGTGCTGGCGGGTCAGGTGGGTGCGCTCGAGGTGGACCGGGTGGGCGGAGTAGCGGGCGAGCTCGTGGCAGCGGTCCAGCACCAGGGCCGCGTCGCTGGAGGTCCCGCCGCTCACGCGTAGACCTCCGACGCAGCGCCGGTGCCGCCGCCGGCGGTGACCGGCACGCCCGCGGCGCGCAGCACCGCCTCGAGCGCGGCGAGGGTGGTGAGCACGGCGTCGCGGCGGGCGTTCCAGCCCATCGTGCCGATCCGCCAGACCCTGCCGTGCAAAGGGCCGAAGGAGGTGCCGATCTCGATGCCGAAGTCCTCCAGCATCGTCGCGCGGGCTGCGTCCCCGTCGACGCCGTCGGGGATGTGCACGGCCACGACGTTGGTCATCTTGTGCTCGACGTCGCCGAAGACCTCCAGGCCCAGGCCGCGCACGCCCTCGAGCATCGCGGTGCCGTGCAGCCGGTGCCGCTCGATCGCCTGGTCCAGGCCCTCCTCGAGCAGCACCTGCGCGCAGGCGCGGGCGCCGTAGAGCATCGTCGTGGCCTCGGTGTGGTGGTTGAGCCGGCGCGGGCCCCAGTAGTCCATGATCTGCGCGAGGTCGAGGTAGTTCGACGCGATCCGGGTGCCGCGCGGCCGGTCGTCGTCGGTGCGCAGCCCGGCCTCGACGTGCTTGCGGCCCTCGATCACCTCCACCGCGCGCGGCCCGATGGTGATCGGGGCGGATCCGGACGGCCCGCCGAGGCACTTCTGCAACCCGGCGCTGGCCACGTCGATGCCCCAGGCGTCGGTCTCGAACGGGTTGCCCCCGAGGCTGGCCGTGGCATCGACGTAGAGCAGCACCCCCTCGCGTCGGCAGATCTCCCCGATGCCCGATAGCGGCTGGCACATGGTGGTCGAGGTGTCGCCCTGGACGGCCGCGACCAGGCGCGGACGCACCCGGCGTACGGCGTCCTCGACCGCCTCGTCGGGCACGACCTCGCCCCACGGCACCTCGACGGTGTGCACCTCCGCGCCGCAGCGCTCGGCGATCTCGACCAGCAGGTGGCCGAAGCGTCCGAGGACCGGCACGAGCACCCGGTCGCCCGGCTCGAGCAGGCTGACCAGCGCGGCCTCGATGCCGGCGCGGGAGGTGCCGTCGACGAGCAGCGTGTGCTCGTTGTCGGTGCGGAAGACCTCGCGGTAGAGCGCCATCGTCTCGTTCATCGCCGCGGTCATCGACGGGTCGAACTGGCCGACGAGCTGCATCGACATCGCCTGCAGCACCCGGGGGTGGGCGTTGATCGGGCCGGGGCCCATCAGCAGCCGCGGCGGCATCGGGCTCGAACAGGTCAGCCGCTGGATGGCCACCGCCTCCGCCGACCTCGTCGGGCTGGCGCACAAGGGTCGGATCGCGGTCGGTGCCGACGCCGACCTCACCGTCCTCGACACCGCCGCACCCCTCGACGTGCGCGCCGCCGACCTCGCCCACCGGCACCCGATCAGCGCCTACGACGGCCGCCGGCTCGCCGGCTCGGTCACCCACACCTGGCTGCGCGGCGAGGAGCCGACCGCCGGCCGTCTGCTCACTCGGGAGGCAGCAGCATGACCACACCACCCAGCCCGAGCCCGAGCCCGCCGATGCCGCCGCGGCTGCTGATGGGCCCCGGCCCGATCAACGCCCACCCCCGGGGGCTGCAGGCG
>LUMU01000079.1_pt1 | contig 39550 bp, 36 predicted proteins | sample 729751 | NCBI WGS metagenome assembly LUMU01 (sample SAMN03860300, study PRJNA289734) | marine metagenome | biome: seawater column; feature: ocean; material: water; isolation source: Red Sea water column Station 192 - depth 100m | place: Saudi Arabia: Red Sea | collected 2011-10-15 | depth 100 m
CGGGGCAGGGGGTGTTGCGACATTCCTCTGACCCCGCAGACCTCTCGGCCGTGCGCGAGTGACCTCTCGGCGGTGCGCGAGCGACCTCTCGGCGGTCAGATGAGCCCGAGCTCGGTCACCGCGTCGCGCTCCTCGGCGAGCTCGGCGGTGGAGGCGTCGATCTTGCCGCGGGAGAAGTCGTCGATCTCGAGGCCCTCCACGATCTTCCAGTCGCCGTCCTTGGTGGTGACGGGGAAGGAGGAGATGAGGCCCTCGGGGACGCCGTACTCACCGTTGGAGGCGACGGCCATGGAGACCCAGTCGTTCTCGGCGGAGCCGTAGAGCCAGTCGCGGGCGGCGTCGATGGTGGCCGATGCGGCGGAGGCGGCCGAGGAGGAGCCCCGGGCCTCGATGATCGCGGCGCCGCGCTTGGCGACGGTCGGGATGAAGGTGTTCTCCAGCCACTCCTGGTCGTTCACCGTCTCGGCGGCGTTCTTGCCGGCGACCTCGGCGTGGAACAGGTCGGGGTACTGCGTGGCGGAGTGGTTGCCCCAGATCGTCATCTTGGTGATGTCGGTGACCGAGGCGCCGGTCTTCGCGGCCAGCTGCGAGATCGCGCGGTTGTGGTCGAGGCGGGTCAGCGCGGAGAACCGCTCGGCCGGGATGTCCGGGGCGTTCTTCATCGCGATGAGCGCGTTGGTGTTGGCCGGGTTGCCCGTGACGCCGACGCGGACGTCGTCGGCGGCGACGGCGTTGAGCGCCTTGCCCTGGGCGGTGAAGATCGCGCCGTTGGCCTCGAGGAGGTCACCGCGCTCCATGCCCGGGCCGCGGGGGCGGGCGCCGACGAGCAGGGCGAGGTTGACGCCGTCGAAGATCTTCTCCGGGTCGTCGCCGATCTCGACGCCGGCCAGGCCGGGGAACGCGCAGTCGTCCAGCTCCATGACGACACCCTCGAGCGCCTTGAGCGCGGGGGTGATCTCGAGCAGGCGCAGCTCGATGGGGCGCTCGGAGGTGAGCGCACCGCTGGCGAGGCGGAAGAGCAGGCTGTAGCCGATCTGGCCGGCGGCGCCGGTCACGGCCACCTTCAGCGGGGTGGTGGTCACGCAGGTCTCCTAGGAAGAGGGTCCGAGACGATCACGAACGGATCACGAACATTGGCTCCCGGTGACGCTAGCAGCGGGTGGGACGGTCCTGTCAGGCTGGCCCTGCAGGCGTCAGGTATCTTGACGTCAAGAAACACTGCCAGCATCGAGCCGACGATCGTCCAGGAGCCGCCGGAAACCATGGCCACCATCATCTACACCCACACCGACGAGGCGCCGCTGCTCGCGACGTACTCCTTCCTGCCGATCATCCAGGCGTACGCCGCCAAGGCCGGTGTCGAGGTCGAGACCCGCGACATCTCCCTCTCCGGCCGCATCCTGGCCGCCTTCGACCTCGCCGACGACGCGCTGGCCGAGCTCGGTGAGCTCGCGACCAAGCCCGAGGCGAACATCATCAAGCTGCCCAACATCTCCGCCTCCGTGCCGCAGCTGAAGGCCGCGATCAAGGAGCTGCAGGAAAAGGGCTTCGAGCTGCCCGACTACCCCGAGTCCCCCTCCACCCCGGAGCAGGAGGAGATCCGCGCCAAGTACGACAAGGTCAAGGGCTCCGCGGTCAACCCGGTCCTGCGTGAGGGCAACTCCGACCGTCGCGCCCCGGCCGCGGTCAAGGGCTACGCCAAGAAGTACCCCCACCGCATGGGTGCCTGGAGCAAGGACTCCAAGACCGCGGTCGCGACCATGGGCAAGGACGACTTCCGCTCCAACGAGCAGTCGGTCGTCATGCCGGCCGCCGACACCCTCTCGATCGTGCTCAAGGGCGCTGACGGCACCGAGACCGTCCTCAAGGACGGCCTGGCCGTCGAGGCCGGCGAGGTCGTGGACTCGACGTTCATGAACGTCGCCGCGCTGCGCCGCTTCCTCACCGAGCAGATCGCCCGCGCCAAGGCCGACGACGTGCTCTTCTCGCTGCACATGAAGGCCACGATGATGAAGGTCTCCGACCCGATCATCTTCGGTCACGCCGTGCAGGCGTTCTTCCCGACCCTCTTCGAGCAGTACGGCGAGCAGCTCGCCGCCGCGGGCGTCTCGCCCAACGACGGCCTCGGCGGTCTGCTCTCCGCGGTCAAGGACCTCCCCGAGGGCGAGGCCATCGAGGCCGCCGTCAAGCAGGGCCTGGCCGACGGCCCGCGGATGGCGATGGTCGACGACCGCAAGGGCATCACCAACCTGCACGTCCCCTCCGACGTGATCATCGACGCCTCGATGCCGGCGATGATCCGCATCGGCGGCCACATGTGGGGTCCCGACGGCAACGAGGACGACTGTCTGGCGGTCATCCCCGACTCCTCCTACGCCGGCGTCTACGCCGCGGTCATCGAGGACTGCAAGGCCAACGGCGCCTACGACCCGGCCACGATGGGCTCGGTGCCCAACGTCGGCCTGATGGCCCGCAAGGCCGAGGAGTACGGCTCGCACGACAAGACCTTCGAGATCCCGGCCGCCGGGACCGTGGAGATCCGCAACAGCGCCGGTGAGGTCCTCACCTCCCACGACGTGGAGCCCGGTGACATCTGGCGCGCCTGCCAGACCAAGGACGAGCCGATCCGCGACTGGGTGAAGCTGGCCGTCACCCGCGCCCGCGCCTCGCAGACGCCGGCCGTGTTCTGGCTCGACGAGACCCGCGCGCACGACGCCAACCTCATCGAGAAGGTCAAGGCCTACCTGCCCGAGCACGACACCGACGGGCTGACCATCGAGATCATGGCGCCGGCCGAGGCCACGACGTACTCCGTCGAGCGCATCCGCCGGGGCGAGGACACCATCTCGGTGACCGGCAACGTGCTGCGCGACTACAACACCGACCTGTTCCCGATCCTCGAGGTCGGCACGTCGGCGAAGATGCTCTCGATCGTCCCGCTGATGAACGGCGGCGGCCTCTTCGAGACCGGCGCGGGCGGCTCGGCCCCCAAGCACGTCCAGCAGCTGCTGGAGGAGAACTACCTGCGCTGGGACTCCCTGGGTGAGTTCTTCGCGCTGGCGGCCTCCTTCGAGCACCTCGCCGGGTACGCCGACAACGCCGGCGCCCAGGTACTGGCCGACACCCTCGACGCTGCGACCGCGACGTTCCTGGAGAACGACAAGTCGCCGACGCGCAAGATCGGCGGCATCGACAACCGCGGCTCGCACTTCTACCTCGCGATGTACTGGGCCCAGGAGCTCGCGAAGCAGACGGCGAACCCCGAGCTGGCCGAGGTCTTCAAGCCGCTCGCGGAGAAGCTGACCGCCGCCGAGGAGACCATCGTCTCCGAGCTCAACGGCGTCCAGGGCAGCCCGGCCGACGTGGGCGGCTACTACCGCCCGGTCGACGAGAAGGCCGACGAGGTCATGCGTCCCTCGGCCACGCTGAACGAGGCGCTCGCCGCCTTCTGACGCACCGCTCGCACGACGAGCACACGGCTCCACCACGGCATAGCCCCGGGAACAACTCCCGGGGCTTTGTCGTTGCCGCTGAGGAACGCCATGCTTGACCGGTAAACCCAGCCTCCTCCGCACCGCCCCTCCTCTGCCCCCCAGGAGCACGATGACCAGCCTCGCCGAGCCCGATGCGCCGATCGCCGTCGGCACCGCCGTGCACCCGGTCTCGCGACTGCGGTTCGCCGTCGCCGTGACCGCGTTGGCCACGGGCGGGTTCGCGATCGGCACCACCGAGTTCGTCACGATGGGGCTGCTGCCCCAGATCGCCGACGGCGTGGGCGTGAGCATCCCGCAGGCCGGGCACCTGATCTCGGCGTACGCGCTGGGGGTCGTCGTCGGTGCGCCGCTGCTGGCCGCGCTGGGCGCCAAGCTGCCGCGCCGCGGGCTGCTGGTCGGGCTGATCGCCAGCTTCGGCCTGCTCAACCTGCTGAGCGCAGCGATGTCGCACTACGGCCTGCTGGCGTTCGTCCGGTTCCTCGACGGGCTGCCGCACGGTGCCTACTTCGGTGTGGCGGCGCTCACCGCGGCCGGCATGGTCGCCCCGGAGCGCCGGGGGAGGGCCCTGGCGCTGGTGATGATGGGCATCCCCGTCGCCAACGTCCTCGGCGTCCCCGCGGCGACGCTGCTGGGTCAGCAGCTCGGCTGGCGCGCGGCCTTCGTGGCCGTCGGTGTCATCAGCGCGGTGACGGTCGTGCTGATCCTGGCGTTCGTGCCGAGCACGCCCGGCGACCGCACGGCCTCGACCCGGCGCGAGCTCACCGCCCTGCGCCACCCCCAGCTCTGGTACGCCGTCGGCGCCTCGGGCATCGGCTTCGGCGGCCTCTTCGCGCTGGTCTCCTACATCGCCCCGATCACGACCGACGTCGGCGGGCTCGCCGAGTCCACCGTGGCGGTCTTCCTGCTCGTCATCGGGCTGGGCATGGTCGTGGGCAACATGGTCGCGGGCCGGATGGTCGACTGGTCGGTGCAGCACAGCCTGCAGATCGGCTCGGTCGGCCTGGCCGCGGCACTGCTCGCGTACTGGGTGCTGGCGCCGTACGGCTGGTGGGCGCTGGTCGCGGGCTTCATGGTGACCGTCGTCGGCTCCGTGCTGGCGCTCGGTTTCCAGGTACGGCTGATCGACGCCGCCGAGCACGCGCAGACCCTGGGCGCGGCGTTGAGCCACGCCAGCCTCAACATCGGCAACAGCCTGGGCGCCTTCCTCGGCGGTGCCGTGATCGCCGCCGGATGGGGCCTGCGGGCGCCGCTGCTGGTCGGTGTCGGCCTGGCGCTGGCGGGCCTGGTCGTCCTGGCGCTGGCCCGGCGAGCGGAGCGGAGCGCGCGTCAGGGAGAATGACGCGCATGTCAGCGACGACCGAGCCCGAGGTGGCCGTGCCCAGCGCACCCACCGGCGGAGCCCGTCCCCGTGTCCTGTCCGGCATCCAGCCGACCGCCGACTCGTTCCACTTCGGGAACTACCTCGGCGCTCTGCGCCAGTGGGTGGACCTGCAGCGGGACCACCAGCCCTTCTTCTTCATCGCCGACCAGCACGCGATCACCGTCGAGCAGGACCCCAAGGTCCTGCGCGAGCGGACGCTGCGGGCCGCGGCGCAGCTGCTGGCGATGGGCATCGACCCGACGCGCAGCGCGATCTTCGTGCAGAGCCAGGTGCCCGAGCACGCGCAGCTGTCGTGGGTGCTGCAGTGCCTGACCGGCTTCGGCGAGGCCCGACGGATGACGCAGTTCAAGGACAAGTCGGCCAAGCAGGGGGAGGGGGCCGCGAGCGTCGGCCTGTTCACCTACCCGATCCTGCAGGCCGCCGACATCCTGCTCTACCGCCCGCACTACGTGCCGGTCGGTGAGGACCAGCGCCAGCACCTCGAGCTGACCCGCGACCTCGCGCAGCGGTTCAACCACCGCTACAAGAAGACCTTCCGGCTGCCCGAGCCCTACATCCTCAAGGCCACCGCGAAGATCGCCGACCTACAGGACCCGACCTCGAAGATGTCGAAGTCGGCGTCCTCGCCGGCCGGCATCATCGAGATGCTCGACGAGCCGTCGCGCAGCGCGAAGAAGATCCGCTCGGCGGTGACCGACTCCGACGGCGACATCCGCTTCGACCCCGAGGGCAAGCCGGGCATCTCCAACCTGCTGACGATCTACAGCGCGCTCACCGCGCGCTCGGTGAGCGACCTGGTCGAGGAGTACGCCGGCCAGGGCTACGGCGACCTGAAGAAGGACCTCGCCGAGGTCGTGGTCAACTTCGTGACGCCGTTCCGGGAGCGGACCCTGGAGCTGCTCGACGACCAGACACATCTCTCCCAGGTGCTGCACCAGGGTGCCGAGCAGGCGCGCGCGGTCGCGGAGGCGACCCTGCGCGACGTGTACCAGAGGGTGGGATTCGTCGCCCGGAGCTCCGGCTAGGGTCGAGGGCGTGCCCACGATCGGAGTCGCCGTCGCGATCCCGGACCCCTGGGGCGAGCAGCTCCAGGCCTACCGGGAGTCGCTCGGGGACCCCTCGGCCTCGCTCATCCCCACGCACATCACGTTGGTCCCGCCGACGGTGCTGGCCGAGGACGGGCTCGCCGAGGTCGAGTCGCACCTGGCCGACGTGGCGGGGGAACGGCCGGCCTTCCGGGTGCACCTGCGGGGTACCGACACCTTCCGACCGGTCTCCCCGGTGGTCTTCGTGAGCCTCGCGGAGGGGGCCGAGCACTGCGCACGGCTGGCCGACGCCGTACGCCGGGGGCCGCTGGACGTGGACCTCGACTTCCCCTACCACCCGCACGTGACGGTCGCCCACGACGTGCAGGACGACTTGTTGGACCGGGCGCAGCACGAGCTCGAGGGGTTCGAGTGCGCCTTCGACGTGGAGGAGTTCCACCTCTACGTGCACGACGAGGTCGCCGGCTGGCGGCCCTACCGCGACTACGCCCTGGAGGGGGCGCCGGAGAGGGAGCGCTGAGATGGCGTCGATCAAGGAGCGGATCGCTGGTCTGCGCGAGCGCTACGGCTGGATCGACCACGTGGTGCGGATGCAGGAGCACTTCGGGTCGGTGAAGGCCGGGCAGCAGGCCGGCGCGATCACCTACTTCGCGTTCCTGTCGTTCTTCCCGATCCTGGCGCTGGCCTTCTTCACCGTCGGTGTCGTCTCGACGGTCGTCGACGGAGCCAACGACGCGCTGCGCAGCGCCATCGAGTCGCTGTTCCCCGGGATGATCGGCCAGGGCGAGGGGCAGCTGCAGCTCTCCGACTTCCGCACCTTCACCGGCCTGGCCGGTGTCATCGGTCTGGCCGGTGTCCTCTACTCCGGGCTCGGCTGGATCTCGGCGCTGCGGCAGGCGCTGGTGACGGTCTTCGAGCTGCCGGAGGACGAGCTGCTGGGCTTCGTGGCCGGCAAGCTGCGCGACCTGGTGGTGCTCGCCTCGATCGGCCTGACGCTGCTGGTGGCGGTCGGCGTGAGCGGGCTGGTCTCCGGCTTCTCGGCGGACCTGCTCGACTTCGTCGGGCTCGACCAGGAGCTCTCCTGGCTGGTCAAGCTGATCACCGTCGTGCTGGGCCTGGCGGCCAACGCGCTGCTGTTCTTCACGATCTTCAAGCTGCTGGGCCGGGCGGAGGTGCCGAACCGCTCGCTGTGGTCCGGCGCGATCCTCGGCGCGGTCCTCTTCGAGCTGCTCAAGCGGCTGGCGGGGCTGATCATCGCCCAGACCCAGGGCCAGCCGGCGTTCCAGGCCTTCGGGATCGCCCTGGTGATGCTGGTGTGGATCAACTACTTCTCGCGCCTCGTCCTGTACGCCGCGGCGTGGTCCTACACGGCGCCGGAGGCCCGGGCCGCCCGGGAGGCGGCCGCGCTGGCCGAGCCCGCGGAGCCGGTGCAGGGGCCGCCGCTGCCGTCGGGTGAGGACACATCGCTGACCGACGCCTCCGCTGGTGGACGCTCGTTCGCCAAACCCTTCCTGGCCGGAGTCGCCGCCGGAGCCGGCGTCCTCCTGGCCGCCCGACGACGCAAGGATGACGACTGATGCGCGCCAACCGCCCCCTCGCCTGGCTGCTCGCCGGCATCGCCGGCTGGAACCTGCTGACCTGGACGATGTTCGCCCGCAACCTCGCCGAGGCCCACGCCGCCGGCGAGGACCGGCCTCAGGGGTACTGGATCGCGCACACGGGGCTGATCATCGTGAACCTGGTGATCACCGCTGTGCTGGCTGGCATCTCCTGGCGGTCGCTGCGGCCGAGGGGTTGAGCGACGGGCTCGGCTCGCAAGGGTGCTCCGGACGGTCACGACAGGAGGTCCCGCTCGTAGCCAGACGGACCGAAAGGGGTCAGAAAGGCCGCCGTTCAACGTCGGACCAGGGTCTCGGCAGCGGTTCGGTCCGTCTGGCTACGGATGCGCTACATCGGTGCTGTGACCCGACAGGGCCAACTGGAGGGCCTGGTCGGCACCTGGTGCGGACGACGACCTCCAGATGCGGCGTGCACGTGCGACCAGCCGACTCCGTAGGGCCGATGTACCAGATGCAGAGAGCCGGGCCGCCCCGAACGAAGGGACGACCCGGCTCTCCGGTGGAGCTGAGGCTCAGAGACCCATGCGCATGGCGTCGCGCAGGTCCTTGTTGAGCTGGGAGATCACGTCGAGCGGGATCTCCTTGGGGCAGGCGCTGGCGCACTCGCCGATGTTGGTGCAGCCACCGAAGCCCTCGTGGTCGTGCTGGGCGACCATGTCGACCACGCGCGAGTAGCGCTCGGGCTGACCCTGGGGGAGCTCGCCGAGGTGGGTGATCTTGGCACCCATGAACAGCGACGCCGAGCCGTTGGGGCAGGCGGCGACGCAGGCGCCGCAGCCGATGCAGGTGGCGACGTTGAAGGCGCGCATGGCCTTGTCACGCGGCGCGGGCACCGAGTTGGCCTCGGGGGCCGAGCCGGTGTTCGCCGAGATGAAGCCGCCGGACTGGATGATCCGGTCGAAGGCCGAGCGGTCCACGATCAGGTCACGCACGACCGGGAACGCGTCCGCGCGCCACGGCTCGATGGTGATGGTGTCGCCGTCGTTGAACGAGCGCATGTGCAGCTGGCAGGTCGTGGTGACCTCCGGGCCGTGCGCCTCGCCGTTGATCATCAGCGAGCAGGTGCCGCAGATGCCCTCACGGCAGTCGTGGTCGAAGGCGACCGGCTCCTGACCCTCGCCCTGCAGCTTCTCGTTGAGGACGTCGAGCATCTCCAGGAAGCTCATGTCGGCCGAGATGCCGTCGAGGTCGTAGGTCTGCAGGGCGCCCTGGGCGCTCGCGTTCTCCTGGCGCCAGATCTTGAGGGTGAGTCTCACTTGTAGCTCCGCTGCTTCATCTCGATGGCCGTGTAGACGAGGTCTTCCTTGTGCAGGACGGGCTGGCCGCCCTCGCCGCCGAACTCCCAGGCCGCGACGTAGGCGAACTCGTCGTCGTGACGCAGCGCCTCGCCGTCCTCGGTCTGGGACTCGGCCCGGAAGTGACCGCCGCAGGACTCACGGCGGTTGAGGGCGTCGATGCACATGAGCTCGCCCAGCTCGAGGAAGTCGGCGACGCGGCCGGCCTTCTCCAGGCTCTGGTTGAGCGAGTCCGCGGTGCCGAGCACCTTGACGTTGCTCCAGAAGTCGGCCTTGAGCTCGCGGATCATGTCGATCGCCTTGCGCAGGCCGTCCTCGGTGCGCTCCATCCCGCAGTACTCCCACATGATGTTGCCCAGCTCCTTGTGGTAGCTGTCCACCGTGCGGGTGCCGTTGATCGAGAGGAACTTCTGGATCCGGTCCTCGACCTCGGTGCGGGCTGCGACGACCTCGGGGTGCGACTCGTCGATCGCGTCGAACGGGCCGTCGGCGAGGTACTCGCGGATGGTGTTCGGCAGCACGAAGTAGCCGTCGGCCAGACCCTGCATCAGCGCCGAGGCACCGAGGCGGTTGGCGCCGTGGTCGGAGAAGTTCGCCTCGCCGGTGACGAAGAGGCCATCGATGTTGGACTGCAGGTCGTAGTCGACCCACAGGCCACCCATGACGTAGTGCACGGCGGGGTAGATGCGCATCGGCACCTCGTAGGGGTTCTCGCCCGTGATCCGCTCGTACATGTCGAAGAGGTTGTCGTACTTCTCGCGCACCGCGTCCTCGCCCAGACGCTTGATCGCGTCGGCGAAGTCGAGGTAGACGCCGCGGCGGAAGTCGCCGACCATCGGGCCCACGCCGCGACCCTCGTCGCAGACGTTCTTGGCCTGGCGGGAGGCGATGTCGCGGGGGACCAGGTTGCCGAAGGAGGGGTAGATCCGCTCCAGGTAGTAGTCGCGGTCCTCCTCGGGGATGTCGCGCGGGTCCTTGGTGCAGTCCTCGGCCTTCTTCGGCACCCAGATGCGACCGTCGTTGCGCAGCGACTCCGACATCAGCGTCAGCTTCGACTGGTGGTCGCCGGAGACCGGGATGCAGGTCGGGTGGATCTGCGTGTAGCAGGGGTTGGCCATGTAGGCGCCCTTGCGGTGCGCACGCCACGCGGCGGTGACGTTGGACCCCATCGCGTTGGTCGAGAGGAAGAAGACGTTGCCGTAGCCGCCCGAGGCCAGCACCACGACGTCGGCGAGGTGGGTCTCGATCGCGCCGGTGACCATGTCGCGGGCGATGATCCCGCGGGCCTTGCCGTCGACGATGATCAGCTCGAGCATCTCGTGGCGGGTGTACTGCGTGACCGTGCCGGCCGCGACCTGACGCTCCATCGCCTGGTATGCGCCGATCAGCAGCTGCTGACCGGTCTGGCCACGGGCGTAGAACGTGCGGGAGACCTGCACACCACCGAACGAGCGGTTGTCCAGCAGACCGCCGTACTCACGCGCGAAGGGGACACCCTGCGCGACGCACTGGTCGATGATGTTCGCCGAGACCTCGGCGAGGCGGTAGACGTTGGACTCGCGCGAGCGGTAGTCGCCGCCCTTCACGGTGTCGTAGAAGAGGCGGTACGTCGAGTCGCCGTCCTCCTTGTAGTTCTTCGCCGCGTTGATGCCGCCCTGCGCGGCGATCGAGTGCGCCCGGCGCGGGGAGTCCTGGTAGCAGAAGGACTTCACGTTGTAGCCGGCCTCGCCCAGCGTGGCCGCGGCAGCGCCGCCGGCCAGGCCGGTGCCGACGATGATCACGTCGAGCTTGCGGCGGTTGGCCGGGTTGACCAGCCGGTTGTTCATCTTGTGGGTGGTCCAGCGGTCCTTGATCGGACCGGCCGGGGCCTTGGTGTCCGCGATCTTCTCGCCCAGCGTGTAGTAGCCGTGCGCGTCGTCGGACTGCTGGTTCGGCGGCGTGGTCAGGACGGTGTTGCCGCTGACGTCGACGGTGGATGCCATGTGTCGGTCTCTCCGGTTCGGTGCTGTCGTGGGGCCGCGGTCAGTCGATGACGCCGAGGAGGACGAAGATCGGGACCAGCGAGAAGCCGCCAGGGTCTGCATCGCGCTGAAGGTGCCGTGGTGCAGGTGCAGCGCCAGGGCGGCCATCGCGGCGAGGTAGATCAGTGTCATCCACCACAGGTCGAAGGTGTCGACCATGAGCTGGTAGGGGTTGTCGGTCTCGCCGCCGGACGGGTTCACCTTGACGATGGTGAAGTTCAGCAGGTGCCAGACCAGGAAGACCAGGATCGTCAGGCCGCCCCAGCGCATCGTGCGCGAGGAGATCGACGAGTGCTTGTTCTTCTTGACCGCGTACTTCACGGTGCGCGCGGCGCCGGCGCGACGCGCCAGGATCAGCGCGGACGACACGTGCACCACCAGGGAGACGATCAGGACGAGTCGGATCACCCAGAGCAGGCCGCTCTCGGGGAGCATGGGCTCGCCGATCGTGCGCAGGTGGTGCGCGTACTCGTTGAACGACTCCTCACCGGCGAAGGCCTTGAGGTTGCCGTACATGTGCGTGAGGACGAAGCCGATGAAGATCAGGCCGCTGACGGCCATCGTGATCTTCAGGGTGATCGTCGAGCGCGAGGCGCGCGCTCCTCGGACGAGAGTCGGGGTTGCCACAAGGGAGCACGGTAGCGCGAGGAGCGCGCGCCTTTGCCCCCCGGAGGTGTGACATATCCCCCTTCGTCGCCTACCCGGAGGCAAATGAGGGTACCCTCACCTGCCGCCCGACGCGCTCCACCAGCTCGTCCACCGCGAGCGTCCACGACCGCTGCTCGGCGAGCGCGCGGGCACGAGCGCCCATCGGCGCCCGCCGGCTGTCGGCCACCAGCGACGCCACCGCCCGACGCAGGTCGCTCCCGCTGCCCGGCGCGTGCAGCAGCCCGGTCTCCAAGTGACGCACCACCTCGGGCGCGCCGCCGGCCCGGGGTGCCACCACCGGTACGCCGGAGGCGGCCGCCGCACGCAGCACGTGGCAGCAGCCCTCCTCCTCGCCGGGGTGGACCAGGACGTCGAGGCTCGCCAGCGCCACGGCGAGGTCGCCGGTCCCCAGGGCGCCGGTGATCTTGGCCTGGGGGAGCCGCTGCGCCAGCCACTCGCGCTGCTGCCCGTCGCCGAGCAGCACCGGGCGCACGCCCGGCACGTCGGCCAGCGCCGCCAACCGTCGTACGCCGTGGCGCTTGCGGAGCTCACCGGCGTACCCGACGACCACCAGCGGCTCGGGCCGCGACGAGGCCCGTGACCAGTGCCGGTGCAGCCAGTCGTCGCGCAGCGCCGGGGTGAAGGCGCAGGAGTCCACGCCGGGCGACCAGACCTCGGCACGCACGCCGCCGGCCGCGAATCGAGTCTGCAGCCACCGCGAGGTGGTCAGCAGCAGGTCGGCCCGGTCGGCCACCCGGCTGCGCCACAGCGCCCACGCCGCGGTGGGGACCGCGCTGCGCTGGAGCACCACCGTGCGCACGCCGGTGCGGCCGGCCTGCGAGAGTGCCTTGCGCCCCAGGCCGCCGGGGCCCGGGAAGGGGTCGACGGCCAGGACCACGTCGGGGGAGAAGGAGTCGACCGCGGCACGCACCTGGCCGCCGGTCGCGGCCAGGGGGCTGACCCGCACGACCTCGGCGCCGCGGTAGTCCCGCAGGCCGGGCGCGGGGGCGACGACGCGCACCTCGCGGCCGGTGTCGACCAGCCGGTCGACGAGGGCCTTGAGGGTGCCGGAGGTGCCGTCGGGCGCGGGGAAGGCCGACTCGGTGACGAGGAGGATTCGGGTCATGACGCCACCGTGCCCCTGTCGTGGGGCACGACAGGGGCACGGCGGTTGCTGTGCGTCGGACAGAGGGTGAACCCTCCGTGACGGATCAGCCCATCAGGAGTCAGCCCAGCAGGGATCAGCCCAGTGCGGCGACCGCGGCGTCGTAGTCGGGCTCCTGGGCGATCTCCTCGACCAGCTGGCTGTGCAGGACGGTGCCGTCGGTGTCGATGACGACGACCGAGCGGGCGAGCAGGCCCTCGAACTTGCCGTCGAGCAGGCGCACGCCGTAGGCGTCGCCGAAGTCGGAGCGGAACGCCGAGCCGGTCGCGACCGACTCGATGCCCTCGGCGCCGCAGAAGCGGGCCTGGGCCATCGGCAGGTCGTTGCTGACGCAGACCACCGTGGTGTTGTCCAGGCCGGCGGCGAGCTCGTTGAACTTCCGCACGCTCGCGGCGCACACGCCGGTGTCGACGCTGGGGAAGATGTTGAGCACCGTGCGGGTGCCCTCCTCCAGGCTCACCTCGGAGAAGTCCGGGGCCAGCAGGGAGAACGCGGGAGCAGCGGAGCCGACGGCCGGGAGCTCGCCGGCGGTCGTGACGGGGTTGCCGCCGAGGTGAGTGGTAGCCATGGGAGTTGCCTACCAGGCCGCTGGTCGTCGCGGGGGCGCCAGGTCGGTGACGAGACGCCCGAGCAGGTGCTCGGTCGAAAACATCACACTCTGTAGCCGACGTCACTCCGCGCTCCTATGGTTCGCACCATGACTGGACCCGAGGGCGCGCTGGAGCTCGCCCACGCCGAAGACGCCTGGACCCGGGCGGACTGGGAGAAGGCCACCGCCGCCGTGCTGCGCAAGTCGCGCCGGATGAGCGAGGAGGACGCCGACTCCCTGGTGTGGGACAAGCTGACCCGCCGCACGTTGGACGGACTCGACATCACCCCGCTCGGCACCCCGAGCTCGCTGGAGGGCCTGGCGACCGCCGGCCGCCCGGCGCGCGCGGGCGACTGGGACGTGCGCTCGCTGGTCGAGGCCGGCCCGGAGAAGCAGCTCAACGAGGCGGCGCTGGTCGACCTCGACGGCGGGGTCACCTCGCTGTGGCTGCAGCTCGACGCCGGCGCCGACCTGGCCACCCTGCTCGAGGGCGTGCTCCTCGACCTGGCCCCGGTCGCGCTCGACGCCGCCGACCCCCTCGCGGCGGCGCAGGCCTTCCTTGAGCACGCCGGCGACACCGACCTGGCCACCGGCACCAACCTCGGCGCCCCGGCCACCGCCGACGACGAGACCCTCACCGCTGTCGCCCGGCTCGCCCGCGAGCGCGGGCTGCTGGGTGTCGTGGTCGACGGCACGAAGATCCACGACCGCGGCGCCTCCGACGTCACCGAGCTCGGCTGGGTCCTCGCGGCCGGAGCCCGCGTGCTGCGCGTCCTCGAGGCCGCCGGCATCAGCGCCGCCGACGCCGCCGGGCTCATCGAGCTGCGGTTGGCCGTCACCGACGAGCAGTTCGCCTCGATCGCCAAGCTCCGCGCCGTGCGCCGCCTCTGGGCGCGGGTGCTGGAGCTCTCCGGCGTGAGCGGCGTGGACGCCCGCGTCCACGCCGTCACCAGCCGCCCGATGATGAGCACCTACGACCCCTACGTGAACATGCTGCGCACCACCGTCGCCGCGTTCGCCGCGGGCGTCGGCGGCGCGGACAGCGTCACGGTGCTGCCCTTCGACGCGCCGCTGGGCCGCCCCGACGTCTTCGGGCGCCGGATCGCGCGCAACACCCACCACCTGCTCATCGACGAGTCCCACGTCGCGCACGTGGCCGACCCCGCCGGCGGTGCGTACGCCGTCGAGGAGCTCACCGACTCGATGGCCGTGGCCGCCTGGGAGGCGCTCGGTCGCCTCGACGGTGCCGAGGGTCCTGACGCCGCCGCGCTCGAGGAGATGGTGGCCGCGACCGTGGAGCAGCGCGACCGCGAGGTCGCCACGCGCCAGCGCCCGCTCACCGGCCTGACCGAGTTCCCCAACCTCGGCGAGGAGCTGCCGGTCCGCGAGCCCTACTCCGGCTGGGAGGGCGTGCGCTCCTACGGCGCCGCCTTCGAGGCGATGCGCGCCGAGCCGCCCGCCGCCAGGGTTTTCCTGGCGACGATGGGCCCGATCGCCCAGCACACCGCCCGCGCCACCTTCGCCACCAACCTGTTGGCCGCCGGTGGCGTCGCCGTCGACGTGGCGGGCGCGACCGACGGTCCCCAGGCCCTGGTGGCGGCCTACGACGGGCAGCCGGTCGTCTGCCTGGCCGGCGCCGACCCGACGTACGCCGAGTGGGGCGAGGCCGCGGCGACCGCGCTGCGTGAAGCCGGCGCCTCCCGCGTGATCATCGCCGGCAGGTCGACCGAGTGGACCGACGACTCCTGCGCGATGGGCGTGGACGCCCTCGCGTTCCTCACCCGCACCAGGGAGGCCCTCCGATGAGTGTCCCGTCCAGCTTCGCCGGCCTGCCCCTCGTGGGCGAGGGCGCGGCCCCGTCGACCGGCACCCCGGCCCACGACCTGTGGACCGCGCCGGAGGGCATCGCGATCAAGACGTCCTACGGGCCCGACGACCTCGAGGGCCTCGACGCCCTCGACACCTACCCCGGCCTCAGCCCGTTCCTGCGCGGGCCCTACCCGACGATGTACACCACCCAGCCGTGGACCATCCGTCAGTACGCCGGCTTCTCCACCGCCGAGGAGTCCAACGCGTTCTACCGCCGCAACCTCGCGGCCGGTCAGAAGGGCCTGTCGGTCGCCTTCGACCTCGCCACCCACCGTGGCTACGACTCCGACCACCCGCGCGTGCGCGGTGACGTCGGCATGGCCGGTGTCGCGATCGACTCGATCTACGACGCCCGCACCCTCTTCGAGGGCATTCCGCTGGACCAGATGTCGGTCTCGATGACCATGAACGGCGCCGTGCTGCCGGTGATGGCGCTCTACATCGCCGCCGCGGAGGAGCAGGGCGTCAAGCCCGAGCAGCTCGCCGGGACCATCCAGAACGACATCCTCAAGGAGTTCATGGTCCGCAACACCTACATCTACCCGCCGGCGCCGTCGATGCGGATCATCTCCGACATCTTCGCCTTCACCGCCGAGCGGATGCCGCGGTTCAACTCGATCTCGATCTCCGGCTACCACATGCAGGAGGCCGGGGCGACCAACGACCTCGAGCTCGCCTACACCCTCGCCGACGGCGTCGAGTACATCCGCGCCGGCCTCGAGGCCGGCCTCGACATCGACGCCTTCGCGCCCCGGCTGAGCTTCTTCTGGGCGATCGGCATGAACTTCTTCATGGAGGTCGCGAAGATGCGCGCCGCCCGCGCGCTGTGGTCGCGCCTGGTGCGCGAGTTCGACCCGAAGAACCCCAAGTCGCTCTCGCTGCGCACTCACTCCCAGACCTCCGGCTGGTCCCTGACCGCCCAGGACGTCTTCAACAACGTCGGCCGCACCTGCATCGAGGCGATGGCCGCCACCCAGGGCCACACCCAGTCGCTGCACACCAACGCGCTGGACGAGGCGATCGCGCTGCCGACCGACTTCTCGGCCCGCATCGCGCGCAACACCCAGCTGTTGCTGCAGCAGGAGTCCGGCACCACCCGCACCATCGACCCGTGGGCCGGCTCCTACTACGTCGAGCGCCTGACCCACGACCTCGCCGAGCGCGCCTGGGGCCACATCCAGGAGGCCGAGCGGGCCGGCGGCATGGCCAAGGCCATCGAGCAGGGCATCCCCAAGATGCGCATCGAGGAGGCCGCCGCGCGCACCCAGGCCCGCCTGGACTCCGGCGCCCAGAAGCTGATCGGCGTCAACACCTACCGGCTCGCGGCCGAGGACAAGCTCGACGTCCTGCGCGTCGACAACGACGACGTCTACCGCCGCCAGGTCGCCAAGCTCGAGCGGCTGCGCGCCGAGCGCGACGACGACGCCGTCCGGTCCTCGCTCGAGGCGCTCACCCGCTCCGCGGAGCAGGGCAGCACCGGCATGGACGGCAACCTGCTCGCCCTGGCCGTCGCCGCCGCCCGCAACAAGGCCACCGTCGGTGAGATCTCCGGCGCGCTGGAGAAGGTCTACGGCCGCCACCAGGCCGTGATCCGTACGATCAGCGGCGTGTTCCGCGACGAGTCCGGCGACGGCGAGGGTGCCACCCAGGTCAAGCAGGTGCTCGCCGAGACCGCGGAGTTCGAGGAAGCCGAGGGCCGCCGCCCGCGCATCCTGGTCGCCAAGATGGGCCAGGACGGCCACGACCGCGGCCAGAAGGTCATCGTCTCCGCCTTCGCCGACATGGGCTTCGACGTCGACGTGGGGCCGCTGTTCTCGACGCCCGAGGAGGTCGCGCAGCAGGCGGTCGACAACGACGTGCACATCGTCGGTGTCAGCTCGCTGGCCGCGGGCCACCTCACCCTGCTCCCGGCGCTGCGCAGCGCGCTGGCCGAGCAGGGCCGTGACGACATCATGGTCGTCATCGGGGGCGTCATCCCGCCCGACGACGTGCCGACCCTGCTGGAGATGGGTGCCGCCGAGGTGTTCCTGCCCGGCACGGTCATCGCACAGTCGGCGCTCTCGCTGCTGGCCACGCTGCGCGAGCAGCTCGGTCACTGATGGCGGCTCCCGACCGGGACAGGGACCAGGAGAAGGTCGACCGGCTCGTCGAGGGCATCCGCGCGCAGCGACGCGCGGCGGTCTCGCAGGCGATCACGCTGGTCGAGTCCTCCCGTCCGCAGCACCGTGCCCAGGCGCGGGCGCTGCTGACCGAGCTGGCCGAGGAGTCCGGAGGGTCCGACGTGGTCCGGGTCGGGATCTCCGGCGTGCCGGGGGTCGGTAAGTCGACGTTCATCGAGGCGCTCGGCACCCGGCTGGTCGCCGAGGGCCACAAGGTGGGCGTGCTGGCCGTCGACCCCTCCAGCGTGCGCACCGGCGGCTCGGTCCTGGGTGACAAGACCCGGATGGGCCGGCTCTCGGTCGAGCCGGACGCCTTCATCCGGCCCTCGCCGTCGGCCGGCACGCTCGGCGGCGTCGCCCGGGCGACCGTGCAGGCCATGGGCGTCCTCGAGGCGGCCGGCTACGACGTGATCCTGGTGGAGACCGTCGGTGTCGGTCAGTCGGAGGTGACGGTGGCCGGGATGGTCGACACCTTCTTGTTCCTGACGCTGGCCCGCACCGGCGACCAGCTGCAGGGCATCAAGAAGGGCATCCTCGAGATCGCCGACGTCATCGCGGTCAACAAGGCCGACGGCGACCGCGAGCAGGAGGCCCGCGCCGCCGCACGCGACCTCGCCGGCGCCCTGCGCCTGGTGCGAGGCAAGTCCGAGTGGGCGCCGCCCGTGGTCACCTGCTCGGGCCTGCACGACGTCGACGTCGACGACGTCTGGTCGCGCGTGCTCGCCCACCGCGAGCACCTCGGCCTCGACGGGCTGAGGGCCAAGCGGGCCGAGCAGCAGCTGGAGTTCACCTGGGCGATGGTCCGCGACGAGCTCGACCAGCGGCTGCGGCTCTCGGCCGGGGTGCGCGAGGTCCGCGAACAGATCCGCGACGCGGTGCTCGCCGGCGAGCTGCCCGCGACGGTCGCGGCCGACCGGATCCTGGAGGCGTACGACGCGGGGTGACCCGTCCGGGTGATGCCTTGGGGGTCGTCCGGGCTATTCCGGGGCGCGGTGGCGGGGAGCAGGATGCCGTCACCCTTTACTTCTTCACCTTGGAGGCATCGTGCAACGTCGCACCCGCCCCGCTGTGCTCGCCCTGGCCGCCGGTGCCGTCACCCTCTCCGGCCTGGCCGCCCCCGCGTCGGGAGCCACCGCCGAGGAGGTCGGCGACGGACTCGTCGCGCCGCTGAGCCTGGCGGTCGACGACGACGGGACCGTCTTCGTCGCCCAGAACTTCGCCGGCATCCTCACCCAGCTCGGACCGGGCAGCTCCCGCAAGGACCTGGTCACCGCCGAGGGCCAGGAGGTCGGCGGCGTCTCGGTCTCCGACGGCGTGGTCACCTACGTCACCACCGCCATGGGTCCTGAACCGGCCGCGGCCCTGTGGACCGTGGAGAACGGCGGCGACCCGGTGCAGGTCGCCGACCTCTGGGGCTACGAGCAGGAGGCGAACCCCGACGGCAGCACCCGCTACGGCGTGAAGGGGATGACCCGCCCGTGCCGCCGCAAGGTCGACCGCGAGCTGAGACCGCTCCTGAAGTACACCGGGGTGGTCGAGTCCCACCCCTACGCCACCCATGTCGCGGGTGGCACCACCTACGTCGCCGACGCAGCGGGCAACTCGATCCTTGCCGTGACCGACGGAGAGGTGTCGACCGTGGCGACCCTGCCGCCGGTGCGCATCGACATCACGAAGCGTCGCGCCAAGGTGATGGGTCTGCCCGGGTGCGCGAAGGGCTCGACGTACAAGGCCGAGGGCGTGCCCACCGACGTGGAGATGGGCCCGGACGGGAACCTCTACGTCACCTCGCTCCCCGGCGGTCCGGAGGACCCGCGGATGGGCGCCAACGGCGGCGTCTACCGGATCGAGCTCGCCACGGGCGACGTGACGCGGTACGCCGGTGGCCTGGTGTCCCCGGTCGGGCTGGCGATCGGCCCTGATGGCACGGCCTACGTCTCGATGCTGTTCGCCTCGGTGGTCATGGAGCAGAAGTTCCTGCAGGAGCCGACCGTCTTCGCCGAGGTCCCGTTCCCGGGTGACGTGGAGCTGGTCGACGGCGAGGTCTACGTCACCGAGACCGACCTGATGGGCGACCCCGCCGCCCCAGCCGGCCGGGTGCTGCGTCTCACGCCCGACGCCGGCTGACGTCGGGAGGACCCGTCGACATGTCCCGCCCCTCTACCCTGGGCGGGACATGTCGAACCCGATCGCCCCTTCACCGGGCCCCCTGACCGCCTCCGCCCTCATCGCGCAGGTCGTGGCCGACCACGAGGCCGAGCTGGTCGGCCTGCGGCGCGACCTCCACGCCCACCCCGAGCTGTCCTGGACCGAGCACCGCACCACCGACGTGGTCGCCGGGCACCTGGAGGCCATCGGGTGGCGGCTGCAGCGGCTGAGCCCCGCCGGGCTCGTCGCCGACCTCGGCACGGGGGAGCGGACCGTCGGCCTGCGCGCCGACCTCGACGCGCTCCCGGTCCAGGAGGTCTCCCACGATCCCTGGCGCTCGACGGTGCCCGGGGTGGCCCACGCCTGCGGGCACGACGTGCACACCACCGCCCTCGTGGGCGCGGCTCACGCGCTGGCCCGACTGCACGCCATCGGTGAGCTCGGCGGCCGGGTGCGGCTGTTCTTCCAGCCCGCCGAGGAGGTCATGCCCGGCGGCGCCGTGCACCTGATGGGCATGGGCGTCCTCGACGGCGTGGAGCGGGTCTTCGCCCTGCACTGCGACCCCGGGGTCGACGTCGGCCAGGTGGGGCTGCGGCTCGGACCCCTCACCAGCGCCGCCGACCGCATCGAGATCCGCCTCGAGGGCACCGGCGGGCACACCTCGCGCCCCCACCTCACCGGCGACCTCACCTTCGCGCTGGCCAAGATGACGACCGAGCTGCCGGCGATCCTGTCGCGCCGCCTGGACCCCCGCTCGGGCGTCAGCGTCGTGTGGGGGATGGTCCAGGCCGGGTCCGCCCCCAACGTCATCCCCGACCACGGCGTGCTGGCCGGCACCGTGCGCATCCTCGACGCCGTCGCCTGGGCCGAGTGCGAGAAGCTCGTGCGCGAGCTGGTCCACGAGATCGTGCGGCCCTACGGCGTCACCGCCCACCTGGACTACCAGCGCGGCGTGCCCCCGGTGGTCAACGAGTCGCTGTCCAACCGGATCCTCGCCGAGGCGGTCACCGAGGTCCTCGGCCCCGACGGCCAGGTGATGGCCCCGCAGAGCCTGGGCGGCGAGGACTTCGGCTGGTACCTCGACCAGGTGCCCGGCGCGATGATGCGGCTCGGCACCCGGACCCCCGGCGGCGTCACCTACGACCTGCACCAGGGCAACCTGCACATCGACGAGCGGGCCATCACCATCGGTGCGCGGCTGATGGCCGAGGCCGCCTGGCGGGCCCTGCGCGCCTGAGTCGGGACCGACTGCTCTGCGCGGCAGGTCACTGACAGGTAACAACCGTGGGAATTTCGGCTCGTGGCGTACGCCGCGGGCCGGGTGCGGCCCTAGGGTGACCCGTTGTGTCCCGCACCACGGGGCGCTACCGATCACCAGGAGGGTTGCCGTGAGGAAGACGGCTCGATTTGCAGCGGTGGCCATGGCCGCCGCGCTCACCCTGTCGGCATGTGGCTCCGACGAGGGCACCGACGAGGGCACCGACAACGGGGACGCCCCCACCAGCGACATCAAGGTCGGCATGGCCTACGACGTCGGCGGCCGTGGTGACCAGTCGTTCAACGACTCCGCCGCCGCGGGTCTGGACCAGGCCATCGACGAGTTCGGCATGGAGTCCCAGGAGTCCGAGGCCGAGGACGGCGAGGCCGAGTCCGCTCGCGAGGAGCGCCTGCGCACCTTCGCCGACGCCGGCTACGACCCGATCATCGCGGTGGGCTTCGCCTACGCCGCCTCGATCGGCAAGGTCGCCGAGGAGTACCCCGACGTCCACTTCGCGATCATCGACGACTCCAGCGTCGAGGCCGACAACGTCGCCAGCCTGGTCTTCGCCGAGGAGCAGGGTTCCTTCCTGGTCGGCGCGGCCGCCGCGCTGAAGACCGAGACCGACCAGATCGGCTTCGTCGGCGGCGTCGAGACCCCGCTGATCCAGAAGTTCGAGGCGGGCTACGTCGCCGGCGCCGAGTCGGTGAACCCCGACATCGAGGTCGACGTCACCTACCTCCCCCAGGTCCCGGACTTCTCCGGCTTCGCCGACCCGGCCAAGGGCAAGACCGCGGCCGAGGGCATGTTCGACAACGGTGCCGACATCGTCTACCACGCCGCCGGCGGCTCGGGCGGCGGCGTCTTCGAGGCTGCCTCGGAGTCCGGCAACTGGGCCATCGGTGTCGACTCCGACCAGTACAACACCGCCGACCCGTCGGTGCAGGACTCGATCCTGACCTCGATGCTCAAGAACGTGAACGTCGCGGTCTACGAGTACCTCTCCCAGGTCAACGACGGTGACTTCCCGTCCGGTGTCACCACCTACGACCTCGAGGTCGACGGTGTGGGCTACTCCACCAGCGGCGGCTTCGTCGACGACATCGTCGAGCAGCTCGACGAGCTGAAGCAGCAGATCATCGACGGCGAGATCTCGGTGCCGACCGCACCGTGACCTGACCCGTCAGGCTCCACCTCGCAGGCCACGTCCGCTCCGGCGGGCGTGGCCTGCGGCTTCCCGCGCACGCGCCACCGTCGGATAGCGTGCTCGTCGGCGCGGACCGTCTGCGCGCCATCCAGTGAGATTTTCCCAGTGAGCTTTTCGGGACCGGAAGGGGTTCTCGTGTCCGACGTCGCACCTGCGGTGCGCCTGCGGGGGATCGGCAAGCGGTTCCCGGGCGTGATCGCGAACGACGACATCAACATCGACGTGGCTCGCGGCACGATCCACGCGATCGTGGGTGAGAACGGCGCCGGCAAGTCGACGCTGATGAAGATCCTGTACGGCGTCCAGGCGCCCGACTCCGGGACCATCGACATCGCGGGCACCCAGGTCAGCCTCGGCTCGCCCGCCGACGCGATCAAGCACGGCGTCGGCATGGTCTTCCAGCACTTCCAGCTCGCCGACAACTTCACCGTCCTGGAGAACGTCGTGCTCGGCGCCGAGAAGCTGCACGGCATCGGCTCGGCCGCCCGCGAGGAGATCGTGCGGATCTCCGACGCCTACGGCCTCGGCGTCGAGCCGGACCAGCTGGTCGAGGACCTCGGCGTCGGCGCCCGTCAGCGCGTGGAGATCCTCAAGGTCCTCTACCGCGGCGCGAAGGTGATCATCCTCGACGAGCCCACCGCGGTCCTGGTGCCGCAGGAGGTCGACGAGCTGTTCGGCAACCTGCGCGAGCTCAAGGCCGAGGGCCTCTCGGTCATCTTCATCTCCCACAAGCTCGACGAGGTCCTCTCGATCGCCGACGAGATCACCGTGATCCGCCGGGGTACGACGGTCGCGACCGTCGACCCGGCCGGCACCACCTCGCGCGAGCTCGCCGAGCTGATGGTCGGCTCGGAGCTCCCCAGCCCCTCCACCGAGGCCTCGACCGTCACCGAGCGCGTCACGCTGCACGTGGCCGACCTCGGACTGCCCGGTGAGAACCGCCCGCTGCTCGAGGCGGTCTCCTTCGACATCCACGCCGGCGAGGTCCTCGGCATCGCCGGCGTCGAGGGCAACGGCCAGGCCGAGCTCGTCGAGGCGATCATGGGCATGCGCCCGGGTGCGACCGGCACCGTCCGCCTCGCCGGCCAGGACCTCACCGAGCTCTCCACGCGCAAGCGTCGCGAGGCCGGCATCGGCTACATCCCCGAGGACCGCCACCGCCACGGCCTGCTGCTCGACGCCCCGCTGTGGGAGAACCGCGTCCTGGGCCACCAGACGCGCAAGCCCTGGGTGCGTCGCGGCCTGATCGACCGGGGTGCCTCGCGCACCGACACCCAGCGCATCGTCGAGGACTACGACGTCCGCACCCCGGGGGTCGACACCTTGGCCCGAGCCCTGTCCGGCGGCAACCAGCAGAAGCTGATCGTGGGCCGCGAGATGAGCGGCGACCCGATCCTGCTCATCGCCGCCCACCCGACCCGCGGCGTCGACGTCGGCGCCCAGGCGGCGATCTGGGGGCACATCAAGGAGGCCCGTCGCCAGGGCCTGGCCGTGCTGCTGATCTCTGCGGACCTCGACGAGCTGATCGGGCTCTCCGACCGCATCGAGGTCATCCTGCGGGGCCGCCTGGTCGGCTCCTTCGACCCGGGTCAGGTGACCCCCGAGCAGCTCGGCTCGGCCATGACCGGTGCGGGAGGTGCCGCGTGACCAACCTCGACCCACGACTGCAGAAGATCGGCCTGGGCCTGCTGGCCCCCGTCCTGGCCCTGGTGCTCGCCTTCCTCATCACCAGCCTGGTGCTGGTGCTGGCCGGCGACCCCGTCGGCGAGGTGTGGTCGACGCTGCTCGGCGTGCCCGCCGAGCGCAACGTCGCCAACATCCTCAACAACGCCACGGTGCTCTACCTCTCCGGCCTCGCCGTCGCCGTCGGCTTCCGGATGAACCTGTTCAACATCGGTGTCGACGGCCAGTACCGTGTCGCGGCCTTCGTGGCCGCGGTCGTCGCGGGCGAGGCCTGGCTGCCGGGTGCGGCCAACACCGTGCTGGCGATCCTCGCCGCGATGCTCGCGGGCGCTGCCTGGGCCGGCATCGCCGGTGTGCTGCGCGCGAAGCGGGGCGTGAGCGAGGTGATCTCCACGATCATGCTCAACTTCATCGCCACCGGCCTGGTCGCCTACTTCCTGCGCCGCGTCGCGGTCCGGGAGGAGGGCAGCAACGACATCGGCACCAAGGAGATCCCCGAGGGCTCGCGCATCCCCGGCTTCCAGATCGGCGAGGGGTCCACGACCGAGGTCTACGGCTTCATCTTCCTGGCCGCGCTGGCCGGGTTCACCTACTGGTTCCTGCTCAACCGCACGCGCTTCGGGTTCGACCTGCGGGCGACCGGCAAGTCCACGACCGCGGCCGTGGCCAGCGGCATCTCGGTGACCCGGATGACGATCGTGGCGATGCTGCTCTCGGGTGCGGTCGCCGGCCTGGTCGGCCTGCCGCTGCTCTTCGGTGACTCCTACAGCTACGGCTCGACCTTCCAGTCCGGCCTCGGCTTCGCCGGCATCGCCATCGCGCTGCTGGGTCGCAACCACCCGATCGGGATCGCCATCGGTGCGTTGCTCTTCGCCTACCTCGACGAGCAGTCCAACCCGCTGCAGATCCTCGTCGGCGTCTCGCCCGACATCGTCGCCATCACCCAGGGCGTCATCGTCCTGACCGTCGTCATCTCCTACGAGGTGGTGCGCCGCTACGGCGTGCGCCTCGAGCAGCACGCCGTGGCCCGCGCCCTCGAGGCCGGCCGCCCGACGGCGGGGGACAAGGAAGAGGAGGCCCGCGCATGAGCGCCGTCACCCGTCGTCTGCCCCGGCTGTGGTGGCTCGGTGCCGCCGTGCTGGTCCTGCTGGCGATCTCGGTGCTCCGGGTCGTCACCGGCGCCGAGGACCTCGCGTCCTCCGGCACCGTCCGCGCCACCCTCATCGCGCTGGTGCCGATCATGCTCGCCGGTCTGGGCGGCCTGTGGTCCGAGCGGGCCGGCGTGGTCAACATCGGACTCGAGGGGATGATGGTGCTCGGCACCTACGGTGCGGGCTACTTCGGTTACCACTACGGCGCCTGGGCCGGTGTAGCCGGCGCGCTGCTGATGGGCGCCATCGGCGGCCTGATCCACGCCACCGCGACCGTCGTGTTCGGCGTCGACCACATCATCTCCGGTGTCGCCATCAACATCATCGCCGTCGGTGCGGTGCAGTACCTCGCCTCGCTGACGTTCGTGGGGCTCCCCGGCGGCGGCCAGACGCAGTCACCGAAGCTCGACAACGTCGGGTCGATCACCATCGGACCGCTCAGTGATGCCCTGGGCGAGGTCGAGGACCAGAACATCTTCTTCGTCTCCGAGCTGGCCGCCGTGGCCCGCGCGATGGTCACCAACCTCTCGCTGCTGGTCGTGCTGGCCTTCGTGCTGCTCTTCGTCACCTACTGGGTGCTGTGGCGCACCTCCTTCGGCCTGCGCCTGCGCTCGACGGGCGAGAGCCCCTCGGCGGCGGAGTCGCTGGGCGTGGCGGTGCTGCGCTACAAGTTCGTCGCGGTGCTCATCTCCGGTGCCCTCGCGGGCCTGGCCGGCGGCTTCCTGGCGATGGTGGCCTCCTCGAACTACCGCGACGGCCAGACCGGTGGTCGCGGCTACATCGGCCTCGCGGCGATGATCTTCGGCAACTGGCGACCCGGCGGGCTGCTCGCCGGGTCCGGCCTCTTCGGCTACACCCAGACCCTCGGCCTGCGCCAGGGCGGCACCTCGGTGCACGCGCTGCTGCTGGCGGTCGCGGTGCTGGCCATCGGGCTCGCCGGCTACCAGCTGTGGCGCAAGCAGGTCCGGCTCGCGGTCGGCATCCTGGTCGCCGCAGCGGCGCTGATCACCGTCTACGCCGCGATCGACGTCGTGCCCGGCGACTTCGTCAACATCACGCCGTACGTCGTCACGCTGCTGGTCCTGGCCTTCGCCTCGCAACGACTACGCATGCCGGCGGCCGACGGGCAGGTCTATCGACGAGGGAGCGCGGGCTAGCGATGTCGACCGAAGGGACGGGCGTCGACTGGGACGCCCTGCAGGCAGAGGCGGTCGCCGCCTCGCGGCACGCCTACGCGCCGTACTCCTCCTTCGCGGTGGGTGCCGCCGCGCTCGTCGACGACGGGCGACTGGTGACCGGCTGCAACGTGGAGAACGCCGCCTACGGTGTCGGTCTCTGCGCCGAGTGCGGGCTGGTCAGCCGGCTGCACCTCGAGGGCGGCGGACGCCTCACGCACTTCGTGTGCGTCGGCGGTGCCGTCGGCACCGAGCCGGTCGTGGTGATGCCGTGCGGTCGCTGCCGCCAGCTGCTGTGGGAGAACGGCGGTCCGGAGATGGAGATCCTCACCGTCTCGGGGCTGCGTCGGATGAGCGAGGTGCTGCCGGATGCCTTCGGCCCCGACGACCTCGATTGACCTGACCGACCCCGCCGTCGTCGCCGACCCCTACCCCCACTTCGCGCGGGAACGGGCCCGGCACGCGGTGGCCTGGCACGAGCCGTCGGGCTCGTGGTTCACCTTCAGCCACGCCGCGGTCTCTGCGGTCCAGCGCGACCGTCGGTTGGGGCGGCTGTGGACCGACCGGGAGCCGGCCGAGCGGCTGGAGCCGTTCAACCTGCTGCACCGCAACCAGATGATGGAGAACGAGCCGCCCGAGCACACCCGGCTGCGGCGGCCCGTCGCCTCGGCGTTCAGCCGCGGCCACGTCGAGCGGCTGCGGCCCCGCGTGCGGGCGCTGGCCGCCGAGCTGCTCGACGAGGTCGACACCTCACGCCCCTTCGACGTGGTGGAGGCCTACGCCGAGCCGCTGCCGGTCCTGGTGATCGCCGAGCTGCTCGGCGTGCCGCGCAGCCACGCCGACGACCTGCGCGACTGGTCGCAGGCGATCGTGCGGATGTACGAGCCGGCGCCCGACGAGGCGGTCGTCTCCGCCGCGGTGGGCGCCGCCGAGGACTTCGCGGCCCTGGTGCGCGACCTCGTCGCCGTACGCCGTCGGCAGCCCGCGGGCACCCACGAGGACCTCATCACCGACCTCGCCGCCACCGAGCTCAGCGAGGACGAGGTCGTCGCCGCCGTCGTGCTGCTGCTCAACGCCGGTCACGAGGCCTCGGTCAACGTCTTCGGCAACGGCCTGGTGGCGATGCTGCGCCGCGGGCTGCGCCCCGGCCCCGACGTGGCCGCGTGCGTGGAGGAGATGCTGCGCTTCGACTCCGCGCTGCAGCTCTTCGAGCGCACCGCGACCGCCGAGGTCGAGCTGCCCGGCGGGGTCGTGGTCGAGCCCGGCCAGAAGGTCAGCGCCCTGCTGGGCGCCGCCAACCGCGACCCGGCCGTCTTCGAGCGGCCCGACGAGTTCGACGTCGCACGAGCGACGAACCCGCACCTGGCGTTCGGGGTCGGGGTGCACTTCTGCCTGGGCGCGCCGCTGGCGCGCATGGAGCTGACCGAGTCGGTGGCACTGCTCTTCGAGCGGATGCCGGGCCTGGCCCTCGCGGGCGAGCCGGAGAGCCGGGGCACCTTCGTGCTGCGGGGGCACCGACGAGTGGAGGTGACCGCATCGGGCGGTCGCCGGGAGGAGAGGCACGCATGAGCCAGCACGACGCCGTGGAGGTGATCACCGACAAGCGGGACGGCGGGGCCCTGAGCGCCAGCCAGATCGACTGGGTGGTCGACGCCTACACCCGTGGCGACGTCGCCGACGAGCAGATGTCGGCGCTGGCGATGGCGATCCTGCTCAACGGCATGGAGCGCGAGGAGATCTCGCGGTGGACCGCGGCGATGATCGCCTCCGGCGAGCGGATGGACTTCTCCTCGCTGTCGCGCCCCACCGCCGACAAGCACTCCACCGGCGGCGTGGGCGACAAGATCACCCTGCCCCTGGCGCCGCTGGTCGCCGCCTGCGGCGTCGCGGTGCCCCAGCTCTCCGGGCGCGGCCTGGGCCACACCGGCGGCACCCTCGACAAGCTCGAGTCGATCCCCGGCTGGCGCGCGGCGCTGTCCAACGACGAGATGATGCGCCAGCTCGAGGAGGTCGGCGCGGTCATCTGCGCCGCCGGCGACGGGCTCGCGCCGGCCGACAAGAAGCTCTACGCGCTCCGCGACGTCACCGGCACCGTCGAGGCGATCCCGCTGATCGCGTCGTCGATCATGAGCAAGAAGATCGCCGAGGGCACCGGCACGCTCGTGCTCGACGTCAAGGTCGGCACCGGCGCCTTCATGAAGGACCTCGAGCGGGCCCGCGAGCTCGCCGAGACGATGGTGGCGCTCGGCAAGGACGCCGACGTGCGCACCACCGCGCTCCTCACCGACATGTCCACGCCGTTGGGCCTGACCGCCGGCAACGCCGTGGAGGTGGCCGAGTCGGTCGAGGTGCTGGCCGGCGGCGGCCCGGCCGACGTCGTCGAGCTCACCGTGGCGCTGGCGCGCGAGATGCTCGCCGGCGCCGGTCGCGACGGCCGTGCAGGCCGGTGCCGGCGTGGTCTGGCACGCGCGCCCCGGCGACGAGGTCACCGAGGGGCAGCCGCTGATGACGCTGCTCACCGACGAGCCCGAGCGCTTCGACCGCGCCCTGGCCAGCCTCGAGGGCGGGTACGACGTGGAGCCGGCCGGGTCGGCGTACGAGCCCGGTCCGATCCTGCTCGACCGGATCAGCTGACCCTCACGCCAGCAGCAGGACCACCGTCTCGGCGACGCAGGCCGGCTTGGCCTCGTCCTCGATCTCGATCGTGTAGCGCAGGGTGATCTGCTTGCCGGCCGGGATGTCGGTCACCTCGCCCATGGCCACGTGGGCGCGCACCCGCTTGCCGACCCGCACGGGGTTGGGGAAGCGGACCTTGTTGTCGCCGTAGTTGAGCTTGGCGCCGGGGGTGTCGAGGGAGAAGACCTGGCTCCCGAGCCACGGGACCATCGACAGCGTGAGGTAGCCGTGGGCGATGGTGCCCCCGAACGGCCCGTCGGCGCTGCGCTCGACGTCGACGTGGATCCACTGGTGGTCGCCGGTGGCGTCGGCGAAGGTGTCGACGCGCTCCTGGGTGATCTCGACCCACGCGGAGGTGCCGAGCTCCTGGCCGGCCGCGGCCGCGACCTCGTCGAACGTGGTGAACGTGCGCATCGCCTGCTCCTGGAGGTCGTGCCCGGTGGACGGGTCTCGGGTGGAAGGATGGCGCCATGGTCGACGCCGTCCCGCAACCTACCGCCCTGACCCGTGACGACGTGCTGCGGGCGCCGAAGGTGCTCCTGCACGACCACCTCGACGGCGGGCTGCGGCCGGCCACGGTGCTCGAGCTCGCGCGCGAGGTCGGGCACGAGCTGCCCACCGACCCCGACGGCGACGCCGCCGCGCTGGGTCGCTGGTTCGCCGAGGCGGCCGACTCGGGCTCGCTGGAGCGCTACCTGGAGACCTTCACCCACACCGTCGCGGTGATGCAGACCGCCGACGCGCTGACCCGGGTCGCGCGCGAGTGCGTCGAGGACCTGGTGACCGACGGCGTGGTCTACGCCGAGGTCCGCTACGCCCCCGAGCAGCACCTCGAGCAGGGCCTGTCCCTCGATGAGGTGGTCGAGGCGGTGCAGCGCGGCTTCGACGAGGGCGTGGCGGCCGCCGACGGGCGCATCGTGGTGCGCCAGCTGCTGACCGCCATGCGGCACGCCGCCCGCTCGATGGAGATCGCCGAGCTGGCCGTGCAGTGGCGCGACCGCGGCGTGGCCGGCTTCGACATCGCCGGCGCCGAGGCCGGCTACCCCCCGACCCGTCACCTCGACGCCTTCGAGTACCTCCAGCGCGAGAACTTCCACTTCACCATCCACGCCGGCGAGGCCTTCGGCACCCCGTCGATCTGGGAGGCGCTGCAGTGGTGCGGCGCGGACCGGCTCGGCCACGGCGTACGCATCGTCGACGACATCACGGTCGCCGAGGACGGCTCCGTCGAGCTGGGCCGGCTCGCGGCGTACGTCCGCGACAAGCGGATCCCGCTGGAGCTCTGCCCGGCCAGCAACGTCCAGACCGGCGCGGCGTCCTCGGTCGCCGAGCACCCGATCGGGTTGCTGACCGACCTGCGCTTCCGGGTCACCGTCAACACCGACAACCGGCTGATGAGCGGCACCTCGATGACCGACGAGATGTGGTCGCTGGTGCAGGCCTTCGGGCACGACGCCTCGACGCTGCGCTGGTTCACCATCAACGCGATGAAGTCGGCCTTCCTGCCCTTCGACGAGCGGCTCGCCCTCATCGACGAGGTCATCAAGCCCGGGTACGCCGCGCTCACGGACGCCGCCACGTCGTGATCATCACCAACCACGTGTGGACCGGCGCGGTGATCGGCGCCGTGGCGCCGGGGCCGGTGTCGGCCTTCGCCGCGGGGGTCGTCTCGCACTTCGTCCTCGACCAGGTGCCGCACTGGGGCGACGACTCGATCTTCATGGAGGTGGCGGTCCCGGACGGGCTCGTCGGGCTGGCCGCCCTGGGGGCGCTGGCCCGCACGGCCCGGGGTGACCGGCGCGCGAGCGTCCTCGCCGGGATGCTCGGGGCGTGCCTGCCCGACGCGGACAAGCCCTCGAACCTCTTCTTCGGGCGCTCGCCGTTCCCGTCCGCGCTTGACGAGTGGCACGTGTCGATCCAGCGCGAGCACACCGACCGGCTGCCCCAGGAGGTCGTCGTCGCCGCGGTGGGCCTGCTCGCGGCGCGCTGGGTCCTCCGCCATGATCGTCCCCGAAGGAGGGTCCGATGATCCTGAGCGTGGTCATGCTGGGTGCGGCCGGTGTCGCCCTGGTCCTCTCGGTCGTGCTCGCCCTGCGCGGCGTCCGCGAGCGCAAGGCGGCCGACTCCTTCACCGAGCGCGCCGTCGTCACCACCGCCGACGTGCTCGAGACCCGGCCCAAGGACGTCGCGATGTCCGGGGAGCCGGTCACCATCTACTTCCACCTCGTGCGCTACGACGTCGACGGTGAGCCGGTCACCGCGGAGACGATGTCGGGCATGGAGCCACCCATCCCGCACGTCGGGGAGCGGGTCGAGGTCCGCTACGACTCCGCGCACCCGCGCCGGGTCGTGCTCGACCAGGTCGACCAGCGGATGGGGGCGGGCGCCACGGCGCTCGGGCTGGCCCGGGTGATGCTCGGCGTCGCCGTGTCGCTGCCCGTGGCGTGGGCGCTGATCGTGCTGATCACCGAGTTCGCGGTGTAGCTCCCGGGGTGGCCCCCGGGGTGGCCCGCGGGAGGAGCGCGAACCACGCACGGTGCCAGCGGCCGAACGGCAGCCGGTCCTGCGCGGCCTGCTCGGCGTCGACGGTGACCAGCCCGCCGCGGGCCGGGTCGTAGACGACCCAGGTGCCGTGCGCCGCCGCCACCACCAGGACGACGTGGCGGGGGAGCACCCGGTTGCCGACGTAGACCGGCACCGGGTCGCGCCCGGCCGCGTCCAGGACCTCGGCGAAGTCGGCGCGGGCCAGCCGGTGCCTGCCGGGCAGGTGGCGCAGCAGCGCCCACGGCGGGGTGCCGAGCGCCCGCGGCCACCAGCCGACGACCTGCCGGTGGGTCGCGAGGACCTCCTCGGCGAACCGGGGCAGCACGCGACCGGCGTACACCTCATCGGAGAGCATGCGGGCGACCACCAGGACCGCGGCGCCGCAGCTGAGCCGGTCCGGCTGCTTGAGCCGGCCCCAGGGCAGTCCGTCGGGGGCGATCACAGCGCGGCGACCGCCTCGACGGTGCGATCGGGGGAGAGCGGCTCGCAGCCCTTGGCGACGGCGTCGGCGACGACACCGCGCTGCGCACGGGCCAGGACGAGCCCGCGGCGCACCAGGACCAACGGCGGCTTCCGGCGCTCCTTGAGGTCGCGCACGAGCCGCAGGACGAACGTGGTGGCGGCCGAGCGGCGCACGCAGTACGCCGCGGCCAGCACACCGGCCTCACGGGCCGGCCCGACCACGTCGGGGGCGAAGATCCCCTCGGCCACGAAGAGCCGGGAGCCGCCCAGGTCGAGGGTGCGCGCGCCGAAACGGCCGTTCTGCGCGATCTCGTAGACCGGCACCTCCGCGCGCCCGGGCGTGGCCAGCTCGACCATCGTGGCCAGCGCGTCCTGCGGCAGCCAGGAGTCGGGGTGGTCCCAGTCGACCATGCCGGCGTTGGCGCCGTGCTCGATTCGCGGCAGCGTCGGGTCGTCGCCGTCCTTGTAGAAGTCGTCGAGGCGCAGCACCGGGAGCCCCAGTCGAGCCGCGAGGCGGGACTTGCCGGATCCCGACGGACCGGCCAGGACGATCACCCGCGCACGCACGGCGCACAGTCTAGAAACCCCGGCTCCGCAGGATTGGACCGGGCGCTGCGGGGCAAGCATGCACCCATGCAGCCCACCGATCTCGGGGACCGGGTGGCGGCGCAGCGCGAGCTGCGCGGCGCCTCGTGGTTCAGCGACCTCGCTCCGACCCTGGGCCGCGACCCGGAGTCCGGCCTGGAGCTGGAGGTCGACGTCACCGGCTGGCCGACCCGGGTCGCGCGACTGGACGCCGTCGTCGACGCGCTGCGCGAGGAGGAGGGCCTGCTCCGGGCCGTACGCCGCGCGGTCGGTGGGGCCGCGCTGGCCCACCTGGCCGCCGTCGCGCACGGGCGCGGCCTGCCGCCGGACCGGGTCGCCCGCGGTGAGGAGCTGGTGGCCGGTCGCCGACGGCTCACGCCACCGCCCACCTACCGGTCCCCGCGGCTCGCGCCGCCGCGCGGCCCCGTGCACGAGGGCTTCCTGCGCTCCACCTCGCCCGACCTGCTCCGCTACGCCCTGACCGAGGCGTTCACCGCCGCCCAGGAAGGACCCCGCACGTGACCGACCCCGAGCCGATCGTCCACGGCCCGTTCGTGCCCCCGCAGCCGGCCGAGGCCGACACCTCGCCGGGCTACGGCGTACCGCACCCGCCGGGCGGCCCCGGTGGCCGCTTCTCCGCCGACGCGCGGCTGCTGGTCGAGGCCGGCGCCGCCTGGGAGGGGCTCTCCGACGCGTTGGGGCGGGTCTGGTCGCTCGCCGCCGAGGGCTGGGGGTACCCCGGGCTGTTCGGCTTCGCCGACACCCTCGGCGTCGCCGGCGCGCTGCACCTCGAGCTCAACCGCGTGCTCGTCGACGCCGCGGCCGACGGCACCGCGGTGACCCGTTCCCTGGCCCACGGCCTGGTCGAGACCGCCAACGACGTCAGCGGCACCGACCGCACCGCCGGCGACAACTTCCGCGCCCTGCGCACCCGGGCCGGGTCATGACCGAGGCCAGCCGGGACCCGGAGGTCTTCCTGACGCAGGTCAACGACGCGATCGAGGACGTCAACTCAGCGATCGGGGAGTTCGTCGAGCGCTCGGCCAACCTGATCAACAGCCACCTGGCCGAGGCCGGCGGCATCCTCGGCACGCTGGTGGCCGGCCCTCTGGGCGGGCTCGTCGGCGGTTACCTCGGCCACGAGCTGGAGGAGCAGTTCGAGGAGGGCGTCGACCGGATCAACGAGACCTGGGAGGTCGTCTCGGAGACCATCCGCCAGTCGATCGGCGGCATGCTCGGCGACCCGCTGCGGATGTCGAGCATCGCCAGCCGCTACCGCGAGTGCGTCGACGAGCTCGGCCAGGTGCAGCAGCAGATCGAGTCGGCCGACCACTACCTCGCCGCCACGTGGACCGGCCTCGCGCACACCGCCTACGAGAACACCAGCCGCAACCAGCTCGAGGCCCTGCACGGGATGATCGAGTCCTTCGAGGGAGCCGCCCAGCTGCTCGACGACCACCAGCTGGCGCTGGTGACCTACTGGACCCGCCAGCTGGAGAACCTCGTCGGGCTCTTCACCGACATCGTGGGCAAGACCGCCGAGCTCGGCGACGTCGGCAACTGGTTCACCGGGGGTGCCGGAGTGGTCGTGTCCATCATCGCCACCGCCGGCGAGTCCGCGTCGGCCATCCTCGGCGAGGCCGTCACCTACTGGGCGGACCTGAACATCGGCAAGGCGGGGGACTGGCAGAGCCTGGTCTCCCGCCTCGGCGACCGCGGTCTCCAGGGCGACCGCTGGCCCGACCTCGTCGCCCAGGACCGCGGCTACCTCAACGACCCCTGGACCCCCGTCTGAGGCTCACAGGTCCGCACGGCCGGTGAGCTCGACCGGCTCGCCGTCGATGCCCGCCGAGCGGCGCACCTCGAGGGTGTCGTCGTCGCCGGGCGTGAAGACGAGCACACGTCGCACCACGAGCGGGTCGTCGGTGAGGTCGACGGTGCGCAGCGCCTCCTGGCCGCCCAGGGTCACCGCCAGCTCCGGGTCGCTGAGCCCCGAGCCGTCCGCGGGGCCGAGGCTGCTCTCGACGTCGACCAGTCGCCAGCCATCGCCCTCGGCCCAGCCCAGGTCGGGCAGCCACGGCCACCGGGTCAGCCCGGCACGGCAGGAGACCACGAGCTCGGTCCTGGGCTCGTCGAGGCAGGTGGCGGTCGGGTCGCCTGGCTCGGCGTCGGCCATGAGCCGCACCCGGCCGTCGCCTGCTGCGGAGCCGTCGTGGGCGAGGACCAGCTCGCTGCCGTCGTACTCCACGACGAAGGAGAGGGCGTCGGGGTCGGCCACCGCGGCCCACACGAAGCCCTCGGTGCGGTCGAGGCCCTCGACGTCGAGGCGGGTGCGGTCGGTGCCGTCGTCGAGCCAGAGCTCGGTGTCGAGGTCGGGCAGCTGCACGACCTGACGCGCGGCAGCGGGCAGGCCGGCACCGAGCTCGAGCTGCCACGAGACCGCGGTGAGCGAGCCGTCGGCGACGCCGACGTCCTCGCCCTGGAAGGTGTCGATCGCGGGGACCTCGGAGCGGTCCAGGGTCACGGTGCTCACGGTGAGCAGCCCGTCGGGGAGCTGGAGCTCGCCGTCCCAGGTGCTGGTGGCGCCGTCGAGGGCCGCCGGGGGAGACAGCGTGTCCGCGCGGACCGCGTCACCGCCGGGCTCGAGGTCGCTGCCGAGCAGCGAGCAGCCCGCGAGGGCCGCCAGGGCGGGGAGGAGGAGCAGGCCGGGCCTCAGGTGATGCACGGCCTGCTCCTACCCCGCAGGTCGGGGGTCACACCCCCATCGGGTGCCAGACCGTCTTGATCTCCAGGAACGACGTCATCGGCTCCAGGCCGGGGTCCTCGGACCAGTCCGGCTCGGCGGCCGGCGCCCGGCGTACCCGCTTGAGGTTGTCGGCGGCCGCGACCTCGAGGTCCGCGGCGAGCGCCGCGTCACCGGCGATGCCGGTCAGGTCGATGGCGTTGACGTCCATGTGCGAGGCCAGCCACGGGGCGACCGTGGCCGCTCGGCCGGTGAGGATGTTGACCACGCCGCCGGGCAGGTCGCTGGTCGCGAGCACCTCGGCGAGGTTCACCGCGGGCAGCGGGCGGGAGTACGACGACACCACGACGGCGGTGTTGCCGCTGACGATCACCGGCGCGATGACCGAGACCAGCCCGAGCAGCGAGGACTCCTCGGGGGCGAGGACCGCCACGACGCCGGTCGGCTCGGGGGTGGATAGGTTGAAGAACGGGCCGGCCACGGGGTTGGCGTTGCCGACGACCTGGGCGAGCTTGTCGGCCCAACCGGCGTACCAGACCAGGCGGTCCACGGCGGCGTCGACGACCTTGTCGGCCCTGCTCGCCGAGAGCCCCTCGGACTGCTGCACGGCCTGGACGAACTGCGGGCGGCGGTCCTCCATGACCTCGGCGACGCGGTAGAGGATCTGCGCCCGGTTGTAGGCGGTGCGACCGGACCAACCGCCGAAGGCCTTGCGGGCGGCGACGACGGCGTCGCGGGCGTCCTTGCGCGAGGCGAGGGCGGCGTTGGCCACGAAGGCCCCCTTGTGGTCGGTCACGACGTAGGAGTAGCCCGACTCCGAGCGGGGGAAGGCCCCGCCGATGAAGAGCTTGTAGGTCTTGCGGACGTCGATGCGGTTGCTCACGCCTGGCCTCCCTTCAGGTAGGCGGCCAGGCCGTGGCGGCCGCCCTCGCGGCCGTAGCCGGACTCCTTGTAGCCACCGAACGGGCTGGTGGGGTCGAACTTGTTGAACGTGTTGGCCCACACGACGCCGGCGCGCAGCTTGCCCGCGACGTCGAGGATGCGCGAGCCCTTCTCGGTCCAGATGCCGGCGGAGAGGCCGTACGGCGTGTTGTTGGCCTTCTCCACGGCCTCCGAGGGCGTGCGGAAGGTCAGCACGGAGAGCACGGGGCCGAAGATCTCCTCGCGGGCGATCCGGTGGGCCTGGGAGACGCCGGTGAACAGCGTCGGGGCGAACCAGTAGCCGCTGGTGGGCAGCTCGCACGGGGCGGACCAGCGCTCGGCGCCCTCGGCCTCGCCGGCCACGGAGAGCTCGCGGATGCGGGCCAGCTGGGCGGCGGAGTTGATCGCGCCCACGTCGGTGTTCTTGTCCAGCGGGTCGCCGAGGCGCAGCGTGGCCATCCGGCGCTTGAGGCGCTCGAGCACCTCGTCGGCCACCGACTCCTGGACCAGCAGGCGCGAGCCGGCGCAGCAGACGTGACCCTGGTTGAAGAAGATGCCGTTGACGATGCCCTCGACCGCCTGGTCCATGGGGGCGTCGTCGAAGACGATGTTGGCGGCCTTGCCGCCGAGCTCCAGCGTCACCTTCTTGTCGGTCCCGGCGACGGCCCGGGCGATGGCCTTGCCGACGTCGGTGGAGCCGGTGAAGGCGACCTTGTCGACGCCGGGGTGCTCGACGATCGCGCGGCCGGTCTCGCCGGCGCCGGTGAGGATGTTGACGACACCCGGCGGGAGGTCGGCCTGCTGGCAGATCTCGGCGAAGAGCAGGGCGGTCAGCGGGGTGGTCTCGGCGGGCTTGAGGACCACGGTGTTGCCGCAGGCCAGGGCGGGGGCGACCTTCCACGCCAGCATCAGCAGCGGGAAGTTCCACGGGATGACCTGGCCGGCCACGCCGAGCGGGGTGGTGCCGTAGCCACTGTGCTCGAGCTTGTCGGCCCAGCCGGCGTAGTAGAAGAAGTGCGCGGCGACGGTCGGGACGTCGACGTCGCGGGCCTCCTTGATCGGCTTGCCGTTGTCGAGGGTCTCCAGGACGGCCAGCTCGCGGCTGCGCTCCTGGATGATCCGGGCGATGCGATAGAGGTACTTGGCGCGCTCGCGGCCCGGCATCGGGCCCCAGACCTTGTCGTAGGCCTTGCGGGCGGCCTTCACCGCACGGTCGACGTCGGAGGCGTCGGCCTCCGCGACCTCGGCGAGGACCTCCTCGGTGGCGGGGTTGACGGTCTTGAACGCGGTGCCCGCGCCGCTGGTGAACTCGCCGTTCACGAAGAGTCCGTAGGACTCCTTGATGTCGACGACCGCGCGCGACTCGGGGGCCGGCGCGTACTCGAAGATGCTCATCTCTTCTCCTGCCGGTCTCAGTCGAGGGTGACGTAGTCGGGGCCGCTGTAGCGGCCGGTGCGCATCTTGGTCCGCTGCATCAGCAGGTCGTTGAGCAGCGTGGAGGCGCCGAAGCGGAACCAGTCGGGGTCGAGCCAGTCGGGGCCGGCGACCTCGTTGACCATCACGAGGTACTTGATGGCGTCCTTGGCGGTGCGGATGCCGCCGGCCGGCTTCACGCCGACCATCTGGCCGGTCGCGAGGCGGTAGTCGCGGACGGCCTCGAGCATGATCATCGTGACCGGCAGCGTCGCTGCCGGCTGGACCTTGCCGGTGGAGGTCTTGATGAAGTGACCGCCGGCCATCATCGCCAGCCAGCTGGCGCGCCGGACGTTGTCGTAGGTCTGCAGCTCGCCGGTCTCGAAGATGACCTTCAGGTGGGCGCTGCGCTCACCCTGGGTGCAGGCCTCCTTGACCGCGACGATCTCCTCGAAGACCTCGAGGTAGCGGCCGGAGAGGAAGGCGCCGCGGTCGATGACCATGTCGATCTCGTCGGCGCCGGCCTCGACCGCGTCGCGGGTGTCGGCCAGCTTGATGTCGCGGGCCGCGCGCCCGGACGGGAACGCGGTGGCGACGGCCGCGATGTTCACGCCGGAGTCACCCAGGGTGTCCTTGGCGACGCCGACGAGGTCGGGGTAGACGCAGACGGCCGCGGTGGCGGGGCACGTGGGGTCGGTCGGGTCGGGGCGCATCGCCTTGCTGGCCAGGGCCCGGACCTTGCCGGGGGTGTCCTGGCCCTCCAGGGTCGTCAGGTCGACCATCCGGATGGCCAGGTCGAGGGCCTGCTCCTTGGCGGTGGTCTTGATCGAGCGGGTCCCGAGGGCAGCGGCACGGGCCTCAGCACCCACCTGGTCGACGCCGGGCAGGCCGTGCAGGAAGCGGCGCAGCGCAGCGTCGGACCGGGTGACGTCCGAGAGGTCCCAGCCGACTCCGGGCGTGGAGGTCGTGGGCATTGGATCAGCATAGGCTTGTCGACGGGTCTGGCCCCAACCCTCGATCCGGCCGCCCACCCGCCTGGCCACCCGCCTGCCGATCCCTGGAGGAGCCCGCTTCGATGGAGCACGACCCGCACGGCGAACGCCTGGACTTCGACCCCACCAGCGGTCGGTTCATGGGCGCGCTCACCGCCGTCCTCGGTGCGGTCGGCGTCCTCGTCACGCTGGCGTTCCCCGGGGACTACCCGCCGCAGGTCGCCACCGGCGGGCTGCTGGCGATCGCGCTGGCCTGGTCGGCGATGCTCCGTCCCCGCGTCTGGCTCGAGGGGCACCGGCTGGTGCTGCGCGGCATGCTCTCCACGCTGCACCTCCCGCTTGCCCGCCTCCAGTCGGTCGTCGTGCAGCAGGTCCTCGTCGCCACCGTCGACGACAAGCGGCACGCCAACCCCGGCGTCGGCCGGTCGCGGTTCCGTGCGATGCGCAAGCCGCGCTCCACGCGCGACCTGACGATGACCCCGGTGCCTGGTGAGGGCTGGACCCCCGACGAGGGGGCTGACTACGCCGACTTCGTCGAGGACCGGATCCGCGACGCCGCCAAGGCCGCCCAGCGGGTCCCCGATGCGCCCAGCGACGTACGACGGGAGTGGGCGTGGCCCGAGGTCGGCCTCGTGGTCGGCACCAGCCTGCTGTTCGTCGTCAGCTTCTGGTTCTGAGCGCGGCCGCCCGTGACTGAGCGCCCCGAGGTCGTGTGCCTGTGCGGCTCCGCCCGGTTCATGGCGCAGATGCACGACCTGGCTCGCGAGCTGGGCATGGCGGGAGTCGTCGTCCTGACCCCCGTCGACGCGGAGGACGCGCCGACGCCGGAGCAGAAGGAGACGCTCGACGCGTTGCACCGGCACAAGATCGACCTCGCGGACCGGGTGGTGGTCGTGAACCCGGGCGGCTACGTCGGTGAGTCGACGGCGGCTGAGATCGCCTACGCCCGGGCAGCAGGCAAGCGCGTCGACTTCACCGAGCCGCAGTAGGCAGCACGCAGGGCGCTCGGAGCGCGCCGTCAGACTTCCGTGGTGCCGTCGGGGTGGACGAGGAACCGGAGGCCGTAGGGGCTGGTCCAGAGCCAGGTGGTGGGGGTGAGCTGCTGGTAGTCCCATCGTCCGTCGGGGGATGGGTGGGTCTTGGCTCGGTGGTGTCGTCTGCACAACGGGGCGAGTCGGTCGGTGTCGGTTTGGCCGGGTGGTCCGCCCTGGTCGGGTGGGACGTACTCGTCGATGTGGTCGAGGTCGGTCCGGGCTGAGGTGCGGGTGCAGTGGGGGAAGACGCAGGTGGGGCGCTTGAGCTTGAC
>LUMU01000028.1_pt1 | contig 37628 bp, 71 predicted proteins | sample 729751 | NCBI WGS metagenome assembly LUMU01 (sample SAMN03860300, study PRJNA289734) | marine metagenome | biome: seawater column; feature: ocean; material: water; isolation source: Red Sea water column Station 192 - depth 100m | place: Saudi Arabia: Red Sea | collected 2011-10-15 | depth 100 m
GTTATAAGTTCTGCCATTATCTATTATAAGAACCAGCTATACCTGAACCAATATCACCTGGTCTAAGTTTCGGTGTTTGTTTTGTTTTATATCTTTCTTTAAATTTTCTTGCTGCTGTTTTGCCTAATGCCAAACGACCAGTTCCAAAATCACTTTTCTGCTGTCGTCTAGCAGCTGCCCTTCTAAATTCTGATTCTTTTGCATTTTCAACAAAAGGATTGGTTTTTTTTCTCAAGTCCATGTTTATCTCCTAAACTATTGCGACATCAGGGCCTAGAGTACCTTTTCTATTCCATTTTGATGTCTCTGTTGTACTGTGTCTTAGACTCATAGCTGCATATCGTGTTGCCGCCATTAAGTCGTCTTTTATCTTAACGATTTTGCCATCTTTACGATGATATAACCTATATTCGTCAAACCAGTCGTATAATGTGTTAAAAACCTTAAATTTACCCTGCTCCATGCGAGATAACATCTCCATAATCCCAGCTTCAACACTATTACCACCTTTTTTCTCACCTAATGCAGGTGGATTTTCAAAGTGAAATGGCAACATATTGACATGAGCTGTACGATATTGCTCTGCTAGGGTAATACCGCTTCCTTTATCGTGTTGATAACCATCATGTGGCCATGCTATAGGGATATAGTGTGATCCTTCTCTCTCGTTGATGTGAGACGCATGATAATCAGGAGTTTGTTTTGACATCTTATAAACGTCATAAACATAAACGACATCTTCATCTCTATCCCAAGCTATCCAAACTACCGCAGTAGGGTGGTCGTAGCCGAAATCAAGACCTGCGATGCGTGAGAAATGGGGTGGAATCACGAATGGTTCGCAAGTCAAGCTGTCCTCTGAGACAGGAAATACTAACCCACTTCCAATCATAGGTATGCCTTTAGATCGCATATCTCTTTCATGAGGTGGTAGCGCAGCTAAAATCTGTTCTTTCATATCCTCAGTTAAATGCTCTGCATCTTCCCACCCAGCAGTTATCAACGACTGACCAGGTCTGAGGTCATTAGTAAAATTCTGTACTACCTCTGTCATGCCTGATTCAGGGGTAAAAGTTAAGTAAACTGAGCCATTTCTATCCAATGTCCTAGTAATACACTGGGAATAGATATCTTGAGGTGGTTCTTCATCAAGCCAAATAAGGTCTAAACTCTCCCCCATAAATTTTTCAGCACCCATTTCATAAGCCTTAAAGGCAACCCTAGACCACCCACCTGATTTATGTTTGACTAGAACAGAAGAATGAGCATTGGGAACTCCAGGTTTCCTTGTGGTCTCACCAATAAGGTGTTTAGGGATACTCCCTTTTCCCTTATCTCTTGGATTATCAGGTTGCCCAAATAATTCTTTTTGACATATATCTCTGGTGGTTTCATTACTCGCACCACACACCCATGCTTTTATGGGTTTATCAAATTTTCTACCTTCCCACCATTTAGGGTACAATCCTGTTAGATGTGCCGACATTTCCATAGCACCTACATAGGACTTACCTACCCTGTTTGCTGCCATGAGTAATCGCTGATTCGCTTCCGATCCTGCTTCATGGAAAGTCTTTTGAAATCTATAGGGTTGGTAGTAATTTAATTTATTTTCTTCTTGCCGCTTATTAAGAGTGCTTAGAATCTCTTGAATTCTGTCGTTGTTTTGCATTTCTTAAATTTTCGTTATATTGCTCTCCTCTACCATTTAATGCTTCATAGTTACCAACATCTATCATTCCAGCAGGAGAGGTGTGGAAAAATTTGAAAGTAACAACATCTTTCAAAATATCATCTATATGCCCAAAGATTTGGTCTCGTGAGTCTTTATTAAAAACCTCAAAATCATTTTCATCATCAAAGAATTGTTCATTTTCCATCTTTTTGATGGTTTTATATACATCTAAAAAACTTTCTTTTTTTTCTGTAGCATCTAATATCAAACCCAAAATTTTTTCTCTGTATTCTTCCCAATGATCGGTACAACCAGCTTGATTTACTAATGTTGGTGCTTGTTCCCAGCCTTTGGCAAAAATATAACCTCTTATCATTGATATTTTTTCTTCTAGTGTCATTTCGTTCTCCTATTTTTTTGCAGTTGTGTTGTAGACATAGTTATCCACCCTTAATACTATAGGTTTTTAGATATAAGTCAAGCACAACATCGCCTGAGAGAGCCAAATTACCCTCATTTTAACCTTTTTTTTATTTTAAGGTAGTATGATATATTTGGGTTTATTTTACCCAAGAGAATATGAATGGATATACACATATATGCTTGTGGTTGCTTGGGGGTCTAAGGGTCTATTAGAATATGGTAATATATCTACATTCAATTCTAAGCGCCTTATTGCTATCAAATTGGAGTTTTATTTTTTATCTAGTAGTTAGGATCATAAAATATATTTAATAAGTATAATATAGCTATAAATTATTAATATGTGAGTGAGTGCGCATGGCTATACGTTTATTTTTCAATATAAAAAGAATGACCGGTAAATGTATAACTACCTAGAACTATTACAATTACTTACTTATATGTATATCTATGTATATTTATTAGATAAAAAGGCTATCAAGTAGCGGCGCTTTTTTGTTAGACATAGAAAAGAAAAAACCCTCATATATTTCTATATAAGGGTTATTATTTTGTTGCGTTATTACTAGTTATTTTTAGGTTCAACCCACCATTGAAAAAGATTGATGTCTTGAAGATGTAAATAAAACTTAACCCTTCTTTTTCTTCGTGATGAGATATATTCATATCTTGATTTAATTATTATTCTCATTTTTTCACCTCGTTTTTATATACAGTTATTTAATATAATCATAATTACTTTTTAAATCATCATAGCTGCATAACGTTTTTTCCGCCATAGCATCAAATGAATGATTAAAGTACTCAGCAAGAGCAAAAATACTAACTTTGAATATATTATGCAATATCCAATATATATTACATTTTGCAGCACTTACAAGAGTGTATTTTCCATATTTATTATACATATTTATCCTCATATTTATTAATGAGTAGTATATTATGAAATATTTTGATAATAGTCAATAAAAAAAGACCTATTATATTCATTTTTTTATCTCCTGTCTTATGTTAAGTTCTTTTATCTCTTTTTTTACCCAATGAGAATTAAAAAATTTCTTTGGTTTAAAATATATATCAAAGTCTGATATATAATAATCATGGGAAATCACTGGACACAGGTCAGAATTACAAAATATTTTTCTATGTTTTCTGTAATATGCCACTCTCTTTTTCACGAAATTTCTGGTAATTTTATAATTGTTTTTATGTAAATTTTTAGCTTTTTCAAAATGTGAAATACTGAGCCATTCCGGTAAAAGCATTATACAAGCATTCCACAATTCCGTTATTAAATAATCTTTTTCATGCTCTATGAATTGTTTTTTCATTGTTTTATCTCCTCGTATATGTAGTTATTTAGTATTAATTTCTAAAATTTCATTATCATAAATACAATTTTTACCCTTGAAGTTATTTAATTTATTAATAAAATCCAGGATATTTTTAGCAAAAAAAGTTTTTGTAATTGTTTTATCTTCATCTATATCTACCTCAATTCCTTTATTTATCCGTTCATGAGAATAACCTAAATTCATGATAGATGTATAATTTAATGATATTTTTACTTCATATTTTTTCACAGTTCACCTCGATGGTTATTTATTTTATTCAATATAACTAAGCATAATTTAGACTTTTTATTTTGATTATTTTTGTAATAGTCGTATTGACTCATGCTTAAAACCTCATCTAATAGACTTATTTCTTTATCATTGAGAGTTATTGATTTAGCTTTTTTTTCCATAGTTTTATTCTCCTGGTTATATTAATTGATCTAAACTCAGCCCTATTATTAAAAATAATAAAAATAGGATTGATCCTAGAATGCTATTAAATATTAGTAATATTATATCTGTCTTATTCATGCTGACTCACCTTGATACATTTCTCTTGTATGTTTGTCATTATAATAATCAAGTGAGTAATTGAGAAACATATCCCATTCAACCTTAAAAAATTTATAATCAGTTAATCCACCTCTAGCATCAGCTCCATTATGAATTGATAATGCAATAATATTATTATCAAAAATGTTATCAGCGTATAAAAATTGGATATCCTGAGATAATACATTCTCTTCATTAAATGTATAAATACAATTAATTTTGCTTTCTGGAAATATAAATTCTTGCATAAAATCTTCTACATCATGCCAAGAATTTTCTCTCCCATCTGTATTATCTAAATAATGATATTTATCTTCATTTATCCAATCTATAAGTTTTTTATTTTCACTTGGTAAGTATTCACATGCCTCAGTTAAATGGTGAAATAAAGACTTTGTAGGATAATCATCTTCATAAGATATATATTTCTCATTCTGAAAATCTTCCAATGTTCTTTTTTGATTTATCTGCCAATGTCTATTATCTTTTCCGCCACTATCTAACATATGTATGCCTGTGTTTTCTGTTAGCATTTCATATATAATATTTTCTATATTCATTTTTTTATATCCTCATATATTAATTACTATAACAATATCACGATATGATATATATCATCAAGCGCTTTTAAATATTATTATCAACCGGTTGAGCCAATTCCTTTTGGCTCTATGAGGAAAAATATCTATCCTTAGAATTATTTTTGGCTAATTTTGGCTAAGTTTGGCTAGTTTTGGCTAGTTTGTTATGTTCTATAAACCTTAGTTGGTCATTTCTGGTGAATACTTTGCTTGGCATATTGTATTTATGCCTAATTGAATTGATTTCATTACAATATGCGGTAAATTTTTGCAGCAAATCGCTTGGCATATCTGATCCTTTAAAAATAGTGTTCCAATTATTAGTAAATTGAGTATCAGATACTTGGCTTTTTCTTCTTGTGTCTCCTTTACTCATCATCTTTCTCCTATATTTTGGTTTCATATACTAGAAACTCATCTTCTTCTTCCCATCTAACGTCATTTTCTTCTCCATCTTTATTATTAATATCAGCCCCTCTACTTTCGTTGTGTTGTATAAGCCATTCTTCCATACTTAAATCTGTTGTACCACAATAGCTTGTTTTAATGACATCTTTTACTGTCTTGTCAAAAGCATGGTTAATAGGGTTATCTATATAAAATATTGTTCTAACTGTTTTCATTTTATACCTCCTTTGTTTCTAATGTTCCCAAAAATTCCCAATCTTCACCTACTTTGTCATGTTTATAGTCCTCTACTACGTCTTCTGGAGGAACATAACAATCTCCCTTCTTAACGTACGCCAAAGGATCACCGTCATCATAGACTACAGGTACTTCTACATCGAATGAGACTTGCACATTATATTCTTCGACTACTCTAAATGTTTTATGTTTTGGTCTTTTATCCTTACTCATAATATATCTCCGATTTATTTGAGGGTAGATAGGTAGGACTTTTTAATCTTGCCTTAACTAAAATCCAAAGTTAAGCTATCTACCCCATGTTTTAAACACTACCACAGATATATTTCATTGGTCAATAATTTTTTTGACTTTCCTATCACATTTAGCCTTATCTTTATCTGAAAGCATTTCATAGGCTATTTTCCCTCGTAAATGCTGCATTTTTGACCTCAAAAGATAGGCTTTCCTGTTGTTTAGGTACGATTTGGTCTCAACTTTTCTGATCCTGGCATAGTTTTCTTGTCTATAATTCATTATTACTCCTTTAAAATGGTATATTATCTTTAATGTTAGAAAAATCTAACTCGTCTTTGTTTTTGTACGTTCTTGGCATTTCATCACTATCTACTTCTTTAATTGATATAGTACAATCTTTTTTATCGTCTTTTTCATTCCACCAAACAGTAATTGCATAGGTTTGATCCGCTTTTAAGACAATGTCCTCTCTTGGCTTGAATTTATTGTTGCTAAGAAATGGTCTACAAGATTTTCCTGTGTTCTTCTCAATCATTTCTTTTTGCTTATAAATGCTTTCGACAATATTTCCAAAGTCATTTTGATTTATAAAAAGTTTTATGTATTTATTTGGCATTGTTTACTCCTAACTGTTTAAGTTTTGATTTAAGTTCTTTTGATATGATCTCTTTTAAGAGAATTTTCTTTTGGCTATCTACAAGATTTTTATCTTTTTTAATCCTGTTTAGCATTATCAACATTTTGTCCATAATATTCCTCCAATCTATCTGTTTCAGTATTAATACTTCTGATTAACCAGGACACAAACATATCTGAATTGTGTTTATGATCATCAAATTTTTGTTTAACCATTAATAGTGTATGCAAGTCCATACTAATCCTCCTCGTATATGAGTTCTAACTTATCATGTAAGTCATTGTTATATAAGGGAGTTTTTCGTGTAAACTCCTTATCGTCTAATAAATGTTTGGCATAAGTTTCTAACTCATTAATTAAATATTTTTGGTATTCGTGGCATGGCTTGATCTCAAATACTTGTTTCTTCTCAAACGACCAATTAACAAAATGTGTGCGCTTGATAGGATATCCAAGTGTTGAAAGCACCCATTGTTGCCCAAAAATCTGTGTGGCATATTTACTTAAAATCTCTTGTGTGGTGTAAACGTCTTTTCCGAGTTTACCGCACTTAATTTCCACAGCACTTTGAAAGCAATCTGTTAAGCCATCTGGTGTTGCCGATAAACTGACCGATCCTTTATCATTTTTCTCAAAATTATGTATTTCAAAAGATTTTTGATTACCAAGTATGAAATCAAATTCACTTCCTTTGCCTTTATGTTGGCTAGAACTGTCTTTTTTTCTATAATTGGCATAGAATTTTAAGCCATCGATTTCGTGTTCTTTACCGAACTCAGCATAAGGTAGCACAAAATCAGACATTTCCGGTCTTATTCCTTGCTTATCCATAGACAGTCTAGTGTTTCTTTTGCCGTCTGATCCTTTGCCCTTGATGTATTTGTTTAATCCCAAATAATCTAAGAACTGACTAGCCGATAAATTGTAATATCTAAGCATTGTCTAGTTCCTGTTCGGACTTTTCTTTTCTGCTTGGCTTGTCTTGTTGTGTTTTTGGCTCTATTTCTGAGTCTGAATAGAATAGCTCATAGGCTTTTAGTAGCTTTAAAACACATCTATCAAAACCTCTTTTAAAAGCCATGCTACGATAGTATTTAGATATACAGTTTTGTGGTGTAGCTTCTCCAACATCTTCCCATTCAATATTGCCATGTTTTACAGTAATTAACATAAAAGTACCTTTTTCGTTATCATCTGTAATCACGTTAATTGGCTTAGTTGTCATTTTCTCTATGCCATGTATTTTTTCACAGGCTTCGTGTTTAATTAGCCATTGAGATGACTGTGAGTGCCAATAAAAGTCAGCATTTCTATCTTTCTGATCTTCAGGTATAGATAGACCATACTTTTCAGCAAATTCTCGTCTTGAATTATCTTTATTCATATATCACTCCAAAAATGATTGTTAGTTATGATATATTTTAAAGAAAAAAAAGAAATAATCAATGATATATTTTGCTTGATATTAAAAATATTTCTGCTAATAATAGTAGGTATATGTATATGACTAAAAAACAAAAAGAATTTATTATAAGAATAATAAATAAGAAAAATCTAATAAATACCATATTAGTGAGGAGATGTAAATGAAAGAAAGAAGAATAGCCTTAGATCAAGAGAAAATAGAGCAAAATGTGATAGAAATGAGGGAAATTGCTGAACAACTCAATAAAATCACAGTAGAATTAGAAACTGCCATAGAACAGAAGAAAGAATTCGAGAGTATCGCTTTCTTACAAGCTGATGGCTCTATTAAAGATAAAGAACACAAGGCCAGGACTTGCACACGAGTTTTAAAATTAAACCCTGAAATCAGTCGATTAAAGGGCTTAAAAGAGGAATTAAGGTTAAAGTTTAGAGTTTGTGAGATTGAAAGTGATTTATTTAGGTCTATCAATGCACAAAACAGACTTGAAAGAAAACTTTATGAGAATTATAGTTAATCAAAACAGGAGAAAATAATGACTAAAGATAAAATAACACACATTAAACCAAAAACTCATGAAGGGTTTATAACAGGCAACCCCTGGCAAGAAATGATAGACGAGATGAGAACATTTTATGATCCATTAGCAGAAAGTGAGTGGAAAAGTAAGAAACTAAAAGATGTCGATCATGCCTACATACAATCTCTTTTAGCGGTAGATACTATTTTAAAAAGACAAAGGAAAGAGATTAATAAAAAAATAAAAGCAATAAAAACAGCATTAACTTACATAGAGGAGAACAGATAATGGCGACACAATGCGAACTGATACTCAAAGACTTAAAAAAAGGTAAAAAGATTAATCCTTTACAAGCGCTTGAAAAATATAAATGCTTTAGGTTAGCGAGTAGAATTAATGACCTGAGAGCAGATGGCCATTCTATTGAAACAAAAATGGTAGTAAATAAAAATGGTAAAAAACAATTTGCTGAGTATTATTTAAACAAAACAGGGGACTGACATGAGCAAAGTATTTAATCATTACTTTTTTAAAAGAGAAGAAGTAATCCAGGATATTAAGGATAATGCTGAAGATTATAGTAGGCCTTATTCTGTTCAAGCATTAATTGATATAGGTTGCAGCAAAGATGATGCTAATAAGATTTGTGATAACCTAGAAGAAGAATGGGATATGAGAGTAGATTATCTCGCAGAACAACAAAGGGAGAATGAAGATGAACATATCTGATTTTTTTAAAAAAAACGATGATAGTCCAACAGAGATGGATAACACCGCAACACTTGAAACCGAGCTAACTAGACTGTGTGCAGATAGGCAGAATGTAGCACAGTTCATAGAGTCTTTGGATCATTTGCTTTCTAGCAAAAGATTGATAGCAAGATTAGGTCATGTAGATTGCAACAAAATATCATACATAAGAGCAAAAGCAGTCGATATTCAAGATAATATTCAACAAGAGATAGATATATTGTGATATTATGTTTGAATGCCTAAACCGAAAAAAGAAATTATTGAACAATATGAAAAGATGATAGCTTTTGGGTGTGTAGTATGTAAAAAAATGTATGGTATCTACACCCCACCTTGCATACATCATTTTACAGGCGCTGGAATGGGATTGAAAAACAAAGAAAAGTTTATACCTTTATGTCATCATCATCATCAAGGAAAAGAGGGAATACACCATATAGGAAAATTTACTTGGGAAGAACGTTTCGGAACTCAAGAAGAACTGCTAGAATATTATAAAGAACATGAAAGCTGAGTTATTGACATTACTAATCCCCTCAACTCAATCGTTTGAGCTATCCTCTACCCACCATAATAAAACCACTTCCGAAGATATCAATATGCTCTTGTCGTATTCTAACCTGGATAAAAAAGAATATAGTCTTTTATTGATGAAGTATGTAGATGATAAGACTTCTGAGAGTACATTGTTTGATGAATTATTTGATGAGGTGTGCGAGATTTTTTTAAAAAGAGAAGTGCCAAAAGAATGTGGAATGATAAGAAAGTTTCTTAATACTGCTATTATTGAGTGTTGTGTTGAGAAATGTGTGGTATGTCAAGGCACAGGATATTTAAAGACAACCGACTCTATTGATAAGTGTCCTCATTGTGATGGAACAGGCGAGTTTATTTATGATGACCATGTAAGATCCTCAATCATGGGAGTTAAAAAAAATTACTTTATGAAATATAAAAAAGAGTATGAGGGTATTGTTGAAAAGATTAATACGATTGAAAACTCAGCATTGAGTAAAATTGGTGATACATGATTGCATTCCCTAATAAAAAATACAAAACTATTTACTGCGATCCTGCATGGAATGAAACAGGTGGTGGTAAAATCAAAAGAGGAGCAGATAGGCACTATGCTTTGATGAAAACAGAGGATATTAAAAAACTTCCTGTCCAAAGTATTGCTGATGATGATTGTTGGTTGTTCATGTGGGTTACTAATAACTTTTTAAAAGATGGTTTAGAGGTTATGGAATATTGGGGTTTTAGATATATAACTAATTTAGCATGGGGGAAAGATAGGTTTGGCATAGGATATTATTTTAGAGGACAACACGAACTCTGTTTATTTGGTGTTAAAGGTAATCTTAAACCTAGAGTTAGGAATGAAAGTAGTTTTGTTTTTGCTAAGAGAGATAAACATTCTAAAAAACCAAATCAATTTTATGAAAAAATAGAAAATGTTGGACATGAGCCGAGAATAGAATTATTTGCTAGAGAAACTAGAGAGGGTTGGGATGCTTGGGGTAATGAAGTATGATCCCATTTCCAAATAAAAAATATAATATTATCTATGCTGATCCGGCATGGAAATACAAAACTTATTCCGATAGAAATGTTTGCCCCTACCCAGTTATGAAAGATGAAGAAATATTTAATTTACCAGTAAGAGATATTGCAGATAAAAACTGTGTTTTGTTTATGTGGGTTACTTTTCCTAAGTTAGTTCAAGGTTTACAAACAATAGAAAAATGGGGTTTTGAATATAAAGCGTGTGCATTTACTTGGGTTAAGAAAAATAAGAAAGCAGATAGTTTTTTTTGGGGTATGGGTCATTGGACTAGAGCAAACGCTGAATGCTGTTTATTAGCTACTATCGGAAAACCAAAAAGAGTTTCTAAAGGTGTTCATCAAATAATCTTTGAACCTATAAGAGAACACAGCAGAAAACCAGATATAGCTAGAACTAGAATAATAGAACTTTGTGGAGATTTACCTAGAATAGAATTGTTTGCTAGACAAAAAGTAGATGGTTGGGATTGTTGGGGTAATGAAGTTGAGGAAGAAACACAAATAAGTTTGATAAAATAGGTGATACATGAAAAAGAATTACTATTGTTATAGGGCCACAGTTGTATTCTCAGGATCTGTTGGCGCTGCATCAGAAGAAGAAGCTATTGATAAGGTCGTCAAAGATAGCGAGAGGTTGCCTGAAACTGTGTCATTCAAAGCAAGCGAAGTTAAAGTTAGAAAATTACAGAAAAAACCTCAAAAAGGATTGTACCACGATCCTAAATATGAATTATGAAAGATATACTTAAACATTATGAAATAGAAAGCGATAAAGATGGTGTTTTTCCTTACAAGGTTAGTCAGCATTTGAAAGATTGGTTGATCCAAAAATATAAAGAAGATAAAGATTACCCTCAGAAGTTATTCAAGTTAGCCGATGAACGAGCAAAAGAGGTTCGGAAAAAAACTATTAAAAAAGTTTACAAAGAAATAGATATGCAAGAGAGTGTTTATGCGCTAGAAGTTTGGGGTAAAACTTTTGGTAGAGCATATTCTAAAGACTACAAAGAATATAATAAAGAAATAAGAAAGAAATATCGTGAAAAAAGAGATAAGTTAAAAATTAAAGAGGGCAAATCTAAAAAACACCCCTCTAATAGCTCCGAGAAGCCGATTTTTTAGGTGTCCTAAGGTAATCGGTCATGACTAATGTGTGAGTCTTTTCTCGTCTTTATTAGATGCCTTAGAATTGATTTCGTCTTTTTCTTCTTTTAAATCTTGTGTATTTTCTGCTTTTGGTTGTAATTCAGGCATTGTTTTCATTAATGTTTGTAATTCAGCTATCAATTCTGCATCTGACTTCTGATTAGTGTTATCTAAATTTACATTTATGTTTTGTGAACTGTAATTACCTAACTCTAAAATAAGTTTGGCAGTATTCAATCTTACTGAGTCTTGTTCCGATCTGAGTAAATCTTGAAGAACTGATATAGCCATACCTGATGTAGAGGATATTCTTTCTTCATTCTTTTCTCTAATCTCTTTTGAAAATTTCTTTTTAAGATATGCGCCCATTTGTCTTGGACTTTTATCTTTATCCCAACCTGCTTTGATGCAGGACTGAGTTGCATTCCCTTGAGTATCTCCTTCAGTAAAATACTCTAAGAATTTCATTTCTTTTTCTTTATCTATTTTTTTAGGCATCTATTTTCTCCACCCACTTCCTTACTTTTTTGACTGCTGTCTGAGGAAGCGGTAAATCTTTTCTAAATTTAATCCATGACTTGTCTAAAACTAAACTACCATCAATGTCTACACCATCTTCATCTCCTGATATATGAGAGACGATAGTTATAGTCTTTTCATCTTCGTGTACTACCAAGCCAATACTTATACAGTCTGCTAGATTATGTTTTAAATCTTTAATATCAGTCCAAGAAGATGTTGGTGTAATCGCATCTTCCCAGTTAATAAGTGTAAGTTTTGGTTTCATACTTCGTTACCCCAACTATCCCAACCATCTCTAGTGTTCCTTGCAAAAATATCTATTCTTTCATTACCCAATGGCTCTATCATCTTATAAAATTTATCAGGTTTTTTAGAATGTTTTATGTTTTCTGCTTGAAAGCATAGTGGTATTAATGGTTTGCCTTTTATCCATAAACTAGGTTTTACTTTATTATAACCAATAAGAATGAACTCACAATTATACCTAAAGCCAAATAAAGGCATACCTGCTGATTTACCAAATGTCTTTTCCCATACAGCAGTATTCAAGTGTTTAAATCCCCAATGTTCTAAAACATCTTTTGTTTTGAATAAATATTTTTGTGTTGTCCAAAGAAATATCCAACATTCATCTTTTGCCAATGATTTAATATTAAGATTTTTTATTTCATCTAAACTCATAGTTGGATAGTCCATTTCAGTTTGATTTGGTCTGTCCTTATGTGTAACTTTTTTTACATTCCATGGTGGATCAATAACTATTAAATTATATTTTTTATTAGGGAATGGAATCATTTTAGTTTTCTTAAAAACTTTAAGTAATCTGCACCCTCTTGCACTTCCCAAAATATCTTTGTAAAGTCAGGGTGTGTATCAGATAATCTAGTGTTAAATACTGCTACTGCACATGGCGACATCATTCTGTTAGGCATATTTAACATCTTTGCATAATCATCGTATTTTTTATATGAGCCAACTTGAACACAATGCATTACAATATTTGAGTTTGCATCTTTAACAGGCATATAACCTGATACATGCCTATGTCCTGCCATTAATAAATGGTCTCTTGAATTAAAAAGTGCATGTCGAACTATTGCATGAGCTGTATTGTATATAGAGTTTCCTCTAAAATTATGTGCGCAATTTACTCGTATTTTATGTTTAGGTAAGTTCAATCTAACTCTTATGTTATGTGGTTTATATGTAGTTTTAAGTGGGCGACAAATCCATTTAAGAGGATCACCATCACCTGACCACATATCATGATTACCTGCAACAATGAATAACCAATCAGTATATCTAATCAACCATTCAGTAAGTTGAAATGCTTGTGTGCTGGTAGTTGATTGTTCTGCCCATAATCCTGCAAGTTTTGTTCTTCTTGCCCAGTTGTTTTGCAAGTCGCCTACATTACAAGCAAACATACCATCAGTTTTATTAGTAATATCTAAATGATTTACAACCGAAGGCATATCACAACCATCATCATCTATATGAGGATCTCCCATAATATATAACCCTATAGGTTTATCATCTTTAATTCTTATATTTAAAAATTCTTCGTTCTTTTCTCGTTTTTCTTTACGATTAAAAACATCAATTCTTTGTTGTATCAACTCATCGGTAGGTATTTCTTCTTCTGTAAATGGATTATCTACTTCAAAATTCATACACTTCTTAGGGTGAACTGTTTTATGTCCACAGTCTACACATTGATATCTTTGTGGTTGCCCTTGTGTTTTTGTGTCTTTACCCTTTTTAATTAAATGTGTTGAATTACATTTAGGGCAACTTAATAAGTTGTTATCCTCATCGTGTTGCTGCTCAACTAATTTACTATAGTTGCCACCAGCATCATATATTGTGGTCATTTATCTAACTCCTTGATTAAATAATCAAGATACCATCGTGCTTTCTTTAAATCTTGCACAGGAGTACCCTTATATGGGTATCTCGTTACATACTTTATTATGTTCCCACAAACATAATCCATATCCCAACTTCGTATGTAATCAATGGTTTCTATCCCTTTCGTATAATGATTAGGGTGGTTTATTACATCTTCATTCTTTTTCTTTTTCTTCATTAATCTTCTCCAGAACTTGATCGTATGGGATTGGTGTATATCCATTTTCCCATTCAATACCACCATAAAGGTAATCTTCTCTTGTTTCAAGTTTACCTTTTATGCTAATTCTAGCTTTGGGATCAATTAAAAAGATTGCATGAATGAACTCCATTTCTCTGTTCGAGAACGGAACTGCTCTTGCATACACAGTTACTCTCCTGAGTAAGTCAATACCAATAGGTATATAATTACTCCTATTATTAATAACTCGAAGATACTAACTTCAGGTCTTAAATACTTAGTTTTTATTCGCATAAAAAACCAAGAAAAAAATTCAGGATAATAAACAACAAATAATGCCAATAACATCGACACTATTAAGACTTCAAATATCATTGTGATAAAGGATTTTTATTCTTTTTCTGTAATGATTCTATGTCTTTTTTAATTGCTGTTATTTCTTTAGGATCTACCATTTTAGATTCAAGCACCTCTACCCTTTGTATGAGTTGCCCTTGAAATACAAACAATGAAGCGATTGCAATTACTGCACCGATTGCTCCTGTTATTGTCTTGATGTCCATAGTCTGTCCTCGTAGTATTGATTTGGATAAATATCTCTATTGTCTGTGTATATATTATTAATATAAGAATCAATATTAATATTTACTAAATTAGGTTGCTTAAATATGTCTGTGTTTACTTTAGTATAGCCAGTAATCATATCGTTATTTGACATAACTTTAGCTACTAAATTCTGTGTTAAAATTAACTGTTGATCTATATCAAGTGTAGTCCTTGCTATTTGTTCGGAAATATCTTGGACTGAATCCACTCTAACATCTTCTGCCACAATGGTTTGTTCTGTGGTTTCGGTAGGCTCGTTACTTCTTGTTGTTTCGGTTTGAGACTCTTCCTGGTTGTCATTGACAGGTGTGGATTCTTCTTCAGTAATACTGCTTTCTTCTCTTGAAGATACTTCTTCAGTTCCTGTTTGCTCCTCTGCAACGACAATTTCTTCACTTTCGATTTCTGTTGCGACTTCTTGCTCGGTCTCTGGTTCTTCATAGATTTCTAATACTATTGATTCCTCAACAAATTTTTCTTCCTCTTTTAATTCTACCATTTCTGTTAGTATTTCGAAATGGTATTCTTCTTCTATAAATTCTTGTACTGTAACTTCTTCAAATAATTCTGTAAATTCTATTGGTTCTGTTTCAATAAAGGATATAATTTCTTCTATTTCTTGTAATTCTTGTGTTTGTGTGGCTGTTAAAACTGTATCATCATAGGTCATAGTAACCGATATGTTATCTACATTAGGGCCACCAAGACTAGCAGGAGCATTAGCATCAGTGCCACTAATAAGAATATTTCCAATGTTACTATTAATCCCTGTATACGAGAGAGTATCTTGGAAATCTTTACCATTGATCCCTGTAACATTTGTCCTAGTTTGACTAGTTGTTGCCAATATTTCATTATTGCTATCTCTTATTTGTAATCTTATTGTAAAGCTATCAGCACCACCTTGCCCACCCCAGCATTGTGCTACACCACATTCGCCATTTTGTACTTCAACACTAGAGTTAAGAGTAATGCCATTATCAAGCATGGGTTGAGTTATAGTATCGGTGATTAGATCGAAAGATTGCTCAATACTGCCACTATCTCCAAACTCTAGGTCGTGTCCTCCTGGACAACAATCATTTATTCGTACTGCATCACCTGATAAAGTCCAACCTGTTGTACCATTATCAAATGTGCCATTAGTAATTAGATTATTGGTTGTTAATTCTTCTGCAAATAAAGTCAAAGGAAACAATAATATAAATATTAATCGTTCCATGTCATAGACCTTTTGCTAGTTTCGTTAGATAAATCTTCTTTTCTTTTCTCTAGCCATCTTGCTTTTGCTTGTTCGCCAATCAATCCATCAACAGGACATGGTGTACCTGCATTCATCATAGCATCAAAGACTGCATCGTCTTGACACATTAAACTTATTGCTGCAACTTTCATACCAAGTTTATTAAGTAACTTGCTTTTCTTTCTCAATTCACATGCAGGATCAGTATAATAACTACCATAAGTTCCTGAGAAGCCAATTACAGTAATTCCTGCTGCTAGTGGTATAACACAGCTATCTTGACCATAAACACTCATAGCAGGGGCATTAGAGGGGTTTACAGCAGTTTTGGTATTTGTGCTATTGTTAGTGGTATTTGTGGTATTAGAACTACTACCTGATTGATAAGTTGTTTCTGAACTATATCCGCCACTTATGCTTGTGTTTGTTCCACTTGTATTAGTTTGATTGAGATCGGTTGCACCATTAGATGTAACATCAGAAACTGCATTTTCTATTCCCAATAATATAATTATTGCTATCATTACATAGCAACATTTCTTTATGTTCGGCATTTCCATTTTCTTAATGCCAATGCTTTTCTAGTTGGTCTGCCCTTGCTGTCTTTCATAGGGCCTTTAACACCACTCATTCTTGCACAAAAACTTTTTCTTCTTGCTGCTGCTTTAGAACCTTTAGGTGCTTTGCCTGTTACAGGTCTTTTTAAATTAGCACCTGTAGTTCTTTTAAAAAACTTTCTACCTGCTTCATTAAGTCCACCTGTTGGGTTTTGATATTTTTTTGCTACCATGTTTAAGTCCTCGCATAACTTGGTTTTGGCCCTCTGTTAGATTTTGCCTGTTTTCTTCTTACTGCTGCACTTCTTCTACTTGCAGACATACCTCTTGCTTTAGCTAATGGAACACATTTAGGATATTTTTTTCTTTTTTCTCCTTTTGATCTACCACATGGTGGATATGAACCGTCTGGTCTACGATTAGCAATATCTACCCACTTTTCATTAACCCAATTTCTAAGACCTTTTTTTGCCACTTTTTTTACCTTTAGGTTTTATTCTTCCTGAACATACTCCTGAAGCATACATATTTGCATATGCACTAGGATATACTTTAAACTTTCTTTTAGCTGCTGCTTTTCCCTTTGGACATAATTTAGCCATGTTATTTCCTCGTTAATGAACCACCAAAATATAATCCAATAATTGAAAAAATTGTGTGTGATTGTAAGTTAGTTATATAAATCGTATTACCTTCTTCAAAGTATGAGGTTTCATATGTTTCGCCAAATATCCACCAACCACTACTAGCTTCAGTAACTATTTGATAGGCAACATTAACATCTGTAAATATTGGTGCAATAATAGGTACTACGATTATGCTGAATACACACATCAATGCTATCCATCTTCTTGTGTGTTTGGTATGTGGATCAGAAACATTACGAGCTTTATCAGTTTGTTTAGCCGCAAATCCTGCTCGTTGCATTAACATTTTTTGTCTTTCTTGTTCAGCCTGTCCTTTCTGTGCCATGATAGACATAATGCCACCTAGAACTGTACTAGCTAACATTGATAAAAGCTCCATTGGTATCATTTTTGAAACTCCCTTAATAATTCTTCAGGATTTTCGTTAGGGTTTCCATAAAAATCTCTTGAGTTTTGTGCGTCTGAAAGTATTTCCATATTCTGCCCAATGTTATCAATTATAGAAAATCTTAAAATATCTCCTACTTTTACTCCTTGTTGCGTTAAACGACCTAGTATTTTATTGTTTATATTGTCTGCTATATCTTTTGTTGCCTTGAACATTTTATTAAAAAAGCCTTTAAATGTTTTAGGATCAGTCGCTTTTGCAAATTCACCACGACCATACTTGCTACTCATAAACCTTTGAAACATAAACATTAGGCCTAATGCTGGTAAACCGCCCAAAAAAGCTGCTCCCCCTGCTGCTCCCCCTGCTGTTAATGTAGGCATTATTGAACCTAGACTTAAACTCTGAGAAGATGCAAGAGCAACTCTACGCATAAGAAACTTTCTTACTTGAGGATCAGGTTGTAGTTTATCCAATCTTCTTGTAAATTTTTCTAAATCTTTCATAGTAATAAATTTTTCGTCTTGTCCTTTGGCTGCATCTTTCAATAATCTATCGAACTTTTTAAATCTTTCTTTTGCGCCATCACCAATAAAACCTAATTCTTTTCTTAATGCTGCTGTTTCGAATCTTCCTGACTCTCTAATAGACTTAAACAATGTATCATCAAATATAGTTTCTATTTCATTAAAGACTAATCTCCTAAACTCAGGAGTAGATTTGACTACATTACCTGCTTCGTCTGTAACATTCATTAGTCTACTTAATGCGGTAACTCCTCTCTCGCTACCAAGATACTCTGAGAGCATTTGAGGAGCTGTCATTTCTTTGTTTGGTAGAACATCTTGCCCAGCTATTCTGATTCCTCCTACAGAATTATATTTAATCCCAATTTCATTATTGTTTACTCTGTTTACAAAATCGTCAAAATCAACAGCATCGGTTATTTTTCTATTTTGCATATTAATAAATGACAGAATACCTTGATTAGATTTTAAAAAATTATCCCTTCTGACAAAAGCAGTATCTGCTTCTAGTTTTTTTCCTGCGATATTTGTTCCAAACTCTTTGTCTTTTTCTTTGATAAGTGATCTAACAACCCTTCTTAACCCAGCAACATCTCTACCTGTAATTGCATTTGGTATGGCTACATTTTGAGCTGTAAATACTCTGCTCGAATCTATTACATTTCTAAGCTGTGTATCTAAATTTCTTAATTGTTTAGGTGTTATTTGATCTACAAATTTTGGAGAGTAAAGACCAGCTTCTAATCCCATAAGTTTGAACTCTTTTTTCTTAGATGGTATTAATTCTCTTACTTCTTGTGGTAAAAATTTAGAAAACTGACCTGACGCATCAATATTTTCAGGAGCTGCTAATTTAAGTTTTTCGTTCAATTTCAATGCTTCTTTACTTAAAGAAGTTTTTATTTCTTTTTCTCCTTCGTCTGCAATATTGACTAAAGCATATTTGCCGAAATTCGCTTTTGTTCCAAAATCATCACTTAATTTAAGTAAATCATCATCTACTGATTGATATTTATTTCTAATATCTTTTGCTCTTGAACTAGCTTGTTTCTGCATTTGCCTTATTAATGTTAAAGGCATATTTTCATAAAAAGCATCTGATAATGTTTCATTTCTAAGTATGTCTTTGCCATCATCGCTTAATCTAAAAGCTGCTTTCTGAAACAATGGCCCTCTTGTTGTTGTGCCTTTTGTAGCAGAGTCAAAAACTTGTCTTAAACCAGTTTTATATGCTTCTTTTGCAGGTATGCTTAACCCAGGTATTACTCCTATTACATCAGCTAGTCCTTTCAAAAACTCATCTATTGAACTAGCACCATACGCAGCATATCTTGTTGGATCAATATTTTCTTTTTCTAAATCTTTAGCAATAGCTTCAATGCTATCGTCTATTGCTTGTCTACCTTGTTTGAGACTTTCGGCAGTCGCTGAAGCAGCTTCACTATCTTTGAGTTTTTTGTGTGCTTTTCTAAGTTGGTCATCGGTCATGCCACCTATTTTTGATTTAATACCACTTGCTACTTTTTGAGTGCCTTTTATCGCAGAATCAAATGCTTTGGTAGCTACTGCATCAAAAGCAAATGCTTTGGCTACATCTTCTCCTATTTGTTCTAAAGGTTTTGTTTGAACACCTGGTCTTACATAGTTTGTATAAAACGTGTTCGCTGTGTCAAAAATAGCTTGTCCTGTTGCGCCACCAGCACCTACCGCTACAGGATTATTTCTACCAAGAACTCCGCCTACAATATTTCCACTTACTCTTAAAAAATCTTCCATAATACCTGGTAAAGCTCCAGGATATTCATCTTCTCTAATTACTCCATATTCAATAGCTTTTGACCTCATTTTGTCATAATACTCTTGCTGAGTAATCTCTCCTCTATTAACAAGAATTGTTCCTTGTATTTTCATATTTTCATAACTTCTTTGGAAATCTTTTCCCATTTCCGCTTTTTCGAGTGGTGTCAATTCTGCCATAATTTACCTACATATTTAAAAATTGATCTCTTGAGATACCATATCCTGCATCAACATCTTCTGACATTTCTGTTGTTTCGCTAGGATCTATACCAAACTCTAAATCGTTTTCTAAATTAAAACCACGATTAATGACCTTAACTCTTTTTTCGATAAGTTCTGCTTGTGATATTTCCCTAAGTAATCTTTCACGAGTTACAGGTCTTTCTGCCATAGCATATTCTTCTTTAAGTTTAGTAATACCTTCACTAAATTTTCTACCTATTTCTTGAAATTTTTGTTGTGCTTTCAAGTTACCTTCGCCTTGTACTGGCAACTCAGATTCAGATAGCTGGAAATAATAAACTGCTGGTCTACCTGCAACTTGTCCTGCTGCATATCTCAAGAGTAAAGGTCTAAGCGCAGCATAACCTATTTTTCCTATTTTACCTTCAGGATGAGCATCAATATTAATTGCTCTCAAAGGTGCTCCATAAAGTTCTTTTAAGTTGTCTGCAATACCAAATGCACTTGCTATATTTTCATCTACTTTTTGTTGCTCTTTAGAATAACCTATTTCAGGAAACTCTGTTTCTCCTTTTTTTCTTTTAACTGTTTCAGCTCGTTTTTCTAATTTTTCTCCTAATTCAATTTGTTTTAACATTAAGTCTAATTGTTCTGAAGAACTTGATTGTTTAGCGACCTCACCTGCCGCAGTTAAAGCATTAGCAAATACATTAGCGGTGCTTTGTCCTGGTTGTTTAGGTTTTAATAGTTCTAAACTGCCACGAAGTATTGCTGCGTCAATAAGTTGTTTTCTTGTAGGTGTACCTCCTAAACCTGGTACAATTAAATTACCCAACAAACCTCTGAAACCTTCTAATTCAGGTTCTTTTTCATTGTTGTCTAAAATACCATTAGCCATTTAAAATACCTCCATAAAGCGAGTTGAGATCGGTTGTTTGTAAATTTAAACCTGGTGTTGCTTGTTGTTGCACCATAGGCATGAACTGTTGTTGAGGAGTATCTAAAAGTCCACTCAAGGCATTCATAAAAGCAAGAGGATTGCCTGTTGCACCACCTGCTTCTGCTACTGCATTTTCGACTGCTTGGTCTGTAACATTAGGCATTACTGTTTCAGTTATGTTTTGACCATCTACAACACTTGAGGTTGTTTTAGGCATATCAAATAAATTCCTAAACGTGTTCATCAAGTTAAATCCTTGTTGTTCTGGCATAGGTTGCGCACCTAACTCTCTTGTTAAATCATTATAATTTATTGAAGAAGGAGCAGGAACATTAAATGGGTTAGGGTTCATAGGTGGTCTTACACCCATCATCGCATCTAACAAACCTATTGGTTTGCCATCAGGGCCTATTTGTCCTACTATTTGGTTTCTATTTGTATTTAAGTCAATCATGATGATAATAATCCTCCTAATACCGCAGCTCCTGCTATTACAGGGTTAGATGCACCTAGCATAGCAGCTATACCTGCTGTACCAGCAGCTCCTGCCAAAGGATCACCCTGTGTACCTGGCCCAGTTGTTGTTATAGTTCCAGGTAAAATAGTACCTGCAACAATGTTTCCATATTGTTGTAATGCTTGTCCTGGCGCACCTTGTTCAAAAGCAAATCTTCTTATTGCTTCGTCAATACCTTTTTGTGATACTGCTTCTTTTTGTCTACCAATATCAGCGATGGTTGCTGCTGGTTGTAAGAACGTACTCATTATAGAGGGTGCTAAACCCAAAGTTGCAGCTTGTGATCTTAGAGCATCTCCATAGATATTCCCATAAAATTTTGAAGCTACATCACCAGCTTTAGTTAAATAATCTCCTATAACTTGTGATTCAAGTAATGCTCTTCTGTCTCCACCACCTTGACCAGCTCCAAAAGCATCTCTCCTTGCTTGTGTTAATAACCTAGACGCACTTTCTTCATAAGGTCTAAGTCCTGCTGTCAATGATTGCTGGAGTAAAGGATCAGAAAATCTTTGTGCTGGACTCATTAATGCGCTTTGAAATGCAGGAAATAATGAACCTGATAATGCAGTTTGTTGCCCAAGCGCTGCTTGTCTTTGTAATTCTTGTGCTAACTGTGTTTCTTCGCTAGGTCTAGCAAATGTAGTGCCTGGAAAAAATTGTTGTGGCCCAGCTTGAAATTGTTGTTGTGCCTGTTGATACAGGTCAGCTAAATATGGCGCTTGTAACGTAGAAGGTTCGCTTCTTTGAACCTGTGTTCCGCCACCGCTTCCTTTACTCATAGTATACCTCTAGTGTATGGTTGTTAATTCTTTACCTAATATGGTGTATGCGTGTTCATATCCATATTTTTCTAATTTCTTAATGAATCCTTTGCGACAAGCTGTTTCCATAGCAACGCAATCATTATCTATTGCCCATTGTTCTATGGTTTCTAAGACTTCTTCGCACCAATCATCTAAGCCTTTACCACCAAGAGTTACAATCCTACAAGTTTTTTTTCTAGGATAAATAACAATTTCGGTAGTTAAAACTGACTGTATGTTTGAATCTTCATTAAAGATTAACCAAAGTTGCATTTCTGCATTGACTAACCTTTCGTAAATATCATCAATATTCATTTCTTCGTGGCTTTTATTGTTGCCCATCTCTACATACTCCTTACAGAGCAACCAAACTTCATCTACCCTTGTTGATGGTATGCCTGATACATAAATCATAATTTTGTGTAGTTTCCTGCTGCATTTACAAAATAAATTCCTTCTCCACTACCAGGATTAAAATTACTTCCATCAGCATATACAATATCGCCCTGTTTCTTTCTAGCAGGTGTTGCATTTTTGACTTCAATAAAAGTAGTAGGTGATTCTTGTAATGCACCTTGTAGCTTAGTTAATTCTTCTAATAAATACTTTGGTAAATCTTCAGGATTATCAGGTACAGGATTGGGTGTATATCTTGGTGCTTGTGCCATTATCTTTCTCCTATTACTTCATATTCTAAATCATAACCATTTAATTCAAAAGTAGAAGATGATGTATGTTGAAATCTTACTGCTATATATTTGCCTGTGGCTCTAGCATCTACTTTGTTTTGACTATTAGGGTTGTATTCTTGTGCCGATGTAAATGTATATGTACCATTAGGCGACATAGAACTACCAATAGATATCTGTGCAGTTCCTGTTCCTGCCATTCTTGGTGTTAATTTTCTAACTTGTTTTACTGTATTCGTATTGCCATCAAGAACTAAACCTTTTCTCTCAAGAGTCATAGTAAAGTTTTGACCTGCAAAATCAAAACCCTGATCTCCTCTGTAAAACTTAGTGTCTCCGGTACCTGCCATTAATATACTTACTTCTGATGGATTATAACTTCTCGCACCCCAATTTTCTGTTGTGCTATAAGCATCCCAACTTTGTGATTGTCCTGACCATACTTCTGTAGATGCACCTGGATTTACAATACCTGTATTGATATGCAAAATATCAGGTAAATCTCTAAAACTAAAAGCATTTTTTCTGTAGTTCCAAATTAATGCTTTGTTGCAATTTGTCGAACCTACCGATGGATAAGATACCCATATTTCATTTTTTTGTTTGTTGTGAGTTGCAAATATATTTTTATAATTAGTAGTGTCAAGATCATCAAACAATGTTCTTTTTACAATATCTGTTGCAACTGATTGTTTAGATACACCATTGTGTACAATTAAATCTCCTTCAACTACTACAAAATGTTTGCCATCAAACTCTACCGCACAGTTTCTTGATAATATACCTGTATCGTTAAATAACTTTTGAAAACTAAATACAAGGTTTCCACCAATATAATTCATCAACCATGTACTTCTTTCTTTATAAATTACAAATGATTTATTAAGCTGAAACCCATCAACTATAAAATCTCCTTCATCACCAATAGTATTTGTACCTGCATCATTAGTTGCACCTGCTACCCATGTAGTCGGAATAGTAGTAGAAGTATCAGACCATCGCACTTTATTTTGCAAGTCTGTGCCTGATTCAGTCATATTTAAAGCAATTAAATAATTACCATAAGGTCTTATAGATTTGCAAGTTGTATTAGATGGCCAGTTAGTTAAATCAATAAACTTAGATGTTGATGTATCATAAAGCTGTGGATCATCAACCCCATTACAAAGTATAGGATTGCCATTAAAAATTGAACCAACCCAATTACCTACAGTTGTTAGGTTTGTTGAATAATCTCCACCTGATGTTCTCGTTACATCTGCATTAGTAGAGCCATCGGTTCTGTATATTTTTGCAGTACCACCATAAAACCAATAGTTCGTTGAACCTGTTAAATTAATTAAAAAATAAGGTGCAACTGATGGTGCTGTAAATACACTATCATGTCCTAATATTTTTTTAGCTGCATTATCTTCAAATCTAGTGTTTTCTGTATGTGAAAAAAACTCCTTTGGTAGTGCTGTTGGATTAACATCTTTAACCATTCCTTGTGGCGCACCTACTTGAAATACTGCCATTATGCTGTCCTTCTCCACATATATACAACAATGTATGGTTGTACGTTATTGTGCGCACCCCCACCACCTGTAGCACTTGTAGTCATTGTTCTGCTTGGATTGCTATTATCACCAGCAGCAGGTAAATCTTGTTGCTCATCTTCACCATTACCCATAAGGGTTGCTGTATGAGTATGAGATGGTAATTCTGAAACAGATAATGTATGAGTTTTAGAACCACCAGTTTCTTGTGCTGTATCAAAATCACTATCGCCTGAATCAAGGCCAACCATAACTCTACCAGCACCAAATGCTGCCCATGTACCAAAACCTAGTAATGTTGCAGGGTTAGTAGATACTGCTGCATTTATATAAATAGATCCTACAGGATATACAGCTTGTATAGTCGTTGCTGTGTTTGAGCCGATAGTCAATGTGCCTGACAATGTAAGATTTCTAACTCCTGTAATATCTACATTGGCATCTGCTGTAACTGCTTTTGATGCTTGTGCTGTACCAAGTGTTGTAATATCTACATAGTTAAGTTCAGTAGTGTTTGCTGTAACACCATCGAGTAAATTTAATTCTGTGTGTGTAGAAGTAACAGCTCCTGATATGTTAGGAAATGTTGCTTTTACTGTTGATTTAACAAGTCTTATATGATCATCACCCTCATTAACAGGATCACCTGCTGCTGGGTTTGAGCTGTTAAGACTGTCTATATATGTTCCTGTTTCTAATCCCATTAAGATTTCTCCTTAAAATTAACTGGTAAACCTAAATGTGGCCTACCATCGTATTTATTTTCTTTCCATTTTTTATTTGAAGTGTCATTATAGTGTAAAAAAACCTGAACACATTTGTCACCATTAAAAGTTTCCCTCCAATGTTCTAGTTCACAACCACTGTAAATCAACATATCTGTTGGGTTTAAAATCACTTCGATGTTTTTATTCTTAGTGTCTTTTAACCAAATCGGCCAAGCATCAGTTCCTCCTAAATTTAAGGTAGAAGAAACTTCGCAAGAGTATCTGTCTTTATGCTTTTCTAAATAAGCACCTCTTTCATAAATTCTTGCATACGAATAAGTTGGCGATAAACAAATTTTTGTTAGTTTAGACAGTTTAGGAGTAAGAATATCTAAAATAGTTTCCATAGCTAAATCACCGTAGTGAGAATAAGAAGTAGGACATTGTTCGTCTCCTGTTTTACCCCAATCTTGATTAAATTCAGAAATATATTTTGTAGACTTTAATGTTCTTTGTACGTTTTTTTTTAAAATAAAATAATCATATACAAAATTAGCTACATCTAAAGGAATGGCTTTTCTTATTATTTGATATCTTTTTTTTTTAAAACTCAAGCTATCCCTCCCTCTTTTAAATTCAACATATAATTTGGTATTACTCTTAAATTGAAATGTATGAATCTAAATTTACCTCCCCTTGAAACTACATACTCATGAGGTAGATAAGAAGGAAACATATATAGGCTTCCTGCTTTTGGTTGATAATTACAAACTTTAGTAGCAGGAGTTATTTTTGTCTCATCTTTTTGAGGTAAAGCGGTCATACAAGCTCCTGTTCTAGGATCATGAAATAAAGGGTAAGAGGAGTTTTCGTTAATTAAAAAATAAAACCCAGACATATGACAGTTTTCATGTATATGTACTCTATGATGACCGCCACCATCTTTAGCAAATTCTTGCACCCACATACTTTCATAAAGAATAGAGTGATCTGTTAAATTGCATCCCCAAGAATCAAACAAATTAAAAGCTGTGCTTATAATGTAGTTCGAAAAGTTTTTTAATTTAGGATCATATCGGATATCTGTAGAATGATATACTAAACCAAAATCATTACCTTTATTTTTTTTAATTTTTTCTGAATGTCTCTGATGAGCTTCGTCAAGGTAAGGTTGGCAAACTTTGTTTGTTTCTTTTACCCATTCAGGTTTTTCTGTAGACCAAATAGGTGTTTGAAAAAACAAAGAATGTGTTTCTTTATACTTAGACATATCCTGGCCCTAAATTCCACTGCACTAAGGAAAGTCTAGTGCCTTTAGTTACTGGAGTTACCCTATGCCATGTATAGCTCGGAAACACTATAATAGATCCTCTAGGGAGGGCCTCACGAGCTTTTATGTATTCAAAACTATCAGGTTCATTTTTGGGTAAAGCAAATTCTAAAAAACCACCTTCATAATCATTTGGGTCAGATAACGAAACTGTTACAGATATTTTCCTAATAAGGCCTTTCCAAGAACCATCTGTGTGAGGCGCTATAAAACTATCAGTATGCCAACCATAATGTTCTTTTTCATCGTATTTTGTAAACTGACAATCTTCTGAATTAGAAAGATTAAAATTCCAACCTGCCATTTTATTCGCTCTTATTACATAAGGAGCTAGTTCTTTTTTTAACCACCAATCACCTATCCAAGAAATATTAGATTTTCTTTTTTGTAAAATATCATTTAATTCTTTTTTGTTTCTAGGTTGACTATGACCAGTTGTAGCCATTTGAGGATTATTGATAAATCCTTGTTTTATAATTTCGTTGCATAAAAAAGAAGAAAAAGCTGACCTAAAATAATAATAAAGTCTTTGATACCTCATTGCCACTCATCTTAAGAAGACACCACCCAAGCACTTCCGTTCCATTCAAAGTTTCTTGTATCTATTGTACCATCTGAAACTTTTATTGCACCATTTGTTTTAATCCATTTTTGATTGTCATCATCCCAGTCATAAGGAAGCATTTTACATATTTTAGTTTCTCCTTCCATGAAATATTCACTTGATGGTCTGGTAACAGGATACTCCCATTGATAACTTGTGCTATTAAACGTACAAGAAGAAGCTGGTTTTTTTGGTTTAAATTTATTATTTGCTGAATCCCACGAATCTCCTATAGAGGGATAAATGTTTCTTTGATTTGCGTTGTATGAACATTGTTTCCATGTGCCACCTTTGTAAGAATTAACCCACGATTCAGCTCCTGAGGAGTAATCCCCACCATTAGCGTCTATGTCTTCTTGTGAAAATACTTCAACTTTTTCAACAATATTGCTACCATTGATTTTTGCAAAATGTGGCATTACCAAGAACTCCTTTTTGTATCTCTAAACTGAGCTTGTATGCTGTAAACACCACTATTTGCAGACGATCCAACAACACATTCAATTACGATTACAACACCAGATCCACCAGAATTTCCAGAGATTGGCACAGGATAAGGGGGTGAGCCAGGATATGATCCACCACCGCCACCACCACCAGTATTAGCAGTTCCAGCTGAGGATAATCCATGAGGTCGTAAACATGATGGTGGATGACCAACTTGTCCGTGGCCTCCTCCACCTAAACCACCCTCACCAACATTTTTTTCTTGTGCTTCAGGAGCACCTGAATGGGCTGGGTGTCTTGGTCCTGGTTGTCCAGGAGTTTGGTATGGGTTACTTGGATGACAATCTCCAGAACCAGCACCACCGCCTCCAAAAAATCCACTTTCACCTAAACAAGTAGGCACACCATATGGTGTTAAATCTCTACCATGTCCGCCGTAACCAGCAGAACCACCACCGCCACCTCCTTGTATTTGAGCACCACCGCCACCACCAGCACCACTCGGACCTGGACCGCCGACTGAGCCACCATCTGTTCCTTGTCCAGCAGTTCCACTTCCAGAGCCAGCAGGGTTACAACCACCACCTCCTCCACCTGAACCACCAGTGACAGGAACAGCAGGAGCTGGGTTAGAACCCCCACCTCCACCACCACCTAAGGCAGTTAAAGGTGTAGCAGAACCGAATACTGAATTTGAACCACTTGAACCTACATTACAATTATTAGGAGCACCAGCACCACCAGCACCGACTGTAACAGGAACAGTGCATGTAGGCAATGGATGACATTCGGTAATTAAAACACCACCAGCACCACCTCCGCCTATGCTGCCACCACCCCCACCACCGACTGTGATCACGGTAGCTGTAGTAGCTGTTCTGGTAAAACAACCGTTTGAAGTAAAAGTGGTTATCTTTTTTGAAGGCGATGGAGTATTATCAGCACCAATTATTCCGCCATTCATAGATGATGTTCTTGACATTTTATAATCTCCTAATTATTAAGCATCGTCTATTATTTCGTACGACACAAATAAATCTAAATCACTAGCTGCACTCGCACCACCTTTTAGTACATCTCCTTCCATTAAATAAATGGGAGTGTCTACTAAAACTAAAGTAGTGTCGGCAGGAACCGTAACAGTTTTTGCTAAATAGACAGTAGCGTCTGCACCTGTTGTAGTAACACCAGAGGCACCTGAGCCTAATCCATCTACAAACAAATCTACTGTTGCTGAATTAGTTCCATCAACATTTGCAACTGTTATTCTGTTGATTTTTAATAGTTTATCTGAATCAACAGTTATTAGAGTAGCTGTAGCTGTAGCTGTTAAGTTAAATCCTGCATTACCGCCCACAATAGACGATACTGCTGCAATATTTGGATTTGCCATAATACCTCCTAATACATTCCAAAAGTTAATGTCAAGCCAAGAGTAGTAGCTTTGCTAACCCCACCTGAACCTGCTGCTTTAAAAGCTAATCCTGTCGCAGTGCTTGAATCTGCTGTTAATACTTGATCGTCACTACCAACTGATAAAGTTTGAGGGTTTCCTGATCCATCTCCAACCAACAAATGTCCTTTAGTAGACATATTAACTGCGGTAACTGCGGATGTGCCATTACCTATTAAAACTCCGTTAGCTGTTAAACTTGTTGCACCTGTACCGCCGCTACCTACAGCAAGTGTAGCCGATAATCCTGCTGCTGTGCCACTGGTGTTTTGATTACCTGCTGCATTAACACCTGGTAAATCAATATTACCTGTACCATCAAAAGATACACCGCCTATACTTCGTGCAGTTTCTAATGCTGTTGCAGTTGCTGCATTTCCAGTACAACTGCCTGAACTTCCTGAAGTATTACCAGTTACATTTCCTGTAATGTTTCCTGCAAAAGTACCTGACAGTACATCTGTATTGGAATTAAAAGTTAATCCGCTAGCAGACTTGGGTGCTAAATCACCAGTAGCTGCTGTAACAAATAAAGGAAAACAAGTTGTATCGCTACTTTCATCTGCGACAGTAACATTTGTAGAAGTCGTTGCTGTAGCCGAATTACCAGTACAAGAACCTGAGCTACCTGACACATTACCAGTAACATTACCTGTAAGTGGCCCACTGAATCCTGTAGCTGTTAATAAACCACTAGATGAATTAAAAGCTAAATTGCTTCCAGTTTTAGGCCCTAAGTCTCCAGTCGCTGCTGTTACAAATAAAGGGAAGCAAGTAGTGTCTGATGATTCATCTGCTACTGTAATTGCTGTTGGGGTACTAGAAAAATACGTTTTTGCTGTATCTAGTCCTACTTTTTTTAAAGTTCCAGCATCAGATATAAGTAATTCATCAGCATCTGCAACCCCTGAAGATAATTCTGTCTGTCCTGAAATAACATTATCATTTAACATACTAGCTTCTACTGCATCTGCTTGTATAGTTGCAGCACCATTGGTAGCTATTGCTATGTCTCCTGATATAACCACTGGGTTAAAATTTGTTCCATCTGCAATTAAGGCAGCTCCACTTGTGTTGGTTGCCATAAACAAATCATCGCCTGATATGGTCAAATCTCCTGAAATGGTAGCATTACCACTAACAGTTAAAGCTCCGCTTGATGTCAAACTTGTTGCTGTAACAGCAGGTAAATTAGCTGCAATATCTGATAAAGTTACACCAAAACTCGAATTGCTGTGTGCTATCGCAAATACCGATGCACTGTTTGGGGTGCTTGTAGTTGTTAAATCTGAAAATTTCTTTGTTGCCATTTTATTGTATTGTCCAAGTAGTTGTGTTTATTGCTGGTATATCTTGCCAATCATCAGGAGCTATAACTACGTTTCCTTCTTGTTGTAAAATATCTCCATTTTCATCTGCTAATAAAAAAATATTATCTTCTGTTTCAAAATAACCTTGTGATGTATTACTTACAATAGTCCATGTAGTCATTAGTAAGCTCCATAGTCAATTCTTGTGGTTGGTGCTACTCCTGAATGTCGGTCTCTTTCATTAGACCTTATAATATCATCTTTTGCTCTATCATATAAGCTAGACCAAGTTTGTAATCTTTTATCGTTATATAAATAAGGTTCTGCTTCAACTAATGCACCATAAAGGTAAGCATCAGGGTGGAAAGTAAGCATATCATTAGTTGTATTAGAGTCAGATAAAGCTGTAAAGTATTTAAAATAAAGCATCTCTATCTCGTACACCGCATCAGGTATTGGTCTCAGTTGAATAGTGTTGCTAATAATAGAGTATGCTTTAGGTTTACCTGTATTGCTACCACCTCTAATCCTATCCATTTGTTCTGGTGTCATATACTCTAATGCTGTTTTAGGATCAGTATTGAGCTGTATATTCCTCATAGCTATAAAATTATCAGGTAAAGAATAATATTCGGTATCTGCAATCGTACTTGCAGTTACTCTAGTTTCCATTCTTCTAATCTTAAAATCCCTTCTGTGCCTTGCTTCTGCAAGTGCAATAAATTCAGGTATTCTGTCATCTAAATCAGTTCTATCTAACCAATTAGATATTGCTGTTTTCAATTCTGCATAAGTTGTAATTGCCATTATATCCTTCTATTAGTTGTTTTTAAGTACCTATATTCAGGACTATTTATTAATTTTCTAACCCCTTCTTTGTGATTAGGATTAAACAAATCAACCCCATACTTATTCTTCCATTCGTAATACACAGTCATAGGAATCCTTGCGGATAACCTAAACTCATCTTTTATGTGATGATCGTGTTGTTGTAATTTCTTGTTAGAATCAATAAGGGGTTGTATGTTTTCGATATGTTCAATAGCCATTTCTTTCGTTGGTTCATGCCAATGAAAGATTTGTTTATCATCGAGTTTTCTTCTCATTCACTTAACTCGTCAATGTAAAGATTTGCTGTTGAACTAGCTACAATAGCAGCAATTTTCATACCACCATCAATCTTAAAGATTTCAGGATCGTATGCACCTAATATGGTTGAGCTTGTTGTTGCTGTTGGGTTTGCGCCAAAAGCTACAAAAACACCATCGGTGTCAGATACAACTCTTATATATTCTGTACTTGCATCAGTTGCTGCTGTTTGTTGAGAGCCGGTATTAACAGTTCTCTTGATTGTGTTGGTTACTCTTAAACCATAATTAGCCATGTTTATCTCCTAATTACAAATGTTACATCTAGTGCTTTAGCACCTGTAGAGTTTCCATCAGTAATAATTTCGATAGAACCATCTTCTTCAACTCAAGTAATCGCAGCATTACCACCACTTATAGCACCTTGAAGTACAGTCATAATTTTAATTATTCTGCCACCATCAGGAACTGCTACAAAGGTTGAACCTGCTGTTGATATATCAGCAACTCTACCACTTATAAAATAATCGTTTAATGTTCTCATTAAAGTTCTCCATGTTAATAACCCTCGTTCCGAAGCGATACCTTCTTCAAGGTCATTATTAATTTGGTATCAAAAAGGTGGGGGAGTCAAAAACTAACGGAGTGAAAAAAACTCCCCCTAACATATATATGAGGATATATGAAATTTATTATGAAGTTGTCAAGTCTGCAATAGTTGCTGAACTTGCTTCGTTCTTAGCTACTAGTGTCCATTCTGCGACTAATAGTCGTTTCATAGCATCACCAGTTTTTGCTAACTCTTGAGTTTCAAAAGGTCTTAGGAAAGCAGTATCAAACATTTCTGTTTCAACTAATAAAGCACTTCTTCCTGAAGAACGAAGTACTCTGTCAGCTACTACTCTAACTTCACCAAAGTCTGAAACATAAACATCAATAGTAGCCACTAGGTTTCTATCTTCTGCCATGTCCATTCTTGTAGAGTTTCCAGTAAAACCTGAAACTTTTTGTTTATTAAAAGAGCCAACCAATAATAGATCAGGTTCACCACCATTGTCAAAACAGCTTTTTAGTTCTGTTTTAAGTAATGCTTCAGTTAAAACCCTTTGAGTTCCGTCTGTAACAGAACCTGATGAGTTTGAACCACCTGAACCATAAGAGTTGTTAGTTGTAGTCCAAGATTCAAAACCTCTTGACTTACGAGCAGCGCCACCATTACCTGAACCAGCAGTAGCTGCGTTTTTACCAGTAAGGTCTAGCTCCATATCTCTTTTTAGTTCTTTACCAGCTTTAGCTATTTGATAAGCTAATTCTGAGTTTACACCTGCATGAATAACAGCTTCTTGTGTGCCTGAAACCATCACAGGTTTGTATGAAATCTGTGTATAGTTGAGAACACGAGAAGTTGCAGACATCGCAGCACTAGGAGAGTCATCTCCCTCTATTTGTGCATTTGAAGCAGCAGATGCTAAAGAATCAGTTTGCCATTCATGTTTAGTGAATGTTGCAGTTCCTGTACCAATACTTGACATAAATGGAGTATCAGTTGGAGTAATATTATAAATAATATTCTGCAAATCTTCTCTGTTTCCCACAGCATCATAGGTTTCAAATGTATTTGTTAATTGTGCCATTTGTATTACACCTCTGTGTTAAAAGTTTAGTATTAGATTAATCCTTCAAGTAATTTAGCAGCATCGCCAACTTTACCTGTTCTTCTTAATCTAGCTCGTTGTTGCTTTACTTTCTCGCTATTAACTTCGCCTTTAGTAGTACCAGCTCCTGGTTTTGTTACTTTAGGAACAACTTTAGCTTTCTTTTTAGATATTTTTGCATCTAAAAGATTTTCATACAACATAGCTTTATGAAGCACGTCTACTGATCTAGCATCAATAAGACTATTAACTTCTTGTTCAGTAAATCCTTTTTTAACTGCAAAGGTCTTAATTGATTGTTTCAATTTAGGGCCTTTGTTAGGATCATTCCAATCAGGAAGTCTTTGAGCCATTATTTCTTGCTGTCTAACAAGTTCCTCTTGCCATTTAGTTTGCGCTTCTTGCTGTTGTTTAAGTTGAAGATTTTTTTGTTCTTCTTGAACTAATCTTTTGTTTTCTTGAAGTTCTCTGTATTGATCCCTTTTTATCATATATTCAGTAGGATCTTCTTCCTTGAGTTTTGTCCAGTCAAAAGATTTAAACTCATCGAGTTTTTTATCTGCTGAATCTGTAAATTGTTCAAGTTGAGAAATGTATCGCTGTCTTTCTTGCTGAGTGGCAGCTAATTCTTCATCAGCTTTTTGCCTTTGTTCTGCCAATACTTGACTTTTTCGTGTGTAATCAGCTTGTCTTGAATAACCTGAACGAAGCTCATCGAGGGTAACCTCAACATCTTTACCATCAACTTTGACAGTATATGTACTAGGTTCATCTAGTGCTTGTTCTTGGTCATTTTCAACTAAATCATCAGCAGTCAATTCGTTAGAATCTTGTGCTGGTTCTTCAACTGATTCGGCATTTTCCATTGCCTGTTCAGAAGTATTATCCTCTACTTCTGTTTGCACTTCTTCCTCTACAGGTTGTTCCGAAGCTGGAGCTTGTAATTGAGAAAGTAATGCTTCCTGTGCTGATGCAACATCAGTTACAGGGATTCCTTTATGTTTGCTTTCTTTTGTTGGAATATTGTCTTGTGGAGTTGGTTTATTTACTTTAGCCATTTTTACTCTCCTTTCTTTCTTGTTCTAACAATTTTCCATTTTCCATTGTATTAATTAAAACTTGTTTAAACTTTAATGCAGCAATCTGTTGATGATAAAGAGATTCTCTTTCATCTTTGTCAGTTGCTTTTGTAGAAATCCATTGTTGGTAACCATCATTTAATATTTGATTAAAAGCATTTATTACTAACGGATTTTCTAAAACCATTTGTGCATCTTGACCATCTCTGATCTGTTCTTCTTTTTCAGTCATTTTGTTCTCCTATCTGTTTGATTCTATCCACTATATGAGTGGGTATAGTTCTTCGCCCAGCGAGATATCCTTTTATATGATTAACAGGTGTGCCTGTTTTCAAGAATAGCTCATTGATTGAAACTCGGTATTTCAACATTAAGTTTTGTAATTCTTTATTATTCAACCAATTTTTCCATTCTTGGTTTTTTTCAAAACACCTCTGCCCATAAGGACATCGGCTTTAGTTATCTTTCCATCTTTGTTTAAATCAGGAAAAGATTTTTTCTTTTTTTTCTTCATCATGCTCTTGCTACCTTCTTTGCTCTTGCAGATAAATCTTTAAAGTGAACAACTTGTTTAGAAGTTTTGCTATGCGTTTTGCCTGTATGAATTTGTCCATTAGGCATTTTATGAACATTCCCTTTAAATTCTTTACCTGTTTTAAAATAATGTTTGGTTTTAGCACCCATTAGCACTTACCCTTGCCCTTTTTACCTTTTTTGTGTTTTTTTCCATACATAATATTTCTCCTATAAAAGTTTAAGTATTTCTGTAAATTTATCACTCATTAAAACAAAGACTACAATAGCTCCATACATAACATACTGAGCTTTGAAGATTGCTCTTTTAACATCTTTCATATCGACTGACAGATTATCAATATCTTTTGCCATGTGCACAAGATGATTGTTCTTGATAAAATCAATATCCTTTTTGAGTAATTCTATTTCTGTTTTAATATCTTGTTCGTTCATGCTAGTGGCAACCTTTTTCTTTTAGGGTACATATCAAGTGCGATAGCTACTGCTTGTTTTTGTGGTTTCCCTTCTTTTCTTAATATTTTAATTTTTTTAGAAATAAGTTTAGACCTGCTTTCTTTTTTGTATTCAGGTTTGTATTTAGGATATGCCATTAAGTAGGCCCTATACCAACTGGTCTGTTTTGCACAGCTTCAAGAGCAAGTTCTTGCTCGTTAAGTTCAAGTTGTGATTTTTTAATTTCTAAATCTTTATTCTTGAGTGCAAGATTAATAGCCGATTCTTCTTGTTTAAGTTTTAACTCTTGTGCCTTAATTTGTGTTTCTATTTCTAATTCTTTAGCTTGTAGTTGTAATTTTTGTAATTCAACTTGTGCTTTTTGTTGTTGTACTTTTTCTTCAATAGATGGTTGTGGCGGTTGTGGTGGTGGCATCATAGCTGGATTTGATACAAACATATCTGAGTTTTTATATCCTGATTGTGCCATAAACTCACTTACTGCATTGTAAATGTTTTGTGGTGTAACAAGCGAACCCATGCCGCCATTTTGTACCAATCCTTGAATAATATTCATAATGCTACCCATAGTTTGCATTTTACTTTGTTGCGAACCACTGCCTACACCAACATTAACAGTACAATTTAATTTATCTTTCCATTTGCTAGGATCAATCGGTACAAATCTGTTGTTTAAAAAGACCATTTTCTCTCTATCTTCGTATCGTTGAACTAACTGATAGATACATCTAAAGACATCTTTAATACCAGTTTCAGCAAATATACGAGCAATCAACTCAGTTCTTTGCATAGCAGACTCTGTTGCTGCTGAGATTGCACCACTAGTTACATGAGATGTTAATACATCAGGATTAAGTCCTTGTGTCATCTTAGATACCCCTGACCTTTCTTCTCTTACTTGGTCAAGATATCGAACCATGTTAAAAGCATCAGGAGATATTTGTGGTGTTGGTAAAGGTGTTACAGCACCTGGCGCTCTCATTCTAACAATACCGCCTGGTCTGCTTGTTAATAAATCATCTAATTCTACTTGCCCTGCTAATACTGCATATCTTGCATTATTGGTTAAATACATATTGTCTAGGATATTCCTAACAATCGTAGATTTAATAAGCTGTATGTCTTTGACTGTATCAGCTACTGACATTCCATAAAACTTATGAGGTATTGGTAGAGGACATATCGTTGAGAAAGGAATGTAATCAATCTCAATATTTTCTAATATTTCATTACCACCTTTAGTAATCTTTCTAAGTTCTGCAATACCATCGCCATCAAAATCAATATGAGTATAACACTCATCTAACCATATTTTTCTGTTTGCTCCTGAACCCTCGTCAGGTGGTATCGCATCATCATCATAGCTAAATCTTGCTAATCTTTCTTCATTGTACTCAGCTTGTGATTGAGAGTAGCTAGGCATATTCTCTACTACTTTAGGATCGTAACCCTCTAAAATTAAATCACTTACTGATTTTTTTACCCTATGGCAAATAAACTGTGCTGATTCAATATCAACTGCCCTTCTCGATATTAAAAATTCTTCAGGTGGTACAGAAACTACTCTAACTTGACCACCAGTTTTAGTCCTTTTAGCTTTAAGATCATGGCTGATAATTTCAGGACTAACCATCATGCCATTTTCATCAAGCTGTGCTTCTTGCACTATTTTTTCTGTATGTTGTAATACTTCTAATTCATCGTTTGCTAATACTGCTTGATATTCAATCTCTGTAAGGTTTTCATAATGTTCGGTAGATACTTCGGTCTTTTCTTCCCAATAATGCTTAACAATACCTGTTTTGCTTATAAGTGCATCTTTAAAGACATCATATAGGACTTTAAAGCCATTATTTTGCCTGTTAAAGACATAGTTTACATAGTCGGTAGCTTGTTTAGCCATTTCGACATCTTCAGGGCCTTGTGGCTCAAATTCAGCGACATTTTGATGGGTGGTAAATATTCTCATCAAAGAAGGCATAATATACTCAACTGTATCTCTAACATCGGTTGTTACAATCTCTGATCTACCATCAATCTCATTACCAAACTTCTCGCCAAGATAATACTTCATGTTGTCCTCTCTTTGTCCTGAGAGTTCACTATTCATGTGTCCTGTAGCTTGTTCAATCTCTTGTGATAGTTTCGATGCTAATTCATCTTCAGTCATTTTTTTTGGTTTTTTTGCCATTCTTTGCCTTTGGTGTTTGTGAATCTTTTTCCATTTGCTCAATCATAATCAGAGCATATTCCATTTTTTCTTCTAACTCTTTGACTTTATGAGCTAATAACGTAGGTGATGTTATAAGTTCTGCCATTATTTAATATAACCTTTTATTCCATATTTTTCTTTGAATCTTCTTCCATATCTTTCTTTAAATCTTTGTGCTGGTGTTTTTCTTGTTGGCAAAC